>Ga0307374_10003710_pt1 | contig 25904 bp, 23 predicted proteins | sample OX3MG_FD_202532 | JGI IMG/M metagenome (GOLD analysis project Ga0307374, IMG submission 202532) | Soil microbial communities from Risofladan, Vaasa, Finland - OX-3 | ecosystem: Environmental > Terrestrial > Soil > Coastal area > Acid sulfate soil | place: Finland: Risofladan, Vaasa | collected...
GTGATTCGGGCCAGCGCGGCGGCTGAAGGACTGGGCCGGATTGCCCTAGCTCTGGTGCTGGTCGCCGGGTTCGTCGTCGTGCTCGACTTCAGCATCGTGAACCTCGCCTTGGCCTCGATCCAACGGGAGCTTGGCTTCTCGGCGGCTTCGCTGCAGTGGGTGGTGACCGCCTATGCGATCACGTTTGGGGGTTTGCTCATCCTGGGCGGGGCAGTGGCGGATCGCTTCGGACGGCGCCCGATGTTCGTCGCCGGACTACTCCTCTTCACGGCGGCGTCCCTGGCCGGTGGACTGGCGAGGGAGCCGGAGCTGCTGGTGGCCGCCCGGGCCATCCAGGGGATCGGCGCCGCCATCGTGGCGCCGGCGGCGCTGGCTCTGATCACGAGCGGGTTTCCCCAAGGCTCGCCGCGCAACCGAGCCCTCGGGCTCTACGGCGCGACTGCGTCGCTTGGCTTCGTGGGCGGCCTGGTGCTGGGCGGCACCCTGGTGCAGCTGCTGGGCTGGCGAGCTGTGTTCTTCGTGAACGTTCCCGTCGGCCTGGTTGCCGCCGGCCTCAGCCTGAGGTACCTGCCGAAGGCATCCCGGCGAGCTGTCTCCCATGCCCTCGACGTTGGCGGCGGGCTGTTGATCACGGCGACTGTCGCCGCCCTGGTTTACGCCGTCTCCGAGGCGCCGCTGGTTGGGTTCGGCGCGCCCGACGTCCTCCTCGCCGTGGCCGGGGCGGCTACCTCACTGGTGGGGTTGATCGCGATGGAGCGCCGTCATCCCCACCCACTGGTGCGCTTCGACCTCCTGCGGCTCTCCACCCTGCGCGCGGCCAACGCGATCACACTGCTACTCGGGGTATGGAGTGCCGGGGAGATGATCGTTATCACCCTGTACCTCCAGGCCGGACTCCACTACTCGCCGCTCCTCTCGGGCCTGGCCATCGCGCCCCAAGGCCTCGTCGGCCTCGCCACCGGGCTGGCCGGTCACCGGCTGGTCGCCCGTCTCGGACTTAGGCGGCTGCTCGTGCTCACCGCGGGGACGAGCGGGGTGGGGCTGCTCATGCTCGCCGGCGCCACGGCGGTCGGCGGCTACCCGATCATGCTCGCTGCGGTCAGCCTGGTCGGCTTCGGCACCGCCGGCACCGTCTTCGCCGCCACCGTGGGCGCCAGCAATGGGGTGCGTGACTCGGAGCAGGGATTGGCCGGAGGGCTGCTCAACATGAGTCGCCAGGTGGGGGCCGCGATCGGGGCTGCGGTGCTGCTCGCCCTGGCCGAGACGGGACGGCGGGCAGCGGACGTTCTCACCTCGCTCTCGGGAGATCGGCTGGCACTGCTGGCTGCCGCCGCAGCGGCGATGGGGGCGGTGCTGGTCGCGGTCTTAGGTCTCCGAGCGGGCGCGCCAGTCCCGGTTGGGCACCGCTCCGGTCGGCTCCCGGGTGCTGCCCGCCGGTCAGCGGCGGCCGTGCCCCCGCGGTCGGGTCGCCGGTTCGGAGCGCCGACCGTTGCGTCTCTCGGAGCGGACCGGATCCAGGGCCGCGAACTCATCCGCCAGGAGCAGCTTGCGCAGCAGGTCCGCAAGCTTTCGGCGTTCGCCGGCGGAGAGCGTCGAGAGCAGCCGCTCCTCGTTCTCCAGGTGTGCCCGAACCGCCTCGTCCACGACGGTACGACCGCGGTCGGTGAGGGCGACCAAGGTGCCCCGCCGGTCAGCCGGGTCGGGCAGCCGCCGCACCAGTCCCGCCGCCTCGACCCGGTCGATGCGGTTGGTCATCGCCCCAGACGAGAGCACCAGAGCGCCGACCAACTGAGTAGGGGTCATCTGGTGGGGTGGCCCGGAGCGCACTAGGGCGGCGAGTACTTCGTACTCGCCGAAGGTGAGTCCGAAGTGACTGAAAACGTCGGCAAAGCTGCTCGACTGGAGCAGGTAGATCCGGGTGATCCGCTGCAGCACATGGGTGGGGGAGACGTCGAGACCGGGTCGCTCGCGGTTCCACTCGCCGACGATCCGGTCTATCTCATCCTCTTTCATGGCGCCATAGTATCTCGACTCCGAGATTCTCCACAAGGTGGCACTTCCGGGCGCGGCGCTGCCGACCGAGCCGTCAAACTATTCCCGCAGCTCCCGGGCGAGGCCCGAGGTCATGGTCGCGTAGGCATCACTACCTGGTGGGCACCGCGGTCAAGGTCGCCGGGTGGGGGATCGAACTCGCCGCGGGGAGCCGGCTACTCGCCCTGGCCGTGACGCTGGAGCACCTCGTGGACCCGGCTGCTCATCGCCAGGGCTTGGTCCAGCGGCCGCTGCCACATGTTTCGCCCGAAGATGAACCCGGTGGCGCCCGCCGCCATGCAGTCGTCGATGCGGCCCAGCAACTCGTCGTCCCCGAGCTTGCTGCCGCCGGCGAAGATCACCAGCGCTCGCCCGGCGGAGCGGATGACCCGGGTGAGCATCTGCCGGCGGTCCTCGACCAGGGAGTCGTAGGGAGCCGGCGAGGTGGCATCAGCCTCGGAGTGCTCCCTGGGAATGTTCAGCTTGATCACGTCGGCACCCATCTCGGAGGCCACTCGGGCCGCGTAGTCGATGGCGTAGAGGCTGTCTTGGCCACCCTTCTTGGCGATCGCGGCTCCGCGGGGGTAGGCCCAGCAGATGAGCGGCATGCCGTAGCGGTCGCACTCCTGGCGCACCTCGTTCATCTGGCGCAGGTCCCGGTCCTGCGCCGGCGAGCCGACGTAGCAGGTGTAGCCCACCGCGGCCGCCCCGAGACGCACCGCGTCCTCGACCGAGGAGGTCAATGGCGAGAACGCCTCGTCGAACCCGGGCGGACTGGTCCGGCCGTTGACCTTGAGCACCAGGGGTAGACGACCCGCCTCCCGGTTCAGGTAACGCTTGGCCAGCCCGATTTGGAGGGCGATGCCCGAGTAGTTGCCCTGGAGCGCGAGCCGAATCTGGAAGTTGGGGTCGAGGGCAGGCGGATTGACGAAGAAGTCGACCGGGCCGTGCTCCATCCCCTGGTCGAGGGGGAGCATCAGCAGGGTGCCGTTGGCCGGTCCGTGCTGGTAGAGGAGGCTGTGCAGGCGGGCCCGCTTTCCCTGAGGAAGCTCGAGGTCGTTGAGGTGGGGCCGGCTTGGTACCCGGTCGGCGCGGGGGTCGCTAATGCTCATGGGGCGAGGTTACAACGTCGCATCGGCGCTTGGTGGAGTCCGCCCCGATGGAGATAATCGGGCCGATGGCCGAGCCCGCCCACCCCGCCAGCCACCTTAGCTTCGAGGGTGTTTCCAAGCAGTTCGGGGACCGGTTCGCGGTCAAGGACCTCGACCTCCAGGTGGCTCCTGGCGAGCTCTTCGGGCTGATCGGGCCTAACGGGGCCGGCAAAACGACCACCATCAAGCTGGCGGTTGGACTGCTCCATCCCTCGGCGGGCCGGATCACCGTCTGCGGCCACGACGTCCAGACGGATGGCCTGGAGTCCCGCCGCCACCTCGGTTACGTGCCCGACAGCGCCGCCCTCTACGACCGGCTCACGGGGTCTGAGATGCTCCAGCTGGCGGCCGACCTGCAGGGGGTAGCCGCAGACCGGCGGCGACGGCGCATACCCGCCCTGCTCGAGGCCTTCGACCTGGCTGAGGCCCAGGGTCAGCTGATCATGAGCTACTCCCGGGGGATGCGCCAGAAGCTGGCGCTCTGCGCCGCCCTGGTGCACGATCCCGAGGTCCTCTTTCTGGACGAACCCACCGTCGGGCTCGATCCCAAGGGCGCCCGCCAGCTCAAGCTGATGCTGCGCACTCTCTGCGACAGCGGCCACACCGTCTTCATCAGCACCCATGCCCTGGAGATAGCGGCCGCCCTCTGCGACCGGGTGGGGATTTTCAGCGACGGCCGGCTCGCCGCTTGCGGCACCGTCCCCCAGCTGGCGGCCGCTGGGCATGCCGACGCCGTCCGCCAGGGCGGGCTCGAGGCCGCCTTCATGGCCGTCACCGGGGCCCGAGAGGACGAGTCCTCCGCCCTCCTGGCCGCCCTTCGAAGTTGAGCTCGGCCTCGTACCCCCCGGGCACGGCGGTGGGCCCGCCCAGAGCGTCCCGTCAGGTGATCGCCCTCTTGGCGGCCAACGGCCGGTCGCTCTGGAATGCCGCCTGGAACCGGGGCCCGCGGCGTCGGCGCGGGCTCCTGCTCGGGGTGGGGTTGGGGGCCATGGTCTGGCTGGCCGCGATCCCGGTGATTGCAAGCCTCCTGGGGCCGTCTCTGCGCGCCTCGCCGGGTCTTCTGCTGACGACCGTCACTGGTGTCCTGGTCCTGCTCACCGGCTTCACGCTGGTCACCTCCTTGAGCTTCGCGGTGGCGTCCGCCTATTTCGCCCGGGACCTGGAGTGGCTGCTCACCGTGCCGATCTCGGCCCGGAGCCTGCTCGCCCACCGGCTCGCCTCCCAGCTGACCCTGGGGATCGCCGTGGGAGCCGCCGTCCTAGGCCCGATCCTGCTGGCAGCCGGGATCGACAGCGGGACGATCGCGGGGCTGTCTCTGGTCGTGGTGGCCCTGATGGCCCTGCTGGCGACCCCGGTCGCGGTCGGGCTGTTGCTGGTCGTCCTGGTGGTGCGGCTTTTCCCCGCTAGCCGAGTTCGGGATGGGACCGCGGGACTGGTCTGTCTGGTGGGGCTGGCGATGGCCGCGGTGGGCATCACCCGGCACCGGTCGGGCCGGGGTCTGCCCTGGGCGGGCGCGGTCAATCCGCTCGGGTCAGGCTGGTGGCACTCGGCCTGGCTGCCCCCGGGCTGGGCGGGGCGCGTCGTCACCCTCACCTGGCGGGGGGATTGGTCCGGCGCGCTCTGGTGGCTGCTGCCGCTGGTGGGGCTCGCCCTCGTGGCCTTGGCCGGGGCGCTTTGGCTGGGCGGCCCCCTTCACCGCGAGGGGTGGGCCCGGGCCCAGGTCGCGCCCCGGCGGCGGCCCCGGGGCGCAGTCGGGGCGGGCCGCCTGCCCCCGGTACTGGCCCTGCTCCGGAAGGACGGCCGGAATCTGCGCCGGGACCCAGTCCAGCTGAGCCAGCTGATCCTGCCTCTGGCTCTCTTCGCGGTGTACCTGCTGGCGCCTCAGGGAGGGAGCGGTTCCGCGGTCCTGTTTCGTGACTTCCCGCTCTGGTACGGGCCGTTGACCACCTCCGCCTTCGCGGCCCTGTTCGTCGTCAGCGGGCTCGGGCTGCGCGCGGTCGGGTCCGAGGGACGGAACTTCTGGTGCCTTCGCGCGGCTCCGCTGGGGATTGGCCAGCTGCTCCTGGGCAAGCTAGCGCTCCCCGCCCTGGTCGCGGTCGGAGCCGCCCTCACCCTGATGGGAGCCACTGAGCTCCGGGCTGGACTTACCCTTCCCGAGATCGGATTCTCGGCGGTCCTGCTGACTCTGTGCGTCACCGGCCTGGCCGCTCTGGCGACCGGGCTGGGGGCGATCTGGCCTCGTCTGGATTGGACCGATCCGCGGCGGGCCGCGGGGATCTGGTTGTCGGTCGTCTTCTTGGTGGTGGGGTCCGCCTACATCGCCGTCTGCATGGTCGCCCTGACCATCCCCTTGGTGATCACCCAGCTCGGCCCGCTGGGATCCCAGCTGCTGGCAATCGGCGCCTGCGCCGTCTGCGCCCTGATCGGCGGGGCCATCTCGCTGCGGTTGGGTCACGCCCGCCTGCGCCAGCTGGAGGTCTGAGCATCTCCGACCCGCCTACCATTGGTCGGTGAGCGACCAGAACCTGGAAGACAACCGCGCCTGGTGGGACGAGCGGGTTCCCCTTCATCTCGGTTCCCGGCTCTACGACCTGCCCGGATTCCGGTCGGGCCGTTCCAGCCTGGCCGCCTACGAGCCCGCAGAGTTGGGGCCGGTGCGGGGCTTGGATCTGCTCCACCTGCAGTGCCACATCGGGCTGGACTCCCTCTCCTGGGCGCGGCTGGGAGCCAGGGTCACCGGGTACGACTTCTCGGCCCCAGCGCTCCAGGTCGCTCGGGGGCTGGCCCAGGAACTCCGCCTGGACCCCACGTTTGTCGAGGGCGAGCTCGAGCTCGCGCCCGAGGTGCTGGGGCGGACCTTCGACGTCGTGTACACCGGCAAGGGAGCTTTGCCCTGGCTGCCGGATCTTGGTCGCTGGGCGAAGGCGGTCTCCCGGCTGCTGCGCCCCGGGGGCCGCCTCTACCTGGTCGAGTTCCATCCCCTGGTCGACGTGATGGCCGATCGCACGACTATCTTCGAGGGCGATTACCTGGCGGGCGCGGAGGCGTCCTACGACGAGCCAGGCGATTACGCGGTGCTCGACGCCGTGACCACCCAAAACCGCACCCACAACTGGTGTCACCCGCTTGGCGAGGTTGTCACCAGGTTGGCCGAGACAGGGCTCCGGATCGAGTTCCTGGAAGAGCGCTGCGAGACCTACTTCGCGCGCTTTCCGGCCCCCGTCCTGGAGGAGGTCGGGGAGGGACTCTGGGTCCCTCCGGCAGGCGCCCCCCGCATCCCCCTCGTCTACTCCCTGCGGGCGTCCCAGCCGGACCGCTCGCCCTAGCCGTCGGCAGTACCGCATAGTTGCCCCAGGCCCGGGCCTGAACCGGGTCGTGCCAGGCGCAGAGGAGGGACGGATTGCGCGGAGGGTGGCGCCTCGCCGGGCCGCTGGCAGCGGCGGTGGTCCTGGCCGCTTGTGCCGGACCCGCCCCGCGGCCGCCGGCGCCGACTCCCTCGCCTACCTCGGGAGTCGCTGCCACCCAGACTCCCCGGGTGGCGCCGGCGGTGCTTGGAGTGGCCACCGAGACCAGGGGGTACTGCGGCTGCTACACGCTCCACCTGCTCTCCCTGGGTGGGCCGCAGCTGGGGTCGGTGACCCTGGGCGCCGGGGTCCAGCCCGCGCTCCAAGCTGGGTCCCAGGGGCTCTACTACGTGCTCGGCGGCCAGCTACTCAGGCTGGGCGCCGGTAGCGCTCCGGTTGCGGTCGGGACGGTCGCGGGCGCACCTCCGCCGGGAGCTTCGGTCGACCCAGCCCCAGAATTTGGCGCCTTGGCGGTTGCCTCCGGCGGCACCGAGTGGGCCTACCTGCAGACCCTCAGCGGAGCCGCCGGCCAGAGCTATCAGCTGTGGCTGGGCGAGGTAAGCCGTTCTCCCCGGCTCCTGTTCAGCGCCACTCCGAGCGCGGGGCCGCCATCGTCGGAGTTCGCCAACGGCTGGAGCTACCAATTGCTCGGCTGGGCCGGAGGCGCCGTGGTGCTGGCTCAGATCGCCTCCGGCTCGACCTCGTTCTCGAGCGCGGCCCTGGAGGTGTACCTGGTCAACCCCGAGACCGGCGCTCAAGCGCTGCTCAGCAACTCGCAGAACTGCCCCATCAGCGAAGTGTCCGGAGACGGCAACTACGTTTGTTTCCAGCAGGGCGGCGGGCAGTCGACCGAACTGGTGACCGGGACGGACGGGATCGCCACTGGCTCTTGGGCGTTGGCGGCGGGCGGCGGCTACGGCGCGGCCGTGTTCGATCCGACCGCCAGCTCGATCCTCTTCGCCCGGTGCCCAGGCTGTGGCCAGAGCCCTAGCGCCGCCTACCTCAACAGTCAGATGGAGGTCCTGGACACGGCGTCGGGAGCGCTGCGGACCTTGGGGGCACCGGGACTGGTGCCGGACGCCTGGCCGACCACGGCCCAGGTCGTCGCCACCCAATACACCCGGCCAGCCTATGCCGGGTCGGCGAGCCCGACGCTCTCGGAGGTGGTTCTGGTCAATCCGCAGAGCGGGCAGGTGGCGGCGCTCAGCCACGACTCCTCGAGCAGCTTCCTCGGGATCGCCACCGGCTGAGTCGGGCCCGGAGCCCGGCCCTCTTCGTACACTCGGGGCGGTGGGCACGAAATGGAATCGGGTCGCGATCGCTGGCGGAGCGGGCTACCTTTTGGGGGCGATCCCGATGGGGGTGATCGTGGGCCGGCTCGCCGCCGGGATTGACGTCCGACTGTACGGGAGCCGGGTCAGCGGGGCGACCAATGTCCTCCGGACCGCCGGTCCAGCAGCGGCGGCGGCCACATTCTCACTGGACACCGCCAAGGGCTACCTGGCCGCCCGGGTGGGGGAGGGGCTGGCCGGCGACGAGGGTCAGGTGGCAGCCGCCGTGGGAGCGGCCCTGGGACACAGCTGGCCCGTCTTCGCCGAGTTCAAGGGGGGCCGATCGGTGCTCACCAGCTGGGGCTCGCTGCTGGCCATGGACGCACCCGCGGCGGTCGCCGCCGCCAGCGCCGGGGCGCTCACCGCAGCCACCACCCGCTACGTCTCGGCGGGGGCGCTGACCGGGTTGGGGGTCGCCACCACGGCAGCTCTGCTCCGAGCGCCCTCCCGTCCCCGAAAGGGGCCGGTGTTCTGCCTCTTCGCCCTCGGCTTTTTGGTTTACCGCCACCGCGACAACCTCGGGCGGCTGAGCCGGGGCGAGGAGCGCCGACTGGGAGAGCAGGTCCAGGCCGCCTCGGTAAGCACCCCCCGGGCCTCCGGAGAGCTAGAATCGGCCTGATCGCGCTAGACGGGGAGTTAGCGGTGCCCTGTACCCGCAATCCGCTACAGCGGGGTCGAACTCCCCTCCGAGGGGGGGTGTCATCGGGTCAGCTCCTGACTCCCGGGCGTTGAAATCCGGGTCCGGCGCAACCAGCGACCGCCAACCCCGTCAGGTCCGGAAGGAAGCAGCGGTACGCGGAACATCTGGAGTGCCGCCGGGCTCCCCGGGTCTAGCTCGGGATCGGGTCGGCGCCGGGGATGCCTCATCGACGAGGGGTGCGCGATCATCTTGAGCGGTGTGAATTCGGTCAGACAAAGCCTCTACCTGAAGTACCGACCCCAGCGCTTCGCCGAGCTGGTGGGTCAGGAGGTGGTGGCGGAGACGCTCCGCAGCGCCGTGCGCGAGGGGCGGCTCAGCCACGCCTACCTCTTCACCGGGATCCGCGGCACTGGCAAGACCAGTGCCGCCCGGATCCTGGCCCGAGCGATCAACTGCGAGGCGGTCGCGGCCGGCGAACCGTGCGGCCTCTGCGCGGCCTGTCTCGCCATCGCTGGGGAGCGCAGCCTGGACGTGATCGAGATTGACGCTGCCACCAACCGGGGGATTGACGAGATCCGCGACCTGCGCGAGCGGGTCCAGTTCCTGCCGAGCCAGTTCAAGACCAAGGTCTACATCATCGACGAGGCCCACATGCTGACCCTGGAGGCTGGCAACGCCTTCCTCAAGACCCTGGAGGAGCCCCCGGAGCACGCCTGCTTCATCCTGGCCACCACTGAGCCCCAGCGGCTGGCCGACACGGTCCGCTCCCGCTGCCAGCGCTTCGACTTCCGGCAGATCCCGGTCGACGCGATGGCGGCCCACTTGGCCCGGATCTGCGAGCTTGAGGGCGCCCCCGCCGCCTCCGACGCCCTCAGCCTGGTCGCCGAGGCAGGGGCCGGGTCGCTCCGCGACGCCCTCTCCCTGCTGGACCGGTTGCTCGGGCTGGCCGACGGCGAGCTCACCCGTGAGCGGGTCCAAGCCGGGCTGGGGATGGCCGACCCGCGGGCGTTGGGTCGGCTCGCCACCCAGCTCAGCCGGCGCGACATGGGGGCCGCTTGGGGGGAACTGCGAGAGCTTCAGGCCGCCGGGGTGGAGCCCCGCCAGCTGATGCGTTCTCTGGGGGCACTGGCCCGGCTCCATCTGTGGCGGGAGCTGGGTGGGAAGCCGGTTTCGAACCAGCTTGCCGAGATCCCGGCGCCGCCCGGCTTTTGGCTCGAGCTCATGACCAGCGCGGCCGGTGCCGGAGCCGAGCTTCGCCGCGCCGATGATCCCTGGATGTCGTTGGAGGCGACCCTGCTCCGATTCTGCGGGCTCGACCGGGAGCGGATCCGGCTCGAGCCGACGCCGCCCCGCCAGGATGCCACCCCGGCCCCCACCCCGGACGCCAAGTCGAAGGGGACGGAAGGGGAGGTGACGACCGGAATCGCGGTTCCAGACGAGAACCTCGAGCAGGTTCCGCCGGAGCTCGCGGGAGCTGGTGTAGCGGCCGACCCCCTGGACCTGGCGCCGGCCGGGGCCGTCCAGAATGGCGGTGACGCGGTCGGCCGCTGGGGGGAGATCCTGGCCTGGATCGGCCGGGACAACATTCCCGTTCAGGCGCTCCTCAAATCGGGCCGACCGACGCGTCACCAGGACGGAGTCCTGACGTTGGAGTTCGATCCCAAGTTCGAATTCCATCGGGGCCAGCTCCAATCTCCGGCCAACCGGGAGCTGCTCCGGCAGGCCTGCCTCGGGGTGCTCGGGGTCGAGGTGGTGGTGGAGGTGACTTCGACGACAGAGCCAGCAGGCGGCGACGAGCCGGGGGGGGCGGTTTCGGAGGAGGGGCAAGGCTCGGCTCTCAGTCAGGCGATGCAGGTATTCCCGGGGAGCCGGGTCACCCGGCTCGGGACCGGCGACGGCCGTTAGGCGCCGGGAAGCCGGGCCCTAGAATGGGGCTGACCAAGCGAGAGGAGTTCTGATCTTGCCCCAGCCCAACCCCAAGCAGCTGCGCCAGCTCCAGCAGAACATGCTGCGCCAGCTGGAGCAGGCCCAGGGCGACCTGGCCACCCAGGAGGTCCTGGGCAGCGCCGGCGGCGGCGCGGTTACCGCTCGGGCCAACGGACAGCAGCGGATCACCGCGGTGAGCATCGAGGCTGAGGTCCTGGAGGAGGGGTCGGAGCTGCTAGGCGACCTGGTGCTGGCGGCCGTGAACGACGCGCTGGACCGCTCTCGCGAGCTGGCCGCCCGCTCGATGGAGTCGCTGATCCCGCCGGGACTCCTGCCCCCTGGCCTGCGCTGATCTGAGCGCTATTTCGGGTCCGAGTTAGTGGGGCTGCTGCCACCACCGGTCGAGCGGCTGGCCGAGGAGTTCGCCCGCTTCCCCGGGATCGGGTCCAAGACCGCCCAGCGGTTGGCATTCCACGCGGTCCGGATGGCCCCCGCCCACGGCCGGGCACTCTCGGCGGCGATGACGGACGTGGTCGACCAGGTGGCCACCTGCCCCAACTGCTTCTTCCTCTCGATCCGCGGGGAGCTGTGCGCCATCTGCGGCCCGCCTGGGCGCGACCAGTCCCTGCTCTGCGTGGTCGAGGACCCGACCGACGTTCTGGCGATTGAGAGAAGTGGTGAGTACCGGGGCCTTTACCACGTTCTCGGCGCGGCGCTATCGCCCCTGGACGGGGTCGGCCCGGGCGAGATCCACGCCGACGAGCTGCTCCTCCGGGTCCAGCGGGGGGGGGTCAGCGAGGTGATCCTGGCCACCGACTCGGACATCGAGGGCGAGGCCACCTCGAGCTACCTGCACCGGCGGCTGGAGGCGACCGGGGTCAGGGTCACCCGCCTCGCCCACGGTCTGCCAGTTGGCGGCGAGCTGGCCTATGCGGACGAGCGGACCGTGGCTCGGGCGTTCTCCGGCCGGCAGCAGCTCTGAGCCGCCCCCAGCTTGAACTCACCCCGGCTCGGGCGCGCCCCTCCCCGGGGAGCGGGGCGGCCGTTCGGGTCAGGAAGAGGAGTGGGCCAGGTCCTCCGGGGAGAGCGCGGCCACGCTCCGGTGGCCGCTCAGGCCCACCGCCAGCTCCAACTCCGCCAGCAGACAGCGCAGGGCATGCTCAACTCCTCTTCGTCCCGCCAGCGCCAATCCGAAGGCGTAGGGCCGGCCCAGCAGCACCGCCCGCGCCCCCAGGGCGAGTGCTTTGACCACGTCCGAACCGGTCCTGATCCCGGAGTCGAAGAGGACAGGCAGGTCACCGCTGGCGGCGACCACCTGAGACAGGCAGTCAAGGGCCGCCCGGGCGCCGTCGATTTGGCGGCCCCCGTGATTGGAGACGATCAACCCGTCGAGTCCGGCGGCGAGCGCCTGGCGGGCGTCGTCCGGGTGGCAGATCCCCTTGACCAGGATGGGCAAGGCCGTCTCCGCGCGAAGCCGGGCCAGGTCGGTCCAAGTGAGGGACGAATTCCCGAAGAGGCTCGACCAGAGGGCTACGGCAGCTCCCGGGTCCTCCTCGGGGGGTGCCTTGAGACGAGAGCGGAACACGGGGTCGGAGAAGTAGTTGGCCATGCCTGTGCCGCGGTGGAAGGGCAGGTATCCGTGGGCCAGGTCGCGGGGCCTCCAGGCCAGGGTCCAGGTGTCGACGGTCACCACCAGAGCGTGGTACCCCGCCGCCTGGGCACGCTGGACCAGGCTGGCGGCGATCTCCGGGTCGGCCGGCCAATAGAGCTGGAACCACCCCCCGGTGCCTCTTCCGGGACCGGGGTGGGCCGAGGCCAGCTCGGCCGCCACCTGCTCGAGGCTGAAGTTGGTCAGGGTGGAAAGGATCATGGGCACTCCCACGGCGGCGGCCGCGCGGGCAACCTCGAGCTCCGCCTCAGGTCTGATGGCGCTCAGCGCTCCGATCGGGGCCAGCAGCACCGGGGCGGGTAGGTTTGATCCGAGCAGCTCCGTCGCCAGCGACGGCTGGCCCGAGCCGCGCAGCTGCCGGGGCACGATCTCCCACCGCAGGAAGGCCCCGCGGTTGGCGGCCGCGGTCGATTCCGTCCCCGCCGATCCCGCGACGTAGTCATACACCTCGGGCGCCATCGCCTCCCTCGCTGCCCGCTCCAGCCCGGCGGCGGTCATGGGAAGGTCGGGCCGGCTCCCGCTCAGGCCCGCCCGGTAGATCTCGCCCTGGAAATCTGCGAAGCGCCTCACTGGGAGATCGTAAAGGGCGCCACCGCGGTGCCATGATGCTGGCCATGCCCCAACCCTTGCCGGTCGCGGTCGAGGTCGGTCGGCAGCGGACATTCGCCTGGGTCATTGACTGGCCCGGATGGTGCCGCTCCGGGCGTGGCGAGGCGGCAGCCCTGGCCAGCCTGGCAGCCTGCGCGAGCCGATACCTCAAGGTTGTGATCGCAGCCGGGGTCGAGCCCCCCGCCGGGCGGCTCGACGAATTCCTGGTCGAGGAGAGGCTCGCGGGCTCGACCACCACCGACTTCGGTGCCCCGGGGGCGATCGCAGCCGCTGACCACCTGCCCCTACCGGCCGAGTCTGGACGCCGCCTCGGGGAGCTGTTGACCACCAGTTGGGAGCTTCTGGAGGCGGTTGCCGGTCAAGCTCCCGCCGAGCTGCGCAAGGGACCCCGAGGGGGTGGCCGGGACCGGGACCAGGTGGTCGGTCACGTGCTCGGCGGGGACTTCGCCTATGCGCGCAGGCTGGGGATCACCCTCCGGTCAGCGGTCAGCGACCCCGCGGCCGTGGCCGAGCTGCGCCGGGCGGTGTTTCGGGCGCTCGAGGCGGGTACGGCAAGCGCTGGGAACTGGCCTCTACGCTACTACGCCCGCCGGGCCGCCTGGCACGTCCTCGACCACACCTGGGAGATCGAGGATCGGAGTCCATTTCGGGGCTGACTCGGACCTGGAGCCGGCTCGAGATCACTCCGGCTCAGGGCGGTCCCCGGAGCGCTCGCGAGTTAGCACTAGGGCTAGCGCCAGGGCCAGCGCCACCCCGCTGCTGATTCCCAGCTCGATCGCCAGGCGCGCAAACCCGGAGTTGGTGACCGGTCCCTGGAGGGCCAACCGCGCCGAAACCGAGAGGATGTCCCGGACCGCCGAGATGATGCCGATGATGAGGAAGGGCCGGAGCGGGAATCCTGAACCCTCGAAGTGGGTAAGCACGGTCCGCAGGACGTCGACCACGATGATCACGATCAGGACGCCGTCGATCGCGCTGATCAGGCTCTGGGGGTAGCTCGACTGGGCGGTGACGAAGCTGGCGGTGGTCCGGATCAGCACCACTACCGCGATCAGCAGCAGCACCAGGGCCACCCCGTACTGGACGGCGTCGACGGAGTGGCGCAGGGGCGTGGCCGTCATGGCAGCGCGCCACCAGCCCGGCCCTGGGGGCGCCGCGTCAGCGGGCTCCGAGCTGGCCAGGTTTTCTTCGCGATCGGGCGAAACGGTCATCTGGGCGGTCCTCAATACGCCGGGGCCTTCGGGAAGGCGGCAGTGCCCCGACCCGCCGGGGAAACCTCACTCGACTCTTTCATCATACTAAGCTATCTTGAGTAACTTAGCAATGCGTAGTAACATGAGGTCGTGCCTCACCCCGTGGGCGACCAGTTCCACAGCGCGGTTGAGTTGATCGGCGCCCGCTGGAGCGGCGCCATCCTGCGCGCTCTCTTCCAGGGTCACCAGCGTTACGGCGACATCCGCGCCGCCGTGCCCGGGATCAGCGACACCATGCTGGCCCAGCGGCTCCGGGAGCTCGAGGAGCGGGGGCTGCTGCAGCGCTGGATCACCACCGGGCACCCAGTCCGGGCGGACTACCGACTCACCGAGATGGGCCGCGATCTGGAGCCCGTCCTGCACGCCATCGGGGCGTGGTCCCAGAAGTGGATCGCGCTCACCCTCGAGCCTGTCGGCGCCGCCTCTGATCCGACCGCAGTGGTCCCGAGCCGTCGGGCGCTCGGGCGGGCTCAGGCTGGGTAACTCCCGGCTGAGTAGGGGCCGAAGTCGGCGGTCGCCTCCGTGGACCGGGCGCCAAGGGGCGTCACGCCCGGGTAACTCGTCCGCACCAGGTTGATGGCCCGCCGGTGGGCCCCGAGCTCCAGGTCCTAAGGTCGAGCCGTGAGCAAGCGGTACCTCTGCGCCCGCAGAGCAGGGGGGCAGCGATCACCTCGCCACCCTGTCCAGGTCCAGCGCCGTCGGGGATCGCTCCCGAGTGCCCGGCGGTGCTGAGCACGAGGAGGTCGGCGATTCCGGACGCAGCAGGGAAATCGAGCCCCGTGGGCGGTCCGGAGCCGGCGGCCGCGGAGCGCGAAAGGCGGCTTCTGCGGGGGCTGCTGGAGGCCAGTGCCAGCATGCACGAGACGCTCGGCCTGGATGAGGTTCTGGGCCGGATCGCCACCATCTTGGCCGCCGCCGGGGGTTTCGCCGGGGTTGCCGTCTATCTGCTCGACCAGAGCACCGGGATGCTCCACCCGAGAGCCACGGTCGGCGTCAGCGACGAGGACGTCGCCCGGATGCGGGCCAACCCCTTCCCGATCGATGGGATGCTGCCCCTGATGCGGGACGAGATGCGGATCAGCCGCTCCTTCCTCTTCGACCACCGCCGCGACCAGATGCCCGAGAATTCCATCCTCGATACCGCCTTGAGCGTTCCCGAACTGGCCCCCGACTGGCGCCCGGGGCTCTGGCACCCGCTCGACTCCTTGACCATCCCCCTCGACGACGGCCATACCCGGCTCGGACTGCTCTCCTTGGACGAGCCGATTGACCAGGAATACCCCGCCCTGGCCACCGTCCAGGCGCTCGAGCTGTTCGCCGACCAGTGCGTGGCCGCGATCTCCCGGGTCCAGCTCCACGAGCGCTTGGAACAGCTGGCCATGACGGACTCCCTGACCGGTCTGCACAACCGTCACGTACTCGAGGACGCCCTGGCCCGCGAGCTGCTCCGCGCCGAGCGGGGCGGCCGACCATGCGCCCTCCTCTTCTGTGATCTCGACCGCTTCAAACAGATCAACGACCGCTGGGACCACGCCACCGGCGATCAGATCCTCCAGCAGGTGGCCGCCCTGATCCGGCAGCGGCTCCGTCGCGGCGACCTGGCCGCCCGCTACGGCGGCGACGAGTTCGTGCTGCTCCTGCCTGACACCGAGATCGGGGCCGCCCTCAAGGTGGCCGACGACCTGCGCCTGCGGATCGCGGCGGCTCCCGCCCCGCGCCCGGTCACGATCTCGATCGGAGTCGCCGGCTCAGCCCAGGCGGCCTTCGACGGCGCCTCCTTCCGGGCCGCCGCGGACGCGGCCATGTATCTCGCCAAAAGGGCGGGACGGAACCGAGTCCGGCGGGCGCGCCCGCCCCGCCCGGGAGTGGGCGCGGCCCACTCCCGGGTGGCGCAACCGGCCTAGCCTAGGTAGGCGCGCAGGACCACCCGGCCGGCTGAGTTCTCGACCCAGATCCGCTCGACCTGGCTGGGCGCCACCGCGCAGGCCAGCTGAACATGACTCGGGCTGCTCTCGGAGCGGTAGCTCCCCACCTGCCACCAGGTTCCGGACTTGGACTCCATCGACACCTGGTAGAGGCGCCCCGGCGGCTGGCCCGCCACCTGAAGCGCGAGGTCGGTGCCCCACTGCTCGCGGGTCAGGACGGCGCTGGCCTGCACGCTCCGAGTGCCGTGCAGGGAGACGGCCAGTCCCGGTCTGGCGGCAGAACTGAACCAGAAGAGAGCGGCACTCGCAAAGGCGGCGGCGGCCATGATCCCGCCCACGGCCCGCCGCCGCCGAAGAGACCGCGGCGAGCCGGCCCGGAGAGGGGGGGGGACGCCCAGAGCTGATCCCTTCCCCGTCCCCGGTGGCCAGGCGGCCGCCAGGGCCGCCGGCGGGACCAGCTCCAGCGCCCGGGCGACCGTCCGCAGCTGCTCCAGCTCCCTCTCGCACTGAGGGCAGCTGGAGAGGTGCGTCTCCAGGCGGCCTGCTTCCAAATCGCTGAGCCGGCCCGCGGCCGCCATGGCCAGGTCCCCGCGCCGGCGCTCGCAGTCGGACGGACTCATTCGGTCCAGCCCAGCTCTTCCAGGCTTCCCCGCAGGGCCCGCAGGGCGTAGTACAGGCGACTCCTGACCGTGCCCTCGGGCACCCCCAGCTCCCGAGCTAAATCCCGGCTCGAGCGCCCCCCGTAGTAGATCTCGAGGACGACCTGCTGGTGCTGGGGGCCGAGCCTCCGCAGCGCCGCCTCCACATTCCAGGAGTTCAGCGCCCCCTCGAGCTGGTCTGATGAGGTCGCCGAATCCTCCCTCAAGGGCTCAACCCGATGGGCGCGCCGGGCCCGGGCCAGGTCGACGATGACCCGGCGCTCGATGGCGAAAAGCCAGCTGCGCATGGCTCCCAGCCGAGCGTCGAACCCACGCCTGGCGCGCAGCGCCCGGACGAAGGTCTCCTGGACCGCCTCCTCGGCCAGCGGTCCGTCCTCCAGCGAGCGGCGGGCCAAGCCGAGGAGCTCGCCGCGGTGGTTACGGAAGGCGACACCCAGCTCTTCCTTTTGCGAGGCGCCGCGCCCGCCATCTCGGGACTCTGGGTGGGATTGCTGATCGAGCTCAACGGCTCGGCTCATGGAGCCACTGTAGGCCGAGCTGGTCACTCTGGGAGCGGCTCAACTGCCGGGCAGGGCGCCGTTGGAGCGCGGCTCATCGGCTTGGGCTCAATGGCTCCCTACGGGATCAGAGCTCCGTACGAGTAGCCCCCTGGGCTCGACGCGGGCGAGCTGGTACCGCTCGACTCGACCAAGCTCCCAGCCGCATTCACGACGTACCAGGTCCCGCCAAAGCTCTTCAGTCCCTGGCCATGGGACTGGTTGGCGCCGGAGTCGCCGCTGAACGTGTAGAGGGGCCATTCCTTGTAGGTGACCACCGTTCCGGTCGCCCCGGTTTCGGTCCCCAGCAGCGAGGCGCGGGCGCCCGAGCTGGCGCGGGCGGCGCTGACCCCGGACGGCACAGTCAACTCGATCCAGACCTGGGTGCAGCCGTTGGCCACCGTGCAGGTGAGGTGTCCTCCCGTCTCCGAGGTGAGGGTATACAGGGTTCGGCCCTGGCCGTCGACCAAAACCGAGCCCAAGCTGCCAACGGACGCTGTCTTGACCGCCACTCCGCCCGTCGGAGAAGAGGTCGAGGTGGGCGAGGAGTAGGAGGGGCTGGGGGAGTTCGATGCCGACGGAGTGCTCCCACAGGCGGCCATTACCAGCGCTCCCGCCAGCGCGAGGGTCGCCGCACCAGCGGCGCGCCCGAGGATGGATGGGAAGTGGAACGGTCCGAAGTTCATGGGTTGACTCCTCCCCCGGCCTCGCAGTGGTCGGGGCGCTGGTGGGTGCCCGCGGCAACGTGAGCCGGGGGGCGGCGTGAAGCACCGATCTTCGCCCGGTCCGATCCGGGGCTGGGAAGGCTCGCCGGGGTAATCGGGAACTGGACGCTGACCCGGGATTTGATCAGTTGCACACTGGTAGTACGGGCGCGCCATCCGGATTGTTCACTTCCGGAGGCAGACCATCCCCTCGCCGGCGCGCCTGGGGCCGTCTCAGAGCTCGCAGGCAATCGCGGCCCGGCCGCCGTTTGTGCGGGACGGGCTCGTGCCCGCGTGGCGGAGTCGGCTGTCACGGAGCGGGACTGATCCGCCTGATCAGAACCTGGTAGCCGCCAACCCGAAGCAGGGGCCGAAAGCCCCCTTCGATGTAGCGCACGAGCGCCCGCTGCGGGAGCTTTCTTCCCCGCAACCAATAGTCGATCTCCGCCTGGGACCGGACTATGCACAGTCCCGCGATGGGGCGAAGCTGATCGACGATCTCTTTCTGCTGCGGCTCGGTCATGCCCACGATCCAGCTGCTGCTGTTGAGCAGGGTCGGAGGACGGTCATTGGCGAAAAAGTAGAGGCTGTTGAACCCGGGCTCGGAATAGAACGTCGCGCAGTGGGCGTGCAACTCGCTCACCAGGAGGCGGAAGGTTGCTGCTTGTCTGACCGGGAGGCGGAGCCCGTTGGCACCGGGGAGCCCCAAGGGTACTTCGGACTGATATGCGGCGTAGCCCGGAACGATCAGCTGTCCACTGGAAATCACCCCACTTGAAAGTAGGAGGACCGCGGCTAGTCCTGCGGCCAGATACCCCTGCGTACGCGGCCGGCCTGCTTGGGCCAGCGTCGATCGGTAGGCAAGCCATCCATCCGAGATGGCGACGACGCCGACCAGAAGGGCGGGCAGTTCGGCCAGCGCCCGCTGGCTGCCATCGACGGGATACACGTTGAGCGTCCAGAGCAGCGCGACCGCTGCCAGCAGGATGCGCTGCGGGGGGCTGACCCGCCCCGCCCAGGAGCCGTCGTCGCGGGTCAGAGGAGGCACCACGATGATCCAGACCAGGGCGGCGACCGTCGCGTTGCTGGAGGCCGCTCCCAGGAACAAGAGGGCCCCGACCACCACCCGGAGGGCGGCCTCTGCTTGGACGCTTCGTTGGCTCGGGGACGTCGTCCGACGGAAGAGAACGTAAAGCCCGGAAGCGACGACCGACAGCGCAGCAAGGCCGACCGTGCCGGTCCCGACTCGGAGCGGAATGAAGAAGCCTTGCGGATGGGCGAGGGGGGCGACCAACGTGCCCGAGATGACCGCGGCGGGGGAGGTTCCCAGGACGAGAATCGCAGCGATGCTCAGCGTCCCCAGTGCGAACCCACCTCCAGCCGCCCAGACGAAGTCTGAGAGTCGTCCACTTCCTTGACCGTGGGGCAACCCCACGGTTACTAAGGTCATCGCCAGCCCGGAGAGCGCGAGCAGAAAACCGAAGTTGGGGCCCCAGCCCGGAGAGGGGAGGAGCGCGATTAGCGCGAGCGGCCCCACGATCATCGCCAGCGCCGCGAGCGCGACCAGCCAGCGGCGGGCCTTGGGAGGGGAGAGCGCCGCGCTAAGCCAAAAACTCACTCCGACCGCGGTGAAGGCGCCGACGTTCGCCTTTACCAGCAGAATCGATGCCACCAAGCCGCCAACCAGCAGCAGCCCCAGCCGCCGGTGCCGAGGGAGCACGAACGCGACCAAAGACATCAGCAACGCCGCCTGCAGACACATCAGGCCAATGGGGTGCATCGGCTCGTTGATGAGTACGAATAGGAGGCTGAAGCAACTCCACTCCGCGGCTAGCCCCAGGAGAAGCCGCCCACTGAGTTTAAATGCCGAGGCGCCCACCAGTAACGAGGAAAGGACCCAGATCCCAAGCGTCACCAAGCGTCCGTGCTGCAGAGAGGGTGCAAACCCGGGGATTGCGAAGAGCAGCCCCATGACTTCATGGAAGAGAGGGCCATATTCGCTGTAGACCTGGCTGTAGAGGTGGCCGCCGCGGAGGAACGACTGCAGTGAAATGAGCAGGTAGCCCTCGTCGTCATAGGCGCTGAAGTGGAAAAACATCAGGAAGAAGCCGCCCCAGACGAGAATCGCAGCGGACCCGCCCAGCGCCAACCAGGGCAGCCAGCGCTGCCCGGCCAGCCCGGCCCTAGCGGAAGCCACGCGTCGGCTCCTCCTGGGAGGGTGCCGACGCCTCGCTTCGCCCCGGCTGATCCCAGGGGGAGGATGCCGTCGGAGCGATACCGGGAAGCCTCACACCGGGTGCAGCCCGGGCGCGGTGGGCGCTTCTGAGGCGGGGGACAGGAGCGGCGGCCGCTCGAGCCGCCAGGCCCCCAGGAGAATCGCCGGACTGAGCCAGAACATGGGTAGGAAGTAGTATCCGAACCCGCGGGGACTCAAGATGAAACTACCCCACACGGCGCCCGCCATGGCCCAACGCCAGGACCTGGACCGCCAGGCAACCAGAGTGCAGATCCCGATCGCGCCCAGGAACCCGATCAGGAAGAGCACCGTATGGGTAGGTGCAGGGAAGAGAGCGCCGAGCGATTGCCCGCCCGGGAAGTAGGGCAGGGTGAGCACGTGCAGCAGCTCGGACAGCAGCGCATGATCCCAGACCCACCAGGGCACGATCCCCACTACCAGGCCACCGACCAACCAACCCATCCGCGACGCACGGTGGCCATCCCGGAGAGTGATGGCGAGGTATATCGGCACGGCGACCCAGGTCAGCTGATTGGTGCAAACCGCAGCCGCCAGAGCCAGCGAGCTGACCCTCGCCCGGTCGATTCTGGCAAAGGCGAGGGCGAGCAGGAGGTAGCTCACGTACTCCGGGTCCCAGCCGAGCGTGAAAGCCGATGCCATGATGCCCAGCGCGAGTAGTTGGAGCGCCAGGAGGGCACGCCAGCCGGGTGGCCTGGCCCCCGGCCCCCAAATCAACAGAAGCAAAACGATGCAGAGGGCCATTACGAATCCCCAGATCCCCAGCCAGGGGCTGAAGGCGACCGGCAGGAGGAGCAGGCTGGCGTCCGGTGGGTATCCGTACGGAATGAAGCCGCCGTGGCCGCCCGTCCGCCGGTCCCGGAGTTCGGCTACCAGTTCGCGCCGAGGTGACGGGACCTGTCTCAGGTGGGCGAAGGGCCCGGTCGCGATGGGAGTCAGGTTCAGCCCCTGATATCGAAGCTGGGCCGTGCACTGCGGCTCATAGAGGAGGTACGGATTGGCTCCGCTCAGCAGGGACCTCGAGGCACAGGTGAGCAGAACCGACTGGTCGGTTTCCGGCTGGGCGTCGGCCAACTGGAGCAGAAGTAGGATGGCGGCCAGGGCGATGATCGCCGCCGCCCAGGGGACTCGCGGCTTCCGGCCGTGTAGTAGGAGCGCTCCCCACGGGTGGGGCCCCAAGGCGTTGACGATCAGCACCAGGGACGGCAGTGGGGCGAGCGGTTCGACCCAAGCCGGAATCGGGGGGGTATGGCTGACGTACGCGAGGCCGGTCCAGACCAGGAGTGCGAGGACCCCCTGCAGAGCCCGCGTCGCCAGGTCGGAAGGGGCCGCGGGAGTCGGTCGACGCCCTAGCTCAGGCACCGGTACGGCCTCCCCCTCGTTGCTGCGACGAGCCAGCCCGCTTCACGGACCGGGAACCCGCCGCCGCGGGCGTCGGCCCGGAGAGAAGCTGGAGGACAGGCCGGCCAGCCTTGAACCCTGATACGACCGGCGGGCAGTTGGACGCTTAGCTCGGCTGATCGGGACTCCACGGCGAACGGGCGGAGTTTACCGGTCCAGGTCACCCCGCTGGCCGAGCCGCCATCTCGATCGGGCTCGAAGGGATTCCGCCGATCGGAGGGCGCCGGTCTCCCATCCGCGGTCGCGACCGCTCCCGACCCAGAGCCCAGGAGGTCGCGGTGGAGCTGACTGCAGTCCGGGGCGGCGCCTGGCAGACCGCTTCCAGAGCCGCTTCCCGGGCCGAGGTGGGGAGTAGACTCGCCCGATGGCGGGCGGTGGTGGCGGCTCAGCTGCCCGGGCCGGCTCCCCTTTACCGTGAGACGGTCGCTCGGGCTCCTGGTAGCCGTGAGCGTGGCGCTCACGGCCTGTGCCGGAGTCGCCCCGATCCCCCGGACCACGCCCTCCCCCCCGGCCCCGGTCAGCCAGGCCAGCTCGTGGCCCGTCTACCACCACGACCCGCAGCGCAGCGGGGGCTCGCCGGACACCCCGGTGCCGCGCCACCTCGGGACGTCGTGGCGGACCACCCTCGACGGCGCGGTCTTCGCCGAGCCCCTCGAGGTCGAGGGGGAGATCATCGCCGCCACCGAGAACGACAGCCTCTACGCCATCAGCCCGAGGAACGGACGGGTCGTCTGGCGGACCCACCTGGGCACCCCGGTGGCGGAGTCGGCTCTGCCTTGCGGGGACATCTTTCCGCTCGGGATCACCGGGACCCCCGCCTACGATCCCAAGACCGGCTCGATCTTCGCGGTGGCCGAGGAGACCGGCCCCGAGCACATCCTCTACGCCGTCGACCCCCGAAATGGAGTGGTGCGCTGGTCCCGCTCCCTTGACATCCAAATCCCCTCAGAGGCTGCCGCCGCGGTCCAGCAGCGCCCGGCCCTGGCCATCTCCGAGGGATACGTCTACATCGGGTTCGGGGGGCTGGACGGAGACTGCGGCCAGTACCGGGGCGCCTTGGTCGCCGTGCCCACCAGCGGCCGAGGTTCCTCCCGGCAATACTTGGTCCCTACCTCCCGGGAGGGGGCGATCTGGGCCACCGGAGGCCCGGTGGTGACCCCCGGGGGCGACCTCCTGGTGTCGACCGGAAACGGGGCGGCGACGGCGCCCCCTTGGGACCACACCGACTCAGTGCTGGAACTCTCGCCCCGGCTAGGGCTGATCGGAGCCTTCGCGCCCTCGAGGTGGGCCGCCGACAACGCCCAAGATCTCGACCTGGGTTCGGTCGCGCCCACGCTCTTGCCGGACGGCGAGGTGTTCATCGCCGGCAAGAGCGGCCTTGGCTACCTGCTCTCGAGCCCGGACCTGGGCGGCATAGGCGGCCAGCTCTTCGCAGCGCCCGTCTGCCGGGGGCAGATGGCATTCGGAGCGACTTCGTTCGACGGCGACAATCTCTACCTTCCCTGTGCCAACGGAGTCCAGGAGATCTCGGTGGCCCGGCTGGGGAGCTTCGCCGTGGGCTGGCAAACCACGACGGGTGCCGACGGACCTCCGGTCTTGGGAGGAAGCTGCGTCTGGAGCCTCGACACCTCCAGCGGCGTGCTCTTCGCCCTCAGCCAGCAGACCGGCGCTGCGGTCGCCCAGTTGGCGGTCGGCCCGGTACCCCACTTCGCCAGTCCCACCCTGATCGGCTCGGTGGCCGTGGTCGGGACCGACTCAGGGCTGGTCGCGGTATCCGGAGCCTGAGCGAACTCGCTCCCGGGCCTGCGAAGTGATCGAAGGCGCCTGGCGATACCCGCGTCCGTTCCCGGCCTTTCCATTTTCCGCTGGCCATGATTCGCTGTGGGCCGGTCTGGCGGTGTAACTACCCGGACCTGGGTCCGCTAAAGAAACCAGTGGGCGGCCGTCCTGACCGGCGCGGCGCCGCCCCGTCCGTTGCCGGAATCGAATGGAGGGTGCGGCATGATCGTTCTGGGAGTAATCCTGCTAATCGTGGGCTTCGTGCTGGCCCTGCCGCTGATCTGGACGATCGGGGTCATCCTGCTCCTGATCGGACTGGCGCTCTGGGTCCTGGGCAGCGTCGGCCACGCGGTAGGGGGCCGACGCCACTACTTCTGACCCGGAGCCGCCCGGGCAAGTTCCCGCGCCGGTTCCGGGCGAGCCCTCAGGGCTCGCCCCATTGGACTGCGGGTCGGAAAGCGACCTGCAGGACTCGCATTTCGGGCTGAGCCACCTGGATAGCAGGAGGTGAGGGGAGCGGCGCCAGTCGCCGGGTGTCGGCCAATGTTGGCACCCGGCGCCGCCCCCGCCCGCGGCTTGGAGTCGGGTCGCCGGGTGGCTGCGAGCCGAGATCAGTGCGCCGCGCCGACCTCGACCGGAGCGCTGAGCAGACTCGCCAGCAGACCCGGGTAGCTCACTTCCAGATCCCGGCGCCGCAGGGAGGTGAGCTTGCGGGTCCCGTCACACCGTTGCTCGATCACGCCCGCCTCGCGCAGCACCCGGAGGTGGTGGCTGAGCGTCGACTTGGTCACCGGGACCCGGAAGCTGCCACAGGTTATCGGCTCTTTGGCGAGGGCGAGCACCCGGAGAATGTCCAACCGGACCGGGTCCGCCAGCGCCTGGAGCAGCGTGGTGATGCCGGCCACCGGGGGCGCGACCTCGTCGACGGCGCCGCGGTCGAGAGCCGCTGTGGTGGTCATTGTTTGACAGTCATCAAACTTATCTGGTACGATCCACGTCAAACAATACCACCTGGGAGGTGCGCAATGGGACTGCTGGCGATGGCGGGGCTGGGCGGGCGGCGAGGCACGATCGAGAATGGGCGGGGACCGACCCCGAGCCCGGCTGGAACCGAGGCCAATCGCCGCCGCTGGCTTGCCCTGGTGGTTCTCTGCACGGGGCAGCTGATGATCGTGCTCGACGCCACCGTGGTCAACGTCGCCCTGCCCGTGGTTCAGCGCGACCTGCATTTCTCGTCGTCCGGTGTCGCCTGGGTGATCGATGCCTACCTGATCACCTTCGGGGGCCTGCTCCTGCTGGCCGGCCGGCTCGGCGACCTGCTCGGCCGGAAGCGGGTCTTCACCTTCGGGGTGCTGCTCTTCACCGTCAGTTCGGTGCTCTGCGGCCTGGCTGGGGACCAAGCCCTCCTGATCGGAGCCCGCTTCCTCCAGGGGGCGGGCGCGGCGGTGATGGCGTCCATGGTGCTGAGCATCCTGGTGACCCTCTTTCCCGAGCCCCGGCAGCGGGTGGCGGCGATGAGCGTCTACGCCTTCGTCGCCTCGGCGGGAGGCTCGGTCGGGCTGCTGGTCGGTGGGGTGCTGACCCAGGCCGTGAGCTGGCACTGGATCTTCTTCATCAACGTGCCCATCGGCCTGGCTGTGCTGGGGCTGGGCTCCGCCCTGATCCCGGGCGCCAAGGGCCTCGGACTCCGCCACGGCGTCGACATCCTGGGCGCGATCCTGGTCACCGCCGCTCCCTCTCTGGCAGTCTCGGCGCTGGTCAGTGCCGGGCAGAACGGGTGGGGGGCGACATCGACCCTTGGGCTGGGTGCCCTGGCGGCCCTAGCCGGGGTCGCATTCGTATTAGTCGAGTCTCGGGTCCGCACCCCCCTGGTCCCGCTGCGGATCTTCCGCTCCCGTTCCCGCACCGGGGCCCAGCTGGCGCGGCTGCTCTTCCCGGTCGGCCTCTTCGGGACCTATTTCCTCGGCTCGCTTTACCTGCAGCGGGTGCTCGGCTTTGGGGCGGTGGAGACCGGACTCGCGTTCCTGCCCTCCAATCTGACCGTCGCGCTCTTCTCACTGGTGATCACCAAGCGCGTGGTGGCCCGTTACGGCACCCGGCCCCCGGTGATCGTCGGCCTGCTGCTGGTGGCGGGCGCTCTGGGCCTGCTGGCCCGGGCCCCCGAGCACGCCACATATGCGGTTGACATCCTCCCGGCGCTCCTCCTGCTCGGGGTCGGGGCTGGGCTCTTCTTCATGCCGACGATCGCCCTGGCGATGGCCGGCACCAGTCCTGAGGACTCGGGCCTGGCCTCCGGGCTCGCCAACGTGACCCTCCAGGTCGGGGCGGCGCTGGGAGTGGCCCTGGTCGCTGGGGTTTCCAGCAGCACCGCCAGCCACCTGCTTGCGGACGGGAGTCCGGTCGGGGCCGCTCTCACCGGCGGTTATCACGCCGGCTTCCTGGTGGCCGCCGCCGCCGTCCTCAGCGCCGCCCTGCTGGCGGCCGTCCTACTCCGGCCGACGGCCAGGCCGGCGGTCGAGCCGGCGCCCGGTGCCGCGGGCGTCGCCACCCGGTCGGCCGCAGCGCCAGTGGTCCGGGCCCACGAGCCGGTCGTGACCTGGGTGGCCCTGGGCCCCAGTCGTGCCGACGAACTGGTGGTGATTGCGGGCGCGCCCGAGCCGGAGCCGGAAGGGGCCGTCCGGGGCTGAGCAGC
>Ga0307374_10003711_pt1 | contig 25898 bp, 24 predicted proteins | sample OX3MG_FD_202532 | JGI IMG/M metagenome (GOLD analysis project Ga0307374, IMG submission 202532) | Soil microbial communities from Risofladan, Vaasa, Finland - OX-3 | ecosystem: Environmental > Terrestrial > Soil > Coastal area > Acid sulfate soil | place: Finland: Risofladan, Vaasa | collected...
GAGGCCTCATCGGGTACGGGAGACGGCTCGTCTTCCTGCGCGATCACCAGCCGTGCGAGCTCGAGCTCGGCCTGACGGCGCGTGCCGTGGAACAGCCGACTCTGGTGCCGGACCCGGCCCGCATCGTCCCGTCCCACGAAGACGCGGAGCTCGAACGCGTCCGGCGCCTTGTCCGGCCTCTTTCGGATGCTGCCCGCCATCGCCCCGGTCCCTCCTCTCGCCGGTCCCAACAACTGTTGGGACCGCTGTTGGGACCGCACCCTACGAAGGTGGCCTACCGCTCGAGATACCGCTGCCGAGCTGGAGCCCGAGAGGGGATTCGAACCCCTGACCTGCGCATTACGAGTGCGCTGCTCTACCACTGAGCTACCCGGGCCGGAAAGCGCTCGACCCCGCGGTCCAGTACCTCGGACCGGCCGCTCGAGACGCTCGGACGCACGATCTTAGGCGTTCCCGGCAACCCCTTCCCCAACCCGGTGGCTCCGTGTCCGACCGCGGCGCTCGCGACGCGATCGGGCAGTTCGGCGGCCGTTGACGAGACGAACGTGTGTTCGTAGCATCGCGGCATGAGCAGAGACACCGACCTCGAGATCCGGCGCCGCTCGGCGGTCATGGCCCCGGCCGGCTCCTCGATCGCCGTCAGCCGCGAGGAGCTGCTCGCCGACCTCGCCGAGCTCCAGGAGCTGCGCAGGCGCGCCGCCGCGCTCTCGCCAGAGGGCGAGCGAGCGCTCCAGCGGCATCCGAGCCGGCCACGTCGCGCGACGTAGGTACGCGCCGCGCCCGACGGGCGCACGCGCTCGGCGCCGCGCCGTTCACGAGCCCTCGTCGGGCTGCCGGACGACGACGACCGAGCAGCGCGCGTGGCGGAGGCAGTTCTCGCCCACGGAGCCGAGCAGCAGCCCGGCGAAGCCTCCGTAGCCGCGGTCGCCGACCACGAGCAGCAGCGCCCCGCGTGAGGCGTCGAGGAGCACCGTTGTCGGGTTGCCGCGTACGACGAGTAGCTCGAGGTCGACGTCGTGCTCGTCGCCGAGCACGCGGTCGACGGCGTGCACGAGGACGCGGCGCGCCTCGTGCTCGAGCCCGCGCTCACCTTCCGGGAAGTACCCGAACCCCGACTCGCGTTGCCAGGCGGTCACGGCTCGCAGCTGGGCGCCGACGAGCCGCGCGTAGCGCGCGGCCCACTCGAGCGCCGCCCTGCTCTGGTGGGAGCCGTCGACTCCGACGACGACGAACGGTCTCGGCTCGCTGGTCTCGGTCACGTCGGCCTCCGTCACGCTCGTGCGCCCCGGTCCGGGTGGCGCGCTCCCCACATCGCCCGGACCGACGGCGTCGGCGCCTCTCGCCACGCCGTCTCCGGCGCTGCACCCATCGTGGTGACGGCGAGACGAGCCCGACAGTGCCGAACGTCCCGCGCCCGCCATCTCGATCGGCGAGGATGACCGGTCGAGGACGAGAAAGGACACGCCGATGGTCGACGACATCGAAGACCCGCGCCGCCGCGAGCCGGCGTACGTTTCCGACGAGCGCACGATGCTCGAGGCATGGCTCGAGTTCCACCGCGCGACGCTCCTGTTGAAGTGCGAGGGTCTCGACGCTGCTGCCCTCGCGGCGCGGCCGGTCGCGACCTCGAAGCTCTCGCTCCACGGCCTCGTCCGGCACATGGCCGACGTCGAGCGCAACTGGTTCACCCGGGTGCTGCTGCGCGCGCCGGAGACGCCGCCGCTCTTCTCCGACCCGGCGGTCGAGGACAGCGAGCTCGTGCCGCTCGACGGTGCGGACTGGGCGACCGACCTCGCGACGTGGACGCAGGAGTGCGACCGATCCCGTGCCGCGGCCGCGCGTCACGGGCTCGACGACACCGGGGTCCGGCGCGGGGCCGAGTGCAGCCTGCGCTGGATCTACAACCACATGATCGAGGAGTACGCGCGGCACAACGGCCACGCGGACCTCATCCGCGAGCTGCTCGACGGCGCGGTCGGCTGGTGATCCGGGGGGGACCGGTCCGGCGCGGACGGGGGAGGCGCCGCGGACGCCCGGCGCGGTGGCCCGACCCGCCCGCGGACGCTCAGCGGAGACCTTTGAGCAAGCGGCCGAGGAGCCCGTTGGTCTTCGCGTAGACCTTGCGGCGCACGACCCGCGTCGCGTAGGCGCCCGGACCACGCGACGCGGCCCGGAAGTTGTTCGACGCACGTGCGGCCCGGTAGAGCTGGCTCGTGAACGACCTTCGCCTCGGCACGTGACCTCCGGCGGCCGCGAGCGCGCACGAACGGCGGCTCCCGGCCCGAGCGCGATGCTAGCGAAGGCGACCGCCGCAGCACGCGACCCGGGCTACCGCCTACGCCATCCCGGCGGCCGCCACGTCCCGCCGGCGCTCGGGGCGGGCGCGGACGGAGGCGGCCGGTCGTCGGCGTGGCCGGACCTGGTGGCGGCGAGCGCGGCCACCTCGTCGCCCGTGACCGCCGGACCGACGGCCGGCCCCTCCGCGTACGTGCAGCCGACCTCGGCGAGTTGCGTCAGCGAGCCCGGGTCGGCGACGTCGCCGACCGAGACCTCGAGGCCGAGGTCCCGTCCGAGCGCGGCGAGCGCACGCACGATCGCGAGCGCCGCGCCGTCTCGCCCGATCCTCGAGACGAGCCCGGCGTCGAGCCGCATCTCGCGTGCCGGCACGGTCGGGAGCGCGTCGAGCGCGGTCGACCCCGCGCCGACTCCGTCGACGACGATCCTCGAGCCGAGCGCCGTGAGCTCGTCGATCGGCCGGCGCGCGCGCTCGAGCGCGTCGCCGGACACGCCCGACACCGCGAGGTCGAGCCGGTCCGCGGGCACTCCCCGCTCGGCGAGCAGGCGCTCGATCTCCCGGGCCATGCTCGGCTCCGACAGCTCCGCGCACGAGACGCGGACCTCGACGGGCAGGTCGAGCCCGGCGGCGCGCCACGACGCGCAGTCCGCGAGCGCGAGGTCGACCGCGCGCAGCACGAGCGAGCGTGCGAGGTCGCCGTGGTCGGCACGGTCGGCGAGCACGACCGGGGACAACCGACCGGTCACGGGGTCCTCCCAGTGCGCACGCGCGACGGCCGCGCACATCTCGCCCGTCGCGGTCCGGCGCTTCGCGCCGTAGCGGAGCGACACGGCGTCCGAGTCGAGCGCGCGCCGGAGCACCGCGGCGAGCGTCAGCCGGGCGGCGCTCGCCGCGTCGAGGCGCCCGTCGTAGAACGCGTGCGAGGCGCCCTCGGACTTCGCCCGGTACATCGCGGTGTCGGCCCGCTGGACGAGCACGTCGACGTCGGCCCCGTCCTCCGGGTACATCGCGACGCCGATCGACGCGCCCGCGATGATCGGCACCTCGCCGACGAGGACCGGGGACGACAGCGCGGCGCGGATCCGGCGGACGAGCGTCTCGACGCCGTCGCGGCCGACCACCCCGGGGAGCAGCACGGCGAACTCGTCGCCGCCGAGCCGGGCGACCGTGTCCGACGCGCGGACCGCGGACACGAGCCTCGTCGCGACCTGCTCGAGCACGACGTCGCCCGCGTGGTGCCCGAGGGTGTCGTTCACGTCCTTGAAGCGGTCGAGGTCGGTCATGAGCACGGCGAGCCTCGCGCCCGAGTCGTCGACGGCCGCCTCCGCGATCGCCTGGAGCGCGCGCTCGTTGAACAGCGCGCGGTTCGCGAGGCCCGTGAGCTCGTCGTGCGTCGCCTGGAACTTGTTGAGCTCGGACTGCACCCTCAGGGCCTCCTCGGCGACCTTTCGCTCCGTGATGTTCTCGATCATGACGATGCCGTACGCGGTGACACCGTCCGCGTCGTGCTCCGCCGCGACGTGCACCTGGGCCCAAATCACGTCGCCGTCGCGGTGGATGTACCGCTTCTCGAGCCCGTACGAGCGCCGCTGCCCGCCGACGAGCTCGGCGAACAGCTCCCGCTCGCGGCCGAGATCGTCGGGGTGCGTCACGCCGTCGAACGGCGACGCGGCGAGATCCGCCTCGCTGCGTCCCAGCATCTCGCACAGCGCTCGGTTGGCCGCGACGACGTGGCGGTCCGGCGCCACCCGGGCGATGCCGATGGGCGCGCCTTCGAACAGGGTCTGGAACCTACCCAGCGCCTCGACCTCGGACCGTTTCGACTCGTACTCGGCGGCGTGGCTCACGCCGGCCGCGAGCATCCCCCCGACGATCTCCATCGTCTGGCGGTGTGCCTCGGTGAGCGGCCGATCGGCCGACGAGCTCACGACGTTCAGCGATCCGACGACCTTGCCCGCGACGGCGAACGGCACGCAGATGATCGAGCGGTCCCCGACGCGCGCAGAGAGCTCGCGGTTCACCCGCGGGTCGCTCGTCGAGTCGGACACGAGCAACGGCCGGCCGGTGTCGATCGCGAACCGCAGGAGCGTCGAGGAGATGGGACGCCGGTCGCCGAGCACGCTCTCGGCGGTCCCGCCGGCCGCCCGCACCACCATGTCGTCGCCGTCGACGAGGTTGACCATCGCGCCGTCGGCCCCGGTCAGGCGGCGGGCGTGCTCGACCGTGAGCTTCATGACCGCCTGCAGGTCGAGACCCGCCGCGGCGATGTCCCGCTGGACCGCGACGATCTCTGCCAGACGCTCGTTTGTCTCCACGAGCGCGCGGCCGATCGCGTCGGCCTCGCGCGTGACGCTCGCGTGCACGGATCACATAACGGCCGCCGCCCGCCCGCAGTTGACGCGCCACGCCCGTCTGGGACCCCGGCGCAGCCGGGACCTGCCCCGCAGCCCGCGGCGGACCCCGAGCACGCGGGCGCGACCTCGCGCGCACCTCGGCGGTAGCCTCGCCGCATGCCCGACTCGACCAGCGGTCTCACGCTCATGGCGGTGCACGCGCACCCCGACGACGAGGCGTCGACGACGGGCGGCATCCTCGCCCGCTACGCGGACGAGGGCGTGCGCACCGTGCTCGTCACCTGCACGCGCGGCGAGCTCGGTGACGGGCCGGGGGGCGTGAAGCCGGGCGAGGCGGGCCACGACGAGACCGCCGTCGCCGCGACGCGACTCGGCGAGCTCGAGGCGAGCTGCGCGATCCTCGGGGTGTCCGCGCTCGAGATGCTCGGCTACCACGACTCGGGGATGGCCGGCTGGCCCCAGAACGACGCGCCCGGGTCGTTCTGGTCGACGCCCGTGGAGGAGCCCGCGGCGCGGCTCGCCGCGCTCGTCGAGCACTACCGTCCGCAGGTCGTCGTCACCTACGACGACAACGGCTTCTACGGGCACCCCGACCACATCCAGGCACACCGGATCACGGTCGCGGCGCTGGCGACGACGAGCTCCGCGTCGAAGCTCTACTGCCCGGCGATCCCCCGCTCGGCGATCGGTCGGTTCGCCTCGGTGTTCGCCGAGGAGGGCGCCGACGCGCCGCCCGCCGAGGAGTTCGACAGCATCTCGACGCCCGACGAGCTCGTGACGACCTACGTCGACTGCTCGGCGTTCGTCGCGCGAAAGCGCGCCGCGCTCGCCGCCCACGCGAGCCAGATGGACAACGCGTTCTTCCTCCGTCTCGACGACGAGCGGTTCGCCCAGGTCTTCGGTGTCGAGAGCTTCGTGCGCCTGTCCGACACGACCGGCGCGTCCGTACCCGAGGACGACCTGTTCGCCGGGGCTCGCTGACCGGCGGCGCGGCCACGGGCTGCGCTCCGGTGGCGGGCGCGCGGGGCGACCCGCTACTCGTCGGAGTCCCAGTCCCACGCGAGCAGGAGCGTGGAGAGCAGGCTCGCGGTGCCGGGCCCGTCGGCCGGGATGCGCTCGACCCAGACACGGGCACGGACGTCGAAGTCCTCGAGCATCGCGGTGAGGAACTCCCGGTCCGCCGCGAGATCGCGGCGGTCCGCCGCGAGCACGCCGAACAGCCCGTGGCGGAGCAGCGCGATGGTCTCGTCGCCGGAGAAGATCGCCCGGAGCAGGGACGCGGTGCGCGCCCGCAGGAACAGCGCGGCGTGCCGGTCCTCGCCCCCGGCGATGCTCACGACGAGCAGCACGTGGCCGGGGAGCACGACACGACGGGGGCCGCGCTGCTCGCGGGCCTCGTCCTGGAGCTCCTGGATCCGCTCGACGAGGTAGGAGAGATGCGGCAGCCCGGTGACCGAGTCGATCTCCACCGAGTCGGCCGGCGGGGACGCGAGGGACGACTCCACTAGCGGTTCACCGGCCGACCGCACGGCCTCGAGGCTCGGGCGCTCCACTCGCTCGCGTCGATCGGCCACCGACCGCTCCTCATCCCGATGGAGCCTCCTGTCGCGCCGGACCGCAACGTGCCACCCCCCGCCCGGGCACCCCGCCGCGACGCACCGCGTGCCGCCGGCGAGCCCGACCGGGACCTGCACGGAGGACCACCGCGCTCCGGCCTCCGCATGGAGCAGCCTCCTCGCCGATCCATGAACCACCGATTGTAGACGGCGGGGACTGCACATCGGTGCACGAGCACCGGGGCTGGACCCGCGCGGCCCGACGAGGCTCTAGCCTGTCGCCCGATGCCTGAGAACTGCGCAGCAATTCGCGCCCCTCGACGCTTCGTGCACTTCGTGCCGTGAACGACGACACGTCCACGGAGGCGGCGACCACCGAGCCCGCGGCGGCGACCCCCGAGCCCGCGGCGGCGACCACCGAGCCCGCGGCTGCGACCAGCGAGCCCGCAGCCGCACCGGACCCCGGGACGGCGGCCGCGCCCCGGCGCGCGCCGACGCGTAGCTCCCTGCGCAGGCGCCGGACGGTCGAATGGCTCGTCGTCGCCGCCTGCGCGGTGCTCGTGGCGCTCGCGCTGCGCGGCTTCGTCGTCCAGACGTTCTTCGTCCCGTCCGGTTCGATGCTCCCGACGCTGCAGATCGGCGACCGGATGCTCGTCGACAAGCTCCCGTGGGTGGTCGACTCCATCCAGCGCGGCGACATCATCGTGTTCCACCGCACGCCGGCCGACACCTCGACGAACGCCGGCGATCTCGTGAAGCGCGTGATCGGCCTGCCGGGCGAGACGATCACGTCGAAGGGCGACACGGTCTACATCGACGGTCGCCCGCTCGCGGAGCCGTGGCTGCCCGCGCTCGTCGGCCAGTGCGCGCAGCCCGCGCTCGACATCCCGCGTACGACGATCGCGGCGGGCCACTACTTCGTCCTCGGTGACTGCCGCGGGAACTCCGAGGACAGCCGGTACTGGGGGACGGTGCCCCAGTCGTACATCGTCGGGAAGGTCTTCGTCGTCGTCTGGCGCCACGGCCATCCGTGGTTCCACTGGTTCTGATCACCGGCCCCTGATCACCGGCTTGCGAGCACCGGGCACGACGCTCGTCGCGCGGCCGCGGGCCGGCGGGACGCCGGCCGGGCAAGACGGGCTCACTCCCTCCCGGGGTGGAAGCGGACCGCGCCGCCCGGCACGTTGCGCGTGAGGTTCACCGCGTGGTCGCCGAGCCGCTCGTAGAAGCGGCCGATGAGCGCGAGCTCGATCGCGATCTGGGTCGGGACGCCCGATCCGACGATCTCGGCGATGAACGTCGTGTGCAGGTCGTCCATCTCGTCGTCGAGCTCCTCCATCCGGCTCGCGGCCTCGGGAGCCCGGTCGCCGAACGCGTCGGCGGCGCGCTCCCACATCTGCGAGGCGACCTCGCCCATCCGCTCGACGAGCCCGCGCGACCGAGGCGACATCTCGACCGCGATCGGCCGGACCGCCCGCTGCGCGATGTGCTCCGCCAGGTCGCCGCTGCGCTCGAGCTCGGGGAGCATGCGGAGCATCGCGATGAGATAGCGGCGACGGTCCGGGCTCGGGTCGCTCCCGACGAGCTCGCTCTCGACGAGGGCCTCGACGTCGCGGTAGAGCGAGTCGATGACCTCGTCACGGCGGACGAGCTCCTTCGCTGCCTCGCGGTCGCCGGTGACGAGCGCGTGCGTCGCCCCCGCGGCCGCCTCGCTCACGAGCGCGAACAGCTGGACGACGTGCCGGTCGATCGCCGACAGCTCGGTCGGTGGGTCGTCCTGCCGGCTCACGTTCCCGTCGTCGCGCACGGCGACGAACGTACCGGACTCCCGCCCTGCGGGCGTCGCGTCGATCCGGGTCACGCGGTGCCGAGCGCCGCGACCCCGCCGCTCCAGTTCGCGAAGAACGCCCGGATCTCGTCCGCCGGGAGCGGTTCGGCAAACAAGAAGCCCTGGCCGCTCGCGCACTTCTCCCCGCGAAGGTGCGCGAGCTGCGGGAGCTCCTCGATTCCCTCGGCGAGCGTCTCGATGCCGAGCGCGCGGCCGAGCTGCACGAGCGTGTGCACGAGCGCCTCGGACTCACGCCCCTGGAGCATGCCCGAGACGAAGCTCCGGTCGATCTTCAGCGCGTCCACCGGGAAGCACTGGAGGTGCGCGAGCGACGAGTAGCCGGTGCCGAAGTCGTCGACCGCGATCCGAGCGCCGATCGCGCGGATCGACTCGAGGCAGATCGCGGAGCGCGCGAGGTCCCGGACGATCGCGGTCTCGGTGATCTCGATCGTGAGCAGTCCCGCCGGCAGGCCGGATCCCTCCAGCGCGGCGCGGACGTCGTCGACGAACGTCGCGCTCTCGATCTGGCGCGCGGACACGTTCACCGAGATCGCGATCTCGTGGCCGAAGGCGTGCCACGCCGCGCCCTGGCGGCACGCCTCGTCGAGCACCCATCGGCCGACCGAGACGATCGCGCCGGTGGTCTCGAGCTGGGGGATGAACTCACCCGGGGCGACGGTCCCGCGTTCGGGATGGCGCCAGCGCAGGAGCGCCTCGACGCCGGTCACGCGCATGTCGCTCAGGTCGAACGTCGGCTGGTAGACGAGGAAGAACTCGCCGCGGTCGAGCGCGGACTGCAGCTCGATCTCGAGCTCGAGCCTGGTGCGCGCCGCCCACTGCATCTCGGGCTCGAACGCGACCGCGCGGTTTCGGCCGGACCACTTCGCCCGGTACATCGCGATGTCCGCGTCGCGCAGCAGGTCCTCCGCGGATTGACGCTCGCCCGCGGCGATCCCGATGCTCGCGGTGACGCTGAGCGCCCGGCCGTCCAGGCCGTCGATCCGGAACGGGTCGCGGAAGGACTCGAGCAGCCGGGCGGCCACGTCGAACGCGTGCTCGGGGCCTGTCAGGTCCTCGAGCAGCACGACGAACTCGTCACCCCCGAGCCGGCCGAGCACCGCGCCGCGTGTCGGCGCGTCGAGCCGGGTGGCGACGGCCCGGAGCAGCTCGTCGCCCGCCCGATGGCCGAGCGTGTCGTTCACGTCCTTGAAGTTGTCGAGGTCCACGAAGAGCGCGGCGACGGTCGTGCGCCTCCGCCGGGCCCGCACGAGGGCCTCCTGGGCGAGCGCGAGGATCGCCGCCCGGTTCGCGAGGCCGGTGAGCGCGTCGTGGGTCGCCTGGAACGACAGCTCCGCCTGTCGCTCGGTCAACGCGTCCTGCACGCGGCGGCGCTCGTCGTCGAACGCGCCGCACGCGCCCACGAGCGCGGCGTCGCAGCTCGAGCGCGCCGCGGTGAGCGCGCGGCCGACCGCGCCCAGGTCGAGCGCGAGGCGAGTGCCCTCGTCGGCGCACACGTCGACGCAGAGGTCGCGCCAGCGCAGCCACGCTCTGGTCACGCGAAGGAGCGGGACCGCGCCGGCGCGCGCGGCGGGGACCGCGCCGGAGTAGCGGTGCGGACCCCGCGGCTCCAGGCCCGGCGGGGGCAGCGCACGCAGCTGCTCGGCTAGCGCGTACGTCGCCCGGCGCACGACCTCGGCGATCGGACCGACGTCCGTCGGATCCCCCGTGGACGTCGCGACCTCGACGACCGAGGCGACGATCTCCGACACTCGCGCCTCGAGCGCGTCGGCGAGCCCGTCGAGGGCTCCGGAGGGTCCGACACGCGGCTCGGGCATCGTCCGGCGATGCTAGTTACACGAGTGGCACTTCGGGTGCATTTCGCCGCGCGCGCGGGTCGGGCCCTGCGCCCGCGCGGGCCGCGGCCGACCCGCCACGGCGGGCCGCGACGGGAGGTGAGTGGTAACGCGCGTGCGCGATCGCCTAGTCTGGGCGGCCGACGTTCTCGCGCGACGCCTCCTGGGAGGCAGGCCCGGATCGTCACGCCGGTCCAGCACCACGTTCCACCTGCCCGCACCACCCCACGCCGCACGGCGACCGCCGGCGGCGCGAGACCTGGAAACGACTGGACATGACTGCGCTTCCCGAACAGCTGGACCGCGAAGAGGTGGGCAGCGGCGGCGACCTCGACGCAGCGCCGGCCGGCACGGGGCGCCTCCGCGGTGCCGTCACGGGGCGCCGCGACTACCGCCGGATCTTCCGCTACTGCGCGACGTCGGTCCTCGCGCTCGGCGTGAGCGAGGTGTGCCTCGTCGCGCTCGACGCCGAGACCACGATGGGCGCGACGCTCGCCGCGCTGCTCGCGAACCTCGCGGGCACCCTTCCCTCGTACCTGCTCTCCCGGTACTGGATCTGGTCCGAGGCGGACCGGCGCCGGGCCGGTCGCCAGGTCGTGCTCTACTGGGCGACCTCGCTCGTGAGCATGGGGATCTCGAGCGTCGTCACCGGCGCGATCGCGGACGCCGACCACGCGCACCACATGCTCAAGCTCATCGTGCTCGGCATGGTCTACCTCGCGGTGAGCCTCGCGCTCTGGGTCGCGAAGTACGTCGCGTACCAGACCGTGATCTTCCGCAGCGCAGCGACGGAGACGGCCACCGCCGAGCCGATCGGCTAGCCGCCGGCCGCGCGGCGGGCGTGAGCATGGGCGAGCACGACCGCGACAGCCGCTCGGACGCGGGCGCAGGGGCGGGTGCGACCGGGGACGCCGACGCGGTCCACCACCTGCTCCGCGCGGTCCACGAGCACCTCGAGCGCATCGAGCACCTCGTCGCGGCCGACGGGCGCACGATCGAGGCGCGGATCGCGCCCGCCTGGCAGCGAGCGACGGCCGGCGAGCACCGGCTCCCGGTCGCCGCGTTCATCACGGTCGCGATCGTGCTGCAGGTGCTGCTCCCGGCCCGCTACCTCGTCGGGCCCCGGCTCGTTCCCGTGGTGCTCGAGGCCGTGCTCGGCGCCGGCCTCCTCGTCGCCAACCCCCGCCGGATCAACCGCTCCTCGCGCGCGCTGCGCGGCGCGAGCCTGCTGCTCATCGCGATGCTCTCGCTGGCGAACGCGTGGTCCGCGGTGCTGCTCATCGACGCGCTCGTCCGGGGCCGGACGGGCTCGAACGCCGCGGTCCTGCTCGGCAGCGGCGCGGCGATCTACGTGACGAACGTCATCGTGTTCGCCCTTTGGTACTGGGAGTTCGACCGCGGTGGTCCCGTCGCACGCGCCCGCGCGCGCCGGCCGTACCCGGACTTCCTGTTCCCTCAGATGACGAACCCCGAGCTCGCCCCACCCGACTGGTCGACGCGGTTCTTCGACTACCTCTGGCTCTCGTACACGAACGCGACCGCGTTCAGCCCGACCGACGTCATGCCGCTGTCGCGCTGGGCGAAGCAGCTCATGCTGCTCCAGTCCGCGGTGTCGCTCGTGACGGTCGCGCTCGTCATCGCCCGCGCCGTGAACGTCTTGAAGTGAGCGCCGGCCGGGCGGGGCGGGGCGACGGCGTCGCGGCTCTGTCGCTCGCGGGCTTCGTCGTCCTCGGGCTACCCGACGGCATGTGGGGGACCGCGTGGCCCGCGATCCGCCGCACCTACGGCCAACCGGTCGGCGACCTCGGCCTCCTGCTCGTGGCCGTGACCGCGGGCGCGCTCCTGACCTCGCTCACGACGGCCCGCGCCGTCCGGCGCTTCGGCGCTTCGGCGTCGCTCGCGTCGGCCGCCGCGTGCGGCGCGCTCGCCGCGGGGCTCCTCGTCGCCGTGCGGTCCTGGTGGGCGGTCGTCGGTGCCGCGTTCCTCATCGGCGCGACGGCCGGCGTGCTCGACGCGGCCTTGAACACGCTCGTCGCGATGTCCGGACGGATGCGGCTGCTCAACATGCTGCACGGCGCGTACGGCGTCGGCACGGCGCTCGGGCCGCTCGTCGTCACCGGCGCGCTGCTGCTCGGCTCCTGGCGCCCCGCGTACGCGGCACTGCTCGCGCTCGAGGTGCTGCTCGGCGCGGGCTGGCTGCTCGCGGGTCCGAGACGCGCCCGTGCCGGTGCGGGCACCGCGGCGCCGCACGCGGGGCCCGACGCCGCCGCGCCCGCCCACCCGCGCGCCGCGGCCCGCCTCGGCGTGCTCGTGTTCTTCGCCTACACCGGGCTCGAGGTCACCGCGGGCCAGTGGGCGGCGACGTACCTGCGCGGCCCGATCGGCCTCTCCGCCGCGTCGGCCGGCGCGGTCGTCTTCGCGTACTGGGGCGCGCTCACGGCCGGGCGCTTCGCGGTCGCGGTCCCCCGCCGGACGCCCGCTCCGGCCCGGCTCGTCCGCTACGGCACGCTCGTCGCGCTCGCCGGGACGCTGCTCATCTGGTGGCACCCGGGGCGGGCCGCGCTCGTGGTCGGCATCGCGGTGCTCGGCGCGTCGCTCGCGCCCGTGTTCCCCGCCCTCGTCGCGCTCACGCCGGCGCGCGTCGGGGCGGCGCGCGCGCACCGGGTCATCGGCTGGCAGATCGCGGCCGCGGGCGTCGGCGGCGCCGCGGTGTCCGCTGCCACGGGCCTCGTGCTCCAGCGCGCCGGCCTCGGCGCGTACCCGCCCGTGCTCGCCGTCACGGCGGCTGCCGTCGTCCTGCTCGCGCTCGTGCTCGAGACGCTCACCCGCCCCGGTCCGGCGCCGGGCGGAGCCGGCCTGCCGGTCGGCGCGGCCGCGGAGCCGCGCGCGTGCTGAGCGGCCGGACCGCCCGGCACGCCTCCTGGCGCGCCGGTCTCACGCGGGGCGACTTCCGGCTCGTCGTCGCCGCGACGGCGCTCACGGCCGCGAGCGGGGTCACACGCTTCGCGGGCGCGGGCGCGGTCGCACCGTTCGTCGTCTCGGGTCTCGCGCTCGCGGCGCTCGCGGCGCTCGTCGGCCGCAGCGTCGACCGCCTCGGCGACCGCCTCGGCTCGGGGGCGACCGGCTTCGTCCAGTCCGCGCTCGGCAACCTCCCGGAGCTGTTCATCGGGATCTTCGCGCTGCGCGCGGGTCTCGTCCGCGTCGTGCAGTCGGCGATCGTCGGCTCGATCCTCGCGAACGTGCTGCTCGTGCTCGGCGCCGCGTTCGTGGCGGGCGGACTGCGCCACGGCACGCAGCGCTTCCACACGGACGCGCCGCGCGCCGCGGTCCTGCTCCTCATGCTCGCGGTCGCGGTCATCGTCGTGCCGACGCTCTCGTCGCACCTCGCGGTCGCGGTCGCCCGCCACGAGCAGGCGCTCTCCGACGTCGCGTCCGTCGTGCTCCTCCTCGTGTTCGCGCTCTCGATCCCCTCCGCGTTGAGCGCCGCGCCGGCGACGGCGTCCACGGGTCCGGGCGTCGTGACCCACGGCGGCGAGTGGTCGACACCGCTCGTCGTCGCCGCGCTGCTCGGCTCGAGCGTGGCGGCGGCCTTCGTGTCGGACTGGTTCGTCGCGGCGCTCGCTCCCGCCCTCTCGACGCTGCACGTCTCCGACGCGTTCGCCGGCTTCGTGATCGTCGCGATCGCGGGCAACGCGGTCGAGAACTTCGTCGGGATCAGCCTCGCGGCGAAGGGCCGCTCGGACTACGCGCTCGCCGCGATCCTCCAGAGCCCGGTGCAGATCGCGCTCGCGGTGCTCCCCGCGCTCGTCCTGCTCTCGGGCCCGCTCGGGGGCGCGCACCTCACGCTCGTCATGCCGGTGATGCTGGTCGCCGCGCTCGTCATCGGGACGGCGATCACGGTCGTCGTCGTGTTCGACGGGGAGTCGACGTGGCTGGAGGGAGCAGCACTCGTCGGCTGCTACGTCACGATCGCCGCGGCGTTCTGGTGGGGCTGAGCGCCCGGGCGGGGCCGTGCGCGGCCCGGGCCGCCCGCCGCGCGTCAGCCGCCCGCGGGCTGCCCGCCGCCGAGGAAGGACTCGACGAACTCGCTGCTCGCGGAGAGCTCGGCCGGCGTGCCCTCCATGCGGACGCGCCCGCCCGCGAGGACGTAGGTCCGGTCCGAGATCGCGAGCACCGCACGCGCGCGCTGCTCGACGATGAGGACCGTCGCACCGGTGAGCGCGAGCCGGCGCACGTGCTCGTCGAGCACGGTGTGGGCGATCTGGGGCGCGAGGTTCGCGGTCGGCTCGTCGAGCACGACGAGCGCCGGCTCGAGCATGAGCACGCGGCCCATCGCGAGCATCTTGCGCTCGCCTCCTGACAGCTTGCCGGCGCGACGCGAGACCATCCGCCGGAGCTGCGGGAAGACGTCGAGCACGTGCTCGACGCGCGCGGGCACGTCCTTCGGCTTCAGGAGGTAGCCGCCCATCTCGAGGTTCTCGGCCACCGTGAGCGGCGCGAACACGTCGTCCACCTGCGGCACGTACCCGACGCCAAGGCGGGCGATCTCCTCGGTCGCCCGGTGCGTCACGTCCACGCCATCGAGGTGGACCGACCCCGAAAGGACCTCGACGATCCCGACGATGCCCTTCAACAGCGTGCTCTTGCCGGAGCCGTTCGGGCCGACGATCGAGACGACCTCGCCCGGGGCGACCGAGATCGAGATCTCGTGCACGATCGGGCTCCCGCCGTAGCCGGCCGTGAGCGACTCGGTGCGAAGCGACGCGCCCCTCGCCGTGCGTGCCGCGGCCGCGCCGCCGATCTCCTGTGCGGTCCTCACGGCGCTCCCCCCGGTTCCGTCGAGTCAGCCGACAAGGTACGCCTCCACGACCTCGGAGCGTCCGCGCAGCTCGGCCATGGTCCCCTCGGCGAGGACTCGGCCCTCGGCCATCACGATGACCGGGTCGCAGAACTCGTCCATGATCGAGAGCTCGTGCTCGACCATGACGATCGTCATCCCCTCGGCGCAGAGCGCGAGCAGCTGGTGGCCGATCTGGCGGGCGAGCCGCGGGTGCACTCCGGCCATCGGCTCGTCGAGCAGGAGCACCTGGGGCTCGGCCATGAGCGAGCGCATGATCTCGACGAGGCGGCGCTGGCCGCCCGACAGGTCCCCCGCGTAGCGGTCCGCGTGCGCGCTGAGGCCGAAGCGTTCGAGCATCTGCTCGGCGCGCTCGACGTTCTGCCGCTCCTGCGCGCCCCAGTAGCGCTTGCCGAGCACTGCCCCTCGGAACGAGTCTCCCTGCTGCCCGGGGACGGCCGAGACGAGGTTCTCGATCACGGTGAGCTTCTTGAACTCGCTCGCGAGCTGGAACGTCCGCACGAGGCCCTTTCGCGCGCGCAGGTACGCCGGGAGCCCGGTGATGTCCTCGCCGGCGTACAGGATCCGCCCCTCGGACGGGGGAAGCGTGCCGGCGAGCATCGCGAGCGTCGTGGACTTGCCGGCGCCGTTCGGCCCGATGAGACCGGTGAGCCGTCCGCGCTGGATCGCGATCGTCACGCCGTCGACCGCACGCACACCCTCGAAGATCCGGGCGAGGTCGTGCGCCTCGAGGACGATCTCGCCGCGGGCGGCGTTCGCGCCGGGGTGCAGCGCGACCACCGGAGGCGGCGGCAGCGTCGGGATGTCCGGGAGCTCGTCGGCCGCGCCCGCGCCCGGCAGCACGACGGGGGCAGCGGGGGCGCCCGCCGTCGCGAGCCTCCGGCGGCGCTCGGGGAGGATGCCCTGTGGTCGGAACCACAGGAAGAGCACGATGAGCAGTCCGATCGCGACCCACTGGAGCGCGGGGATGAGTCCGGCCGGGCCGATGGACGGGATGTACCGGCTCGCCTCCTCGAAGCCGAGGGGCACGAGGATCGCGCCGAGCACAGCCCCGCTGTGGTTGCCGAGGCCGCCGATGATGACGGCGGCGAACAGCACGATCGTCTCCGCGTAGCCCCACGCCTGCGGGTCCCACAGGTTGATGAAGCCGACGAGCACGCCGCCGGAGAGTCCGGCGATCGCCCCCCCGAGCACGAGCATCGAGGTGCGCAGCGACCGCAGGTTCTTGCCGAGCGAGTCGGCGACGACGTCGTTGTCACGCATCGCGCGAAGCGTGCGTCCGTAGGGCGAGTTCGTGATGCGGCGGAGGAACAGGTAGACGAGCGCCGCGAGGACGATCGCGACGATCCCGTAGCCGAATTGGTACCCGCCAGAGAGCGGGTTGACGACGCCGCCGAGCGGCGAGGGCACGAGCGAGAGGCCCGCCGCGCCGTTGAGGAACGGGCGGTAGTTGGTCACGAGCAGGTTGAACATCACCGCGGTGACGAGCAGGCCGATCGCGGCGAAGTCGCCACGCAGGCGCTTGCCGACGAGCGACGCGAAGGGGAGCGCGAGGAGCCCACCCACGATCGCGGCGCCGATCCACGGGATCGGCCACGGCAGGCCGAGGCCGCCGATGTAGCTCTGGAAGCCACCGTTCGCGGACTGGTTCGGGAGCGACAGCACGCCCGCCGCGTACGCGCCGGCTGCCTGGAAGATGATGAAGCCGAAGTTCGTGACCCCGGCGACGCCGAACTGCTGGCTGAGGCCGAGACACGCGATCGCGTCGACGCCGCCGTACACGAGGATCGTCGTGAGGTAGTAGATCATCGGGGCTCCCCGCTCAGGTCCGGGCGCCGAGCAGGCCGGTCGGCCGCACCGCGAGCATCGTGAGCAGGATGACGAAGGCGATGACGTCCTTGTAGTCCGGCACGATGAACGCGGCGCTCACCTCGGTGGCGACGCCGATGACGAGCGCGCCGAGCATCGCCCCGTAGGGCTCGCCCGGCCCGCCGAGGAAGACAGCCGCGAGGATGAGCACGAGGAAGACGTCGGTGCTCGTCGCGCCGAAGGTCCCGGCGTTCATGCCGAACACCGCCCCGGCGATCCCGCAGAGCGCTCCCGTGATGATCCACGTCACGGTCACGACCCGGTCCGTGCGGATCCCGCAGTTGCGCGCGAGGTCGCGGTTCGCCGCGGTCGCGCGCATCGCCTTGCCGAGGCGCGTGTAGCGGATGAGGACGTGGACGAAGCCCATGATCACGAGGCTCAGCCCGATCATCGCGATCTCCGCCGCGCTGAGGGCGAACCCGCCGACCTGCAGCATCGGCCCCTGGGCCATCGTATAGGAGACGTTGGTCGGCCCGGCGATCGCCTGGGTGCCGAACTCGAGGATGAGCGTCATGCCGAGCGCCACGATCACGAGCGCGATCGGCGAGGTCTTGCGCCGCTGGAACGGCGTGTAGATCACGCGGTTCAAGAACAGCGAGAGCACCGAGCCGACCGCGGCTGCAGCGAGCGCGGCGACCCAGATCGTCACGCCCGCCTGGTTCACCGCGTACGCCGCGAACGCCGCGGCGATCATGACCGCGCCGTACGCGAGGTTCAAGACGTTGGTGACGGCGAACTGGAGCGTGAAGCCGACCGAGGCGATCGCGAGGACCGCAGAGGTGATGAGCCCGAAGGCGACGGAGGACTCGAAGATGCTCAACGAGGAGGTGGCCTTTCGTCCGGTGCCACCCGGCCGCACGACGCGGCCGGACCGTGTCGGACCGGGGAGGGCGCCGGTCGCCCGGCTCCCTCCCCGGTCAGTGATGCCCGGTGACCGAGCGGCTAGGAGACCGCCCGGATCTGCGTGCTCGGGATGTTCCGGGCGACGACGACGCTGCCCGACGACGTGTACTTGTCGACCTGGAAGATCCCGGTCGAGTCGTGGTAGCTGTCGAAGCTCGTCGGCCCGCCCGGGCCCTCGTAGCGGATGGACTTGCCCGCCTTGAGCGCCTTGACGCCCTGGGCGAAGGTGTGGACGACCACCGCGCCCGGGACGCCGTTACCGATCTTCTCGATCCAGGTCCGGAACACGCTCGGGTTCGTGCTCTTCGACGCGACCATCGCGAGCGCCGCGAGGTTGATGCCGTCGTAGAGGTGCACGGCTCCCGGAGCGCTCAGGTAGGTGTCGAAGTTGCCCGTGTTGCCGACCTTGCCCTTCTCGGCGAGGATCGCCTTCTTGAACCCCGTGTACGCGGGACCGGTGGTCTCGACCACGAGGTTGTCCGCCGCGAAGTTGCTCGCGAGCGTGCTCGCCCCGACCGCGGCCGCCACGGACTTGAACCAGTCCGGGGAGATCGTGGCCGAGGTGCCGATGACGGGGATCATCTTCCCGCCGTTCTGCTGCTTCAGCTCGGTGAGGAACGCCGCCTCGGTCGGGCCGAGCGCCTCGGTGAAGATGACGTCAGGGTGCGCCGCGACGATCTTCGCCGCCTCGGTGCGGAACGTCGTCGCCGACAGGTCGAGCGTCTCGTTGTCGACGAGCTTCAGGCCGGCCTTCTTGATCGACTGGATCGCCGGGTTCACGAAGGTCTGCGAGCCGATGTCGTTGCCGAACGCGAGCGCCACCTTCTTGTAGTGGTAGTCGTACTTCGCGATCGCGACCATCGCGTAGGACTCCGCGAGGTCCGGTGGGACGAGACGGTAGAAGTAGGGGAAGTGGGTGTGGTCGAACTCCGACTGGCCCGTCATCCCGAACATCACGGTCTTGTTCGCGTTGATGATCGGGACGACCGACGCCGCCTCGTCGGACGTCAGCCCGATCACGAGCTTGAGGTTCGACGTCGAGGCGTACATCTGCCGGACGGCGGGCACCGCGTCGGCGGGGTCGCCGCGCGTGTCCACTCCCTTGCACGCGAGCTTGTGGCCGAGCACGCCACCGGCCAGGTTGATCGCGTTCGTCGCGCCGTCGCACGAGACGAGATATGTCGGCCCGAGCGCCGCGTCGGTCCCCGTGAACGGCGCGACGTCCGCGACGACGAGCGTCGAGCCCGTCGGCGCCTTCGCGGTCACGTTGGCCGTCGCCGGGCTCGCCACCGCGACGAGCGACACCGCCGCCGCGGCCGACGCGAACGCGAGCGGCACCCGGCGCGCGAGCGCGCGCCCCCCCGCCCGCCGTGCCGCACCGTCACGACTGGGTCGCTGAAGGTTCCTATCGGTCATGTTCCCCCCTTGTCGTTGCTGGTCGTGCTGCCTGCCTGGTGGTACCGCGGGCCGGCTGCTCGCCCGCTTCGTCGCCGGCGGCGGAGTCGTGGCGCCCCTTCGCAGCCACGATCCGCCCCCGGCGCGAGCTACGCCCCGCCTACAACGTCGCGCTCTGCGGCGTCGGCGCGTGCCAGGGCCAGTCCGAGAGATCCGCGGCCTCGGCGACCACGTTGTTGCGGATCGTGCCGACACCCTCGATCTCGACCTCGATCGTGTCGCCCGGCTGCAGCCACACCGGCGGCGTCCGGGCGAAGCCGACGCCGCCCGGCGTCCCGGTCGCGATCACGTCACCCGGGCGGAGCGTCGTGAACGACGAGAGGTACTCGATCGCGCTCGGGATGCTCACGATCATCTGCGAGGTCCGCGCGCTCTGCATGACCTCGCCGTTGAGGCGCGTCGTGAGCTGCACGTCCGAGACGTCGACCTCGTCGGTCGTCACGACCTCTGGCCCGATCGGGAGCGTCCCGTCGAAGTTCTTCCCCGGCGTCCACTGGGTCGCAGCCCGCTGCCACTCACGACAGGAGCCCTCGTTGATCACGACGTAGCCGGCGATCGCGTCCCAGGCCTTCGCTGCAGGGATGTACCGCCCGCCGCTCCCGATGACGACGCCGAGCTCACCTTCGTAGTCGAACCGCTCGACGAGCGACGGCTTCACGAGATCGCCGTAGGGCGCGGTGACCGAGTCGGCGCCACGCACGAAGCACTCCGGCCAGGTCGGCGCCTTGCGCCCGCCCTCGAGCGCGTGCTCGAGGTAGTTCACGCCGAGGCACAGGATCCGGCGCGGCGACGGGACCGCCGGCCCGAGATCGCGCTCCGCGTACGCGGTGCCCTCCTGCGAAGCGAGCCCGCGCAGCGCGTCCATCGCGGCGGCGCCCCCTTCGAGCACGCCCGTCAGGGACGCGAAGCGCGCCTCGCCCGTCGCCTCGGCCGCGTCGACGTAACCGGAACGGCCACGCACGTGCAGGCGTAGCCCGCCGCTCGTGTCAATGGTGGCGAGACGCATCTCGTGGCTCCTCTCTCGGCGACGGTCCCGCGGGCGCCGGGAGGCGACCGGAGCCGCGCGCGACGGACCGTGCCCGCTGCGCGACGCGCCGACCGAGGCCCCCCGGCAACGCCCAACCAAGATCAACTTGGTTGAGATTTGGTCGCCCTACTCGGAATTGGTTGGAGTGTAACGGTGGCCGAACTTTCCGTCAATGGCATCTGTCGCCGGCACTTGCTCCGCTCCGGGCGCCCGATGAAGCAGATTGGTAGTATCGGTCGGCAATTGGCGCCCGTGGGGCCCTATCCGGGAGGTGGCAGGTGGTCGAGCGGGACGGCGTGACCGTGCTGCGCGCCCGCGATCTCGCGGCGACGATCCTCGACCGTGTCGGCGCGGACGGCTCGAGCCGGCGCCTGCCGACGGAGCGACAGCTCGCGGAGGACCTCGGGGTCACGCGCACCGCGGTCCGCAACGCCCTCGGGCTCCTCGAGGCCGAGGGCCGCATCTCGCGCGAGGTCGGCCGAGGCACGTTCCTCGCCGGGGGCCCCGGGACCGACTCGTGGCCGCCACCCGGCTCGCCGCACGGGGGCCGAGCGACCGACGGCGCGCCGGCGGACGACATCGCGCCCGCGCACGTCATGGCCGCGCGGCGCCTCATCGAGCCGCGCCTCGTGCCCCTCGTCGTCCCGTGGGCGACCGAGCGCGACTTCCAGGAGCTCGACCGCTGCCTCGCGGGCGGGGACGGCGCGCAGACGATCGACGAGTTCGAGGCCTGGGACATCGCGCTCCACCGGGCGATCGTCCAGGCGAGCCACAACGAGGTCGTCGTCCGCATGTACCGCGCCGTCGAGGACGCGCGTGAGGGCCGGATCTGGGGGAACCTCAAGCGCCGCAGCGACTCGGTCGAACGCCGGGCGGCGCGCCAGCGCGAGCACCACGCGCTCGTCGGGGCACTTCGCGCGCGTGACGTCGACGCCGCGGTCGCGGCGATGGAGCATCACCTCGAGCGCGTCGAGTCGGCCATGCTCGGCAGGGCCCGCCAGCCCGACCTCGAGGCGATCGGCCGCTAGCCGCTCGATGCGCGGCTCTCCGCGCATCCGCGACCGCACCCATGGTCCACGACCGCACCGATCCCCGCGCGCTCGCCGCGGCGCCGGCCGGCCCGCGACCGGCCGGCGGGTAGACCTGCGAGATGTCCGCGCTCGAGATCCTCGCCATACTCGGCGTCGGGCTCGTGGCCGGCACGATGAACACCATCGTCGGCTCGGGGTCGCTCGTCACGTTCCCGACGCTGCTCGCGTTCGGGTTCCCGGCGCTCGTCGCGAACGTCTCGAACACGCTCGGGCTCGTGCCTGGCGCCGTGAGCGGCGCCGTCGCGTACCGGCGCGAGCTCGCGGGCCAGACACGACGCGTCGTGATGCTCGGCACGATGTCGGCGATCGGCGGGACGGCGGGGGCCGTGCTTCTCCTGCAGCTCCCCGGAAGCGTGTTCGACCGCGTCGTGCCGTGGCTCATCCTGCTCGCGTGCGCGCTCGTCGCGGTCCAGCCGCGGCTCGCCCGCTGGCTCGGCGGCCGCGGCACGCGCCGGCTGCACGGGGGCCCGGTGCTGTACTCGACGGTGCTCGCGACCGGCGTCTACGGCGGCTACTTCGGCGCTGCGCAGGGCGTCGTGCTCGTCGCCCTCCTCGGGATATCGATCGACGACACGCTGCAGCGCCTGAACGCCGCGAAGAACGTCCTCGCCGCGCTCGCGAACGGCTCGGCCGCGGTCGTCTTCCTCGTCGCGAGCCACATCTCGTACGAGGCTGCAGGGCTCATCGCCGCGGGCTCGATCGTCGGCGGTCAGGTCGGCGGCCACATCGGGCGACGGCTCGAGCCGCGCCTGCTTCGCGGGATCATCATCGTCGTCGGGACGTTCGTCGCGGTCACGCTCCTCGTGCGGTGAGCGGGCCCGGTCTCGCACGGAGCCCGGAGCGGAGGGAGAGGGATTCGAACCCTCGTAGGCTTGCACCTAAACGGTTTTCAAGACCGTCGCATTCGTCCGCTCTGCCATCCCTCCCGGATGCTTCAGCCCGGCCGGGCGCGCCTAGCCGGACCCGGGCCGGCCCGCGGACCCGCGACCCGAGACGCGCGAGCGGATCTCCTCGAGCCACTCTCGCGACTCGCGCCGCCGCTCGTCGAGCACCTCGCGCCGCTCGCTCGCCGCGGTGCCGGGCACCGGGTACGAGCCGAGGAACTTCACCGCGCCGAGCTCGCTGCGCAGCGCCCGCAGGCAGTCCCCGAGCACCTCGTCGGTGACGTGGCCGTCCGCGGTCACGACGAAGCAGTAGTCGCCGAGCGCCTGCTTGGTCGGTCGGGATTCGATGAACGTGAGGTTCAGGCTGCGCGCGGCGAACTGGCCGAGGATCGCGTGGAGGCTCCCGGGCCGGTCCGCGTGCTGAAAGCAGACGAGCGTCGTGCGGTCGTGGCCCGTCGGCTCCGGCACGTGGTGGGCCTCGACGAGGACGAAGCGCGTCTGGTTGGCCCCGAAGTCCTCGACCGCGTGCGCGACGACCTCGAGGCCGTAGAGCTTCGCCGCGAGGGGCGGGGCGAGCGCCGCGACACCCTCGAGCCGGTCCTCGGCGACGGCGCGCGCCGCATCCGCGGTCGAGTTGGCCGCGCCGACCTCGACGTCGGGCAGGCGCTCGCCCAGGTAGGCGCGGCACTGGGCGGAGGCGTGGGGGAAGGACAGGACGCGCCGCACCGACGCGAGCGTCGTCCCCGGCAGCGCCATGAGGTCGATGTGCACGTCGAGCACGACCTCGCGCTGGACGAGCAGGTCGTCGGAGAACACGAGCTGGTCGATCGTGGCGTTCACCGGGCCCTCGATCGAGTTCTCGATCGGCACGAACGCGGCCTCGACCCGGCCCGAGGCGAGCGCCGCGAACGCGTCCGCGATCGTCGGCACGGCGACGAGCTCCTGGTCGGCGAGATCCGCCTCGGAGACGAGCGCCTCCTCGGTGAAGGTCCCGGGCGGGCCGAGGTACGCGATGCGCGCGGGCGGTCCGGGGGCGGCGGCCATGCTGGCAGGATAGTGAGAACGATGGACCACGACGATCTCGTCTCCCTTCTCGACTCGGTGAGCTCGGGCGCGGTCGCGCCCGACGAGGCGGCGGCGCGGCTCAGCCGCCTGCCGTTCGCCGATCTCGGCTACGCGCACGTCGACCACCACCGGACCGTCCGTCAGGGCCTCCCCGAGGCCGTCTACGGGCCGGGCAAGACCCCGCACGAGTGCGCGGGGGTCGTGGCCGAGCTCCTCGAGCACGGGTCGGGACCGGTGCTGCTCACGCGTGCCGACGAGGCGCAGGTCGACGCCGCGCTCGAGGCGAACCCCGGCGGCGTCCGCGAGCCCGCGGTCGCGGAGGCCGGCAGGCCGGCGATCGTCCGCTGGCGCGACGCGCTGCCGCGCGCGGGTTCGGTCGTGGTCGTGACCGCGGGGACCGCCGACCTCCCCGTGGCGCGCGAGTGCGACGCGACGCTTCGCGCGTACGGGTTCGCGCCCTCGCTGCTCGTCGACCGCGGCGTCGCCGGCCTGCACCGCCTCCTCGTCTCCGTCGACGAGATCTCCGGAGCCGACGCGGTCGTCGTCGTCGCGGGGATGGAGGGCGCCCTCGCGAGCGTCGTGGGCGGCGTGACCGCCGCCCCGGTCGTCGCGGTCCCGACGAGCGTCGGCTACGGCGCGAGCCTCGAGGGCGTGACCGCGCTCCTCGCGATGCTCTCGTCGTGCGCGGCCGGCGTCACGGTCGTCGGCATCGACAACGGCTTCGGCGCGGCGTGCGCCGTCGCGCGGATGCTCCGGTGAGCCCGGGCGCCGCGCGTGTCGCGTGGTTCCACTGCTTCGCGGGGATCTCGGGCGACATGGCCGTCGCGAGCCTGATCGACGCGGGCGCCGACGAGCAGGCGCTACGCGGCGCGCTCGCGTCGCTGCCGCTCGGGGGGTGGTCGATGGAGGTGTCCCGCGTCCTTCGCGGCGGCCTCTCCGCGACGCGTGCCGCGGTCACGGCGACCGGCGGCGGGCCCACACGCACGCTCGCCGACGTGCTCGCGGTCCTCGATGCCGGCGAGCTCCCCGAGCGCGCCCGCGCCCGTTCGCGCGCCGCGTTCCTGCGGCTCGCGGAGGTCGAAGGCCGCCTCCACGGCGTGCCGACCGAGGACGTGCACTTCCACGAGCTCGGCGCGCACGACACGATCGTCGACGTCGTCGGCGCGATGGTCGCGCTCGACCTGCTCGGGATCGACGAGGTCGTCGCGAGCCCGGTCGCGACCGGCACCGGCACCATCGGCTCAGCGCACGGGACGCTCCCGAACCCCGCACCCGCGTCGGTCGCCCTGCTCGAGGGCGTCCCCGTCTACGCGCGCGACGTCGGCGTCGAGCTCACGACACCGACGGGCGCCGCGATCCTCGTCGCGGCGAAGGCACGATTCGGCGCGATGCCGGAGATGGTCGTCGGCCGCGCCGGCTACGGCGCAGGCGCGCGAGAGATCGAGGGCCTCCCCAACGTCCTCCAGGTCGTCACCGGGACGCGCACCTCGGCACCCGGAGCCGCCGGCGGAGAGGGTGCGACCGCCGCGCAGCCGCTCGTGCTGCTCGAGGTGAACGTCGACGACGCGACGGGCGAGGAGCTCGCGGACGCGCTCGCCGCGCTGCTCGACGCGGGAGCGGCCGACGCGTGGACCGCGCCCGTGCTCATGAAGAAGGGCCGGCCGGGATCGGTCGTGAGCGCGCTCGCGGATCTCGCGCTCGCGGCCTCCGTGCGCGAGGTGCTGCTCGCGCACACGGGCTCGCTCGGCGCGCGCTCGCACCTCGTCGACCGCTACGCGTCCGCCCGCCACATCGAGGAGGTCGACGTCGACGGCCGGCGCGTGCGCGTGAAGGTCGCGGCGGGCCGGGCGAAGGTCGAGCACGACGACGCGGCCGCGGTCGCGCGCCGCCTCGGCGTTCCCGTGCGGGAGGTCGTCCGCCGGGCGGAGCGCGCGTACGCGCGGCGGACCCCGTCGGGGCACGACCCCGGGGACGCGGAGGGTCCCGGGGATGCGGCGTCAGCCGGCGATCCGGACCGTCACGGTGTCGACGGCGGCGGGCCACCCGGGCACGCTCGCGACGACGCGTAGCTCGTAGGTCGCGCCCCGGCTCACGGAGTAGGGGCCGAGCTCGACGTAGCGGGCCGCGCCCGGCCGCATCGCGCCGAGCCTGCGGGTCGTGGACGACGGCGTGCCGGCCTGGAGGTGCGCGCTCGCGCGTCGCGTGAGCGTCGCCGTCAGCGCGACCGCGTCCGCACGCCGGTTGCCCGCGTCGGCGACGACGACGTCGACCGAGAGCCTCGTGGTCGGCTGGACGATCGACACCGAGCCGCGCGGCGGGATCTGGAGGGTCGTCGTCGTCGGCGGGACGGTCGTCGTCGTGCTCGTCGACGTCGTGGTCGAGCTCGCGCGCGGTGCGGAGGTCGTCGTCGCGCCGGCCACGGGTGCGAGCGTCGTCGTGGTCGTCGTGCTCGTGGTGGTCGTCGTGCTCGTGGTCGTGGTCGGCGTGGTCGTCGTGGTCGGAAGGCCCACGATCCGCAGCACCGGCGGCGTCGTCGACACCGCGAGCAGCGCGATGCGCTCGAGCGACCGCAACCTCGAGGAGGCGACGAGGCGTTCGGCCCAGCGCTGGACGTTCGTGCGGCTCCACGCGCTCGGCGCGACGACCCACACGGATCGCGGCGGGCGCACTGCGCCGAGGTCGCGTGGGAGCGCGCGCACGTACGCGCGGTAGGAGCGGTCCGCGGCCGTGAGCTGCTTGCCGACGCCGAGCAGCTCACCCTGGGCGCGGGCGAGCGTCGCGTGGTCGTGCACCGGTCCGAGCAGCAGCGCGACCGCTCCGGCGAGGCGCTCGGTCGCCGCCGCGCGACCCCTGAGGGTC
>Ga0307374_10003712_pt1 | contig 25897 bp, 22 predicted proteins | sample OX3MG_FD_202532 | JGI IMG/M metagenome (GOLD analysis project Ga0307374, IMG submission 202532) | Soil microbial communities from Risofladan, Vaasa, Finland - OX-3 | ecosystem: Environmental > Terrestrial > Soil > Coastal area > Acid sulfate soil | place: Finland: Risofladan, Vaasa | collected...
AACATGGTGAGATCTTGACGCTCAAGGAGAGTGGTGCGGTTCAAACCTACATGTTGAAACCTGGCCGTAATACTGTCGGCCGCTCATCTCAATGTGATGTTCACCTGAACAGTCGCCAGAGTGATATTTCAAGGCAACATTTGATTGTTGAGATAAATACAGGCAGGCGCGTCAGCTTGATGGATGTTTCTTCACGCGGTACATACGTACGCCCTGATTTGATTGGCGAGTCCCATGACGATACAGGAACTGTGCAGCAAGCATAAATTCAATACTTATTTACATATATCCTTAGTGAAGTTTGTTCAATTGAGGAGTGCAGCAGCCACACGCTGCAGTTCATTATGCAATTTCACCGGTAATCGCTTACCGAATCCCTGGAAATATTTTTCAAGCACCAGCATTTCATCGCGCCATTTATCGGTATCCACGCTTAAAAGCGTATGCATAGTCTCTGGATTCATGCTTAGACCATCGGTATCGATAGCATTAATGGTTGGCAGATAGCCAATCGCAGTCTCCGCAGCCTCAGCTTTGCGATTGCATCTATCCAGAATCCAGCGCAGCACACGAAGATTCTCTCCAAAGCCCGGCCACAGGAACTTGCCTTCCTTGTCCTGTCGGAACCAGTTCACATGGAATATTTCTGGCAGCCGCGTGGATTTTCCAGAAAATGACAACCAGTGGTCCCAGTAGTCGGCGAAGTTGTATCCGCAGAAAGGTTTCATAGCCATGGGATCACGGCGGACCACGCCCACTTGTCCTGTGGCAGCTGCTGTAGTTTCAGATGCAGTACTTGCACCCATCAGCACGCCGTGCGTCCAATCGCGGGCTTGATAAACCAATGGAACCATGTCTGCTCGGCGACCGCCGAAGATGATCGCGGAAATTGGCACACCCTCAGGATCATCTGCTTTCTGGGAATAACTGGGGTTCTGCTTGGCTGATACCGTGAAACGTGAATTGGGATGAGCTGCAGTACCGTGTTTCCTATCGTAACGCCGGCCTTGCCAATCGATCACTGGAGTACCTTCATTGAGTCCCTCCCACCAAGGCTGGTTATCCGCAGTAATCGCTACATTAGTATAGATCGTGTCATGACTGATCATTTCATAGGCATTCTTGTTGGTCTTAGGATTGGTCCCCGGCAACACGCCGAAATATCCCGCCTCAGGGTTGATGGCCCATAATCTGCCATCCTTGCCCAAATGCATCCAACAGATGTCATCGCCTACGGTCCATACTTTCCAGCCTTTATGTGAGGCGGGCGGAATCAACATAGCCAGGTTGGTTTTCCCGCACGCCGATGGGAATGCAGCCGCTACATAGTGCACTTCACCTTGAGGATTCTCGATACCGACGATTAGCATGTGTTCGGCCAGCCAGCCTTCATGTCTCGCCTGCCAGCTGGCGATACGTAATGCATGACATTTTTTTCCGAGTAAAGCATTTCCTCCATAGCCGGAACCAAAGCTCTTGATAGTAAGTTCCTCGGGGAAATGCATTATGAATCGGCGTTCAGGATTTAAATCCCCGACAGAATGCAGACCCTTGACAAATTCGCCATCATTCTCGATGCGTTTGAGTGCTTGCGTGCCTATATGGGTCATGATTTGCATATTGATAGCCACGTAGGGGCTGTCAGTTATCTCTACACCGCACCGGGATAAAGGTGAATCCAGGGGGCCCATACAGTAGGGGATCACATACATCGTCCGTCCACGCATGCAACTCTCAAATAGACTGTCAATCTTGGCATGTGCTTCAGCTGGGTCCATCCAATTGTTGTTGGGTCCCGCATCATCCCGGTTACGACTGCAGATGTATGTCAGATGCTCAACGCGTGCAACATCCTGCGGATCTGAGCGGTGCAGATAGCATCGAGGATGAGTGTCCTGATTGAGCTCCTTTAGCACCCCGCTTTTCTGCATCTGCTGCACCAGCTGCCGGTATTCGCCAGACGTGCCATCGCACCAATGCACCTGGTCTGCTTGTACATGACGTTTGACCTGGGTTACCCAGTCAGCGAGTACTTTATTGCTGGTCATTGTTGCCCCGTAATCTGGATTTTGAGATGAAGTTAAGAGATGGCGGGTTTTTAGACCGGCTGCGATCCCCATAAGCCATTATAAACCCCGAACAGGATTGGTCTCCAGGTCCGGCGAATGTACGCCGGGCACACAAATTTCCGGCGCGAATGCTAGAATGTCACCTGATGATATTTGACTATTCTGCTTAATAAGGGTTGGTCATGAGCGAACACACGATCAGAGAGATTCTGAAGCGTCGCAGCGACGATACCCAGCGCGTTATCCGGCAACGGCGGGATCGTGCTACCAAGAATGCACATCGTTCAGGCAAGTCCTATTGGGGTTGGTCAATATTTCTGCTGATTATTTTAGCCCTGATTATCACAATAGCTTATGCCGGATGGCTGACTCGCGAGGTAAATGATCGTTTTCTGACTGACCATGCCGCGAACGCGGCTGGTATTAATGGTATGAAATTGACCTTGCAATCCACAACACAATTTCTTCCCAACACGCTGCTAGCAGCTACCGATCCGAATTTTTACAACAACAATAATCTAACAATCAGTCCTCTGACCAGCCAATTAGTGCGTATATATTTCCCTAATGATTCCAGCTTTGCTGTCACGGTGAAAGCATTGGCATTGCAATTCGGCTACAGCCGTACAGATATACTGGAAACGTATATAAATGACATCAACTTTGGTAAAAATTCCGGCCAGCCCATTCGGGGATTTGCGTCCGCCAGCCAGATATATTTCAAGAAACCGTTTGCACAATTGCAACCACAGGACATGGCGCTGCTAGTCGCGTTGGCAAGTGAAACTGAAAGCGTCGATCCGCGCACAAATCCAGTCAGAGCGCTGGAGATGCGTAACGCTGTGTTACAAATGGATGCCCAACAAGATGTTTTAAGTCAAACGCAAGTTGATACCTTCAAGAAAACACCATTGGATATCACGCCCTGACAGATCTCGAAGTACAAAGGAATTCATTGACTCGTGAAAAGAAGTATGATTTTTCCGAATTGCTCGGTGTAGGTGGGGCGTTCTCGAAAATAATACCGGGTTTTATCACCCGTGATGCACAACAGATACTTGCTGCAGCCATCGACCGCACACTGACTCAACAGAATACCCTGATCGCAGAAGCTGGAACTGGTACCGGCAAGACATTTGCTTATCTGATACCCGCCATGTTATCCGGAAAACACATCCTGATTTCTACCGGTACTCGTACACTGCAGGATCAACTTTATCATCGTGATTTGCCTATCGTTCGTCAAGTCCTGGGTATGCCAGCGAAGATGGCATTGCTGAAGGGCCGATCCAATTATCTCTGCCGTCACCGCCTGGAACTCGTCATACACAGTTTCAGCGGTTTATTTGACACACGTGAGCAGGCTCAGGAACTAGCGCGCATCAATGATTGGGCACATAGCACGTGTAGCGGTGAGATCGCGGAATTGGATGGTGTGCCGGAAAACTCCCCATTGTGGCCGCAGGTTACTTCCACAGTAGAGAACTGTCTGGGGCAGGAATGCCCTGAGTACAGTCGTTGTTTCGTGCTGGAAGCGCGCCGACGTGCACTGGAAGCTGACATCGTGGTGATCAATCATCATCTATTGCTAGCGGATATGCTGCTAAAGGAAGAAGGTTTCGGCGCACTTCTGCCTGGTGTGGATGCGGTAATCGTTGATGAGGCCCATCAATTGCCTGATATCGTTAGCCAACATTTCAGTATCAGTATATCTAGTTATCGGCTACATGATTTATTGCATGATAGTAATAGGGAGTACCGGGAGACCGCATCAGACTCCCCTGGTATTGTTGATATTCTGAAGAAAACTGAATCGAGACTAGATGATCTGCAGCAGCATTTTATGAAACTGGATATGCGTACTGAGTGGCAAGAAGTGCAATCGCAAATTGGATTGCAATCATCCCTGCTTGCTCTCTTTCATGCTATGAATGAAACAGTACAAGCTTTGCAAATACACGCAGAACGTTCCATCGGATTAAAAAATTGCTGGCAGCGTGCCGTTGCATTAACCGCACGTCTGGGTCAGTTTGCTGAAGAAGATCAGGCGGAGCTATATATAAGATGGATTGAACGCACTGGCGCTGGCTTCAGCTTGAATCTGATGCCACTGGATGCCGCTAGCCGATTTCAGTCTTGCATGCACGGGTCCGATTGTGGATGGATATTCCTTTCGGCGACCTTATCCATCAACGGTGGTTTCGAACACTACCGCGAGCGACTCGGCTTGGAGGATACAGAAGAACTATTGTTGGGTAGCCCTTATGATTATGAACATAATGCATTGTTATACCTTCCCAATGATCTGCCGGATGTGAATGCTTCTGCCTATACAGAAGCGGTGATACAAGCGGTTTTGCCTGTTATTCATGCCAGTGGCGGCCGTGCGTTCCTGCTGTTTACCAGTCATAGGGCACTAAAGCAGGCTGCGAACCTGATACGTGACCAATTGGGATTTCCATTGTTAGTACAGGGCGAGGCACCGCGACGACTGCTATTGGAACGGTTCAGGGAACTGGGCAATGCAGTACTGTTGGGCACTTCCAGTTTCTGGGAAGGCGTGGATGTGAAGGGGCCGGCCTTATGCGTGGTTATGATTGACCGGCTGCCATTTGCCTCGCCGTCTGATCCCATCATGAAAGCACGCATCAAGGCATTGGAGCAACAGGGGCGTGAACCATTTATGGACTATCAACTGCCACAGGCAGTCCTGGCTCTCAAGCAGGGTGTGGGACGCTTGATCCGCGATGATACGGACAGGGGTGTAATGATGCTCTGTGATCCGCGGGTTACTCGCCGTGGTTACGGCAAAATATTCTTGGAAAGCCTGCCGCCCATGCGACGCACACGAGATCTGAAAGAGGTCCAGGATTTCTTGGCAGCGATACTGCCTGTTTATCCAGAACATGCAACTCAATGAATATATTGGCACTCGAAACTTCGACACAGCAGTGCTCTGCAGCTCTTTTGACCAATAGCGGCATCCTTGAACAATCCCAAGTGGCGGAACGTGCGCATGCGGAGGTGATTCTGCCGATGGTGGCGTCATTGCTGACGGAAGCGAATCTATCCCTTAACCAACTGGATGCTCTGGCGTTCGGTCGTGGACCAGGTGGTTTCACTGGCGTGCGCGTGGCAACCGCGGTGGTGCAGGGATTGGCATTCGGTGCGCAGCTGCCAGTTGTGCCGGTTTCTGATCTGATGGCTTTGGCGGCTGGCGCAAACCGCGTATATGGAGCGAAAAATATCTTGGCCTGCATGGATGCCCGAATGGGACAAGTGTACTGGTGCATGTATACAGCTGAAGCGCCGAATGACTTCACGGCCAACCTATCAGAATCATTGAGTGCACCGGAATCCATACAGTTGCCGGATTCTGAGGAATGGTTTGGTGCAGGCTCTGGTTTTAACGCTTATAAAGACATGCTTGAAGCGCATCTGGGATCAGCATTGTATGGACAAGATGCTTCCTTACTGCCCGTGGCGCAGGACATCGCGGTGCTTGCACAGCTACGTATGACTCGTGGGCAGGCGGTCAGCGCTGAAGCAGCTTTGCCCGTGTATCTCCGAGAACAGGTTGCGTGGCCAAAATCTGGACTGTAACCAGTTTGTCATATGACACTGTTTAAATTACGCATACTGAAGAGAGTAATGCGAGCATGACAGAAAAGCATATATTGATTGTCGAGGATGAGCGCCCACTGCGGGAAATGATCGCCTTTGGCCTGCAGCGCGCGGGCTACAGTGTGACAGAGGCCGGGGACAGTAGTGCGGCACGCGCCAAAATCGCCGACCGTTTGCCAGATCTATTGTTGCTGGACTGGATGCTGCCGGACATGAGTGGACTGGAATTCGCACGCGCACTGAGGCGTAACGAAAATACCCGTGAATTACCCATCATCATGCTTACCGCCAGGGTGGCCGAAGATGACAAGATTATCGGGTTGCAGAGCGGTGCGGACGATTATGTCACTAAACCATTTTCGGCGCGCGAGCTGGCGGCACGCATTGAGGCAGTCCTAAGGCGCACTGGAAATCAGGATGAGACTCTGACGGCAGAAGCCATAACCATGAATACCGTCAGTCATCGGATCACCATCAAAGGTATTGAAGTAGTGCTCGGACCTACAGAATACCGGTTGCTCAAGTTCTTCATGATGCATCCTGAAAGGGTCTTTAGTCGCAGCCAAGTACTCGATAGGATCTGGAGCGGCGTGTATGTGGAGGAACGAACCGTGGATGTACATATACGTCGTCTGCGGCGTGTCCTGGAAGAACACGGCTGTGCCCATTATGTGGAGACTGTACGTGGAGCTGGCTACCGTTTTTCACCTCAAGCAAGGGTTGACAGCTGATGACACGGCGTTGGTTGCAGGAAATAGTTTATCTCGGATTATTGTTGATTGTGGCATTGACCATCGGCTGGTTCATTGGCCATGTGGGCAGATGGCTATCCATCGCTGTTACGATTTATCTTGCCTGGCACATCAGTAACCTGTATCGGCTGGAACGCTGGCTGAGGTACAGTCGGCGCTTTGATGTGCCCAGAACTTTCGGGATATGGGATGATATTTTCAATAATTTCTATCAGTTGAAACGTCGCGAGCGCGAACGTAAATGGCGACTGGTGCAATTGCTGCGTGAAATTAGGGATTCTACAGCCGCCATGCCCGATGGTATGGTAATCCTGGATAGGGTCGGGGAAATACGCTGGATGAACGAAGCCGCTGGCCGGCTGTTGCACTTGCGTGTGCGCCAGGATATAGGCCAGAGACTTGCCAATCTTATGCGGCACCCGGATTTTGTGCCCTATCTGAATAGCAGCCGTTATGATGAACCCATATCTTTAGCTTCACCTTTTTCACGTGGTGTGTATCTAAGAATGAGTATTGTTCCCTATGGGAGCGAACAGCGCCTGCTGTTGGTACGTGATACCACTCGTTTGCATCGCCTAGAAGCAATACGTGCAGAGTTTGTGGCTAATGCCTCTCATGAATTACGTTCGCCCTTGACCGTGATGCACGGTTACCTGGATGCCATGCGTGAGGATGAGCACTTGAACAAAACATGGGGCAAGCCACTGGATGAGATGCGCCATCAAACACTACGCATGACTGCAATCGTAAGCGATCTGCTGGAGCTTTCGCGACTCGAAACAGAGCAGCGTCAAGCGCCCTATGCGCCAGTAGATGTAGCTCAGCTTGTCCTAGGTGTACGGGATGAAGCTTTGTCTCTAGGTCAAGGACCAACGAATATCATCATGAAAATAGATGCCGACTTGTTTCTACTGGGAGCTGAACACGAAATCTATAGTGCCTTCTCCAATTTGGTGTTTAATGCCATGAAATACACACCCGCAGATGGTAGCGTAACTTTATCCTGGGCGCGAGAGAATGGTGATGCATGTTTTACAGTGGCGGATACGGGTATCGGCATTCCGGCAGCGCATATCCCGCGGCTCACAGAGCGCTTTTATCGAGTTGACGAGTCCCGGCATCGCGACAGTGGCGGTACTGGATTGGGACTCGCCATCGTCAAGCATGTTTTACAGCATCACGGTGCCATCCTCTCCATAGACAGCGAACCCGGACGCGGCAGTCGATTCAACTGCCGGTTCCCACCGGAGCGCGTAAGCCACACGATTGATAAGATCATGACAGCATGAGCCCTGCGTTTGGCAAGCAGTTTGCGTATACTGTTCGGTAGCATAATAACGCTGCCTCATAAAGAGGATATGGCATGGATAAGTTGAATCTCACACACCACATCTCCCAGCAATTCAATGAAGAATTGGAAAACATACGTAATCGCGTGCTTGCCATGGGTGGGCTGGTAGAGCAGCAGATGTCTGATGCATTGCGTGCCCTGACGGAAGGCGATAGTGAACTCGGACGCAGCATTGAGCAGCAGGATTACAAGGTCAATCAGATGGAAGTCGCGATTGACGAGGAATGCAGCCGGATTCTGGCGCGCCGCCAGCCGGCAGCAAGCGATTTGCGGCTGATTCTCGCTATCATCAAGACCATTACTGACCTGGAGCGTATCGGCGACGAAGCGGAAAAGATTGGGCGATTGGCAGCACGTCTCGCGGGTATTGAAAGGCCGGGCGATCGCTATGTGGCATTGCAGCACCTGGGCAGGCACGCGCAAGGTATGGTCCATGATGCACTGGATGCTTTCGCGCGCATGGACGCAGAAGCAGCGGTGCAGGTAGCTCGTGAAGATGCCCGTGTCGACGACGAGTATGAAGCCTTATCACGCCAGTCCATCACCTTCATGATGGAAGATCCGCATACAATCCGCCAGATACTGGATGTCATGTGGTCAGCACGTGCCTTGGAACGCATCGGTGACCACGCGAAGAATATTTGTGAGTATGTGGTATATCTAGTACAGGGGAAAGACGTCCGGCACGCAGGATATGAAGCGATGGAGAGAGAAGTACGTGAGCGGTCCTAGATATAATAAGCGTGACTTTCATCAGTTGGGGTAACTTGATCGATTTCTATGCATACAACTAAGTGCTACGATCGATTTATCACATGATGGGGCTGAATGATCCTCTGTTTATAACAGTTACACTAAACTCATCGATAAACTGATTAGTTTTCAAAGATTACACCAGAAATATCTGAAGCAGATTTAAATAAGGAGCAATCGATGACAGTGCGCCGATTGGCCAATCTTACTGGTTTTGTGATATGCATGGCATTGATGAGCTACGCTTATTATTCACAATTCCATGACGGTTTGGAGCCGTGCGTATTGTGTATTTTCCAGCGAATTGCTGTGATAGCTCTCGGTCTCATCTTTCTGATTGCGTTCCTGCACCATCCAAAAATAATCGGTGCGCGCATCTATTCTTTTCTGTTGATACTCATCGCCGCCGCTGGCTCAGCAGTTTCCATCCGCCATATTTATATACAGCACCTTCCTGCTTACATGCTGCCACCTTGTGGACCGGGGCTAAATTACTTGTTTAATTCACTGCCACTGAACAAGTTCATTGTCAAAGCATTCACCGGTACTGCCGACTGCTCGGTAATCACTTGGCGGTTTATGGGCCTGACGATACCCGAATGGGTATTGATATGGTTCGTAATACTGGGGGTTGGGGGCTTCTTAATGAACTGGCACGTGAAGAGATCACACGCATCAGCCTAGCAATTTCTTTATGATACCCAGATAAACTTGTACGAGTGGCTCAAGTTCATCAATTTCCACGCATTCGTCGATTTTGTGAATACTGGTGTTCAAGGGCCCAAACTCTACTACTTGCGCACCAGTAGGCGCGATGAACCGACCGTCAGAAGTTCCGCCGCCGGTGTCGAGCTTGGGCTCTATGCCCGTAATCTTTTCCACAACTTCTTGAGTGGTCGAACTCAAGTGTCCTGCAGGTGTCAAGAATGGTTCACCCATAGGCCGCCATTCGATTTTATAGCGTAGCTTATGACGATCAAGAATCTTGTGTACGCGCTCTTGGAGTTCTGTGGCGGTCACGCAATTGGAATAGCGGAAATTGAAACGGATATCCGCATGGCCTGGGATGATGTTGCCTGCGCCAGTCCCGCTGTTGAGGTTTGATATCTGGAAACTGGTCGGGGAGAAATGTTTGCTGCCGTTGTCCCATGGGTGTTCGTAAAGTTCCATGAGTGCTGGTAATGCGCGCTGGATTGGATTATCAGCCCGCTCGGGATAGGCCACATGACCTTGTATTCCGTGTACCGTGAGCAGGCCAGACAGGGAGCCGCGCCGACCATTGCGAACCGTATCTCCGAACTTTTCAAGGCTTGAAGGCTCGCCCAGTACGCACCAGTCAATTCTCTCAGCTCGCCTCGCCAGCAACTCCATAACCTTCACAGTGCCATCTACGGATGGACCCTCTTCGTCGCTGGTAATAAGAAAGGCCAGACTGGCGTTTCTTTTCCAGTTGGCCTCAAGAAATATTTCCGTGGCCACTACCATTGCGGCTAAGCCGGATTTCATGTCTGCCGCTCCACGGCCATACAGCAATCCGTGCTTGATGACCGGTATGAAAGGATCGCTATGCCATTGTTCCCTCGGTCCAGGTGGCACTACATCGGTATGCCCAGCGAACACCAGCAGCGGTGACTCAGAACCCAAGCGTGCCCAGAGATTATCCACCTGGCCAAAGCGTAAGTGCTCAACCTTGAAACCAATCTTGGACAGGCGTGCGGCGATAATCTGCTGGCAGCCGGCGTCATTGGGCGTGATGGACGGGCATGCAATAAGTTCTTTCGTCAGTTCCAGCACAGCACTCATATCAGCGGATCCCACGCAGCAGTTCGTTGATGCCCACCTTGGTGCGAGTCTTCGCGTCCACGCGTTTGACGATGATTGCGCACTGCAGGTTATAGCGGCCGTCACTGGAAGGCAGGCTGCCGGGTACGACCACTGCGCCGGCAGGTACTCGGCCACAAGATGTGACGTTGGTTTCGCGGTCGTAGATGCGTGTGCTCTGGCCGATGAATACTCCCATGGATATCACCGCGCCGGTTTCCACGATGACTCCTTCCACGATTTCAGAACGCGCGCCGATGAAACAGTCGTCTTCGATAATCGTGGGCGTGGCTTGCAGTGGTTCCAGTACGCCACCGATACCTACTCCACCGGATATATGTACATTCTTGCCGATCTGGGCGCAGGAACCGATCGTGGCCCAGGTGTCCACCATGCTACCGTCGCCTATATAAGCACCGATGTTGATATATGATGGCATGAGCACGACATCGGCTCCCAGGTAGGCGCCAAAGCGCACATTAGCAGGCGGTACGATGCGCACGCCTTCCTGGGCGAATTCTACCCGTGTATGGGACTGGTATTTAAGTGGGATTTTATCGAAATAGCGCGCGGTGCCACTTTCCATGACTTGATTAGGCTGAATGCGAAAATACAGTAATACTGATTTTTTCAGCCACTCATTTACCTGCCAATGATCGCCATGTTTTTCCGCCACTCGCACTTCGCCTCGGTCCAGCAGCCCGATTGCGGATTCAACCGCATGGCGTACTTCAGAAGTCGCGCTTTTCGGGGTGAGTTGCTGGCGCTGCTCGAAGGCCGCCTCGATCACCGACTGAATGGCAGCAATATTCATAAGGATTCCACACAGGCGCGGATGCGGCGAGTCGCTTCTGCACATTCCTGGATCGGCGCCACTAGCGAGATGCGTACTCGGTCCTTGCCGGGGTCTCCCTGTGGGCTGCGCCGCGAAAGGTAGCTGCCAGGAAGTACGCTGACATTCTGCCGGGCGAATAGCTCCCGTGCAAATTGCTCATCATCAATCGGTGTACGCGGCCAGAGATAGAACGCCGCGGGCGGGTAATGTACGTTCATGACCGGACCCAGAATCTCCATGGCGGTGGTGAATTTCTCCTGATACAGCCGGCGGTTTTCAACTACATGCTTGTCATCGTTCCAGGCGACCGTGCTCGCCACTTGCACGGGCACCGGCACAGCGCAGCCGTGGTAGGTTCTGTACAGTAGGAACTTCGCGAGGATGCCGGCGTCGCCAGCCACGAATCCCGAACGCAGGCCGGGCAGACTCGAGCGCTTGGACAGGCTGTGGAAGGCCACGCAGCGTTTAAAATCATGCCGGCCCATTTCCTCGCAGGCTTGCAACAAGCCGGCGGGGGGCTGGGCTTCATCCAGGTAGATTTCGGCATAGCACTCGTCCGAAGCCACGATGAAATCATGCCGATCAGCCAGTTCTACAACGCGCTTGAGATAGGCAGTATCCATCACTGCGCCCGTGGGATTGCCAGGTGTGCATATATATAGAAGTTGGCAACGCTTCCAGATACTCTCCGGCACCGCCTCCAGGTCCGGCAGATAGCCGTGTTCCTCAAGGGTATTCATGAAGTAAGGCTCCGCCCCGGCCAGGAAAGCTGCGCCTTCGTAAATCTGATAGAAGGGATTGGGCATCAACACCAGCGGCTTGTCATGCCGATCAATTATGGCTTGTGCGAAAGCGAATAGCCCCTCGCGGGTGCCGCTAACGGGCAGCACATGGCACTCGGGATCCACACGCTCAGGCCCCAGATTGAATCGGCGTGTGAGCCAGCGGGCGCTGGCTGCGCGTAGTTCCGGCAGCCCCTTGGCCATGGGGTAGACGCCAAAGCCTTGGAGATTATCTCGCAGGGCTTCCAGGACGAATTTCGGTGGTGTGTGCTTCGGTTCGCCGATAGAAAGCGCGATGTGTTTCAGATGCGCCGGCGGCACGATGCCATGTTTGAGTTGTGCCAGGCGTTCGAAAGGGTAGGGGGACAATTTATTTAGATCGGGATTCATCGATGTTTCCATTTTTTATTAAAGCCACTCAGGTTGCGTCACTAAGCTGTGTCAGTAGCGCAGCATGCAGACGTGCCCGTGCCATGGTGTCGTTCAGCGGCCGGTTGCGGGCGTCGGTAATGAAAAACACGTCTTCGGCGCGTTCGCCGATGGTGGTTATTTTTGCATTCTGCAGGCGAATTTCGCATTGGCTCAAAGCCTGGCCGATGAGCGACAGCAGGCCCGGACGGTCGCCCGCACTGATTTCCAGTACTGTGCGCTGATTGGCCGGATCGTCGGCAAATTTGAGCTGTGTCGGAGTCGTGAACATTCGCACTTGCCGAGGAGCACGGCGTACAACGGTCATGGCTGGTGCGTTACGGCGCTGGATCTCGCGCTGCAACGCCTGTTCGATCTCCGCCAACCGTTCTGGGTCCGCGATAGGTTCGCCGTGGTCTTCCAGAACCACGTAAGTGTCCAGCCGCCCGTTGCCACGCATGGGCACCAGTCGGGCATCTAGAATATTCAGACCCAGTTCCGCCAGCATTGCAGTCACACGCACGAATATGGTCTCGTCCTCATGCGAGTGCACGCAAACGCCTGTGCCGCCGCGCAAAGTCTGCTGGCGCAGAAATGCCAGCGGCCTGTCTGCGGTCATCCGTGCGTGCAAGCCGGCAGTATGCCAGGCGATCTCATCGGCGGTGTGACGCAGGAAATATTCATCCGTGAAGGCATTCCAGTCCGCGCGCACAGCCTGCGATTCAATACCCTGGTTCTGCAATAGGGTTAGCGCGTGATCTTGCACTTCGTGAATGAGTTCATCCTTGTCGATGGGGTCTTCCAGTCCGTGCCGCAACGCCTGACTGGTATTGCGGTAAAGCTCAACGAACAGGCTTGCCTTCCATGAATTCCATAGCTCCGGATTGGTGCCGCGCACATCGGCGACTGTGAGTAAGTACAGGTAATCTAGATGCACTTGGTCACCCACTCGCCGGGCGAAGTTCTGTATAACCTGCAAATCGTGAATGTCTTTTTTCTGTGCCGTCAGCGACAGCAATAAGTGATTCTGCACTAGCCACGCTACGAGATGTGCATCGTAGCGGCTAAGACCGTGCTCTAGGCAGAAAAGTTCCGCGTCCTGTGCGCCCAGCTCGGAATGATCGCCACCGCGTCCTTTACCGATATCATGGAAGAGCGCGCCGAGATACGCGAGTTCCGGTTTAGGCAGGGCTTGCATAATCTGACTGCACAGGGGGAATTCATTGTCGTAGTGGCTGAGAGCGAAGCGCCGAAGGTTACTGATGACGAATAGTATATGCTCATCCACAGTATAAGCATGGAATAGGTCGTACTGCATGCGCCCCACTATTTTTCCGAAAGCTGGCAGGTATCGCCCCAGCACGCCGTAGCGGTTCATACGCCGCAGTGCATGTGTGACGCCGTGCGGCTCACGTAAAATATGCATGAAAAGTGCACGGTTAGTAGGGTCATCGCGAAACGGTTTATCTATCCGATAAAGATACGTGCGCAACAGCCGTAATGTCCCAGCGCTTATTCCTTTGAAGTGTGGATGTTGTTCGAGCACAAGGAACATATCCAGCATGGCTGTTGGACACTGTCCGAACATATCCAGATCACGTAGATAGAGGAAGCCACCACGTTCTTCGAATGCATCATTCAAAGGATAAGTGTTTGATGTGGCTACTTCGAAGATTGCTTCTTCCAAAAGCTGTAAAAGCATCTCATTGAGCAGGCCTAGTTCCTTGATGGTTCGGTAGTAGTCCTGCATGAAATGCTCTACTCCTAGGGCCTCGGGAGCATCGAGGTATCCAAGCTGCTTAGCGATTTTTACTTGTGAGTCAAACAGAAGCCGATCTTCGCAGCGTCCATGCATGAGATGCAGAGCAAAACGAATCCTCCAGAGAAAATGCTGACCATGTTGCAGGTTTTCATATTCATCATGCGTGAGAAAGCCATGCTCTACCAGACTGTATAGAGTACTGGTATTGAAGTGACGTCTAGCGACCCATGCAATCATTTGAATATCGCGTAAACCGCCAGGACCTTCTTTGATATTCGGTTCCAGACGGTACGCCGTGTCATGGTACTTGGTATGCCGTTCCTGTTGTTCGCGACACTTGGCCACAAAGAACTGCTTCGTTGGCCAGAATAAATCCGGCATCAGACGTTGTTGGAGAATAGAAAAAAGCGCTTCATCACCGGCTATATATCTTGCTTCCAGTAGATTAGTGGCTATCGACACATTATTCTGTGCATGCGTGTAACAATCATTCGGTGTACGCACGCTATGGCTGACCGGTAGGCCAATATCCCAGAGGAAGGCGATGAAATCCCCAATTGCATGATTGGTTGATTCTTGATTTGCATCATTCAACAGTATCAATAAATCAACGTCGGAATATGGATGCAGTTCGCCACGGCCATAACCACCGACCGCTACAAGAACAAGGTTTGATTCATATAAATACAGCTTGTAGGCATGCCTGATGAGCGTATCTACAAATTGAGCGCGCATGCGGACCAGTTTGTCTACTGTAATGCCGGAATAAAACTGCTGACGCAAGGTCGCATCGGCGGCTTTCAGGGCATGATGCAACGTCGATAAGGGTTTGCCACCGTTAAGCAGCGCCTCATCCAGCGTGGTTGTATCGATTAGTGAAAAAGAGTCGTTAGGGACTGCGTTCAAGCGAATCCGATCATATATGCAGATTTATACTTCGCCGCCGGCACGCGTGGTCAGTACATCATGACCGTCATTAGTCACCAAGATGGTGTGTTCCCATTGTGCAGATAGGGAATGATCCTTGGTAACTACAGTCCAGCCATCTGGCAACAGCCGTACATGACGTTTGCCGGCGTTGATCATGGGTTCAATGGTGAAGGTCATTCCGGATTTCAGTTCCAGTCCTGTACCTGGAGTACCGTAATGCAGTACTTGAGGATCTTCGTGATAGACGCGACCGATGCCGTGTCCGCAGTATTCGCGCACCACCGAGAAACCATGGCTTTCAGCATAGATCTGGATGGCGTGTCCTATATCTCCCAGCCGTACACCCGGCTTCACCATATCAATTCCAGTCAGCATGGCGTCATGAGTGATTTGCACTAGTCGCTTTGCCAAGACTGAAGACTCACCCACGTAATACATTTTGCTGGTATCGCCGTGAAAGCCATCTTTGATAACCGTCACGTCGATATTGATGATGTCACCGTTCTTGAGTTTTTTGTCGCCAGGTATTCCATGGCAGACTACATGGTTGATTGAGGTGCACAGGGTCTTGGGGAAACCGTTGTAGCCTATATTCGCAGGAATGGCATGCTGATGATTGACGATATAGTCATAACTTAGGCGGTCCAGTTCGTCGGTGGTGATCCCGGGCTGCACATGCGGTTCAATCATATCCAGCACGGCGGCTGCCAGTTGGCCGGCGATACGCATTTTTGCCTGTTCTTCTGGGGTTTTTATGGTGACTGGCATGCACAGGTCCGATAGTGAAGGTTGCAGGAACGGGCTAATACTCTTGTAAGCGTTGCCGTAATCTGCTGCTTATGGTATAAAGCGCGGCCATTTTTGGCAAATAACCCACACATACACCATAACCGTTCGCGGGGTGCCCGTCGATCCGCAAGGATCAGGGTTGCGATCCGGGGTGTATGGAGGCCTAACCCAGGGAACATTATTATGTTCCCATTTAGTCTAGGAGTAGATCCATGGCAGAACTGTCCATGCGCCAGATGCTGGAAGCTGGCGTGCATTTTGGTCATCAAACACGTTACTGGAATCCAAAGATGGCCCCCTACATCTTTGGTGAACGCAGTCACATTCATATCATCAATCTCGAAAAGACCTTGCCGCTGTACCGTGAAGCGCTGGAGTTTGTGAAACGCCTGGTGACTGATGGCGGCTCCATACTGTTTGTCGGTACCAAGCGTGCGGCGCGCGATGCGGTGGCAGAAGAAGCGCAGCGCTGCGGAATGCCTTATGTGAATCAGCGATGGCTTGGCGGAACCCTCACAAATTTCAAAACCGTGCGTCAATCAATCAAACGCATGCATGAATTGGATTTGCAGTCTGAGGACGGAACCTTCGAACGCCTGGGAAAGAAAGAAGTCATCCGCCTCAAGCGCGAGATGGAAAAACTCGACAAGAGCCTGGGCGGTATCAAGGACATGAATGCACTGCCTGATGCATTGTTTGTGATCGATGTTGGCCATGAAAAGATAGCTGTAAGTGAGGCGCGTAAGCTCACACTTCCCATCGTTGGCGTTGTGGACACCAATAACCCTCCGGATAACATTGATTACCTCATTCCGGGTAATGACGATGCTATCCGCGCGGTCCAGTTGTACGCCCAAGGCATTGCGGATGCGGTGCTAGCTGGTAAAGCCTCTATGCCGCAGCTCGCGGGTACAGATGATGATGAGTTTGTGGAATTGGATGAACTTGGTAATCCAAAACGTGGCCGTGGCCGTAGGAAAACAACCACAAAGAAAGTACCACCACGTCGCAAGCCGGCTGAGAAACAGACAGAAAGTACTGAGCATGTCAAGGTTGTCGTCGAGGCAGAAACTGGATCTGATAAAGACAATGAACTGGAACACAAGCCAGTTGTGCGAAAGAAAACGATTGTCAAGAAAACGGTTGTGCGAAAAAAGACTACCAAGAAAGCCGCGGCTAAAGAGGATGAGGAATGATCATTTCTGCTGAAATGGTCAAGGAACTGCGTGAGCGCACCGGTGCCGGCATGATGGAATGCAAAAGGGCGCTAACCGAGTCCTGTGGCAACATTGATATCGCCATCGAGAATATGCGCAAATCCGGGCTAACCAAGGCCGACAAGAAGGCCGGGCGTGTCGCTGCCGAGGGGCGTATTGGAATCGAACAAAATGGTTCGGCTGCGGCCATGGTGGAGGTCAACTGCGAGACTGATTTTGTGGCCAACGGCGAGGATTTTACCAACTTCGTTTCGAACGTGACTCATCTAGCGCTGCTCATGGCGCCACTGGACGTGAGTGCGTTGATGAACATGCAATTCACAGATGGTAAAAGTGTGGATGTGGTGCGCCGCGAACTGGTAGCGAAGTTAGGAGAGAATGTCAGCGTACGACGTTGTGTTTACTTTAAGACAGTTAATGGGCTTTTAGGCTCATATTGCCATGGTTCACGTATAGGAGTATTGGTGGATCTGCAGGGGGGTGATGCTGTGCTTGCAAAGGATATTTCCATGCATGTGGCAGCCAGCAAACCGCTATATGTAAATCCAGAACAGGTTCCAGCGGAGATGCTCGATCACGAGCGTGAAATTGTTCGCGCCCAATCAATGGACAGCAGTAAGCCAACGGCCATTATCGAAAAGATGGTAGAAGGCCGATTGCGTAAATTCCTTGCAGAAATAACCCTTATGGGCCAGCCATTTGTAAAACAACCTGACATGACAGTGGAGAAACTGCTTGTACAGGCTAGGGCTCAGGTGCTGCGTTTTGCCCGCTTCGAGGTAGGTGAGGGTATCGAAAAGCAGCAGGAAGATTTTGCTGCCGCAGTGATGGCTCAGGCTCGGGGTGCCTGAATCGCGCACCCTGGCGGATCTAGCCCACGCCACCCGCTCGTTTTACGGTACAATCCGCATGTCGATGAGCCCCGCAATGCGGGGCTCTGCATATCACTTACTCGCTCAGCGGATGACCCATGTCGAACCAGACACCCGCTTATCATCGGATACTTCTTAAGATGAGTGGTGAAGCCCTTATGGGCGCTGCTGACTACGGCGTTGACCCACCCGTAATCAAACGTTTGGCAGAAGAAGTGCGCGATGTACACGACTTGGGTGTGCAGGTGGGTTTGGTCATGGGTGGCGGCAATATATTCCGTGGCGCAGGTCTAGCCAGGGCCGGCATGGATCGGGTCACCGCGGATCATATGGGTATGCTCGCCACCCTCATGAATGCACTTGCCATGCAGGATGCCCTGGAACGTCTCGGGGCACACGTGCGGGTAATGTCTGGTTTGAGCGTTAATGAAGTATGCGAAGACTATATACGCAGGCGAGCGGTTCGCCATCTAGAGAAAGGTCGTATATGTATCTTCGCGGCCGGCACCGGTAACCCCTTCTTCACGACTGATACAGCAGCCAGTCTTCGTGCTATTGAGATTGGTGCACAACTATTGGTCAAGGCCACCAAGGTTGATGGCGTATATACGGCGGACCCAAAACATCATCCCAAGGCGTCGCGCTTTGCGCATCTGACTTTTGATCAGCTACTTACTGATAAGCTCATGATTATGGATGCCACTGCCATCGTATTGTGTCGCGACAATAATATTCCTCTTAGAATATTTGATCTAACCATAGCTGGCGACCTCATGCGCATCGTAATGGGTGCGAAAGATGTTGGTACGTTGGTGGATAATGGAGGCCAATCATGATTGATGATATTAAAAAGAATGCTACTACACGTATGCAAAAAAGCGTGCATACACTCAAGGAAGGTCTCGCCAAGCTGCGTACCGGACGTGCCAATGCAAGCCTTCTGGATCATCTGCGTGTTTCCTATTATGGATCCGAGGTGTCACTCAACCAGGTAGCTAATGTAACGGTGGGTGATGCGCGCACCCTGAATATCATGCCGTGGGAAAAAAACATGGTGACTGTAATCGAGAAAGCCATCATGACTTCAGACCTTGGACTGACACCGGCTACGGCAGGCAACATCATTCGGGTACCCATGCCACAACTGACAGAAGAACGACGCCGCGAGATTATAAAATTGGCACGTCAGGAAGCCGAGGCTGCACGTGTAGCGGTTCGAAATGTTCGCCGTGACCTAATCACGGAACTCAAGATGCTACTTAAAGACAAAAAAGTGAGCGAGGATCAGGAGCATAGGGCGCAGGATGATATCCAAAAAATCACCGATCGCCATATCTCAGAACTTGACAAGATACTCGCTACCAAGGAAGCAGAGCTCCTGGAAGTCTGAGGGGCGTGACCGCATGGTCAAGACTGAAATTGCGATCTTGCCACGGCACATCGCCATAATTATGGACGGTAATGGACGTTGGGCCAAGAAGCGTTTCTTACCGCGACAAGCAGGTCATCGGGCTGGACTTAAGGCTGCGCGGCGTATCATCGAGGCATGTGCACAAAATAGTATTGCAGTTCTGACCTTATTTGCTTTCAGTAGTGAGAACTGGCAACGACCAAGAACTGAGGTTAGTAATCTAATTGAGCTTTTTGTTGGCGCGCTTGAAAGCGAAGTGGCTGATTTACACAAGAACAATATCCGCATCCGTTTCATCGGCGATTGCTCAGCTTTCACTCAGGTCTTACAGGACGGCATGTTTCAAGCTGAAAAGCTTACGCAATTGAATACGGGATTAATATTGAATATCGCAGTCAGCTATGGCGGACGCTGGGATATGTTACAAGCAGTAAAAAAAATATGTTTGGAAACAATCGCCAGAAATATTCGACCTGAAGATCTTGACGAAGACCGGTTATCCAGGGCACTGGCGTTATCTGGATTGCCGGATCCAGACTTATTCATTCGCACCGGCGGCGAACGACGTATTAGTAATTTCCTGCTATGGAATCTTGCCTACACAGAATTGTATTTTATGGATGACCTGTGGCCGGATTTCGACAGTGTAACCTTGCAAGTTGCACTCGATTGGTATGCGACGCGTCAACGTCGTTTTGGCCGCACTTCAGGACAGCTCGGTACTCGTAGTTAATGCTTAAGCAACGCGTCATTACCGCTCTGATTATTGTGCCTCTGGTTGTTTTGTTAGTGTGGCTGGCGCCCACGTGGCTGCTCGCGCTGGTTGCTGGTGGGATGGTATTAGTGGGCACCTGGGAGTGGGCGGTCCTCAGTGAAGAAAACACATTATCATTGAAATTATCGAATACGGCAGTGACCGCCATTTTGCTATATTTACTCTGGCTTTCGCGCTTGGACATCATGATACTGTGGATAGTTGCACTGACAGCACTTGCATGGTGGCTATTTGCGCTATTTTGGGTATCTTGTTGGCGGCGTGAGTTTCACGGTAGGATCAAATTCTTTTGCGGCATGCTTACGCTGATGCCGGCGTGGGTAGCACTTGTATCTCTGCATGCCAGTAAGGATGGTGTGGTTAAACTATTGTTCCTGCTGGCGCTTATCTGGGCAGCAGATATAGGCGCCTATTTTGTAGGCAAAGGATTCGGAAAGCATAAATTGGCACCCGAGGTAAGCCCCGGCAAAACCTGGGAGGGTGTGGCGGGGGGTACTTTCGCATTACTCCTTGTATCTCTCTTGGGTGTCTGGGTGGTGTTGCCGGCGCAAGGATATGCTCTCATCCTTATCTGTCTTTTGACGGGATGGCTCTCGATCGTGGGTGATCTTTCAGAAAGTCTGTTCAAACGTAAGGCGGGCGTGAAAGATAGTGGCAGACTTCTTCCTGGTCATGGCGGTGTGCTGGATCGCGTTGATAGCCTGACGGCAGCATTGCCGGCATTCTGGCTTGGACTGGCTATACAGGAGTGGTTGCGATGAAAGGCATCACCATTCTCGGTGCCACTGGTAGTGTTGGGAAAGCAACCCTTGATGTGGTGGGTCGTCATCGTGATCGTTTCCGAGTAATAGCGCTCACAGCCCACGCTGATGTGGATGGTTTATTCCACCAGTGTTTCGAGCATCGTCCGCAATATGCTGTCATGGTTGAAGAAACACCTGCGCAACAGTTGAGCGAACGTATCAGTCAGGCTGGGCTCAAAGTCAGGGTGCTTACTGGTACACACGCTCTCGAAGAGGTGGCTAAACTACCGGAAAATGATTGCATCATGGCATCTATTGTAGGTGCTGCCGGATTATTGCCGACACTCGCTGCAGTGAGCAGTGGCAAGCGCGTACTGCTTGCCAATAAGGAATCGCTGGTGATGGCCGGTGAGCTCTTCATGCATGCTGTTCAGAAACACGGAGCAGAACTCATTCCCATTGATAGTGAACACAATGCAATCTTTCAATGTATGCCGCCTGAGAAGCGTCATTCTGTAATTCGCATATTGCTCACAGCCTCTGGCGGACCTTTTCGTGGTTGGTCACAAGAAGCGCTGCATACTGTCACTCCAGCGCAGGCTTGCGCTCATCCCAAATGGAACATGGGCCGAAAGATTTCTGTGGATTCGGCAACGCTCATGAACAAAGGGCTAGAGGTGATCGAAGCGCGCTGGCTGTTCGGAATGCCGGCAGAACTTATCGAAGTCATCGTGCATCCCCAGAGTATCGTGCATTCACTAGTGGAATACACTGATGGTTCGGTGCTGGCACAACTGAGCAACCCTGATATGCGTATCCCGATTGCGTGCGGCTTGGGATGGCCTGACCGAATAGTGACTGGTGTGCAGTCATTGGATTTGTGTGCTCTCGGCCATCTGGACTTTGAGCCTCCGGATTTGAAACTTTTTCCCTGTTTACAACTCGCCAAACAGGCCGCGCAGGCAGGTGGCAGCGCGCCAGTTACCCTGAATGCTGCCAACGAAGTTGCGGTTCAAACGTTTTTAGAAGGGCAACTGCATTTCACTGCCATCGCGGAAGTAGTGCAACAAACGCTCGAACAATCAAAATCGACCAACCCGGATTCCATTGAAGCCGTGCTTGATTGTGATTGGCGGGCGCGTGTTATCGCAAAAGCTGCCACTACCAGGGCAGCTGCATGAATATTTTCATCAGTATCGGGGCCTTCCTAGTAGCTATCTGCATGCTGATAATCTGGCATGAATTCGGCCATTTTATCGTGATGCGTTATTTCGGAATCAAAGTACTGCAATTCTCGGTGTTCTTCGGTAAACCCTTGTTGCGCTGGCAGCGCCGGCCCGGTTCCACAGTGCTTACCATAGGCTGGCTGCCGCTCGGCGGTTACGTAAAACCTCTCGATGAGCATGATGGTGAAGTGCCAGTGGGTGAGGAACATTTGGCCTTCAACCGCCAGCCGTTGACTAAGCGTTTCCTGGCGGTATTGGCTGGTCCCGTATTCAACTTTATCTTTGCGATAGTGGCCTATTGGATCATTTTCATGATTGGTGTTCCAGGAGTCCGGCCAATCATTGGAGAAGTACGCCCAGACTCGGCGGCGGCACAAGCGGGGTTTGTGAAGGAAGATGAAATTCTTGCCGTCGACGGCAACAGCACACCCACGTGGGATACAGTTCTGGTGAGGCTTTTTGAGGGCACCATACACGGAAGCAAAATCAACGTTCAGGTACGCACCCCCGAACATACTGAAAAACAGTTGATCTTGAAAATCACGGACAGCCGGGCACTGACCGAGCCAGGCAAGCTGCTTGAAGGTCTGGGCTTCACTCAATGGCAACCCGAGGCTGCGCCAGAAGTTGGTGAGATTTTGCCGGATGGTACTGCTGGGCGGGCTGGCCTTAGAAAGGGTGACCTTATTCTAAATGTCGAGAATAAAGTCATCACTGGCCCACAGCAGTTAATTGACATGCTACGTTCAGCACCTAATAAGACCCTGAAAATCATGGTGCAGCGTGGGATTCACAGCTTCGGATTGCAACTTCCAGTTGGTGTGCAAACGACCAAAGACGGCAAGCTAATCGGGCATATTGGCGCCCAGATTGAATATCCTGAGAGTGTACGTCAACGTTTAGATGTGGAACAACGGTATAATCCCATCGCCGCTCTAGGATATGCATTTGCACGTACAGGCAGCCTCACATGGCTAACATTAGATGCTTCTTGGAACATGGTGATTGGCAAGGTTTCGTTACGTAATTTGAGCGGACCGATTGATATAGCGCAATATGCTGGCTATACGGCAGAGAATGGTTTGGTGCCATTCCTGGCTTTTCTCGCTGTCGTGAGCATTAGTCTTGGTGTGTTGAATTTGCTACCGATACCGGTGCTGGATGGCGGACATTTACTCTATTACCTAATCGAGGCTGTCAAGGGCTCGCCCTTATCTGCCCAGGCTGAGATGTTGGGTCAGCGAGTTGGTATTGCACTATTACTGGTTCTCATGAGTTTTGCCATATATAACGATCTAATGCGGATGTTCGGGTAAGGAGGATTTGAATTGGGTTTTATTAAAGGCACCGGGATCATCCTGGCCTCACTGCTGTTCCTGGTGTTAAGTTCTGCCATCGCCCGGGCGGATGAGTCGTTTACCGTTAAAAAAATTGATATCGTTGGCCTGCAACGAATTTCCGAGGGCACGGTCTACGATTATCTCCCCATCAATATCGGGGATAAACTTACCGCAGGCCGTATCCAAGATGCCATCCGTGCATTGTACAAAACCGGGTTTTTCCGCGACGTTGAAATGCGCCGTGATAACGACACGCTCATTATCCTGGTACATGAGCGTCCGTCTATCGCGACATTTGTGGTCTCAGGCAATAAACTAATCAAATCTGATGACCTAAATAAGAGCTTGAATAAGGCAGGTCTATCTCAGGGACAAATATTCAACCGGGTGACGCTAGATGGGTTCATTCAGCAACTTACCGATGAATACTACAGCCATGGGAAATACGCAGTAATCATTACACCGACTGTCACAGACATAGGCGACAACAGGGTAAATGTGTCTGTAAAGATATCCGAGGGAGTGACTGCCAAGATTCGTTCCATCAGTATCGTCGGCAATCATGCATTTTCAGAAGATGATCTGCGTGATGTTTTCAAGTTAAAAGTAGCAGATTTCTGGACATTCTTCGGAAGTTCAGACGAATATTCCCGCGAGAAACTTGTTGGCGATCTGGAATCACTGCGCTCTTATTATATGGATCGTGGGTATGCAGATTTTGCCATTGATTCAACCCAGCTGGCGATTTCTCCAGATCGTAACAGCGTCTATATCACTGTGAATATAACCGAAGGCGATATTTATAAAATTAAAGATGTGAAGTTGGCTGGGAAGTTTGTTCTTCCGAAGGCGGAATTGCAAAAATTTGTCTTGGTAAAGCCTGGAGAAATATTTTCACTCAAGCGCTCGACTACCACAGCTGACATAATTCAAAAACGGCTCGGCATGATTGGTTATGGATTTGCGCAAGTTAACCCAATACCCGATATCGATCGTCAGAATAAATTGGTTTCCATCACCTTCTACATAGAGCCAGGTCAACGTGTATATGTGAGGCATGTCAATTTCAATGAAGCGCCCGGCACGGATGATGCGGTATTCCGTCGCGAATTGCGCCAATATGAAGGCACTTGGTTATCGACTATCGACGTAGAGAGGTCGCGCGCGCGTCTAAATCGTTTGCCATGGATGGAAGATGTGAAAGTTAAGACTGTACGCGTACCGGGCTCAGTTGATCTTGTTGATGTGGATTACACAATGAAAGAGCGCCCATCAGGTACAGCCAGTGTGGGCGTTGGATACGGTAGTTCTTCAGGGTTAGTGCTTGACGGAAATATCGTCAATGCAAATTTTCTGGGAACTGGAGAGCGTCTCTCCATCGCTGCAAGTAAATCTTACGTTGGGCATACTTATGACTTAAATTTTACCGATCCCTATTGGTCGATAAATGGAGTCAGTCGAACACTGGGTTTGTTTCAGGTACAGACGTCCAGGTTTACAGTCAATAGTTCGCCAGTCTCGACTCAGTCCTTTGGTGGACAGATGAGTTTCAACATACCCCTTTCAGAGTACGATGCCTGGGGTATAGGTGCGACTTATTCTCACAATGAATTATTGTCACAGGTAGGGACATCGCAACAATTCATTCAATTCATATCAAATCCTGCGAATGGCACTGTATCCCAGATCCTGGGATATTGTTCGGATTCACGCGGGTTTGCTTTTGTCTGCGAATATCCAGCGTTGACATACAATACACTCGAGGCCTCATTGAGTTATGTGCGTGATACCCGCAACCGGATCATTTTCCCCGAAAATGGAGCACGAGAATCCATCAGCTTGACGGTAGCTACACCAGCCTTTAGCCAGGAATATTACATATGGACATACCAACAATTGGCATTTATTCCTTTGTTCAAAGGATTTCTGTATGGCATTAACGGCGAGATAGATTATGGTGCGCCCTATGGCAAGACCAACACCTATCCACCCTATAAGAATTTTTTTGATGGCGGACCTGATTCAGTGCGTGGGTGGCAAGTTGGTACCCTCGGGCCGCGAGATTCAGTCGGTTACCCGATCGGTGGTCGGGCCATGGTTTACATGCAAAATGAACTTGTTCTGCCCACATTCGGCAAAAAGAGTGATTCTGATACCGGCTCCAGTCGCTGGGCATTGTTTATAGATGTCGGCAATGCCTTCGCAGATCCAGGAGATTTCCGCTGGAGTCAACTGCGTGTGGGAACTGGTATTGCAGCCACCTTCCTGACTCCACTTGGGGCCATGAAATTCAGCTATGCTTTGCCGCTGAATCCCAAGCCGGGTGACCAGACAGAACGCTTCCAATTCACACTTGGCACTTATTTCTGATAATTCAGGAGCATATCTATGAAAATTGTAAATAAATTATCATTAATGTTGATTGTTTTATCTGCCG
>Ga0307374_10003713_pt1 | contig 25895 bp, 26 predicted proteins | sample OX3MG_FD_202532 | JGI IMG/M metagenome (GOLD analysis project Ga0307374, IMG submission 202532) | Soil microbial communities from Risofladan, Vaasa, Finland - OX-3 | ecosystem: Environmental > Terrestrial > Soil > Coastal area > Acid sulfate soil | place: Finland: Risofladan, Vaasa | collected...
ACCAACTCGTTGATGATGATGCGCTTGTCGGGATCGGGATAAGTGTGGCGCTTGCGGCGGCGGCGCTTTTCGGCGGCGCAAGTTTGATCGTAAATCAATACCGTGACGCCGGGAATTTCCGCGAGGCTCTTCTGCACCTCCATCAAGTCGTCGCGATGGTGGATGGTCGCGCCGGCCGGCCAGGCGGTGGCGGGCGGATATTTGTCCGGCTCGTCGGTCACGACGACCACGCGCTTGGCGCCTTCGGCGGCAACCTGGCGGGCGACCTGAGGCACGGTCAGCCCGCCGTCATTGGCCTGACCGCCGGTCATCGCCACGGCGTCGTTGAACAGGATCTTGTAGGTGATGTTGGTGTTGGCTGCGATCGCGGCACGGATCGCCATGTAGCCGGAATGATTGTAGGTGCCGTCGCCGAGATTCTGGAAAACATGGTTGCGGTTGGAGAACGGCGCTTCACCGACCCAATTGGCGCCCTCACCACCCATCTGCGTATAGCCAAGTGTCGAGCGATCCATCCACTGCGCCATGAAGTGGCAGCCGATCCCGGCATAAGCGCGCATGCCGGGTGGCACCACGGTCGAGGAATTGTGCGGGCAGCCCGAGCAAAAATAAGGAATCCGCTGCGCGATATCGCGCGTCTCGGCGGCGACGCGCTGAAATTCCTTGAGCCGGGCCACGCGCTGCGCAATGTCGTCGTTGCGGTGATACTTTAACAGGCGCTCGCCGATGCAGATGGCGACTTCATTGGGATCGAGCGCGCCTTTGACCGGGAATAGCCAGTTGCCCAGCTCATCCCGCTTGCCAATGCAGACCGGCTGATTGGCGGTGCCATACAACTCCTCGCGCACCTGCACTTCGATCAGCGCGCGTTTCTCCTCGACGACAATGATGAGATCGAGACCTTGGGCGAATTCGGCGAGTTCGCGCCGGCTGATCGGCCAGGGGCAGCCGACCTTATAGAGCCGGATGCCGAGCTGGTTAGCCTTGACCTCGTCGATGCCGAGCTCGTCGAAAGCTTGACGGACGTCGAGGTAGCTTTTGCCGGTGGTGATGATGCCGATCTTCGGTGCGCGACCGCCGGACGTGATGATGTGATTGATCTTGTTGGCGCGCAGAAATGCCAGCATGGCGTCGCGCTTGAAATCGTGCAGCCGCGCTTCCTGCGCGAGGATTGGATCGTTAAGGCGGATGTTGAGACCGCCGTCCGGCATCTGGAAGTCCGTCGGATTGACGATGTTGATGCGGTCGAAACGGGCGTCGATCGTCGCCGTCGATTCGATCGTCTCGTGCATGGTCTTCAACGCCACCCAGGCGCCGGTGAACCGCGACATCGCCCAACCATAGAGGCCGTAATCGAGAACCTCCTGCACCCCGGCAGGATTCAGGATCGGGATCATCACGTCGATGAAGTGATATTCGGACTGGTGCGCGGTGGTGGACGATTCCGCCGTGTGGTCGTCGCCCATCAGCGCCAGAACGCCGCCATTTTTCGCGGTGCCGGCGAGGTTGGCATGACGGAAGACGTCGCCGGTGCGGTCGACGCCGGGACCCTTGCCGTACCACATGGCGAACACGCCGTCGTATTTGCCCTCGCCACGGAGTTCCGCTTGCTGCGTGCCCCAGACCGCGGTCGCGGCCAAGTCCTCGTTAATGCCGCCCTGGAAACGGATATCGTTCTTGCCGAGAAACGGCAGGGCGCGCTGAAATTGGCTGTCCAGTCCGCCAAGCGGCGATCCGCGATAACCGGTGACATAGCCTGCGGTATTGAGGCCGTTACGCCGGTCCAGCTCCTTCTGCATCAAGCAGAGTCGCACCAGCGCCTGGAACCCGGTGACAAACACATGGCTGTGGCCGAGATCGTATTTATCGTCGAGCTTTACGTCGCGTAGCGGCATCGACCTTGAGTCTCCCTGACGGGCCAGTGTGCCCTCACGGATTCGACTACGCCAGAGGGTCGGCGGATTGGCCTGACATAGAAGGTATGTAGGGTTTGCAAGACGCCGAGCAATGCGCGCTTGGCCGCGCCGGCCGAGGCTAATTGACCAGGCCGAATACAGTTTGCGGTGCGGCAAATCCCGCCACCGAATGCTCGCCGAGATGACGGAAATCATCCGGGCGCCGGCTGGCGAAATCGGCGGAGGCGACGACGGCTTCGCCAAGCTTGGACGCAACCTTTTCCAACCGCGCCGCCAGATTCACCGCCGGACCGATACACGTAAAATCGAGGCGATTGCCACCGCCGATGTTGCCGTACATCACTTCGCCGACGTGCAGCGCGAGCCCAAAGCGGATGGCGGTTTCACCGTCGGCAGGAGCAGGCAATTCCGCGATCCGCTTGCGGAAGTCTCGCGCGCAAGCGAGCGTCTTGCGGCAAACCTCGTCAGCGTCGGCATCGTTTGCAATCGGGAAGATTGCCAGCAATCCGTCGCCCATGAATTTCATCACCTCGCCGCCATGTTCGAGGATCGGCGGAACCTGGCAACCGAAGTAGCGATTGAGGACGTCAATGACGACCTGCGGCGGCGCACGTTCGGACAAAGCGGTGAAACCGCGCATATCCGAAAGCCAGATCGCGGCGCGGATGGCTTCGACATATCCGCGGCGGATCTTGCCCGCCATGATGCGCTCGCCGGTCTGATGCCCGACATAGGTATCGATCAGATTCCCTGCCGTGCGGCGCAGCGCGCGAATTTCCGCAACGCGTGCCAGCGGCAGGATGACCGCTTCGAGGTCGACAAACTGTTTCGGCGTGAAACCGCCCGGCTGTTGCGTCGACCAGGTTGACACGTGAATAGTGCCGTCGGTGAATATCAACGGGAATGCCGCGTAGTCCGTCGCACCTTCGGCCTTAAGGTCTTTGAGAACCGCGAAGTCGAGCGGACAATTGCTTTCGGCCAAATGCCGTCGGAGCGGCACACGGGTCGCATAGACAGTCGCGAACGGACTCTGCCGATAATCGTCGGTTTCCAGAATGGCAAACAACGCATTCGACGTTGTCACGCCAGAGTCGGCCTGCCACAGGAATCGGCGGCCCATGACGTCCGGATGCAGCGTCGTGACGAACACCGCGGCACGCCACAACGGAACGCCGCACTCGACCAGGCGCTCGCAGAGTTGCGCCAGCACATCCTCGGAATTGGGGCCGGACACCGCCCCGCCCGCGAGCCAATCGACGACGGTTTTTATGTCTTTCATCTCGGAAGCTCAGGCTTTCGCGCTCGGCCGCGCCGAAACCTGCGCGTGCCAACGCCGCAAATGCGTACTGGTCTCGGCAACCGACACCTTGGCGGATGCGGCAAAATCAATTGTCACCAGCGTCGTAATATCGGCGACCGAAAAACGCGGACCGGCAACATATTCGCTTTGCGCCAGCCGCGCATTCATTTGCTCGAAGAAATGGCCGACACGCAGGCGGCCGCGTTCGGCCAGCGCAGGAATCTGCTCGTAATCGTGCGGACCCGGCAGGGCACGTCCCTTCAGGCCGCGCGCCCAGTTACGGAACGCTTCCATCACCGCGTAGAAACCGTTGCGCTCCACTTCGCGCTGCCATGACGCGATCAGCGCCTTCTCCCGCGCCGTTTCTCCCATCAGCGCCGGCTGCGGCTTGATCGCTTCGAAATAAATGCAAATGCCGATCGCGTCGTTGATGCGCGTCCCGTCGTCGAGTTCCAGCGACGGTACGGTGGCGTCGGGATTAATGGCGCGAAACGCCGGCGTAAGTTGTTCGTTGGTGCGCAGGTCCACCTGCACCGTCGGCACGATGATTGCTTTCTCGGCGAGGAGGATGCGAACGCGGCGCGGGCTTGGGGCGGTGGCACAATCGTAAAACTTCATCGCGTCGTTTCCTTCGCGCTTTAAAAGAACGGCAGATGTGGATCGCGCGGCAGGCCGAATTCGACCCGGCCAAAGTGAGAAAAATTCTGCTCGGGATTAAGCGCGACATGCATAGCCGCAAAGTGAATATCGCGCCAGGCGCGCTGAATCGGATGCGTCGTGGCAAAGCCCGCGGTGCCGCTCATGGCGATGAGCGTATCGATAGCGCCGACGCATAATTCGACCGCGCGTGAGTAATCCCGCATCGAGCGCGCTCGCACCTCTAAAGAAGGCGGCACCGGCACTTGCGCCACCTTGACCGCCCGCCGCAGCAACAACTCGGCGGCGTCGAGATCGGCCGCCGTGCGGGCGAGCTGGACTTGGACGCTGGTCGTCTCCGCCACGGCGCCACGGCGGATAGCTTTGCGGCTTTTCGTCCAATCGCGAAACATCTGGTAAGCGCCCTGCGCCGCCCCCAGCATCGGCGTGACGAAAGTCAGCGGCGCGTAAGAAATAAACGGCGCGCGGTAGATCGGATGGGCGTGCAGCGCCCCGCCGGGAGCCCGGCCCTCGCGCAGATCCGAAAGCCGTAGCGTGAACGCTTCCGGCACGAAGACGTCTTCGCAAATCGCCGTGTTGCTTCCGGTCGCCCGCATGGCCACGGTGAGCCATGTGTCGAGGACCTTGTACTTCCCCGGCTCGATCAGAAAGAACACCGCTTCTGGGCGGCCATCGATTTCGAGCAGCGCTCCAACGATGAGCCAGCGGCTGTGATTGATGCCGCTGGCGAAGGGAAACTGGCCGGACACCCGGTATCCGCCGTCCACCGGGGTCACGCGGCCGACCGGTTGAATCGATGCCGCGATTGAAGCGTCGAGTCCGTCGGCCCAGACCGCCTCCTGCGCGGCCATGGAAAACTGGCTGATATAATGCGGGTGATGAATCATCAGGCTTGCGCACCAGGCGTGCGATGCGTCGGCCTTGCCGATTTCGCACACAACCTCGAACCAGGTGTCGAAGTCGAGCCCATAGCCGCCGAACCGCTGCGGAACAAGAATGCGGGTAATTCCGGCGGCGAGCAGCGCATCAACGACGTCGCGCGGAATTGTTCGCGCTTCCTCGGCGGCAGCGGCGCGGTCGCGAATGCCAGGGATCAAAGCGCGCACGCGTGCGAGCACGGCGTCATGCGCCATCGTCTGCGTGTTCGTTTCGCCATCAGACATGAGGATCGCCCGGTCTTGACCCGATGATATTCTTAGGCTCGGAATAATCTTCTGACTAGGGCTGGCGCTGCAGCACAAACGCTTCGGCAAAACCGCGCTGACGCGTTTCCGGTTCTTTGCCGAGTCGCGGCGTCCGCGTTTTGTTGCGGGGACGATCGCGGCCACCTATTCTTTGAAGGCAACGTTTTTCCTGTGTCGCGTAAGCCGCGAGGAATTCATGGCTAATTTCACGCCGATCTCGGCCGCAATCGGCGGCGCCCTGATCGGACTATCCGCCGTTCTTTTGATGCTGCTTAACGGCCGCATTGCCGGCGTTACCGGCGTGTTTGCCGGGTTGATCGATCCGACCTCGACCGATCGTGGCTGGCGCGCGACGTTCATCGCCGGGATGATCATCGCGCCTTTGTCCGCCGCGCGTCTTGGCTACACCATCCCGATCCCGCACATGCCCGCGAGCCTTGTTACCGTTGCGGTCGCCGGCCTGCTCGTCGGCTTCGGCACCAGGCTCGGCAATGGCTGCACGTCCGGCCACGGGATTTGCGGCATCGCGCGGCTGTCGCCGCGATCGATTACGGCGACAGCGGTATTCATGGCTGCCGCAATCGTTGTCGTTGCCGTAGCCCGGCACGTGATCGGAGGTTGATCATGCGCGCACTCGCCAGCTTGGTTTGCGGCTTCGTGTTCGGCTGGGGCTTGTTCATCTCAGGCATGATCCGGCCCGACAAGGTCTTGGGCTTTCTCGACGTCCTCGCCATTCCGAGCGGAAACTGGGATCCGAGCCTAGCCGTGGTGATGGCGGCGGCGCTCGCGGTGGCTTTAGTCGGCTATGCGCTGGCGCGGCGGCGCACGCCGGTGTTCGCGGCGGCGAATGAATGGCCGTCGCAGACCGCGATCGACCGCCCGCTCGTCGGCGGCGCGGCCCTGTTCGGCGTCGGCTGGGGACTGGTCGGTTTGTGTCCCGGCCCGGCGCTGGAGAATCTGGCATCGCGGTCTCCGAGCGTGATCATTTTCGTCATTGCCATGGCGGTGGGCACGCTCGCGCACGACGTTTGGTATGTTCGCGCCGGCGCTACGCCTGCGCTGACGCAAGCGAAAGTGGCGGACGGCTGATCCGCCGGCGCCACACGCTAACCGCGGGCTTGTCATTCAAACGCGCAAAGCCACGACCTGGCCGCCGTCGGCAACGATTGTGGTGCCGGTCATGAAGCTTCCGGCATCGGATGCAAGCAGCAACAGCGGGCCGTCGAGATCGCGGGTCTCGCCGAAGCGGCCCATCGGGATTTTCTTCTTCATGGCCGCGCCGCGCTCACTCGCGAGATAGTCTCGGTTCATCTCGGTGACAATCCAGCCCGGGGCTATGGCGTTGACGCGAATGCCTTTGAAGGCAAGCTCGATGGCCAGCGCCTTGGTGACCTGGATGACGCCTGCCTTGGCCGCCGCGTAGCTCACCACCCCGTTGTCCGGCGTGATGCCGAGGACGGAGGCGACGTTGACGATGGCGCCGCCCTTGCCGGCGGCAAGCATGCGACGGGCCGCCTCCTGCGCCCAGAAAAATACCGCATCGAGATTGGTCGCAAGCACGCGCCGCCAATCTTCCTCGGCAAGCTCGATCGCACGGCCGGATTGCACAACGCCGGCGTTATTGACCAGGATCGTCACCGTTCCGAAAGCTTGTTCGGCGGCGCCGAAAGCCCGGCGCATCGCCGCGCGGTCGCAAACATCGGCCTCGATAGCCACGGCGCGTTTACCCGATGCCTCAATCCGCGATTTGAGCGCGGCGAGGCGGTCGGCGCGGCGTGCCACGAGCGCGACCGCAGCGCCATTCTCGGCCAGAACCTCGGCGAAACGTACGCCAAGCCCGCTGGAGGCGCCGGTCACCAACGCCACTTTGCCGGTCAGGTCGAAGATCGGTGCCGTGGTCATGCGTCCTCCTACGAAGCTGTTTCCATCAGTTGTGTCCATTCCTCCGCGCTTCGGCAAGCGACAAGAGCGCGGGCAGGAACCTTCGCGCGGTCAGCGCGTTCAGTATCCGCTATTGCGGCCATCGAGCGCGGGTCATCAGAATGGAAAAACTTTTTGCACTGACCATGTGGCTGGGCGTGATGCTTTACGCAACAATTGGCTTGGTTGGCATCGTTGCCTTCCATCAAGTCGCACCCGACTTCCAGGCGCTCTCCGGCGGTTACGGCGTCGCCTATAGCACGCTCGCCAGCTCGGAAAGCGTCAGATAGCGGACTCACACACCGTCCGCGTCACCCGCCGTAAAGCCGGTGCGGTAAGAACGTTACCAGCCCAGGCAGAAACCACAGCGCGACCAGCATCGCGAGTTGGATCAATACGTACGGAATAATTCCGAGATAAATGTCACGCGTCGTGACCTCCGGCGGCGCCACGCTGCGCAGATAAAACAGCGTGGGGCCGAGCGGCGGATGCATGTACGAGGTTTGCAGATTGACCGCCATCATGATGCCAAGCCAGATCGGATCGACACCCGGCATTTTGAGCAGAACCGGTGCGACAATCGGCACCACGACGAAGATGATCTCGAAGGCATCCATCACAAAGCCAAGCACGAAAAGCGCCGCCATAACCGTCACAACCGCACCGCCGGTGCCGCCGGGCATATTGGCAAGCAACCGCTCCACCAGAACGTCGCCACCGAGACCGCGCAAGACCAGGCTGAACAAAGTCGCGCCGATCAGAATGAGGAAGATCATGCTGGTGATCTGCGCGGTGCGTGTAGCGACCGGCAGCAGAAGACCGGCGACGCCGGCCTTGCGCGTGGCCAATAAAACCGAGCCGACCGCCCCGACCGAAGCGGCTTCCGTCGGTGTCGCCACCCCACCGAGGATCGACCCGAGCACGACCAGAATGAGCGCCAGCGGCGCGAGCAAAGCCTCGCCGAGCCGGCGCCATAACGCCAGGCCGTGCGGCGCGTCCGGGCTAGGCTTCAGCGGCGGCGATTTTTCCGGCGCGAAGATCGCTACCCCGGTCAGGTAGAGCAGATATAGCAGGACCAGCACCGAGCCGGGAACGATGGCGCCGGCGAACAAGTCCGCCACCGAGACGGTCTGCGGAGCAAAATTTCCCTCCGCCAATTGGGCGGCCTGATACGAGTTGCTGAGCTGATCGCCGAGCAGGATCAGGACCGTCGCCGGCGGGAAGATCTGCGCAAGCGTAGCCGTAGCCGCCACGGTGCCGGCGGCAAGGGCCCTGTCGTAGCCATGCCGCAACATCGTCGGCAGCACGATCAGTCCCATCGTTACAGTGGTGGCGCCGACAATTCCTTTGGCCGCCGCCAGCAATACGCCGACCAGCGTCACCGCAATACCGAGTCCGCCCGGTAGCGTTCCGAACAGACCGCCCATCGTCTCCAGCAATTCCTCGGCGATGCGGGAGCGTTCCATCATCACCCCCATGAAGACGAACAACGGGATCGCCAGCAGAACGTCGTTGTTGATGATGCCGAAGATCCGCTGCGGCAACGCGCCAAGGAGACTTAAGTCCATTGCCCCAATTGCCGCGCCGAGCGCCGCGAAAACGAGCGATACGCCGGCAAGCGTCAACGCGACCGGATAGCCCGCGAACAGCACCGCGCAGACGGCAAGCACCATCACGACGGCAAGCACCTCGCCCATGATCAGCGGGGCGCTTGTACCGGCGGCCCGATCAGCACGAGCAACGCGCGAATGATGTTGGCGATACCTTGCAAGCCGAGAAGAATAGCGAACAGAGGAATGAGCGTCTTCAGGAGATAAGTGAAAGGTAAACCGCTCGCCTCGCGAGAGCGCTCGAGGATCGCCCACGAATGTTCGACGTAGGGTAATGACTCGAACGCCAGAACGAAGGCGAACGGCAACAAGAACACGAGGGACCCGACGAGATCGATGGTCGCGCGAGCGCGTGGCGTCGCCGGCTGATAGAAGATATCGATACGGACATGCCCGTCGATTTGCAGCGTCCAGGCGGCGGCAAGCATGAACAGAGCCGATGCCGCGTATAGAACCGACTCCTGCGCCGCGATCGACCCGACGCCGAACACGTAACGCATCACGACGACGGCAAACTCAATCGCGATTACCAACAGGCAACACCACGACGCAAGCCGTCCGGCGACTGCATTGATGCGGTCGATCCCGTGAGCGATGCGCGCGAAAGACCTGTTCATCGGCCTCGGCCTTTAGGGGTGGTGCGTCGGCGCCCTCTGCGGCACTATAATGCGCAGTCGAGGCGGCGGCGAATAAAGAGGCATCGATGACGGACGACGACGATCACAGCCACCACCATGAGGAGCACGGCTCGGAACTGTCCGAAATGCAGCTGCGCGTGCGGGCGCTGGAAACCGTGCTGGCCGAAAAGGGCTATCTCGATCCGGCCGCGCTCGATGCGATGATCGAAGCCTACGAGACCCGGATTGGGCCGCATAACGGCGTGCGCGTCGTCGCCAAGGCCTGGTCCGACGCCGCATTCAAGCGAGCGCTGGTCGAGGATGCGACCAAGGCCGTGCAGTCGTTCGGCTTGATCAATCGCGTCGGCGATCACCTGATCGCGGTCGAGAACACGCCCACGCTCCACAACATAATCGTGTGTACGTTATGCTCCTGCTATCCGTGGGAAGTGCTCGGCCTGCCGCCGGTCTGGTACAAATCGGCGCCCTACCGCTCGAGCGCGGTCAACGATCCGCGCGGCGTGCTCGCCGATTTCGGCCTGACGCTGGCGCCGGATATGCAGATCCGCGTCTGGGATTCGACCGCTGAGACGCGCTTCATCGTGCTGCCGATGCGCCCGGCCGGAACCGACGGCTGGAGCGAAGAAAAGCTCGCCGCGCTGGTGACGCGCGATTGCATGATCGGCACCGGCTTACCCAAGCAACCCAACGAGATCGCGTGATGGACGGCGTCCACGACATGGGCGGCATGCACGGCTTCGGCAAGGTCGAGCCGGAAGCGGACGAGCCGGTCTTCCATGCGGAATGGGAAGCGCGCTGCCTCGCGCTCAACCGCGCCATGGGTGCGATCGGCGCCTGGACCATTGATGAAGGCCGTGCCGGCATCGAGATGCTGCCGCCGGAGATTTATCTTGGCAGTTCGTACTACGGAAAATGGGCGCAGCGGCTGGAGAATATGGTGGTCGCGCGCGGGTTCGCGGGCGCTGATGAACTCGCCGCGGGTCGCGCCGCGCGTCCCGGCAGGTCGATGCAACGAAAGCTTACCGTCGCCGAGGTGCCGCGCACGCTGACGCGCGGTTCATTTTTCCGCAAGGCAACGGCGCCGGCGCGGTTTGCGGTCGGCGAAAGCGTGCGCACCAGGAACATTCATCCGGCAACGCACACGCGGCTGCCGCGATATGCGCGCGGCCATGTCGGCGTGATCGAAGCGATCCGCGGCTGCCATGTGTTTCCCGATTCGGTCGCGATCGGCGCGGGCGAGAACCCGCAATGGCTCTACACGCTGCTGTTCGAAGGCCGCACGCTGTGGGGCGATAGCGCCGATCCGACGCTTAAGGTCTCGATCGAGGCGTTCGAGCCGTATCTGGAACCGACCCAACCATGAAGGATGGCCCGGTCTTCCGCGAGCCGTGGGAAGCGCAGGCGTTTGCGTTGGCGGTCTCGTTGCAAGAACGTGGCGTGTTCACGCGAAGCGAATGGGCGGCGGCACTCGGCGATGAAATCAAGATGGCGCAAGCCGCCGGCGATCCCGATACCGGCGAGACCTATTATCGCCACTGGATGGCGGCGCTCGAACGGCTGATTGCGGCCAAGGGTCTTGCCGATATGCAGACGCTCGCACGCACCCGCGACGCCTGGCAACGCGCCTGTGCGCGAACGCCGCAAGGCGCGCCAATCGAGCTAAGACCGGACGACTTCAGGAATTGACGGCCAAACCGGTGGGTGCGTGCCGAGCGGCACCGATGGCCGCGTCCACGCAGCCGGCGTGTCGGAAAGTTGCGCGGCGTGGCGCACGGCGCGCATCGTGCCAAACGGCGATGGGCTTTTCTCCAGCAAATCCTCGACGTCGGCGCGCGACGGAATCTGTGCGGAAAAGCCGTTATCAATCCGACCCAAATTCCACAGCCAGCGCCCGGTCGCCGCCGGCGAGACGCGCACCCGCCAGGAGCCGCCCTCGCTTGCTTGCCGGATACGCGCCATCAGTGTCCCGAACGCCAGCAGATAACCGGACGCGTGATCGAGCGCCTGGCACGGCAGCTCTTTCGGGCCTTCGGTTCCGGCGGCCGCCGCCTCGGCATGATTGAATCCAGTCGCGGTCTGCACCAACGAATCGAAACCGCGACGGCCGGACCACGGCCCGTCGGCGCCATACGCCGACAACGAGCCGTAGACGACGCCGGGTCGCAACGCCGCTACATCGGCAAATCCAAACCCGCGCGCGTCGAGCGCACCGGGCCGGAACGCCTGCAACACGATGTCGGCACCTTCCACCAGCCGCGCCAGTGCTGCTTTCCCTTCCGGCGTGGCGATATCGGCGTAAGCCGAAAGCTTGCCGCGTCCGGTGTCCTTTACCAGCCAGTCGATAAAGGGCAGGCCCGGCGCGGAAACCCGCATCACATCGGCACCGTGCGCGGCGAGCGCGCGGCCGGCGACGGGGCCGGCAATGATGCGCGTCAAATCGAGCACGCGTAGCCCGGACAGTGGCCGCGCGCCCGGCGGCAGCGGACGCGGCGGTGCGTCGCCGATCTTTTCGATCAGCACCGCGGGCATGGCCGCGACCGCGGCCGCCTATGGATGCGCCGCCCATTCCGCCGGCGAGCGCATGGCGGCGGCGACACAGCCGCGTTGGTAAGCCTCAGCCTCGAAGGCGACGGCTTGCCACTTGCCCAGCGCCGCCTCGATCGATGCGCGGGTCGGCGCGCAGCCGAGAAACTTGAGCACGTTCTCCCGATGATGCGGAAAATTCATGTGCAGCCGCACGAAACGGTCGTCGCCGGTCCGGTAGGCGGCGAACAGCGGATCGAACATCGCTGCCGGCGCCTCCCCGCCCACGGTCAGGTAATGCTCGCTGCGAAATTCGATCGCCGCGTGCCGCATGTCCACGGTCACAGCCTGCCGAGCCGCACCGGCCCGGTGCCGCAGCTCGGCAGCGGCGAGACCCACGGCCGCAATGCTCGCTTGCGCCGCCGCGCCGACCCGAAAGGACGACGGTAGCGCGGGCTCAGCGCCGGTGAGTTTCAGGTCGTCGAGCGCAGACGCATCGCCGCCGGCGCGCCGCCAAAGGTCGGCCACGATGTCGCGAGGCGAAGGGGCGGCGCTCACCGCGTTTCTACTGACGGACCGGAATTTCTTCCAGCAAAGCCGCAACCAGGTCGGCCGCGGGCATTGCGCGCGAGCGCGCCACCCCCTGCCCGGCCCATAGCGAGATCAAATCGGCGATGCCTTTAAGTCCGGCAGCGTTGCGCATCGGCCGCGTGAGATCGTTTTGCTGCCGGAACGGCAGGATCGCTCCCTCCTTGCCCGCTACCATTGCGATGAATCGGTTGCTCAGGCCGCGCGCCGGCCGCCCGGAGAAAGCACGCGTGATCACCGTCGTGTCCTCTTTGGCGGCGAGCAGCGCCTGCTTGTGAACCGGCGGAGCACCCGATTCGGGACACGGCAGAAATGCCGTCCCGAGTTGCACGGCAGCGGCGCCCTCGTTCAGACACCCGGCAACGTCGCGCGCGTCCATGATGCCGCCGGACGCGATCACCGGAACCGTGATGTCGGCGCGAATGTCGCGCATGAGGCGCGTCAGCGGCACCATCGACTCTTCAAACGATGCCGCAAACGTGCCGCGATGGGCGCCCGCTTCGGCGCCCTGAGCGACGATCGCATCGACGCCTAGTTGCGCCAGAACACGCGCCTCTGCCGCCGTCGTCGCCGTGCCGATCACGATAATATCGCGCTGCTTCAGCGCGGCCATCTGCGCGGCCGATGGAACGCCAAAAGTGAAGCTGAAAACCGGGGGACGTTCTTCAAGCACGACTTCCAGCTGCGCAGCGAACGGATTTTCCGCCAGCGGCGGCAGACTCGGCGCCGGCAGCCCGAGTTCGGCATGCACTTGCGCGACGATTTCCAGCATCGGCTGCGGATCGATCCCGTGATCCGTTGCGTAGCCGCCGGCGAACAGGTTGATATTGAACGGTCGTGCGGTCAGCTGGCGAATTTTCCGGATCGCCGCGGCAAGTTCATCCGGCTTCGCGTAAGCGCCGCCCCACGCGCCAAGCCCGCCGGCATTTGACACGGCGGCAGCGAGTTCGGGGGTGCCTCCGCTCCCGGCCATCGGGGCAAGCAAGATCGGATGCTCGATGCCGAGCCGCCGCAAAAGCGCCTGTGCTGTCATCGCCGTTTCTCCTTATGCGTTCTGCCTTGAAAAATAAGCATCGTCGTTGCCCTCACAATGCGCCATTGACGAATGCCGGTTTCGGCCGACACAAACGCCGTTGGCGCACCTCCTCAAAGCAATCCCAACAGATGCGGCAGCCACAGCGACAGCGCAGGGATGTAAGTGACCATAATCAGGAAGATCAGCATGGTAGCGAGCCACGGCAGCACGGCGATAGTGAGTTCGGCGATGCCCATTCCGGTGATGCCGGAGGCGACATAAAGGTTTAAGCCCACCGGCGGATGACACAGGCCAACCTCCATGTTCACGACCATCAGGATACCGAGGTGAACCGCATTGACGCCAAGCGCGGCGGCCATCGGAAACAGGATCGGCGCCATGATCAGAACAATGGCCGCCGGGTCCATGAAGTTTCCGGCGGCAAGCAGCACGACGTTGATGATCAGCAGAAATCCCACCGTGCCGAACCCCTGTGCGGTCATCCATTCGGCCATGGATTGCGGAATTTGCTCGGAGGTCAGCAGCCAGGAAAACACCGCCGCATTGGTGATGATATAGAGGATCATCGCGCTCATCGAGGCCGCCTTCAACAGCACGGCGGGCACTTCGCTGAACTTCAATCCCTTGTAGACAAACACGGCGATGATGAAAGCGTAGACCGCGGCGACGGCAGCGGCTTCGGTCGGCGTGAACAGGCCGGAATAGATGCCGCCGAGCACGAGCAGGATCAGCAGCAGCCCCCAAATGCTTTCGCGGAACGTGCGACGGCATTCGCGCCAGCTAGCGCGGGCCATGCGCGGATAGTCGTTTCGCCAGGCGCGATACCACGTCGTCACGCCGAGCATGGTGGCAAGGATCAGACCGGGCACGACGCCGGCCATGAAAAGCTGCCCGACCGAGGCGGAATCGACGACGGCGCCGTCGGGCCCGCGCGGCTGCATGCCGCTGGTCGCGACCGCGTAAATGACCAGGTTAATCGATGGCGGAAACAGAATGCCGAGCGCGCCGGATGTGGTGATCACGCCGCCGCCGAACCGCGGCGGATATCCGTTCTGCAGTAGCGCCGGCAGGACGATGGAGCCGATGCCGACGACGGTGGCGACCGACGACCCGGATATGGCGGCAAACAGCGCACAGGCGACCACGCCGGCAAGCCCGAGACCGCCAAACCAATGCCCGATCAGCGAGGCGGCAAAATCGATCATGCGGCGGGCGACGCCGCCGGCGGTGAGAAAATTGCCGGCCAGGATGAAGAACGGGATCGCCATGATCTCGAAGCGGTCGAGGCTGGTGAAAAGCTTCAACCCGACCATCTTCGGATCGACGTCCGAAAGGATGAACAAATAAGTGAGGACGGAGAGGCCGAGCGCGATCGAGACCGGCATACCGCACGCCATCAGCGCGAGCAGCAGCGCGAACAAAAGTTCGGCGCGCACCACGTGCGACAGTTCGATGATGTGCAGCCGCGCGGCAAAGCAGATCAGCGCCAGCGCAATCGGCGTGATGATAATGCATGCGGCGGTGATCGAGGACCGGAGCGGCTGCGGCGCCGGCGATTTTGACACATGCGAGGCAAGGGTCATCGCACCCCCTCGCCGGTTGCGACGGCATCCTGGTGCGGCGCTTCATACTCAAGGCCGTAAGACTGGTGTGGTACGCCACCGCCGCGCAGGTACCGCCACATGACCTGCAAAAAACGAAAGCACATCAAATACGAGCCCAGCGGAATGCAAAGATAAATGATCCAGCTTGGCCATTCGAGTTCGGGCGAAACCTCATCGGGGTCGAGATCGTGCACATAAATAGCGCCGAGCGTGCCGATGACGCCGGTAAATAAAGCGCCACAGAGAAGCGCGAACACGATCACCGGCTTCTGCGCCCTGGGCGTCAGTCGCTTGACCAGGATATCGACGCCGACGTGGATGCCGGTGCGCACGCCCAGCGCGGCGCCGAATTTGGCCATCCACACGAACATGTAGGTGGCGAGTTCCTGCGCCCAGGCCAGGTCGATGCGGGCAAGCCGGGTGTAGACCCCGTCGGCCGCGTGCTGCAAAAGCGGCAGGCTATGCGCGCCCGCCCATCTGCCCAGTTCGGCCGAGTTGCTGGCGCCGTAACGATGGAGAACCGCAACGAAAGTAAGGATCGTCGCAGCAGCGATCAGCGTGGCGATAAGCCACTCTTCGATCCGATCGAGAAGCAGATCGAGCAGCCTCGGCAATCGCAAGCTTCCCCGCACTTGCGAACGCTCCAACGCGTTCAGGATTGCGGCGGCGTGAACCCCGAAGCCTTATAAATCCGCTCGATGAATTCCTTGCCGAAGCGGACCTGCATTTCGGCGTGGACCGGCATCAGCTTGGCGATCCAGGCCTTCCTCTCGGCTTCGGTCAGCACGTGTACCTCGGTCTTGCCCGATGCCTTGATTTTCTCCAGCGCGTCGGCGTTGTCCTTTTCAGCGGTCGCATTGAAGAAGTCGCTGGTTTCCTTGACGGCACGGTCAAGCTGTTTGCGCACGTCGTCGGGCAGCGAATTCCAGAATTTCTTGTTGGTTACGAGCGCATAAGTCAGCCGCGCGTGATTGGAAATAGTGAGATGTTTCTGGACGTCGTAGAATTTTTGCGTCCAGATGTTGGACGGAACATTGTCCTCGCCGTCGACGACACCGGTTTGCAGCGCCTGGTAAAGTGCGCCGAAAGCGATGATCTGCGGCAGCGCGCCAAGTTCGCGCGTCACGGCATCCTGAACCTTGCTGCCCTGGATGCGCATTTTCAGGCCGCGGAAGTCGTCCGGCACGATCAACGGCCTGTTGCAGGTGTAGTCGTGGGAGCCGTTGTCCCAATAGGCAAGCGGCGAAACGCCCTTGGCCTCCAGCTTCTGGTTGAGCTCGGCCATCACCGGGCTTGCCATCATCTGGCGGGCATGCGCGTCGTCGTTCATCAGGAACGGCAGATCGAAGACGTCGAACTCCTTGACGCCCAGCGGGCCGAATTTCGAAATCGACGGCGCCAACAGTTGCACCGAGCCGAGTTGCAGCGCTTCCAGCTCTTCCTTGTCCTTATAAAGCGACGAATTCGGATAGACTTCGACCTTGACCCGGCCGTCGGTGTATTTCTCGGCCAGCTCTTTGAACAGAAGCGCGGCCTTGCCCTTGGGAGCGTCGGGCGAAACCACATGACTGAATTTGATGACGATCGGCCCGTCGGCGCGCGCCGGTCCTCCAAGCGCGAAAGCAAACAGGGCAGCAAACGCGATGGCGAAGCGTTTCATGGTTTCCTCCCAACGAATGACTGACGGCTGACGAGGGAGGCGGAATGAGTTGCCCCGCACTCTGCTGTCTTATTGCCGGCTATTGTCCGCTTTCTCCCGGTGTCTGTCATCCGTTTCTCCGGCACAGCAACACGGGCTTGGCGTACGGTGTGAGAATTTTGTTTTCCGCCTTTCAGCCCCTCGACCGCGGCGCAATGATGCCGCGGGTGAGAAAATATCCGAGTGCGCTGAGTGCGGCGATGCAAAAGCTCACCGGCCAGTCGGTCTGATAGGCGATGACGATGCCGAACCAAGCCTCGGCGAGCGCCAGCACGGCCGACAACGCCATTCCGCTCCACAACCCGGTCACCAGCCGCTGCGCTGTCGCGGGCGGCCCAACCATGAGCGCGAAGACCAGAAGAATACCGACGATTTGCGCGCTTTCCGACACCGCCAACGCGACAATGGCGAGGAAAGCGGTGGAGACGAAACGAAGCGGCACGCCTTTGGCTTCGGCCAATTCCGGTTGCAGGCTGGCGAAAATGAGCGGCCGCATGATCGCGGCCAATCCGGCCAGCGTTACCAGCGCCAGGACGACCAGCGTTGCGATGGTGGAGCGCTCGACGGCGAGCACATTGCCGAACAGGAGCGCCGTCACCTGGGCGGCGAATGCCGTGTAGTAGTGCAGAAACAGGAGCCCGAACCCGAGCGCCAGTGACAGCACGACGCCGGTAGCAACATCTCTGCCGCTGATCCGCTCGCCAAGGAACCCCATGCCGATGCCGGCGGCGAGCGTGAACCCGACAAGGCCCCAGAGCGGCGCGATACCAAACAACACCGCGCCGGTCGCGCCGGCAAAGCCGATGTGTCCCAGGGCGTGACCGGCAAAAGTCTGTCCCCGCAACACCAGAAAATACCCGACCAGTCCGGAAACGACCGCGGCCACGCCGGCTGCGGCGAACGCATGGCGTATGAAATCGTACTCAAGCATGGTGGCCGTGATCGTGATGGCCGTGGTCGTGCGCATGCTCGGCGTGCTCGACGCTGCGGCCGCGCGACAGCACAAAGATCTGCCCATCGGCGCGCACCACATTGATATCGGCGCCGTAGAGCTCCGACAGGACCGGCGCATTGACGACTTCATCGACGGTGCCGAGTGCGGCCCGGCCATTGCCGAGATAGAGAACCCGGTCGAGCGCGCCGATCAGCTGATTAAGCTCGTGCGCGCTGAACAACACCGTAATGTTGCGCTCGCGGGCAAAGCCGCGAACCAGATCAATGATGGCCTCCTGGTAGCGGTAATCGAGGCTGATCAGCGGCTCGTCGAGCAGCAAGAGGTGCGGCTCGCCCAATAGCGCCTGCGCCAGCATCAGGCGCTGGCGCTCGCCTCCGGACATTTCCGATAGCGGCCGTTTGCCGAGTTCACTGGCGTCTACCGCCAGCAACGTTTTATCGATCGCGTCGCGGTCGGCGGCCTTGGGCCACGGCAGGCCCCAGCGTTCCCCACGCACCGAGCTGGCGATGAAGTCGCGGCCGCGGACCCGCAGGTCCGGCAGCACAGTGCGAACCTGCGGCAAGTACCCGATATTGCGGTCGCCGCGCTGCGGTGCGCGGCCGAACACTTTTATGGCGCCTGCGCTCGGCCGGATCAGGCCGAGGACAGCGCGCATCAACGTGGTTTTGCCGGCGCCGTTGGGACCGAGCACGCCGATGAACTCGCCCGACTTGATCGTGAAGCTGGCGTCGCGGAGAATGTCGCGGCCGCCGATGCTGACCGTCGCGCGGTCAAGCTCGATCACATTCATGAAGACGATTCCGACAGCGCGCGATCCGTCGCGTCGAGTTCGTTTTTCATCCACTCTTGATAGGTGACGCCGGGCGGGCAGGTCTCGGTCACGCCCACCACCGCAACACCGGACGAGCGGGCGAGTTCGACCAGATGCTGCACGAGCGTGTTGGATGCTTGCCGGTTGTAAAACAGAACCCGGACCCGGTGCTGTTTCAGGTCGCGCTCGAAGGCAGCGACGTCGCGGATGCTCGGCTCGGTGTCATTCATGATGGCAAGCTGGAGACGCTCATTGCGCATCTTCAGCTTCAACGCATCCGCCATATAGCCAAATACCGGCTCGGTCGCTGTCACCGGAACGCCGGCATACTTGCCGCGGATGCCGGCGATCTTTTCGTTGAGCGGAGCGAGCGAGGCGAGGAAGGTCTTGAGCCGGGTCGCGTAGTCATTGGCGTGTGCCGGATCGGCCGCGCTCAAGGCCGCCGCAAGCGTGGAGGCGACCGCGGGCATGGTCGCCGGGTCATACCAAAGATGCGGATTGTCGCCCGGCTTTCGGTGCAGGAGGTCAGCTGCAACGATCGCGCCACGGCCGGACTTCGGCGTTGCGGCGAGAAGCTTCTCCATCCACGGATCGTAGTCGGCACCGTTATAAACGACGATTTGTGCGCCGGCGATCTGGCGGATGATGGTCGGCGAGACCTCGAACAAGTGCGGGTCCTGGTCGGGATTGCTCATGATGCTGGTGACGGCAACTTGCTCGCCGCCGATCTGCCGAGCCAGGTCGCCGTAAAAATTCTCCGCTGCCACGACCGCGATTTTGCCGTCGGCCGCATGCGTTGCCGGAATAGCCGCAAATACGCCGAGCCAAGTCGCGGTGACCGCCAAAAGGACCTTCATGCGTTCGTTTTTCACTTGCAAATCAATTGGTTAAACCAGAGCATTGTAATATTATAACATATCGTCGCGGCTTGTCATTAACTCTTCCGCGAACCACCGGCCCCGGCCACCGACGCAAAGCAATTTCCAAAAACAAAAACCCCGGACCTGAGGCCCGGGGTTTTCATTGGTTGCGGCGTTCGTCAGATCACGTATTGCCGCAGTGGCGGATAGCCGTTGAAGCCGACCGACGAGTAGGTCGTGGTGTAGGCTCCGGTCGCCTCGATCAGCACCTTGTCGCCGATGGCGAGCGAGACCGGCAGCGGATACGGCGTCTTCTCGTACAGCACGTCGACGCTGTCGCAGGTCGGCCCGGCGATGACGCATGGCAAAGTCTCGTCGCGATCCTTGGTCGTGCGGATCGGGTAGCGAATGGACTCGCCGATGGTCTCGGCGAGACCGTGGAACTTGCCGATGTCGAGGTAAACCCAACGCAACTCGTCCTCGGGCGAGCGCTTGGCGATCAGCACCACCTCGGCTTCGATCACGCCGGCATTGCCGACCAAGCCGCGGCCCGGCTCGACATAGGTGTTCGGCAGATTGTTGCCAAAATGCTTGCGCAACGCGCGGAAGATCGCCTTGCCGTAGGACTCCAGCTTCGGCGTCTTGCGCATGTATTTGGCCGGGAAGCCACCGCCGAGATTGACGATGGACAGATTGATGCCGCGCTCGGCACAGGTGCGGAACACCGCCGCCGTCGAGGCGAGCGCACGATCCCAAGCTTCGACATTGTGCTGCTGCGAGCCGACATGGAAGGACACCCCAAACGGGACGAGCCCCTGCTTGTGGGCGAACTCAAGAATGTCGGCCGCATAGACCGGCTCGCAACCGAATTTGCGCGACAGCGGCCACTCGGCGCCGGAGCCGTCGCAAACGATACGGCAGATCACCCGGCTGCCTGGAGCGGCGCGGGCGACCTTTTCGACCTCCGCCTCGCAATCGATGGCGAAAAGCGTCACGCCAAGCGCGAAGGCGGCGGCGATCTCGGTCTCTTTCTTGATGGTGTTGCCGTAGGAGATACGGTCCGGCGTAGCCCCAGCCGCCAGCGCGGCGTGGGTCTCCTGCACCGATGCCACATCGAAGTTGCAACCCATGCCGACCAGCAGCTTCAGCACTTCCGGCGCCGGATTGGCCTTCACGGCATAGTAAACCGTGGTGTCCGGTAGAACCTTGGCAAAGGTCTGGTAGTTCTCGCGGACGACATCGAGATCGAGCACGAGGCAGGGTCCGACATCGGTACGCTTCTTGAGAAAATCGCGGATACGTGCAGTCATTTCCGCTAGCTCCCTAATCCGACTGGCGGCATAGCCGCCGAGGTGAACCTCCTGCGATGCGCGGTCCGCAAGTGCGGAGCCATTGCATCACGGTGATTGCTGCCTTGGTCCGGATGAGGGAAACCCCGTTCCGCACTGCTGGCAAAGATGGACAAGCCTCTTCGGTGTCCCCGGCATTCACGCCGGCAGTAACCAAAAAAGCCCTTCCGTCGTTGCTTTAAGCCGCGTAGCCCGTTGAGAGCGGGCATTGCCGGTTCGCCTCCGGCTGCCGGTCGCGGGTGCAAGGAAGAAATTTCTCTTCCTTAGGCGGCTGTCCGGCCTCTTGTCCGGATGCCCACCGACCGACACACGGCCACAGGCACGTGCGAAATAGGCAAATCGCAAATAAGCGATTTAGCCGGAGCGTGCAAGCTTTTTAGTTTTAAGAAAACGTAAAACTGGAAGTCGGCCGTGGATGACTCGACTGCGCGGCCGCGTCAGTCGACCGTGAACGGCTCGACGCGGCGCGCCGCGCGCACGAACTGCACCATGACAAAGATCCCGCACAGCACGAATAGCCCGTCGAGGATGCGCGCGCCGATCGCGCCGAGCGACAGCAGAGTGGCGATCGCCCAGCTGCCGGCGAAAGCCGCGCCGAACACTTCGGCGCTGATCAGGATCGCGGCGCTGCCGACGGTCAATACGTTCAGCCAAGCGATCCGGCGCTGGCGATGGGGCGTGGTTTTGTCCATGGCGGGGGCACTTTCTCCGAAACGCGCGGCGGGATCAAGGCGGCTCAAGCGGCGTCGCGGGTGGCGCTCCCCGGCAGTAATCCGGCCCCGACCAGCGCGGCACGGATGCGGCTAATCTCGGCGGCAGAGAGCTTGGTCAGCGGCGGCCGCACCACCGCTCGCGGCAGCCGGCCGAGCAGCACCAGCGCCTCCTTCATGCGGTTGTGCATGTCGGCCCAGGGCTCGGCGTAGAACACGCGGGACAGCGGGTAGATGCGGTCGTTGAGCCGTCGCGCCGCCGCCAGATCGTCCGCCTTCACCGCCTGGAAGAGAGCGACCTGAAGGTCCGGGATCACGCTGCCGCTTCCCGACAGCAGCCCGTTACACCCGAGCACGAGCGAGCTGAGCAGCCAGGCGGAATGGGTGGTCAGCACATGGACCGGGGGCGTGCGGGCCTGGAACTCGCGAACGTGCATTTCGTGCTGGGGCACATTGCCGGACCAGTCCTTGATGGCGCGGATGGTCGGCACCGCCTCGATCATCTTCAAGAGCGTATCGCGGGGATAACCCTGCCCGGTCGCAAGCGGGTACTGAAATACGATCAGCGGCAGGCTGGTGGCGTCACCAAGGCGCTTGAAATGCTCGACCGCCATCTCCGGCGATTGGCCGAGGCTGAATGGCGCCGGCGGAAACATCAACAGCGCAGCAGCCCCGCCCTGCTCCGCCATCCGGGCGATGCGCGCGGCTTCGAGGCTACCGTCAGCCCATACCCCGTTGACGACTGGCAACCGGTTGCCGATTTCGTCGCGGGCAATTTCAAGCACCCGCCGCTGCTCTGCGAAGGTGCAGGAGGCCACCTCGGTCGAATGGGCATTGACGGTGACGGCGGAAATCCCGCCGGTCGCGGCGACGTCGGAAAGATGCTTGCGGAAGCTTTCTTCGTCGATCGACAGGTCGTCCGCAAACGGCAATAGCACGGCGGGAATGACGCCCTGCGGGATAAACCTGGTCTGGGACACCGGTCGACTCCTTACACTATGGCCCGCGGATCGGATGACATATATCACCCCTGCACCCGACCCGGCATGTCCCCGCTATGGCTGACCCAACCATCTCCAACAATCCGCTTTTGCAATCATGGGCGACCCCCGACGAAGTGCCGCCCTTCGCACAGATCAAGCCGGAGCATTTCGGCCCGGCCTACGCCAAGGCATTCGCCGACCATGATGCCGAGGTCGCGGCGATCGCGGCCAGTTCCGCGGCGCCCGATTTCACCAACACAATCGTTGCGCTGGAACTGAGCGGGCGGACGCTGGCGCGCGTCGAGCAGGTGTTCGATGTGCTGGTCGGCGCCCACAGCAACGAGGCGCTGTTGGCGACCGAACGCGCGGTGGCACCGCAGATCGCTAGCCACTGGAACAGAATTCATACCAACGCGGCTCTGTTCAGTCGTGTCGAGGCGCTGTTTCGGCAAGCCGATACGCTCAGCCTTGACCCCGAACAGAAACGCGTACTCGAGCGCTATCACACGACCTTCCGCCGGGCTGGAGCCGGGCTCGATGCCGCCGGCAAAGCTCGGCTGGCCGAGATCGTGGAGCGGCTGGCACAGCTCGGCACCACGTTCAGCCAGAACGTGCTGGCCGACGAACAAGCGTTCACGCTGCCGCTGACGGGCGACGGTGAGCTTGCCGGCCTGCCCGGTTTCACCCGCGAGGCGATGCGGTCGGACGCGGAGGAACGCGGCCTCGATGGCCAAGTCGTCACGCTATCGCGCTCAAGCGCCGAGCCGTTTTTGCAATTCGCCCGGCGTCGCGATCTGCGGGAGAAGGTGTTCCGCGCTTTCATCAGCCGCGGCGACAATGGCGGCCCGACCGATAACAAGACAATCATCGCCGAGATGGTCAGGCTTCGTGCCGAGCGTGCCGGACTTCTGGGTTACGCCGACTTCGCCCACTATCGGCTCGACGATTCCATGGCGAAGACGCCGGCCGCCGTGCGCGCTCTGCTCGATGCGGTTTGGGGACGCGCGCGGGAAAAGGCGCTGGGCGACCGCGACGCCATGCAGGGGCTCATTGCCGAGGAAGGTGGCAACTTCGCGCTCGCGCCCTGGGACTGGCGCTATTATGCGGAGAAGCTTCGCCAGCGGCGTTGCGACGTCGATGAAGCCGCCATCAAGCCCTACCTCAGCCTGGAAGCGATGATCGAAGCGGCGTTTTTCACCGCGCAGCGCCTGTTCGGACTTCAGTTCAAGCCGCGCAACGATGTGCCGGTCTGGCACCCCGACGTGCGGGCCTGGGAGGTGAGCGCCAAAGACGGCAGCGCCGTCGGGCTGTTCTTCGGCGACTATTTTGCCCGCCTGTCGAAGCGGAGCGGCGCCTGGATGACCTCGTTGCGCGAGCAGGAGAAGCTCGCCGGCGAGATCCGGCCGCTGATCGCCAATGTCTGCAATTTCAGCAAAGCCGCTGGCGGTGCGCCGACCTTGCTCGGCTTCGACGAAGCGCACACCTTGTTCCATGAGTTCGGCCATGCGCTGCATGGCCTGCTCTCGTCGGTTACCTATCCGAAGATTTCCGGCACCAACGTAGCGACCGACTTCGTCGAACTGCCGTCGCAACTTTACGAGCATTGGCTCGAACAGCCCGAAGTCTTGCGCCGCTTCGCCCGGCATTATCTGACCGGCGCGCCAATGCCGGAGGATTTGCTGCAACGGCTGCTGGCGGCGCGCAACTTCAACCAAGGCTTCGCCACGGTCGAATACCTGGCATCAGCTTTTGTCGACCTCGACTTTCACTCGCTGGCCGCGCCCGGCTCGATTGACGTCGAAGCCTTTGAGGCCGATACGCTGTCGCGCATGCATATGCCTGACGAAATCGCGATGCGGCACCGGCCACCGCACTTCGGCCATGTCTTCTCGGACGGCGGATATGCGGCGGCCTATTACAGCTATATGTGGTCGGAGGTGCTCGACGCCGACGCGTTCGAGGCTTTCAAGGAAACCGGCGACATATTCGATCCGGCAACCGCCAAGCGGCTGCGCGATACGATTTACGCCGCAGGCGGCTCGCGCGACCCGGCCGACGCCTACAAGGCTTTCCGGGGAAGACTGCCGAGCACGGATGCGCTGTTGCGCAAACGCGGACTTGTCCAACCCGCGGACGCCGCCTGAACATGGTCGATCTCCACAGCGCGGGTCATCGGGTAGGCGTGTTCTGCGCGCCGCATGCCGGCGCGGTTGAAGATGGCAGGCAAATCCTCGCCGAAGGCGGCAACGCGCTTGAAGCGATGGTGGCCATGGCCGCGTCCATCGCCGCCGTTTACCCGCATATGAACCACATCGGCGGCGATGGATTTTGGCTCATTCGCCTGCCGTCCGGCCGCCTGCACGCCATCATGGCCGCGGGTCCTGCCGGCCTGCAGGCGCGGCCGGAGCTTTATCGGGATTACGAGACCATTCCGCCACGCGGTCCGCTCGCTGCGCTGACGGTGCCCGGCGCTGTCGGCGGCTGGATGCTGGCGCTGGAAGCGGCGAAGGCAAACGGCGGAAAGCTTCCGCTCGACGTGTTGCTGGCTCCCGCGATCGCCCGCTGTCGCGACGGGTATCAAGTCACCCGCAGCCAGGCGAGGCTGACGCGAGAGCATTTCGCCGGATTGAAGGACGTGCCCGGCTTTGCCAGCACCTTCCTCGTCAACGGCGAGGCGCCCGAGGTCGGCACGACGCTCAAGCAAGCGGCACTTGCGGAAACGCTGGCGCAACTTGCCCACGTCGGGCTCGACGATTTTTACCGCGGCGATGTCGGACGCGAGCTTGCCGACGATCTAAGCCGTATCGGCAGCCTGCTGACCCGCGACGACCTCGCCCGTTATCACGCAACGCTCGCCGAACCGCTGCATATCGAACTGCCCGCTGGCGCCGTCTACAACACCGATGCCCCGACCCAAGGCGTGGCGTCGCTAATGATCCTCGCCTTGTTCGATCGCTTAGGCGTTCGCGAGGCGGAAAGCTTCGAGCATATCCATGGGCTGATCGAGGCGACCAAGCGGGCGTTGCGCATGCGCGACCGGGTCGTCACCGATCCAAACTACCTCGCGCACGCGCTCAACCGCTGCCTGGAGCCGCGGTTCATTGCCGGCGAAGCGATGAAGATCGACCGCCGCAAAGCCGCGCGCTGGCCGATGCCGTTCGGCGAAGGCGACACCATCTGGATGGGCGCCGCCGATGCGAGCGGCCTCGTCGTGTCTTACATCCAGTCGCTCTATTGGGAGTTCGGCTCCGGCTGCGTGCTGCCGGCAACCGGCGTGCTGATGCAAAACCGCGGCATCAGCCTGTCGCTGCAACCAGGCAGCCTCAACATGCTGGGACCGGGCAGGCTGCCGCCGCACACGCTCAATCCGGCGCTCGCCGTGCTCAAGGACGGCCGCGTGATGGCTTACGGCACCATGGGAGGCGATGGCCAGCCGCAGACCCAAGGCGCGCTGTTCACGCGTCACGTCATTTACGGCGAGCCGCTGGCGTCGGCGCTCGATCGGCCGCGCTGGTTGCTGGGACGCACCTGGGGCTCGCCGCAAACCAAGCT
>Ga0307374_10003714_pt1 | contig 25891 bp, 19 predicted proteins | sample OX3MG_FD_202532 | JGI IMG/M metagenome (GOLD analysis project Ga0307374, IMG submission 202532) | Soil microbial communities from Risofladan, Vaasa, Finland - OX-3 | ecosystem: Environmental > Terrestrial > Soil > Coastal area > Acid sulfate soil | place: Finland: Risofladan, Vaasa | collected...
CGGCCGTGTTGATGAAGTTCAGCGTGTCGTTGTCCAGCACGCCGGACCGTTCGAGCGTCGCGCCGAGCACGCTCTCGACGAGCGCACCGGCCGTCGCCGCCACCACGACGATCCAGACGTGCGCCCAGGCGGTCAGCGAGACCAGCACGCCGACCGCCGCCAGGGCGAACGCCGAGACGAGCCCGGCGGCCGTCCCCTCGAGGGACATGGCGCCGGACGTGCCCGGCTTCACCCGCGTCAGGCGGGTGATGAGGACCGTGCGGCGTCCCCACGCCTTGCCGACCTCGCTGGCGACGGTGTCGCTGCCGGCGGCGGCGAACGCCGACACCAGGACGAGCTGCGCCAGGACGACGTGCGGCCCCAGGGCGGCGACCACGGCCGCGCCGGTCGCGACCCCGCAGTTGGCGATCGCGTTGCCCGGCCCGCGGCGTCCGCCCCGCTCCTCGGCGATGCCCAGCAGGACCTTGCGCTGCAGGCCGAGCCGCGACGCCACGGCGGCGAACGCGAAGGTCGCGAACAGCATCAGCCAGGCCCCCGGTCCGCCGCACGTGTACACGACGATCCCGATGACCGCGCCGGCGCTCGCGCCGGAGAGCGACACGGTCCGCGCCTTCCACCCGGCCCACCCGACCAGCGCGTTGATGGCGACCGCCGGGCCCAGCGCCGCGAGCATCCGCGGCGCGGCCGCCGCCGCCGCGTCGGGCGTAATCAGGCTCAGCGCCCAGAGCCCCGCCGCCGCGGCCGCCGGGACCGACAGGTTGTCGTCGAGCCGGATCGGGATTGTCTCGACGAACCCGGCCAGCACCGCCGCGATCACCGGCGCGCCGGCGGTGTACAGGATCGACGGCACCGGCGCGACACCCGGGCGCGCCCACGTCGCCAGGGCGGCCCCGCCGGCCGCGCCGCACACGATGAACGCGGTCAGGCCGGCGGCGGTCTTGCCGGGGTTCCACGGGAGCCGCCGCCCGCCGGACCGCCGGCCGACGATCGTGGCCATCCCGTCGCCGAAGGCCAGCACCCCCCAGGCGCCGGCGACGATGTCCAGGCGGTGGCGAAAGATCAGGATGAGCAGCGCGACCGACAGCGGATAGATCACGATGCCCGGCGGATAGCCGCGCAGGCGATCGGCGGGCCGGTACAGGCGCCTGCCGCCGAGGCGCGGCAGCAGGCCGAGATTGAACGCCAGGGCCGCCAGCGCGCACGCGAGCGCCTCCTCCCACGAGAGCACCCGCAGCAGCAGCGCGAACGCCGCCATGGCCATGTGGAGGATCTGGCGTCGATCTTCCGAGTAGCCCGGTTCGGACATCCGGATCGGTGCCTCCATCGCCGGGGTCAGGCGGCCGTGGCGTTCACTGCCGCGAGCGTCCGCGCGAGGCCGTCCTCCAGCGCGGTCATCGTATAGCCCAGATCGCCGGCGGCGAGGGTGGAATCGAGCGCCCAGTCGTGCCGGAAGATCTCGACCGTACCGCGGGTCAGCACCGGCGCGCCGTGGAAGATCCGCGCCCGCAGCTCTTCCGCCAGGCCGATCGCGTGCGCCACGCCATAGGGAATCCGGCGGGGCAGCGCGCGCCCGGTCAGCGCGCGCACGAGTTCGAACAGGCGGATCTGCGGCACGTTGGCGCCGCCCAGCCGGTACGCGACCCCCGGCCGGCCGCGGTCGAGCGCCGCCACGTGGCCGGCCGCGACATCGTCCACGTACGCATACGACCACAGATGATCGGCGCCGATCAGGCCGGGCAGGCGGCCGCGGAGATGATCGGCGAGAAGCCGGCCGACCAGATTGCCTTCGGTTCCCGGCCCGGGCCCGTACACGACGCCCGGATACAGCCTGACGATCGGACTGCCGGCGGCGGCCCCCTCCGCCGCGACGCGCTCCGCGTCCACTTTCGTGCGCTGGTAGTCGTTGGCGCGCAGCGCGGCGGTCCCGTCGCTCGGCGGCAGCGCCAGGAACGAGGAGGTGTACAGGATGCGCGGAATGCCGCGGGCCGCCGCCACCTGCAAAACGTGGCGCAGCCCGCCGACGTTCACCTCGTCGAAGTCCTCCCGGCGGGGGCGCCACAGCGCGACCAGCGCGGCCATGTGGCAGATGGCCGCGCAGCCGGCGGCCGCGCGACCCAGCGCGTCGATGTCGCGGACGTCGCCGCTCACGAGGCGTCCCGGCAGGCCGCTGGCGGCGGCCGTGCGGGCGAAGACCGTCGGCTCGTGTCCGCGCGCGGCGAGGGCCCGCACGACGGCCTGTCCCAGATAGCCGGTGCCGCCGGTCACCAGGACCTTCACCGGTCTTCCTGGACCCTGCTCCGCCAGTACCTGAGCAGGTCGGCGGCGGTCGTCTCGAGCGGAATCTGGGGGCTCCAGCCGAGCTCGGTCCGCAGGCGGCTGTTGTCGCCGAGCAGCACCGGCGCGTCGTTCGGCCGGTAGCGGGCGGGATCGACCTGAAGGGTGATCCGCGCCGTCGTCCCGGCCAGCAGCAGCTCGAGCAGAACGCGGATGGACCGGGTCCGCCCCGAGCAGACGTTGTAGGGGACGCCGGGGGTGCCCCGCTCCATGATCATCCGGTAGGCGCGCACGGTGTCGCGGACGTCCGACAGGTCGCGCTGCGCGTCCAGATTGCCGACCATGAGGACGGGCGGCGCCAGTCCGGCCTCGATGCGGGCGATCTGGCGGGCGAAGCCGGCGGCGGCGAACGACGGATCCTGCCGCGGGCCGACATGGTTGAACGCGCGCGCGATGAGCCCGGCCGGCGCGCCGCCGGCGAGGCCGTGGCGCCCGAGCATCTCCTGGGCGAGCTTGCTCAGGCCGTACGGGCTGGCGGGGCCGATCGGATGGTCCTCGCGGATCGGGCCGGACGAGGGCCGGTAGATCATCGCGGAGCTCGGGATGACGAGGCGTGGCTGCAGACGGGCGAGGCGCACGGCGTCGACCAGATGGTGCGTCCCGAGGACGTTGACCGACAGCGTCGCGGCGGAGGCGCTCCACGAATGGCCGACGTGCGCGGCGCCCGCGCAGTGATAGATGAAGTCCGGGCGGATGGCGCGGACGGCCGTCCGGACGGCGTCGCGATCGAGCAGATCGACCTGCTGCCAGAGCACGCCGGGCGTCCGGGTGGACAGGCTGGCCTTGGCGTGCCGCCAGGCGACGATGCGCGCCGGGTTCCCGCGCAGGGCGTCGAGCAGGTGGCTGCCGGCGAATCCGGTGGCGCCGGTGACCAGGATCGTGTCGGCGGTCATGCGTGAGTCAGGGATGCCGGTAGTGCGCCTCGTAATAGGCGCGGTACGCCGGATCCTCGTCCTTGATCGGCCGCCACCACCACTCGTTGTCCCGGTACCACTCCACCGTGGCCTTCAGCCCCTCGTCGAACGGGACCTGCGGCGTCCAGCCCATGCCGCGCAGCTTGGTGGTGTCGAGGCAGTAGCGGCGGTCGTGGCCGGGGCGATCGGCGACGGGGCGGATGAGCGACTCCGGCCGGTCGAGCAGCGCGAGGATCCGGCGCGTCAGATCGATGTTCCGCACCTCGTTGCCGCCGCCGATGTTGTAGACCTCGCCGGGCTCGCCCCGGGCGATCAGGAGGTCGATCGCCCGGCAGTTGTCGCCGACATGCAGCCAGTCGCGGACGTTCCGGCCGTCGCCGTAGAGCGGCAACGGCAGGCCGTCGATGGCGTTGGTGATGAACAGCGGGATGACCTTCTCGGGATACTGGAACGGGCCGTAGTTGTTCGACGGCCGGACGATGACGACCGGCACCCCGTAGGTGGCCCAGTAGCTGTAGGCGAGCCGATCGGCGGCCGCCTTGCTGGCGGAGTACGGGTTCCTGGGTTTGAGCTCGTCGGTTTCCCGGCTCGCCCCCTCCGCGACCGAGCCGTACACCTCGTCGGTCGAGATCTGGATGAACCGCTGGAGGTGGCCGGCGGCGCGGGCCGCCTCGAGCAGGACCGCCGTGCCGAGCACGTCGGTGCGCACGAACTGCAGGGCGCCGGAAATCGACCGGTCGACGTGGGTTTCGGCGGCGAAGTGGACGACGATGTGGGCCCGGGAGATGAGCGGGCCGACCAGGGCCGCATCGCCGACGTCGCCGCGGATGAACGCGTGGCGCGGATCGTCCAGCACGTCCTTCAGCGTGTCGGACCGGCCGGCGTACGTCAGCTTGTCGAGCGTCGTCACGTGCCAGTCCGGATGCGTGGCGAGCGCGTGGCGCACGAAGTTGCTGCCGATGAAGCCGGCGCCTCCGGTGACGAGAACCTCGATCATCGTGTGGCTCCTCCACCACCGCCGGCCGGGCCGGCCCGTGGTGTCAGCGCTGGGCGCCGGGGACGCCGCCCAGCGCGCCGAAGAAGTTCGCGAAGGTGCCGATGCCGGCCAGCGTGAAGGAAAAGCTGAACCGGTTGTCCTGGGGAACCGGGAGCAGCGTGTTGAGCCCCTGCAGATTGTACGTCTGGTACTCGATCGCGACCCCGCAGCACTGGGCGTTGTAGTACGCCGTGAGGCGCTGCTGGAGCATGTTGCCGCGCAGGATGTCGTAGTTGAACGAGTAGTTGCCGCCGAACCGGTTGCCCGGCGTGCGCGCGCTCGCCGAGCCGTTCAGGTAGTTGTCGAGCTGCGTCGGATCGTTGAACCCCGGCAGCTGCGCGATGTAGCCCTTGTGGCTCCAGCCGAGCGTGGTCTGGAACCAGCTGCGGTTCACCGTGCCGTTCAGCGAGATCGTCCGCAGCTGGTGATACTGGCTGTCGATCTCGGCCTGCAGGTTGGCGGTGTAGCGGCCGCTCGGGACGGCGCGCACCGAGACGAGGATCGGCGAGAAGTTGCTGGGGGGCGCCCCCGTGAAGCTCGTTTCGTACTGCTGGTCGTACTGCGCCGTCTGCGCGTTCGTGTAGTACGACTGCCCGACGGCGACGTCGAGGATGTCCTGCGAGGCGCCGGCCGCGGCCCCCGGGGCCTTGGCGAACAGCCGGCTGTTGACGCCGTAGGTGAAGCTCGTCGCGTTGCCGACGACGGCGTCCGTGCCGTCGAGCTGTACGATCTGGCTGAAATTGTTGATCGACGAAATCCGCTCGATGTTCAGGTACGGGGCGATTGTGTGCTTGAACTTGGCCGCGTAGCGGCTGTGCGGGGTGTTGAAGATCCGCTGGAGCACGGGCCCCGTGAGCTGCGCGTTCAGGTCCCAGTAGCGGCGCGACAGTCCGGTGCCGGTGACCTGTCCGGTGGCCGGATCCAGGCTCCGCGTGTAGTAGGTGTCCCGCCAGGAGACCGACGAGTTGATCGTGAAGAACTGCCACTTCGTGAACGGGAACCGGATCGTCGGCTGCACGTCCAGGCGGTTCAGCCCGTTGTCCTGGATCGTCGTCCCCGCCTGGTTCCGCCGCAGCAGGTCGGCGTACTGGCCCGACACCGACGCGTAGAACGGCGTCCGGCCGAGGCGCTCCTCCGCGCGGTTGAACGCGATCGTCGGGGTGCCGCCGGTCAGCGACGTGCTGGTCGTGCCGAAGAAGTACTCCGCCCGGTTGTACGTCGCGTTCAGCCCGTACGGCCCCCAGTTGCCCGACACGTTCACGCCGTAGTTCCGCTGGTTGAGCGACGCGTTGTAGATGTTCGTGTTGTAGGTCTGCAGCGCCGTCAGGCTGGAGAAGTAATCGACGTTGGCCCGCGCCCGCAGCCCCGCGAACAGCGCCTGATTCATCGAGCCGTCCAGCTGGAAGCTGTTCTGCCCCGGCACGGTCGTGGCGCCGCTCGCCGTCTGATAGGTGGCCGTCTGCTGATTCAGCGCGTAGGCGCGGAGGCTGCCGTTCTCCCCCGCCCCGTAGTTGTACCGGTACTCGCCGCCGTTGCCGAAGCCGGTCTTGGAATACCAGTCGTTGTAGAACGTGGCGTCCTGGCTGCGGTTGATCGCCCAGAAGAACGCGTTGCTGATCGACTGCCCCTTCAGCGTCGACGTGCCGTACTGCGGAATGAGGAAGCCGGTCGCCCGGTCGCCCTTCTTCGTCGGGTAGTAGAAGATCGGCATGTACAGCAGCGGCACGCCCTTCACTTCGAGCACCGAGTTCTTCAGCACCGTGTAGTGGCCGATGTTCACCGTCGCGGACGAGGCGACGATCTGCCACCGGGGCGTGGGCTCCGTGCACGTGGTGAAGCCGCCGTCGTGGATCCGGTACTTCTTCTGGCCGATCTTGTCGATCTGCTTGCCGTAGAAATAGATGTCCGGCTCCTGCGTCCCGTACATGTTCTTCGCCTGCTGCGGGCTGAGCCGGGAGATGCCGGTCGCGTTGTAGAACGTCCCGAGATGCGTCTGATAGTTGAAATCCGCCCGGTCGGCCGAAATCCGGTTGTCCCCCTGCGTGAAGACGACGCTGCCGACCGCCACCGCCCGGTGCGTGTTCGGATAGATGTCGACCTGCTCCGCGTACAGCTTCATGTCCCCGCGCTGGAGTTCGACCGCCCCGGTCAGCCGCCAGTGGTTGTCGCCGATCCGCTCGCGCGTCCAGCTCACCGAGGTGTCGAAGCCGGGGAGGCCCTGCTGCGCCCGCAGCCGGGAGACCGCAAACGACGCGAAGAGGCCGGTGCAGCAGGCGAGGAGCAGCAGGCGCTTCATCGAGGGAGCCGGACCCGGATGTGCGTGAACGGGGAAGCGCGGAAAACTACCGAAGAATAGCATGCGACGCAGGAGAGGGCAATCGGCCGGACGCGCGTTCACGGCCGATCGAGCCACGCGAGGATCTCGCCCAGCAGGAAGATCGACCCGGCCGCGCACACGTCGCCGGCGACCGCCCGCGCCGCGCGCACCGCATCCACCGGATCGGCCACGATCGTCACCGGCCGCGCCGGGCGCATCGTCGCGACGAGCGCCGCGATGTCGGCCGGCGCCATCGCCCGCCGGCCGGCCGGCCGCGTGAGGAACAGGTGCGTGGCGCACGGCAGCAGCGCGGCGAGCATGCCGGCCACGTCCTTGTCGCGCATCACGCCGAACACGATCGGCAGACCGCCGGGGCACGCCTGCCCGAGATACGCGGCCAGCGCGGCGGCGCCGGCCGGGTTGTGCGCCGCGTCGAGCAGCACGCGGCCTTCCGCGTCGAGACGCCGCCAGTCCAGCCGGCCCGGCCAGCGCACGTCCCGCAGGCCGGCGACGACCGCCGCCGGCGGCACGTCGAGGCCGTGTCGCGCCAGCGCTTCGAGCAGCCGCACCGCGGTCACGGCGTTCGCGACCTGGTGCGCGCCCGCCAGCCCCAGCCGGACGGTCCCGTAGTCGGCGGCCGGCGTCCGGAGCGTCAGCTGCGTGGCGCCCTCCACGAGCGCGCTCGCCGCCGTGACCCCCTCGGCGGCGGCCACCAGTGTCGCGCCCCGCTCCCGGCACGCGCGCGCGATGACGTCCAGCGCCTCCGGCTTCCGCTCGCCGACCACGACCGTCATGCCCGGCTTGATGACGCCCGCCTTCTCGAAGGCGATGGCGGCGAGCGTCGTCCCGAGATAGCGCTCGTGATCGAAATCGATCGTCGTGATGGCGGCCGCGAGCGGGGTGACGACGTTCGTCGCGTCGAGCCGCCCGCCGAGTCCGACTTCGAGCACGGCGACGTCGACCTGCGCCCGCCGGAAGAGATCGAAGGCGACGGCGGTCGCCGCCTCGAAGAACGTCGGCTCGGTCTCCAGCGCACCCGACGCCCGCAGCGCCGCGATCTGCGTCATGACCGTGCCGGCCGCTTCGCGCAGCGCCGCGGTCCCGACCGGCCGGCCGTCGATCGCGAACCGCTCCTCGAGCCGGACGAGATGGGGCGAGGTGTAGCGGCCCGTCCGGCGTCCCGACGCCCGCAGCGCCGTTTCGGCCATGGCGGCCACCGACCCCTTGCCGTTCGTGCCGGCGATGATGACGGAGCGGAACGACCGCTCGGGATGGTCGAGGCCCGCGCAGAGGGCCTGGATGTGGTTCAGCCCGAACTTGATGCCGAACTGCTCGAGGGCGAGCAGCGAGTCGATCGGATCCATGGCTGGAGGGGCCGGCGACCGGCGCGACGCCGCGCGGACATCGGCCGGCCGGGGTGCGACTACCGGTGTTCGACGACGGCGGCGGGCGGCGCCACGACGCCGGCCGCCGCGCGCGGCGGGGCCGCGGCGGTCGCCACGCTCATGAACCGGAGCGCTCCGGCGAGCGCCGCCTTCAGCTCGCGGCGATCGACGATGAAGTCGAGGAAGCCGTGCTCGACCAGGAACTCGCTCCGCTGAAAGCCGTCGGGGAGCTTCTGCCGGATCGTCTGTTCGATGACGCGCGGACCCGCGAAGCCGATGAGCGCCCCCGGCTCGGCGATGTTCAGGTCGCCCAGCATCGCGAAACTCGCCGTCACGCCGCCCGTCGTCGGGTCGGTGAGCACGGAGATGTACGGCAGCCCTTCGCGGTCGAGGCGGGCCAGCGCCGCGCTGATCTTGGCCATCTGCATCAGCGACAGCGCCCCTTCCATCATCCGGGCGCCGCCCGAGCAGCAGACGACGACCACCGCCAGGCGCTCGGCGATCGCCCGTTCGATCGCCCGGGTGATCTTCTCGCCGACGACCACGCCCATGCTGCCGCCGATGAAGCTGTATTCCATGGCGGCGATGATCGTCTCGACGCCCGCGAGCCGGCCGCGCCCGACCAGCACCGCGTCCTTCACGCCGGTCGCGGCGATGGTGCTCCGCAGCCGCTCGCGGTACGGCTTCGTATCGGTGAAGTGCAGCGGGTCGGTCGACACCAGCGACGCGTCGAATTCGCGCCACTCGCCGTCGTCGAACAGCATGCGCAGACGCTCGGCCGCGCCCATCCGGAAGTGGTGGTCGCACTTCGGGCAGACGCCGAGGTTGGCCGCCAGATCCTTGTTGTAGATGATCTGCGAGCAGCCGGGGCACTTCACCCACAGGCCTTCCGGGACGCGGCTGGACTTGTCCTTGGAGGCCGCAATCGGGATGCGGGTCTTCTTGAACCAGGCCATGAGGTTTGAGCTTAGCACAGGGCGGGCCCCGCCCCGCGCCTGTCGAAGGGCGAGCGCCTGAGCGCCTGCCCGCCTGCCTTATGACGTTCTCGGCACGTAGTACTGCGTGCCCGGCCCCATGCCGCGGATCTGCCGGATCAGGTCGTCGAGCGCCTGATCGTCGGCGTCCGGCGCGAAGTGCGACGTCTCGACAACGAGCAGGGGCGTGGCGCTGTAATGGAAGAAGAAGTGCTGATAGGCCTCGTTCAGCTCGCGGAGGTATTCCGCGCCGGGGCGCAGCGCCTGCTGCTCGGGATCGGCCGGCCGGCTCCGCAGGCGGCGGACCAGCACGTCGGTCGGCGCCTGCAGGTAGATGACGAGGTCGGGCGGCGGGATGTCGGGCGCCAGCAGGTCGTACAGGCGCTGGTAGATGAACAGCTCGTTGTCGTCCAGATTCAGGTAGGCGTAGATGCGATCCTTGTCGAAGACGTAATCGCAGATGGTCACCTGGCTGAACAGGTCCGTCTGGCGCAGGGCGGTCAGCTGGCGGTGCCGGTTCAGCAGATAGAACAGCTGGGCCTGCAGCGCGGCGCCCGGCCGGTCGGCGTAGAAGTCCGCGAGGAACGGGTTCTCGGGATCCTCGAGGACGACCGTGGCGTCGAGCCGGGTGGCCAGCCGCTCGGTCAGCGCGGATTTGCCGACGCCGATCGGCCCTTCGATGGCGAGATAGCGGAAATCCAAGACCCGCGCAGTATACCGGCCGCTTTTCCGCGCAGGCAAGCGCCGGGCAGGCGGCCGGCGGAACCGGCGCCCGGCGCGCGCGTCGGAGACGCGCGCAGTCGCCGTGGTATCATCGCGCGAGTATCACGGTGGCTACGCCTCCGGACCGGCGATCGTGAAGATCGAGCGCATCGAACTCCGCCTCCTCCGCCTGCCGCTCGTGCATTTCTTCGAGACGAGCTTCGGGCGGTCGTACGACCGCACCTTCATTCTGATCCGCCTCGACGGCGACGGCCTGTCCGGGTACGGCGAGTGCGTCGCCGACCAGAACCCCTTCTACAGCGCCGAGACCACCGAGACGGCCTGGCACATCCTGAGCGCCTTCGTCGCGCCGCTCGTGCTCGGCGTCGAGTTCGCCCACCCGCGCGAGGTGTTCCCGGCGCTCAAGGCGATCCGCGGGCACCACATGGCCAAGGCGGGGCTCGAGATGGCCGCCTGGGATCTGTACGCCCGCCAGCGGGGCGAGCCGCTGTGGCGGACGCTCGGGGGCAACGGCCGGCCGATCGCCTCGGGGGTGTCGATCGGCATTCAGGACTCGCTGGATCAGCTCGCGGCCAAGATCGAGCAGGAGCTGGCGGCCGGCTACCGCCGCATCAAGATCAAGATCAAGCCGGGCTGGGACGTCGGCACGGTGGAGATGGTCCGGCGGCGCTTCGGGCCGATCCCGCTCATGGTCGACGCCAACGCGGCCTACCTGCTGGAGGACGCCGCGCACCTCCGGCAGCTGGACGCCTTCGACCTCATGATGATCGAGCAGCCGCTCGATGATGACGACATCCGCGATCACGCGAAGCTGCAGGCGCAGCTCCGGACGCCGATCTGCCTCGACGAATCGATCAAGACCGTCCGGCTGGCCGAGGAGGCGATCGCGCAGGGCGCCTGCCGGATCATCAACATCAAGCCGGGCCGCCTGGGCGGCTTCCGCGAGTCCATCCACGTGCATGATCTGTGCGCCGCCCACGGCCTGCCCGTGTGGCACGGCGGGATGCTGGAATCGGGCGTCGGCCGGGCGCACAACATTCACCTGTCCACGCTGCCGAACTTCACGCTGCCGGGCGACATTGCCGCCAGCCGCCGCTACTACGTGCCCGACCTCATCGAGCCGCCCATCGAGGTCCGGCCGAACGGCACCATCCCCGTGCCGGACGGCCCCGGGATCGGCGTGACGATCGTGCCCGATCGCGTCGATCGGGCGACCGAGCGGGCGTTGACGCTGGACCGGGCGCCGGTCCGCTGAACGGAGGGGCATGCAGATTCGGACGCGGTGGAACATCAGGGTGCGGGGAGTGCGGCTGGCGGCCGCCGCGCTGGCCGCCGCGTTCGCGGCTGCCTGTGCGCCGCCGGCGCCCCGCGTCGCGCCTCACGTCCAGCCGGCCGTGACGTACGCGGAGAAGGTCGGCTGGATCCTCCGGCTCGAGGACCAGCGGATCCTGCGCGCGCCCGAGCCGTCGCCGGTCGCGGCGCCGGCTCCGGTGACCGGGCGCCGCCGCGGGAGGGGACCAGCGGTCGCGCCCGCCCCGCCGCCGGCGCGGCCGGATCTGCTGGCGCTGCTGGCCGATCCAGACGCACGCATCCGGCGCCGGGCCGCGCTGGCGGTCGGACGCGTCGGCCTGCCCGAGGGGGTCGGCCCGCTCGTGACGCTCCTGGCGGACCCCGAGCCGGAAGTCCGGCAGATGGCGGCGTTCGCGCTCGGCCTGATCGGCGACCGGAAGGCGGTGACGCCGCTCGTGGCGGCACTGCACGATCCCTCGCGGCTGGTGCAGGGGAGCGCCGCGCAGGCGCTGGGGCTCATCGGCGATCCGGCGGCGGCGGCGCCGATCGGCCAGCTCGTCGGCGGGATCGTGCGCAGCGGCGCGCTGGCGGCCGTCGGGCCCGACGCGATGGCCGGCGATCGGCACACGGAGGCGTGCGTGTTCCAGCTGGGCGTGTCCGCGCTCGCCCGCCTGCACGCGTACGCCGCGTTCGCGGCCGCGGTGTTGAGCCCGGGCGGACAGCCGCTCGTCCGCTGGTGGCCGGTGGCGTACGCGCTGCAGTGGCTCGACGATCCGCGCGGCGAACCGGCGCTGATGACGCTCGTGCGCGCCGACGGCGTCTGGACGCGCGCCTTCGCCGCCCGCGGCCTCGGCGCGCTGAAGGATCGGGCGGCCGTCGAGCCGCTCCTCGATCTGGTGCACGCCGCCGGGACCAGCCTGCCGCCGGCGATCGAGGCGGTGCGCGCGCTCGGCGAGATCGGCGATCCCCGGGCGGCGCCCGGCCTGATCCCGCTCATCGAGAACCTGAAGACCGATCCCGGGCTGCGGCTCGAGGCGGTGAATGCGCTCGGGTTCATCAGGGCGCCGGGCGTCGTCGATGCGCTGCTGGACATGGTGTCGGACGAGTCGCCGGCCGTCCGCGGCGCGGCCCTCCAGGCGGTGGCCCGGCAGGACGCGGACGATTTCATGCTGGTGCTGTCGGGGCTGACGCCCGATCGGCAGTGGACCGTCCGCGCGGCGCTGGCGTCGGCGCTCCGCGAGCTGCCGGCGGCGCGGGCCGTGCCGCGCCTGCTGCCGATGCTGGGCGATCACGATCTGCGCGTCGTCGCGGCCGTGCTGCGGGCGCTCGTGGCCCTGCGCGCGCCCGGCATCGACGGGATGCTGCTCGAGCGGCTGAAGAGTCCCGACCCCTACATCCGGAAGACGGCGGCCGAGGGGCTCGGACGCCTGAAGCCGCCGGACGCGGCGCCGGCGCTCGCGGCCGCCTACCGGCAGGGGCTCGGTGATTCGACGTACGTGGCGCGCGCGGCCGCGCTGGAAGCGCTGGCGCGATACGGCGCGGGCGCGGCGACCGCCACGTTGAAGACGGCGCTCGCCGACAAGGACTGGGCCGTGCGGGTGAAGGCGGCCGAGCTGCTGCACCGCCTCGATCCGACCTTCGACGCCGCTGCGGCCATCCGTCCGGCGCCGACGATCTGGACGGCGGCCACCTATGCCAGTCCGCAGCTGGTCGATCCGCAGGTGTCGCCCGAGATGTACATCGACACCGCGAAGGGCACGATCGAGATCGAGCTGGCCGTGCTGGACGCGCCGCTGACCGTGCAGAATCTGATCGATGTGGCGCGGCGCGGCTTCTTCGACCACGTGCCGATCGCGCGCGTCGTCCCCGACTTCGTCGTGCAGGGGGGCGATCCGCGCGGCGACGGCGACGGCGGGCCGGGCTACACGATTCGCGACGAATTGAACGAGCGGCTGTACGCGCCGGGGACGGTCGGGATGGCGCTCGACTGGCGGGACACCGGCGGCAGCCAGTTCTTCATCTGCCTCTCACCGCAGCCGCGGCTGGACGCCGGCTACACGGTGTTCGGGCAGGTGGTCTCCGGCATGGACGTGGTCGACCGGCTGCAGCCGGGCGACGTGATCGAGGATGTGCGGATCTGGAACGGCCGGCAGATGATCGGGGAACCGTGAAGGAGGGTGTGGAATAAGGGGGCGACCGCCGCCCCCTTGGCAGGATGCCAGCTTACCGCTTCTTGGCGCCGGCCTTCTTCTTCCCGCCCTTGGCTTTCTTTGCCATTAGCTGAATTCCCCCCTTCACTGGCTGGTTTGACGAGTGCCAGAGCCCTCATCGCCACGACGAACGCCTGCCGCCTGGCACGTCCGTCCGTCCGTGTTGAGACTCTCAGCATCGGAGCGCTTCCGCCGGATTGTCGTCGTGTCGCGGGAGCGCAGAAAAGAGAGGGGGTGTCAGATGGTGACCACCCCCGGAACCGGTTGACGGCCGGTCTAGCGCTTCTTCGCGCCCTTCTTCTTGCCGGCGGCTTTCTTCGCCATTCTTCCTCCTATTGGGTAGGCTGCCCAGGTTTACAACCGGAACCGAGGTCACTACGGGTGGCCTGAGCACGCCACCCTCATACAAGATGTAGATTATCGATGAGAAATTTCCGATGTCAAGCACAAAGTTCAGAAAAAGTCAAAATGCGGACCCGTCATCATCAAGTTTTTTCGGCCGCGCGACGGGATCGCTGCAGGGCTGAAGGGGCCGCGCGCGTCCTCTGCGGTGCGGCTGCCGGGCGATCAGCGTCGCGCCGGTTCGTGCGCGAGCGCGTCGCGCGCGCGATTGCGCACGTGGTAGGGATCGCCGTCGGGCGTGCTCGCGATCGCGGCGCGGTACTGCTGCGCCGCCCGCGCGTGCTGATCCGTGCGGTCGTACAGCCGGCCCAGGTGGAGGTGCGCACGGGCGAGGACGGAGTACGGCGCCGCGGGCCGCATGGCGATCACCTCCTGCAGCGTGCGGGCGGCGTCGCCGGTCCGGCCGAGCGCGTCGAGCTGGACCGCGAGGTGGAAGCGCGCGCCCGCTTCGGCGAGTTCCGGAAAGTTCACCGCGTGCGCGCGGGCCGCGGCGATCAGCGCCTCGTCCGTGGCCGCGCTCGCCGCATAGTCGTGGAGGTAGAGGTCCTGCACCGACGCGATCTGCGCGGGAAACAGCGGATCGCGCGGATAGCGCGCCTTCAGCGCCTCGAGCAGTTTCAGCGCCCCGTCCGTGTCGTGTTGGTACCAGAGGTAGATGAAGTGGAGCTGGTAGTCGGCTTCGCCGCGCAGGAGCTGGCCCAGGGTCCGCGTCCGCTGCATCTCGCGCAGCCCCTGCGCCCGGTTCCCGCCCGGCAGCATGAGCAGCCACCGCAGGAGGCGGGCGCCCAGCGGGGCGACGGCGGCGTAGTAGTGGTAGAGGCCGATGCCGAAGTACGCGTCCTGCAGCGACGGATCGAGCTGGACCGCGTGTTCGAGCGCCTCCCGGATCCGGTTGCCGTCGCGCGCCGCGGCCAGCCGCTGGCCGCGCAGCACCTGCCACTGCACGCGCGTGGCGTAGGCGCCGCCGAGATAGAACCACGCTTCGGCGCGGTCGGGCTCGCGCGCGGTCCAGGCCCGGTCGGCCGCGATGGCGCCGTCGGCCGCCTGCGTGAACGCCGCGTCGCGGCTGCGATCGGCCGGGTCGAGCGAGATCCGCCACCAGTCGGCGACCGCGTCCAGCGTCCGGCAGGCCTCCGCCGGCGCCGGCGGGCAGGCCTGCTGCAGCGTGACGCGGGCCTGATCGAAATCGGCGTCGAGAATCTGATCGTAGGCGTGGGCGAGCGGGGCGACGTCCGTCAGTCCCTGCACGGGGGCCGCGGCGGCAGCCCCCGGGGCCGTCAGCAGCGCCGCGACGATCCAGATCGCGGGGCCGCGCAGCGGGCGCAGGCGTCCGGGACTCACGCGGTCGTGCGCCGCTGCGCCTTGTCGGCGTGCCGCTCGAGCGCGAGCGCGATCAGGCGGTCGAGCAGCGCCGGATAGGCGAGGCCGGTCGCCTCCCAGAGCTTGGGATACATGCTGATCGTCGTGAAGCCGGGGATCGTGTTCACTTCGTTGACGTACAGCGTCCCGGCGCCGCCGTCCATCAGGAAGTCGACCCGCGCCAGGCCGGCGCCGTCGATCGCGCGAAACGCCGCGACCGCCAGCCGCCGGACCTCGGCGGCCTGGGCCTCGGTGAGCGGCGCCGGAATCCGCAGCGTCGACCCCTCGTCCAGGTACTTCGCCTCGTAGTCGTAGAACTCGCGCGACGGCACCACCTCGCCCGGCACCGACGCTTCCGGCTCGTCGTTGCCGAGCACGGCGCACTCGATCTCTCTCGCGCGCGGCACCGCCGCCTCGACGACGATCCTGCGGTCGAACGTGGCGGCCAGATCCAGCGCCGCGCCGAGCTGTCCGGCTTCCTTCACCTTCGAGATGCCGACGCTCGAGCCGAGGTTGGCCGGCTTGACGAAGACCGGCAGCGGCAGCCGCGCGGTCACCGCGGCCGCCACGCGGCCGCGATCGGCCAGCCAGTCGCGCCGGGACACCACGAGGTAGTCGACGATCGGCAGCCCGCTGGCGGCGAACACCAGCTTCATCATCGCCTTGTCCATCCCGACCGCCGAGGCCAGGACGCCGGCGCCCACGTACGGCACGTCGGCCAGCTCCAGCAGCCCCTGCACGGTCCCATCCTCGCCGTACGGCCCGTGCAGGACCGGAAAGACGACGTCGAGGCCGAGGCCGGCGACGCGCGCCTGCTCCAGCCCGGCGGCATCCGCGGCCGCCCCGTCGCCTGCGCCGGGCCGGTCGACGGTCAGGAGCGTGTCTTCGCCCGGGCGCGGGGCCAGATAGGTTTCGCGTCCCGGCCGTGCCGGCCGGGCGAGCTGGGTGCGCGCGGCCTCGATGACGTCGGCCGCCGAGATCGCCGCCGGCGCGCGGTCGGCGAGCGTCCAGCGCCCGTCGCGCTCGATCCTGACGGGCACCGGCTCGTACCGGGTCCGATCGAGGTTCATGAGCACCGAGGCGGCCGACGCCAGCGAGATCTCGTGCTCGCTCGACCGCCCGCCGTAGATCACACCGATGCGCAGCTTCTTCACGGGACTCGTGGATGCGGGATGCGGCTGTTCCTGCCGGCCGTCGCAGCACGCGCGGGAGGCCGGACACCAGTTACCTTAACATAGTGAATGTGACTTCCACCGCCTTCGGCTTCCGGGTGACCGCCGTCGACGGCGCCGCCCGCCGCGGCGAGCTGACCACGCCGCACGGCGTCGTCCAGACGCCGGCCTTCATGCCGGTCGGCACGCAGGGGGCCGTCAAGGCGATCACCCACGCCGATCTCGAGCGGATCGGCGCGGAGCTCGTGCTCGGCAACACCTATCACCTGTGCCTGCGGCCGGGCGACGCGCTGATCGCGCGGCGGGGCGGCCTGCACCGCTTCATCGGGTGGCCGCACCCGATCCTGACCGACAGCGGCGGCTATCAGGTCTTCAGCCTGGCCGGGCGGCGGACGGTCAGCGAGGAGGGGGTCGCCTTCCGCTCGCATCTCGACGGCAGCCCGCAGCAGCTGACGCCCGAACGGGCGGCCGACATCCAGGCCCGGCTGGGCTCGGACATCGCGATGGTGCTGGACGAGTGCGGCGCCAATACGGGCGACGAGGCCAGGGCGCGCGACGCGATGGAGCGGACCCTGCGCTGGGCGCGGCGCGGGCGGCGCCGTTTCCTCGCGCTCCGCGACGGCGCCGGCGCGGCCGACGGGGTCGCGGTCACGAATCCCGGGCAGGCGCAGTTCGGCATCGTCCAGGGGAGCGTCTCCCGGGCGCTGCGGGAAGAGAGCGCCGCGGCCACGGTGGCGATCGGGTTCGAGGCGTATGCCATCGGCGGGCTGAGCGTCGGCGAGCCGCCCGACGTCATGTACGAGGTCGTCGGCTACACGGCGCCGCGGCTGCCGGCCGACCGGGTGCGCTACCTCATGGGGGTCGGGACGCCGCTGGACCTGGTGGAGGCGGTGGCCCGGGGGGTGGATCTGTTCGACTGCGTGCTGCCGACCCGCAACGCCCGGAACGGCCAGCTGTTCACGCGGGCCGGGCGCCTGAACATCAAGAACGCCCGGTATGCCGAGGACGACCGCCCGGTGGACGAGGAGTGCGCCTGCTACACCTGCCGGCACGCGTCGCGGGCGTATCTGCGTCATCTTTTTCTAGCCGGCGAGATCGGGGCGGCCAGCCTTAACACATTGCATAATCTGCACTTTTACCTTGACACGATGAGGCGCATCAGAAATGCTATCGTGTTTAAGTCGTTTGAAACTTTCCGGGCTGCGTTTCGCGAAGCGTACACGGCCCGACCACGTGACTGACCGATGACGCCCTTATCGCTGATGGATTTCCGCCTCGTGGCCATGGGCCTGATGCCGGCCGGCGGCGGGAGCAGCGCGCTGATTCAGCTGCTCCCGTTCGTGCTGGTGCTGGCCATCTTCTATTTCATCATCCTGCTCCCGATGAAGCGCAAGCAGAAGAAGGTGCAGGAGTTCCTGGACGCGCTGAAGGTCGGCGACAAGATCGTCACCACCAGCGGCCTGTATGGTCAGATCATGAAGTTGAGCGACCAGACCGTGCAGCTCCAGATCGCCGACAAGGTGCGGGTCGAGATCGCACGGCACGCTGTCGGCGGCTATCAGGGGCAGGAGCCGGTGCAGCAGGCCGAGCCCGCCCGCCAATAGCGTTACCGAGAGGACCGTCATGAGTCTCCGCTGGAAGATCATCCTCATCGTGGTGGTGACGGCGCTGGCGGCGTGGGCCGTCTACCCGCCGGCCAAGAAGATCCAGCTCGGGCTGGACCTCCAGGGCGGCGTGCAGCTCGTGCTCCGGGTGAACACGGGCGACGCGCTGAAGCTGGAGACGCAGACGGACATGGAGCAGCTGCGCCAATCGCTCGCCTCCAAGGCCATCAAGGTCACCGATCTGACGCTGACCGGCGGGACGTCGTTCCAGGTGACCGGGGTGCCGCCGGCGCAGGACTCGCAGTTCCGGCAGGTGGCCGACGACCTGTCCGCGACGTTCGATCGCGTGCCGGACATCAACGGCAACTACACCTTCACGATGAAGCCGAACATCGTCAAGAACCTGCGCGAGCAGACGGTCGAGCAGGCGCGGCAGACGATCGAGCGGCGCGTGAACGAGCTGGGGGTCACCGAGCCGAGCATCGCCCTGCAGGGGAGCGCGGGCGACCAGATCATGGTGCAGCTGCCGGGCGTCACCGACGTCGCGCGCGCGAAGGAAGTCATCCAGTCGACCGGCATGCTCGAGCTGAGCCTCGTCGACGGCGGGCCGGCCTCGTCGCGAAAGCAGCTGCTGCAGGCGACCAACGGGGTGGTGCCGGAAGAGGACCAGGTGGTGCCGGGGCTGGCCGACACGTCGCAGCCGGCGGCGGGGGCGGCCGCGACGGTCTACTACCTCGTCAAGAAGGTGCCGGTCATCACCGGCCGCGACCTCCGGGACGCGCGGCCGACGCTCGATGAGAACGCGCAGCCGGCGGTCAGCTTCACGCTGAGCGGCGAGGGCTCGCAGAAGTTCGGCACGGCGACCGGCCAGAACATCGGCCGCAACCTGGCCATCATTCTCGACGGTCGCGTCCAGTCGGCGCCGCGGATCGACGGCCGGATCACGGGCGACGGGCGCATCACCGGCAGCTTCACGCAGGAGGAGGCGCAGAACCTCGCGCTCGTCCTCAAGTCGGGCGCGCTGCCGGCGTCGCTGACCTACCTGGAAGAGCAGACGATCGGTCCGTCGCTCGGCGCCGACTCGATCCGCGACGGCATCCTCGCGTCGCTGGTCGGCTTCGCGTTCGTGGTCGTCTTCATGCTGGGCTACTATCACCTGGCGGGCATCAACGCCATCGTCGCCCTGGTGCTCAACCTGCTCATCCTGCTCGGCTTCATGGCGTACATCGGCGCCACGATGACGCTGCCGGGCATCGCCGGCTTCGTGCTGACGATGGGCATGGGCGTCGATTCGAACGTGCTGATCTTCGAGCGGATCAAGGAAGAGATCGACGCCCAGCACGGCGTGCGCGCGTCGCTGAACGCCGGGTTCAACCGCGTGTTCTGGACGCTGCTGGATACGCACGTGGCGTCGCTCATTTCCGCCGCGTTCCTGTTCCAGTTCGGCACCGGGCCGATCCGCGGGTTTGCCACGACGCTGACGTTCGGCCTGCTGGCGAACCTCTTCACGGCGACGTTCGTCTCGCGCACGATGTTCGAGGCGATGCTGTCCGGACGCCGCCAGGTGGCCACGCTCAGTATCTGACTGCCGCGGCCGGCCGGGGCGGCACGCCCCCCGGCCGGCCGGCGCGATGACGCATCATGCATATCTTCAAGAATCCGCAGTTCGACTTCGTCCGGTGGCGGTGGCACGCGCTGGTGCTGTCCTGGATCGTGATCCTCGCCGGTCTGTTCACCATCTGGACGAGGGGCATCCCGCTCGGCGTCGAGTTCTCCGGCGGCACGGTCGTCATCGCCCAGTTCGACGCCGCGCCGCCGTCGATCGGCCAGGTCCGCGCCGCGCTCGACAGGATCCATGCCGGCATGGGTGACCAGGCGGTCGTGCAGCGGTACGGGACGCCGGCGCTCCGCGAGATCATGATCCGCGTGCCGCAGGTGGGGCCGTCGCGCGCGGACGCCCCCGCCATGACGGCCGGCGCCGCGCCGGCGGCGCCCCCCGTGGTCAAGGCCGGGACGCCGGCCGCCCCGGCGGCGACCGGGCTCAGCACGACGGCCGATGACGTCCAGCGCGCCCTGGTGCAGGCGAACCTCGGCAGGTTCTCGGTCGTCGGGACGCAGATCGTCGGGCCGATCGTCGGCCGGCAGCTGACCCGCAAGGGGACGCTGGCGATGGTCCTCTCGCTCATCGGGCTGCTGCTCTACATCGCGTTCCGGTTCCGGTTCAGCTTCGCCGTCGGCGCGGTGATCGCCACGATCCACGACCTGCTGGTCACGTTCGCGTTCCTGGCGTTCTTCCACGTCGACCTGTCGCTGAACGTGATCGCCGCCATTCTGACGATGAGCGGGTATTCGACGAACGACACCATCGTCATCTTCGATCGGGTCCGCGAGGACGCGCGGCTGCTGCGCAACCTGCCGGTCAAGGACGTGATGAACCGCGCCGTGAATCAGACGCTGAACCGGACGGTGATCACCGCCGGCACGGCGCTGCTGAGCGTCATCGCCCTCTACCTGTTCGGCGGGGACGTGCTGCGCGGCTTCGCGTTCACGATGATCGTCGGGATCATCACCGGCACCTACTCGAGCGTGTTCATCGCGGGCACCATCGTCACGTTCTGGCGCGGGCGCGGCGCGCAGCCGCGCGTCCAGGCCGCGGCCGCCGGCGGGGCGGCCGTCGCGCCGTCCGTCCGCGCCTCCCGGTCGAAGCCGCAGCGCAAGGTCCGCGCGTCGTAGGATCGGCTGCCGGCCGCCGCGCCGAAGGGCACGCACATCGGTCAGTGATCGTCCTGCACGCCGTTCCGCTCGTGGTCGTCACGCAGCCGGCCGGGCCCGGGCGCCGGAGGCGCGCCGCCGGTGTCTGACGGCGGCCGGCCCTCCTTCGTGCAGTGGCTGCGCCGGAGCTTTCTCGCCGGTTTCTTCGTCACCGTTCCGCTGTTCATCAGCGTGGCCGCGTTCGTCTGGCTGTTCGGCGTCGTCGACGGCCTGACGACGCCGCTGTACGATCGCCTGCTCGGCCGGCGGATTCCCGGACTCGGCATCTCCACGACAGCGGCGGCGATTCTGGCGGTCGGCGTGTTCGCGACGAACGTCATCGGCAAGCGGATCCTCCAGCGCGCGGAGGGCTACCTGCTGCGGGTGCCGGTGTTCCGGACCATTTACGCGCCCGTCAAGCAGCTCATCGTCGCCTTCTCGCCCGACAACGAGTACGGCTTCAAGCGGGTCGTCCTGATCGACGATCCGCACCGGGGGTTGGCGCTCGGCTTCCTCACCAAGGAGTTCACGATCGAACGGGGACCGGGCGGTCCCGAGGCGCTGATCGCGGTCTACGTGCCGACCAACCATCTGTATCTGGGCGACATCGTGATCTGCCGGCGCGACCAGGCGACGTTCCCGGACCTGACCGTGCAGGAAGGCATCCGGATTTTCCTGACGGGCGGCATGGCGCTGCCGGGACGGATCCGGGCCGAGGCGCAGCCGGGCGGCGGGCGGATCGGGCCGTGGCGGTCCTAGTGTCCCGGGGCCGGAGCCCCCGGACGGGCCGGCCGGACGGGGGCGGCGGACGTGGTCGCGCGGCCGGCCGGTATCGCCTATAATGCGAGGTTCGCGGCGGCGCGGCGCGCGGGGCCGTGAGGCCCGGCGTGCGGCGGCGCGGTCGTCGCCGGTTTGCTCTGCAGCCGCATCCCCTGCGGCTGTCGTCGGATCGTTTGTATCCCTTGTTCGGCAGGTATGTATCGGGAGGCCAGGTTGATTCGCGAGAGAGGTGTCATGGACGTCAAGAGTTCTCGGCTGTTCGGCGGCACGCGGGGTCGCGCGCGGCGCCGCGCCTGGTGGCTGGGCGCCGGGCTGGCGCTGGTGGGCGCGCTGATGATCTGGCCGGCGACGGTGTCGGCCGCCGGCGGCGCGGCGGCCCAGGCGATGGCGCAGGCGATGGCGCAGGCGCCGCCGGCGGCGCCACCCGTGGCGACCGGGGGTGAGGCCGCGCTGGTGCTGCCGAGCCTGACGGGGGTGCGGTTCATGGGCTTCGAGGCCCAGCCGCTGCTGCTGCTGGGGCTGGTCGTCTGCGCGCTGGGGATGCTGTTCGGGCTGGTGATCTACACGCAGGTGAAGAACCTGCCGGCCCACAGGTCGCTCAAGGACGTCTCCGACCTGATCTACGAGACCTGCAAGACCTACCTGATCACGCAGGGGAAGTTCATCCTGCTGCTGGAGGTGTTCATCGGGGTCATCATGATCTTCTACTTCGGGGTGCTGCGGCACTTCGAGCCGCTGAAGGTCGTGATCATCCTGGCGTTCAGCCTGCTGGGGATCGCCGGCAGCTACGGCGTGGCGTGGTTCGGCATCCGGATCAACACGCTGGCGAACTCCCGGACGGCGCACGCCAGCCTGCGGGGCAAGCCGTATCCGGTGTACGCCATCCCGATCAAGTCGGGCATGAGCATCGGCATGCTGCTCGTCAGCATCGAGCTGACGATGATGCTCGGCATTCTGCTGTTCATTCCGGGCGACTACGCGGGGCCGTGCTTCATCGGCTTCGCGATCGGCGAGTCGCTCGGCGCGGCGGCGCTGCGGATCGCGGGCGGCATCTTCACGAAGATCGCGGACATCGGGTCCGATCTGATGAAGATCGTCTTCAACATCAAGGAGGACGACGCGCGCAATCCGGGCGTGATCGCCGACTGCACGGGCGACAACGCCGGCGACTCGGTGGGGCCGAGCGCCGACGGCTTCGAGACCTACGGCGTGACGGGCGTCGCGCTGATCGCGTTCATCCTGCTGGCGGTGCCGAATGCCGTCATCCAGGTGCAGCTGCTGGTCTGGATCTTCCTTATCCGCGTGATCATGATCGTGGCCAGCGGCGTGTCCTTCCTCGCGAACGAGACCGTCGCCCGGGCGCGGTACGCGCAGGCGGACGAGATGAACTTCGAGTCGCCCCTCACCTCGCTGGTCTGGCTGACCTCCATCGTGTCGGTGGTGCTGACCTTCATCGCGTCGCGGCTGCTCATCCCGGACATCGGCGGCGACTCCACGCTGTGGTGGAAGCTGTCGGCCGTCATCACGTGCGGCACGCTGGCCGGCGCGATCATCCCCGAGCTCGTCAAGGTCTTCACGTCGACCGAATCGCGGCACGTCCGCGAGATCGTGACCTCGTCGCGCGAGGGCGGGGCGTCGCTCAACATCCTGTCCGGCTTCGTGGCCGGCAACTTCAGCGCGTACTGGCTGGGGCTGACGATCGTGCTGCTCATGTCGATCGCCTACGGCATCAGCACGACCGGCTTCGACGTGCTCATGCACGCGTCGCCGGTGTTCGCCTTCGGCCTGGTGGCGTTCGGATTCCTCGGCATGGGGCCGGTGACCATCGCGGTCGACTCGTACGGCCCGGTGACGGACAACGCCCAGTCGGTCTTCGAGCTGTCGGTCATCGAGCAGCTGCCGGGCATCCGCGAGGAGCTGAGGCGGACCGAGGGGATCGACGTCGATTTCGAGCGGGCCAAGGCGCTGCTCGAGGAGAACGACGGCGCCGGCAACACGTTCAAGGCGACCGCCAAACCGGTGCTGATCGGGACCGCCGTGGTCGGCGCGACGACGATGATCTTCTCGATCATCGTGGCGCTCACCGACGGCCTGACGCAGAACCTCGACAAGCTGTCGCTGCTGCACGCGCCGTTCCTGCTGGGGCTGATCAGCGGCGGCGCGATGATCTACTGGTTCACCGGCGCGTCGACGCAGGCGGTGACGAGCGGCGCCTACAAGGCGGTCGAGTTCATCAAGGCGAACATCCGGCTCGAGGGCGTCGAGAAGGCGTCGGTGAGCGACAGCAAGAAGGTCGTCGAGATCTGCACGCGGTTCGCGCAGAAGGGCATGTTCACGATCTTCCTGACCGTGTTCTTCACGACGCTGTCGTTCGCGTTCCTCGACCCGTACTTCTTCATCGGCTACCTGATCTCGATCGCGATGTTCGGGCTCTACCAGGCGATCTTCATGGCGAACGCCGGCGGCGCCTGGGACAACGCCAAGAAGATCGTCGAGACCGAGCTGAAGATGAAGGGGACCGCGCTGCACGCGGCGACGGTGGTCGGCGACACGGTCGGCGATCCCTTCAAGGACACCTCCTCGGTCGCGCTCAACCCGGTCATCAAGTTCACGACGCTGTTCGGGCTGCTGGCCGTGGAGCTCGCGGTGAGCGTGGGGGCGCAGGCCGGCGTGATCGTGACCTCGCTGATTTCGGCGGTGTTCTTCGCGCTCGCGCTGGTGTTCGTGTGGCGCTCGTTCTACGGCATGAGGATTGACGTGGCGGACGCGCCCGACGCCCGGGCGGTCGAAACGACCTAGCCGGGGCGGATCGGCCCGGGCGCCCCGGGCCGCACAGCGGCGGGGCCGGCGGCGGGGCCGGCCCTCGCCGACCCGACACGTGGATTTGTCGTTGACCTGCGTGGGGCCGGCTCGGTAGAATGCGCCCCTCTTGTGAGTGGTTTGCCGTCCTCACGGTGACACTTGCTGACAATTACCGGGTAAGCCGCAGGGGCTGACGCCATTTCCCGTTTTCCGGTGTCTAACTTTGTATCGGTTCGTTGACACCTGTTTTTTTCTCTAGCTATAATCGCCGGCCTCACGGGCTGGGCCCGGTGTAAGTGACGAGAGCAGGAGGAGAATACCCGTGCCACGTAATATGTTCGGCGATATCGTCGAGCCCTCGATTAAAGTGGGCAGCAAGAAGTGGTATACCGTTCCGCTCTCGATCATTGCCCACACGGCGATCATTTCGGCGCTGATCATCATCCCGCTGATGGCGGCCGGCGCCCTGCCGACGCCGCCGAATATGATGTCGGCGTTCGTCTCCGCGCCACCACCGCCACCGCCGCCACCGCCGCCGCCGCCGCCGAAGGCCGCGCCGGCGCCCAAGGTGCCGCCGCCGCAGCCGAACGCCGCGCCGGTCGAGGCGCCGAAGGAAATCAAGCCTGAGACCGGCCTGGCCGACCTGTCCGCCGGGGTGGCGGGCGGGGTGGCCGGCGGAGTCCCGGGCGGCGTCATGGGCGGCGTGGTCGGCGGTCTGCCGGCGCCTCCGCCTCCGCCGCCGCCTCCGAAGCCGGTGCGGGTGGGCGGCAACATCAAGCCTCCGACGAAGATCAGGAATGTCGCGCCGATCTATCCTCAGATCGCGCAGGCAGCACGGGTGCAGGGCGTCGTCATCATCGAGGCGACGATCGGCACAGACGGCCACGTGACGGAAGCGAAGATTCTGCGGTCCATTCCGCTGCTCGACCAGGCGGCGCTGACCGCGGTCAAGCAGTGGGTGTTCACGCCGACACTGCTGAATGGAGTCCCGGTGCCGGTCATCATGACGGTCACGGTCAACTTCACGCTTCAATAGCCGCTGAATGACGAGATGGCCGGCCTGACGAGAGCAGCGCAGGCCAGCGACGAAACGCGTAACCGTAGTCAGATTTATTCGGGAGGGGTGGACTGTGGACTTGATGCAAATGTGGCAGCAGATGTCGATCGTGGCCAAGTTGGTGGCCTGCGTCCTCTTCATCATGTCGATGTGGTCGTTCGGCGTCGCCATCGAACGGATCTTCACGTTTACGCAGGCCCGGAACCAGTCGAAGGTCTACGCGCCTCAGGTGGCCAAGCACCTCAAGGAAGGCCGGCTGAAGGACGCCATCGCGGTCTCGTCGTCCAAGAACTACCGCTACAGCCACCTGGCGAAGGTCGTGCTGGCGGGGCTCCAGGAATACCAGTTCCAGCAGGAAAGTGGGGGCGGCCTCAGCCGTGAAGACCTCGTCGACACCGTGCGCCGGTCGATCCAGCGCGCCTCCGCGCTGACCGCTTCCGACCTGAAGAAGGGCGTCGCGGCGCTCGCGACCATCGGCTCGACCGCCCCGTTCGTCGGACTGCTCGGCACGGTCGTCGGCGTCATCGCGGCCTTCCAGGGGATCGCGGCCACCGGCTCCGGCGGCATCGGCGCCGTCTCCGCCGGTATCGCGGAAGCGCTCGTCGAGACCGCGCTCGGGCTGCTCGTCGCCATCCCGGCCGTCTGGTTCTACAATTACCTGACCGGCCGGATCGAGTACTTCAACGTCGAGATGGACAACTCCTCGTCGGAGCTGGTCGACTACTTCATCAAGAAGACGGCGTAGCGCCGTCCGGGGAACGCAGGAAGTCGCGCGCTGACG
>Ga0307374_10003715_pt1 | contig 25886 bp, 19 predicted proteins | sample OX3MG_FD_202532 | JGI IMG/M metagenome (GOLD analysis project Ga0307374, IMG submission 202532) | Soil microbial communities from Risofladan, Vaasa, Finland - OX-3 | ecosystem: Environmental > Terrestrial > Soil > Coastal area > Acid sulfate soil | place: Finland: Risofladan, Vaasa | collected...
AACCTGCTCTGTTCGATCGGCTGCCATATCAAAGGAACCCACGGAGCGGCATAATTATCCCGCTTCTTTCCGCCAGCATCGCCCACGATGCTTGATTCCATTTCCTTTTCCTGAGCGACACGCGAGGAGGGCCAAAAGTTACAAGGGTCACAAAATAATACTTATTATTCTTTTAGAACGAATCGCTGCTAACCAATCTTCCGACAAACGCATCTGTTTTTCATAAACCGTAAGAATTCTTTATAGTTTTCTTCCTCGGCGAGATACGTTTAATTTTCATTTTGGGCATTCCTCTGGAAAGAAAATCTACGTTCCAAAATTTTTGGCCTATTTTCATCATTGCCTAATGGGTGCCCATTACCGTACCCACAATATAACCCCCAAACCATAAAATTGTTACAGCTAAACTATAATTATTCGGAGATTTAATATTACGGGCACCCGTTTGCAAATAGAACGTGCCGTTTTGCGATTTTTTCGGGTAGGTCGGAGCGTCCCGCCCGACACCAAGTGGCGGAGCCACGAAGTACCCGCAGCCCAGGGTGAAGCGAAGCGAAACCCTGGGTAGTGAATCATTTTTTTTATTTCTCCCTGCCGCTTGCAGGAGGAACCGGGGGAGGGTGGGAAAGGCTACTATGAGTTTTTGGAAGATTGCATGTAACTTTCGGCCATTTGGTAAGTTGTTAGAGGAAACAATTACACCAAATCATGGCATCTTTCAGAAGGATAGGATTTATTGCAGTTTCGGTTTTGTCGTTATTTTTTCCAGCGATGGGTTGGGCGCAGTGGATTCAAACCGGCGGACCACGGGTCACTTGGGTTTACTCCTCGGTGGTGAGCGAGACGAATCTTTATGCAGGAACGGAGAGCGGTGTTTTTCGATCCACGGACAGCGGTGCGACCTGGATGGCATCGAATAGCGGCATCCCGAGCACTCATGCCTTTACAGTTATGGGCACAAAGTTATATGCCGGAACCGACGGTGGTGCATTTCTTTCGACTGATAGCGGCGTAAATTGGATCCCGATAAATTCGGGAATCCGCAGCGGCGCTTCGGTCTATGCCTTGGGCGTGAATGGTAAATGTCTCTTTGCTGGAACGGCTGGAATGGGCATTTTTCGCTCGCTTGACAGCGGAGAGAGTTGGATAGCAATCGATTCCGGCTTGACGGATTCTAATATCTCTGCCCTCGCGGTAAGCGGCACAAACCTTTTTGTGGGGACTAATGGTGGCGTTTTTCTTTCGACCGACAGTGGAAGTAGTTGGAATTCAGTCGATTCGGGCTTGGTCTTCACGTGGGGTATTCAATCTTTTGCGGTAATGGGCACAAACGTTTTCGTTGACGGCGGACCGGGCAATGTATATCGCACGACCAACAACGGCGCAAGATGGACACCGATGAGATCATACAATACAGCACTTAACGATGGTGTTTTCGCCCTTGCTGTGAGCGGAACAAGTCTATTCGCAGGGACGGGTGGCAGCGGCGTTTATAGTTCGCCCGACAGTGGCACAAGCTGGACATCTGTCGGGTTAAGTTCAGGACCTTACAATACAGTCTACACACTTGCAGTAAGCGCCACGAATATTTTTGCTGGAACGGAAGGTGGTGGTGTTTGGCGTCGCTCTCTTTCGGACTTCGGGAAGCTTGGAATTAGCTATGCCGCACCATCTTTATCCTCATTCACGACTTACCCGAATCCTTTTACCGATCGAATGACGATCACTCTCTCCGCAACCGAAAGCGGAGTGGCGGAAATTTCGGTGGTGAATCTTTTAGGTGAAGAGGTTGCCCGAATTTTTGATGGCGAGTTTATGAGCGGGAGTCATTCATTCACATGGGATGCACGAGGGCTTGCACCAGGAATGTATGAATGTGCTCTGAGGATGAATGGAAAATATCAGGAAAGTCCCATCGTGCTGACGAAATAATTTTACTTTAGCTACGTAACTCCCAGTCGCTTCATCGTCCCGTGTTTCGCTTCGCGGCGGCGGAAGAGGAAGGTGAGCGCCACGCCGGTGAAAAATCCGCCGATGTGCGCCATGTAGGCGATGCCGCCCTGCGCGGTCGCGGCATGTTGGTATTGCGCGGTCCAGCCGGAAATAAGCTGCGTGAAGATCCAGAGTCCAAGAATAAACCACGCGCCCACCGTGATGACGAACGGAAAAAAGATCAGCACGCGAACGCGGTTCGTCGGAAAAAGAATGAGATACGCCGCCAGCACGCCGGCGATCGCGCCGGATGCGCCTAAGCTCGGTACGTTCGAATCCGGCATGGCATACGCCTGCGCGAGCATCGCCACCACGCCGCAGCCGAAATAAAAAATGACAAACTTGAATTTGCCGAGATTATCCTCCACGTTATCTCCGAAAACGTAGAGGTAGAGCATATTACCAAAAATATGCGCGATGCCGCCATGAAGGAACATCGAAGTGAAGACATTGAGGATCGACTGCCGTCCCGCGAAAAAATCCAACGGAGAGAGCGAGTATTTTACGACAAACGCATCGCCATATATCAGTTCGAGAATAAAAACGAAGACATTCAGCGCGATGATGATCGTCGTGACGACGGGGTAGGAAACCCGCTTGGTGTTGTCGTCGCCGATGGGAAGGAGCATGGACTGGGATGGAAGTGGGCATTACAGGATTCGAACCTGTGACCTTTCGCGTGTGAGGCGAACGCTCTGAACCAGCTGAGCTAAATGCCCGAAGGGAGTTCTCCAAACTTGCCATCTAAACGGCTGGTTCCTTGAGCGGCCGAGCAATAACCGACCCACACGGCAGATCAGTCCGTATCGGCGATGCGGATGTGGTAACGAATTCGGCGTTTCCCAATGTTTCCATCTCAGCACTCAGAATTTTAGCACTTATGAAAATAGCAGTTATCGGCGGCGGCCCGGCGGGACTATATTTCTCGATTCTCGTAAAAAAGTGGAATCCGGAGATTACGATCGATCTCTTCGAGCGCAACGCGCCAGAAGATACCTTCGGCTGGGGCGTCGTCTTTTCGGATAAGACGCTGTCTTATCTTCAAGCGGAGGACATTCCCACATGGCAAGCCATCACGGAGCGGTTCGAGCGGTGGGAGAATGTTGATATCATCCATCATGATGAGAAAGTTACCGTTCGCGGCAATAAATTTTCCGGCATCGCGCGGATTGAAATTCTCCGAATTCTCCAGGAGCGGTGCCGCGAGCTTGGAGTCGCGCTGCACTTTCGCGCGCCGGTGAACAATCTCGCGGAGTTTGCCCACTACGATCTTATCGTGGGCGCCGATGGCGTGATGAGCGAAGTCCGCTCGCAATACGAGGACTGCTTCAAGCCCGATCTTTCGACGCGCACCAACCGCTATATCTGGTATGGCACGCGCCATCTCTTTCATGGATTAACGTTGACCTTCCGCGAAAACAGCGCGGGAGTTTTCGCCGCGCATTCCTATAAATTCGATAAGAACACGAGCACGTTTATCGTAGAGTGCGACGAAGAAACATGGGCTTCCGCCGGCTTTCAGGATATGGATGACGCTTCGACGCGGCGCTATCTCGAAGAAGTATTCCATCATGATCTGGAAGGCGCGGAGTTGCTCTCGAACAATTCGAAGTGGCTTAATTTTGTGCTGGTCCGCAATCGGCATTGGTGGTGCCCTGGTGTAGCGCAAACTTCAGTTTGCGATTCGGGGGCCGGGTCGCAAACTAAAGTTTGCGCTACACATATCGTCCTTTTAGGCGATGCGCTCGCCACCGTCCATTTCTCGATTGGTTCGGGAACGAAACTCGCGCTCGAAGATTCGATTGCGCTTGCTCATGCGCTAAAAAACAACCCTCTCCCCCTGGGAGAGGGTAGGGTGAGGGATGCGCTCATCGAATTCGAAGCGAAGCGCCGCCCTGTCGTGGAAGAATATCAGGACGCTGCCTACGAAAGCCTCCAGCTTTTCGAAAATCTGAAGGATTACATGCACTTGGATCCCATCCCCTTCGCCTATAAACTCATGACGCGCTCCGGCAAAGTCGATCGCGAAAACCTCCGCCGCCGCGATCCGGAGTTCGTGGCGAAGTACGAGCAGACCCAACGAGGGTAACGATGAGGCTAGCCGCCCTCCGAAGGAATTTTTTAGGAATGGCTCGTCTTTAGATTGCGCGCCGCTTCATGTCAGGATCATTGCAAAAACAGGAACTTCGCCTCTTCGTCTCCTCGACGTTCCGCGACCTCGTGCCCGAGCGTGAAGAACTCGTCAAAAAAACATTCCCGCGCATCCGCAAAGCGTGCCGCGAGCGCGGCGTGGAATTCACCGAGATCGACCTGCGGTGGGGCATTACCGAAGAGGAATCCCGCACGGGTAGGACCATCCGTATTTGTTTAGAGGAGATCGACCGGTGCCGCCCGTATTTCATCGGCATTTTGGGTTCCCGCTACGGATGGATTCCGGGCATCACCGAGGTCGAGAAGGACGAGGAAATGATCCGGCAGTTTCCGTGGCTCATCGAATATGCCGAGAAGGAGAAGAGCATCATCGAGATGGAGTTCGCGCAGGGCGCGCTGCTCGCGCCGAACGACTCTGCCTTCTTTTACGAGCAGATGGCGACGGCCGCTCCGCAGGAGGACGAGCTTGCTCGATTGAAGCTCGATCTTGTGTCCGCTGGCCTACCGTACCGGCGGTTCCAGACTCCCGATGAACTGAGCGAACAGGTATTTCAGGACATCCTCGCCATCCTCGATCGCGATTTTCCGGCTAAAAAAGAGATGACCCCGCTCGAACACGAACGCATCGAGCACGAAGCATACTCTCGGAACCGGCTGCAATCATACATTGCAAATCCGGAGTATTACGAGATCTTCGAGCAGCGGGTAAACTCCACCGGCGCGCCGCTGATTATCTGGGGCAAGTCCGGGCTGGGCAAGAGCGCGCTCATGGCCTATCTGGCGCATGAATATCGGGCGCGGCATCCCGAAGCGTTTGTCGTCCAGCATTTTATCGGCGCGGCCGAGGGGAGCGATCCCGAAGATGTGATGCGCCAGGTGATGATGGAGATAAAGGAGCGCTACCATCTCTCCGATCCGATCCCGAGCGATGATAACGCACTTAGGGAAGAATTCCCGGTGTGGCTGGCGAAAATTGGACAGAACCCCCTCCTTTTCAAGGAGCAGCAAAAGAACCCCCTCCTTTTGAAGGAGGGGGCAGGGGGTGGTTCCCCTGATCAACCACCCCCCGGCCCCCGCCTTGAAAAGGCGGGGGAGTCTGAGAAGCTCATTCTCTTCATCGATGCGCTGAACCAGCTCACCGGCATCGCACCGGAGATGCACTGGCTGCCGGATTTCATTCCAGAGAATGTGCGCCTCATCCTTTCTACCACCACGGACAGCCTCCCGCTCGAAGAACTTCGCAAGCGGAAGTGGAAAGAACTGGAGTTGAAGCCGCTCACCGTCGAGCAGCGCGAGCGGATTGCAACGGATTTCCTCGATCGGTACGCGAAATCATTGCCGGCGGAGGAGTTGCGCGCGCTTGCCGAGAATCCAAAGTCATCGAGTCCGCTCTTTTTACGGACGGTCCTGGAGGAGCTTCGCATTTTCGGGCATTATCAATCGCTGCACGATGAACTTTCCGATTATCTATCGAGTGCCGATGAGCGGGAATTGTTCCAGAAAGTCCTTGCCCGCATGGAACGCGATCACGGCGCGGAGGCAGTGCAGAGCGCGATGACCGCCATCTGGGCTTCGCGGCACGGGCTTTCGGAATCAGAACTGATGGAGATCACCGGCAAACCCCGCATGGCGCTTTCTGAACTGATGATCGCGATGGAATACCACCTCATGACGCGCGAGGGATTCCATACGTTCTTCCATAATTATTTGCGGGAGGCGATCGAACGGCGGTATTTATCAAATGAGGATGCGCGTCATGCTTCCCATGCGCGAATCGGAGAATATTTCTCGACACGGGAATACGCGGAGCGGCGAAGAGACGAGGAACCGTGGCAATGGCTACAAGCGGGCAAACTGGAAAAAGCCTGCACTGTACTTTCCGACGAACAAATTATGGTCTCTTTCGTTGACGCTGATCGAGAATTCGAATGGCTAAACCTATGGCACCAAAGTGGCGAACATAACATCCGGCCTTATTTTGAAGAGTATCTTCATTCTTTGCGGGGAAAGTCCCGATATTCTGCTGGACATCTTCTCATTCGCGCTACGGAATTCGAGCTTGGTGTTGAATTTCTCACTCCGATCGCTTTGGAACAAAGCGAAGATAGAGAGCTATCTCGTGCTGCAATAAACGATCTGTCAGAGGTTTATTCGGTAAAGGAAGACTTAGAGAGCCTCGAAAAGTCTGCCGCACTCCTTCAGGCTATGTGCTCGATGGAAAACGAAGATGAGGTGAAGGATTTGTGTCAAGCGAAGGCAATGCAAGTCTGGATCAAATGGAAACGAGGCGAAATCGATTCAGCAGAAGCAATATGCCAAGAAATTCTTGCTCTCGCGCCTTTTGCAGGCAAACATGAATTTGCAATGCGTGCGGGCGCCACCAAGAGCCTTGGAGCATTGCTTTTCCAAAAAGGCCATGCCGAAGAGGCACTCTCTATGATGATGTCCGGATTGAGAGACTATGAGAAAGCCTATGGCGCAAATCATCCGACAACACTGCAGCTTGAAATGAATATTGCCTTCGTTTTGCTCGAATTAGGGCGCATCGATGAATCCTCAAAGTATTATGAACAAATTATAGAGCTAAGCACGAAATCATACGGCGACCTGAGCTTCGATCTGGCGATCGCTCTTAGCTCCTATGCCGGTTTGCATAGAAAGCTCGGAAACTACGAGAAAGCGATCCCGTTATTTGATCGCTCAATAAAAATACGCGAAGCAATTCAAGGGAGCAATCATCCCGATGTTCAAAGCTCTCGCTTCGGTCTCAAGCTTTGTCGGTTTATGTTAAATCCCACCCGCGAGGATTTAATCGAATTAGAAATAGCCTTCAACAGTTTAAATAACCCACCCGGCTACCAATCGGGGCTTGATGAAGCAAGAAAATTGGTGACCGGTTGAGTTCAGTCACGTCTTAAGACGTCGTTTTTTAGCGTGTCCCTGTTGAACCGAGCGTGATCGTGATCATCTGCGTGGAATCGTTGGAATTGGTGAACGTAGCCACGTTGCCGTTGATGGTAACATTCGATCCATACTGGCCGCCACTCCAGTAAATGAGATAAGTCCATCCCACGGCAGCGGTCGCTAATAGAATGTTGCCAGCCTGAAGGCCTCCGGAATTTAGGATGTATGACCCCAGGGAAGTATTCGTTCCGTTAAAATACCAGAGCTGAAAATCCAATCCATTGGAAGGAATTCCGAGAATCATCGAGTTGCCATCTCCACTCTGAATTTGGATCCCAGTATTTGGGGTTGGCGAGCCGATGGGTCTTCCCGCGTTCGTGGATTGCGGGGTCATTGGAAAGTTTTGAATCGTAGTCATGTGTTTAATCCTCTACGGATGAAAAATGTGAAAAACAATTTCTCGGGCAGGCGATCCGCTCGAGACGAGTTAGAATCCGGCGGAACGTCCGCCGCGCCGTTGGCCATCTAAACTAAAGATCCCCACTAATACATAGGTGATGAACGATTGTAATCGCTCATCCAGAGAAGCACCGCCAATGGCGAGATTTAGGCGACTCGGACAAGAGTAGGCGCTTAACTTTCCTACAAAGATACGACACTATCTCCCGTGTCTGAAAGAAATCCGGAAATTAAAATAATTGGTAATTCCGGCATAGCTTGCTGCACTCACGATCGCAGGTTCGAGGAGAATATATCCGTGGCTCTGGAACTTAAAAAAAGCCGCTGACCCCGTGCTTACCCGCCCGTGGGGGAATTTTATGGTTTGTGGTGTACCACTGAACCTTCAGGCTCGGTCTGGGGTGAAGCGTAGCGGAACCCCGGGTAATGGAGCGTTTTTATTTTCCATAGTCCCGAAAGGACGGAGTAAATCCCCGGCGGCAAACATCGCCCTTATCAGGGCTATTAATGTTTCAATCGCAATCTAACCCAGGGTTCCGCTTCGCTCCACCTTGGGCTGCTGGTACTTCGTGGCTCCGCCACTTGGGGATCCCGTCGCGCGGATTGTGTCGTCACTCCATTCAAGCAGCGGGCAGGCTCTCCGGGGCAGTCGGGCTGGAAGCAGCGTCCTTCGCCGGATTATATATACTGCGAAATCGGCTCAATTTTCGATGGGCACCCGTTTTCTAATTTTTTTACAACCACCCCTCAAAAAAGCGACATCAAAAGTTCCAACGCTTTTGAAAGTGGCGAAATTGGCTTATAAACAAAATAGTTCATGAAGCACAAATGCGTGCGCAATGTAAAAATAGTTTTCAGAGTTCTTGTATGCCTAAAGAAATAAAATTATTTTTGGTGAAAAAGCAGTGACCCATTGTAACCTTTTGGCTTCTCGCGGGTCTTCTTAGTAGAGAGATGAATCGAATAGTACGAAATAGGCTAAATCTTTCCGCTGGAAAAATTTCCGGCGGCGGGAGCGCTGTGGCTTTGTCACCATCTGCGGGGATGCAGGCGGGGACGCCTGCCCCACGCGACCCAGATCGGGTAGACCAGGAGGCTTTTCTTGCGGGCAGTGATGAAGCGTTCGTCCAGCTTTATGCGAAGTACGAGGTTTCGCTTTTCTATTATTGCAAGCGAATGCTGCATGATGAAGCGAGCGCCGAGGACGCATTTCAGGAAATCTGGACGCGAGTATTCGAGCTTCGGATGCGCAAGGAGCACATGGAGATTAGCCATTTCCGCGGATTTCTGTTTCGCAGCGCTCGAAATCTTTGCCTGACGATGCTGCATAACGGGCTCCATTCCGAAAGCCTCGAAGCGGATGCGGAGGAACCGAATTTCGACGAGCGTCCGGAATTCTCCCAAGCCGAGCCGATGACGGGCGTGGCTTCGGGGCGGGAAATCGAGGCATTGATGGTGCGGGCGCTCGCGCGGCTGCCCTTCGATCAGCGGGAGACGTTCGTGCTGCACGAATATTCGGGCTTCTCCTACCAGGAGATCGCCGAAATGATGAATGTGCCGGAGCGAAATGTGAAGGTTCGCGCGCACCGGGCGCGAATCCGGCTTCGAAAGTTTATTCAGGGGTGGCTTGGCTTAGGCGAGGCCGATGACCCGGTAAGTTACATATAGAAAAGTTTGCCTAAAACGAGGAGGATGTTATGGTAATGAAACACGAAGAACAATTGAACGACTTTTTCGAGCACGCTCTTTCGCCGGCGGAGGAACAGAATTTCCTCATTTCGGTCGCGGCCAGCGATGAATTGCGCATTGCCTTTCGCTCGCAACTCGAACTCATGAAGGCCGTCCGTTCCGATAAGGATAATTTGCGCATGGGGTCAAGCCCGGTCGCGCAAGTCCGGAACCGGACGCTCGCTGCGTTGGGACTCTCGGCCACCGCCGCGACGCCATTCATCGAGCAAGAGCTTATGCGATCGAATAAAGGCAAGATAGGAGCCAGCAATGGCGAGCAAACGATCGCGGCTTCTCAGGCCGCAAGCGTGGCGGGGCCGGGGATGCAGTGGTTTGGTCACCTCCTGCATACCCCGCTTGCCACGATTACCGCCGGGCTTTTGCTCGGCATTCTTTCCACGACGGCGGTGGAGCATTTCACCTCTTCGAATGCCATTCCCATCGCAAATCCCTCCGGCGTTCATACGCGTGTGCTTGACCATCCGATGAACGCACCGGCGGATCGTTGGCGATCCGGAAGACCCCGAACGATTGAAACAATACCAGCCAAAAATGGCTTGCATAATAGCAGCATAACGGTGCCCGTGTCGGAACACCCGCTCCGCATGACTGCGCATCGCGCTAACCGCGTTTCGGTTTCGAATAGCATGAGCCGAACAACGGTTACAAAGGTTGCTGCTAATCCCGCGATTCCTGAAGTCTTGCGGAGCCAGCCAGGTGAGATGCATTCTAACAAGCCAATTATTCGAACAAACGATACAGCGAAGGCGAAGAAGTAACGAGTAACGGGTAATGAGTAACGGGCGCACTGCTTTCCGCGCTCGTTCCACACCGTGGCTCATTACCCCATAGCCTGCTCCCCGAAAGATGAGACGGGTGGCAAGGAACTTAAAAAGTGGGATGCCCGGTCGTCACGAGACGAACGGCCATCCGGCAGCAGCCCGCATCACGATGTCGATGCGGCGGGGAGGGGTTGTGCTCTTTATAATCTTATCTTCATTCGTTTTTTCGAGGAATGCGTCAGCGCAAGATGCGCCCCCCTTATACCGGCCATCGTATTTCATTGGTGGGTCCTTTACCACCAATGTTGGCAGCGCCGCTATTCCCGCGCTGGATGGAAGCTACCTGTGTGGCGAATTCCTGCATGGCAATAAAAGTGCTCCCGGCGGCTTTGGAGGGATGACGTTTCCGATGAATGGAAAATTTTCCATCGACGCGCGGCTTCAATATAACGATCTCTCGACGGCGTTCGATATTCTCGCGGCGCCAACTCCGAATATGCCGCTTGCGCTCGCGCCCAATGGTTCTTACGTACCGATCACGCGCCGCCGATCGTACGCTGCAAATTTATCGATGGCCGGAATCTCCGGCCTCGTTTCGTATTCGTTGTTTCCGCAGCTTCGGATTTCGGCGGGGCCGTTCCTTGGATTTCTTGCTCGGCATTCCTATCAGGAGACCGAATATATTGTTTCTCCTTCGGACGCGGTGTATGCCGAAAACAATCTTCCGACGCGCACCATTATTCCAACGCAGTCTTTGCCCGGCCTGAATTTGTTGCAGTATGGGATGGAATTTGGCGCGAGTTACGAACTGCCATTTCAGCCGAATATCGGATTGCGGCCCTCCATTGGAATGATGATTCCATTCACAACAATTTCTGCTGGCAGTCTGCGGTCCTATCCCATAAGCGCTTCACTCGAACTGGTATATCATCTGTCCGAGCCGGCGGCAGCGGAACTTCCTCCGGAACCGGAAATGCCCATCGCCGCGCCGGTGGCGAATTCTTTACCGAAGCCACCGATTGCGGCGGCTCCACGGCGCGCGATGCTCCAAGTCTCAATCAATGCGCTGGGCGTCGAGGAGAATGGCCGGGAAGTTTCCGAGCCGGTGCTTTCCATCGAGCGGACGCATGTGACGGAAGTCTATCCGATGCTGCATTATGTATTCTTCGGCGATGGGTCGGCCAGGATTCCGGAGCGGTACGACCTCGAAACCGCGCAGACGCGCCAGTCCTTCAACGAGAAGGATTTATATACCGATAACGCGCTCGAGATCCATCATCATGTGCTGGATATTATCGGGAAGCGGTTATCGGAAAATCCATCGGCAAGTATCACGCTTGTCGGCGCGCGGAGCGAGCATTCTCCCGGCGATTCCTCCCACGCGGAGACCATCGCGATGGACCGCGCGCGGACCGTCCAGGATTATCTTGCGAATGTCTGGGGAATTTCACGCGACCGTATGCATCTTCGCGCGCGCGGATTGCCCGAAGTTCCTTCGGACGATCACAATTCTTTCGGCGAAGCGGAGAACCGGAGGGTCGAGATCATTCCCTCCACGCCGGATATTACCGCGCCACTCTGGACCGAGCACGTCGAGCGCGTAGCCACGCCGCCCCGCATCGACTTCGTGCCCTCGATTACCACCGAAGAGAAGGTCGGCATTCGTTCGGCCACGATCACCGTCCTCCAACATGGTCATCTCCTGCGGACGATCGACGCGCTTTCAGACAGCGCGGTCAGCGAATACCGCTGGACGATCGATGACCGCTCCATGCCGGAGGAAAATGCCGCCGGCCCGCGCGATTCCCTCACCTATATTTTCACCGCCGTCGATAGTTTGAACGATACCGCGCGGGCGAGCGGCGTGATCCATTTGTGGGAGAATGCGCGCGATATTACCACCCATGCAAGCGACACGGAACGCGATAAACAGGTCGAGCGGTACAGCCTTATCCTCTTCGATTATAGTTCCTCTCAGTTGGATAAGACCGAATCCGAGCGGATCGTGAGCGATATGGCCTCCGATATCCAGGGACAAACACGCGTAACGCTGACCGGCCACACGGACCAGACCGGAGACGAAGCGTTCAACGATGAGCTTTCGCGCAATCGCGCCATGCGCGCCGCCCAGATGCTGAAAGCACAATTAACGGAACGGGGAAAACCGGAACCCTCGATCGCGGTCGAATGGCGCGGCGCGCGCGATGAATTATTCGATAATTCGATCCCCGAGGGGCGCGTCCTTTCGCGAACCGTTCGGGCGATCATTGAAAATCCGGCAAAATAATTCGTGAACAAACGCATTCCATACCTCCGGATCATTCGCGCGGCCCGCCTCGGCGGATTTCTTGCCGTGGCGTTTAGCCTGTGGGCATGCGTTCCACACGAAGCGCGCGCGCAGGATTGCTCGCGCAACATGCTGAATATTTCCGGACCGCAATCCTACATCGCTACGCCGGACGCGCAAGCACTTCATCTTACAAACGGTTTTACGATCGAATGCTGGGCGCGATTGGACCGGCTCGTCGATTTTTCGGGGATCGTGGATAAGGGAAGTTACGGAATCTTTTTGAATGCGGATTCCAGCATGTTCGGCGTGATCCGCAAAACGAATTCATTCGACATTACTGCACCCGCAAACGACTCGCTTCTGAACTGGCATCATTTCGCCTTCGTATTTACACCGGGCGACAGCCTGAGATTTTATGTCGATTCGAGCGAAGTCGCGAGCGCGAAGAGTTCGATCCTCTCGATCGATTCGAACACGGATAGCCTGCGAATCGGCATGAGCCTCGCCGGCGCATCGTGGATCGGTTCCATCGATGAACTCCGTATCTGGAATGTCCCGCGTTCGCTTTCGGAAATTAAGCAGACCCTTTTCCATACGCTGGCCGGGAATGATTCTGGCCTTGTGCTATACTATTCGTTCGATGACGAAGCCGGCTCGCCGCGCATCCACGATTTTTCCGGGCATGGCCGCGATGGGTTCGTGCGCGGCGCAAGCGCGGCAATCGTGCCATCGAGTTCTCCGATTCGGAACGGATCGCCCGGCTACCGGCTGGCCGCGCTGGAATCCAATATCGTTATTCCAACCCAACGATGCACCGGCTCGTTCGATACGGTCGTCCATGTTCGCAATCTTGGCTCGACACCGATTTATGTCGATACGGTCGGATTTTCCGTCAACCAGGTTTTTTCTATCGTTCCCAATTCTCCCTTCTGGCTTCCGCCCGATTCCACAAAAATCGATTCGCTCCGGCTGCACTTCGAGCCTGACCGGGGTGGCGTCTATTTGGATTCTCTCTATATTTCGAGTTCGAGCGATTGTGCCGGCAGAATCCACGTCGGCCTGGAAGCGGCCTATGATAGCGTCGGCCTCGTTGCGAGCATGGATACGGTCGCCTTCGGCGGCCAAACGCAATGCTCGCGCGACACGCTTCGAACCATCACGCTGCGTAATACGAGTAATACGGATTCCGTTACCATCCTCGGCGCGGTGCTGCCGCCCGGCTCGGGATTGCTTGTTCTCGACTCATTCCCAATTCATTTAGCGAAGAATGATTCGACCACGGTCACCATCGCGCTTTCAAATGGCGCTCGCGGCCCACTCCTGGCCACGATTGCGTTCGATCTCGATAAATGCACGCGCGAGGCACTCGTCCATGTGAGCGCAAATCGTCAGCGGGATGAGTTTTCGATGCCTGACACGATCGACTTTAGCCCGGTGCAAAGTTCGCTTGCCGGCGTCACGAGGGATACGACCGTTATCGTCACCAACACAGGCGACGTGAATTCCGCCATTTTCAGCATTCTATCGGGTCCGCCGGATTTACTCGAACTCCTCGATCCAAAAGCAGCTACCGGCATCTATAAAGCACCCGGAGACACCCTGCAAATCCATCTCCGTTTACATGTAAATGGATGCGGACTTCAGATCGGAAAACTTCAAATTCAAACCGCATACTGCCGTGCCGATACCTCGACCATGATGAGCATCTATGCGATACCACCCGCGCCACTGATGGCCGGGCCAATGGATATGGGAATCGCCTGTTCGGAAAAAGATACGACGATCTATATTTCCAATCCGAACGATCAGCCGTTGCGGCTCGACTCGATTGGCTATTCCACGAATTTCATTTTTGGGAACTCGCCCATTTTTTCCGATACGATTCCGGCCCACGGCAGCATCCCCGTGACATTCCAATTTAGTCCGGCCCAGGATGGCGACTACACCGATACGGTCTCTTTCCATTCCTCGCCATGCGGAATTGGAACCGCTATCTTTACCGGCACATGGGGTTACAAAGGGCTTTCGTTCGGAACTTCCCAATTGCTCTTCGGACGTGGATGCAAAAAGGATTCAACCCGCGAAACCGTTACACTCACGAATTCCACATCGCGAGCGATAACGATTGCGAGCAATACATATTCCGGCTCGCCGCGGTTTGAAATCGATCCGTTTTCTTTGCCCATTGTTTTGAAACCCGGCGCGTCGAAAACCTTCGCGATTCTCTACCTTCCCACCTTGGGAACGGTCGATACGGGAACGTTCGCGCTGCTTTCGCCAGATGGCTGCGTTGCCGCTTCGCTGGCTCTTCGTGGCTCGCGCGAAATTGCGAATGCCGTATGGGCAGATTCCATAGGGGAGTTCGATACGATTTGTCCCGGCGATTCTGTTGTGAAAACATTCGATCTCGCCAATCGCGGGATCGATTCCATCGATGTGCTGAACGCAACCGTGACGGGCGCCGGATTTTCGCTGGTGCAAGTTCCCACAACCTTCGGCAAATCGGGCGCGTTCGAATTACGCTTTACCCCTTCGAACGAGCAGGAATATTACGGAACGCTCCGGGTAACCGTCGATAGCTGCAACACATCGTTCACGTTGCCACTGCATGGTTCCGGCGGGCCAACGCCGCGAATTGTTATGCTCGATAGTGTTTATGATTTCGACAGCATTGCGGTTGGCGATTCGGCGCAATATTGCTTTACGCTGGCGAATCCAAGCTGCACGCCGATTAATCTGCAAGCGGATTCCACGGCACTCACGGGAACTCCATTCCGCATCATTGGAGCGGCAAGCGCCAAATCGCTTGCGCGTGGCGATACGGCGAATCTTTGCGTGGAGTTCGTTCCTAACACGTATGGCTTGGCGAATGCAACACTCGTGCTCTCCGCCGATAGCGCGACCACACAAACAATTGCGCTACGCGGCCTCGGTCTTGCGCCCGACGTGCGGTTTCATCCGCCCGTTCTTGATTTCGGATACGTCCTGCATAATAGCAGCGAGACGATGATGGTCTATGATACGAACGCTGGAAATTTATCAACAACCGTCGCTGCCGCGGTAGCGAATCCATTCGCCGTGCAAGTTCCCGCGCCGTTATCCGCCGGAGCGAGCGATTCCATGGCCGTCACATTCACGCCGCTGGTAACGGGCCTCGTTTACGATACGCTTCGCTTTACCTGGAGCGGGCATACCGACAGCGTCATTCTTCGTGGCGTTGGAACCGATAGCGGGTTGCAGCTTAGTGCCGTCGGCCTCGATTTCGGCAGCGTACACGTGGGAACGGATTCCACGCTGCCGCTCTATCTTTTTGCAAGAAATAATTTTCCGGCCATCGATAGTATCGTGATACAGCCGGGGACGACCGCGCCACGCGATACATTTTCCAACGTTGCAAATCGAACGCTGCCTTATACCATCCAAAACGATGGCGACACGCTTACCGACAGCCTTACCTACCACGCGCGGTTCGAACAGTCGGACACCAGCTATCTTGCCATTTATTCCGGCGGGAACTCCACGCTCGTTCCACTCACCGGAACGGGAGTGGAAGCATTCCCATGGATCAACCCTGATTCCATACCCTTCCCCGATGTGGTGCTCGGCACACCCTCCACGTACCAGCCGGTACAGATAAGAAATTTGGGTGGTTTCCCATTGTATATCGACTCTATCGGAGTGAGCAACGCGGCTTTCTCCGCAAGTACTATCGATCCATCGATGCCGATCCTGCCACATAGCGCGCGTAACGACACTGTTACCTTTACGCCATCTCGCGCGCGGCGTGTCAATGGGATACTTAGTTTTAAAACATCCTACCACGATAGCATCCTCAGCGTGCCGCTCTCGGGCACCGGCGTCTATCCCGCCAACACGGGACCGAGCTTTGGATATAGCGTCGCCTCGGATACCGTTGAGCCGGGCGAGTTCGTCACGATTCCGGTTTCGATGAATGGAATTCGTCTCGCGAAGCTCGATGCCGATAGCGCCGTGCTCGATATTCGTTTCGATCCCGAAATGGTGCGCATGTTGAGCGCGGATGGGGGTACGGATGCCACGCCGGTCTCGCAGTTCACTTTCCTAAATGACAGCACCGCCGAAGTGACTATAGCGAGGAGTACCTTTGGGAACGGAACGATAATGCGGCTGCATACCGAGGCGCTGCTTGGCCCACGGCCGCTTACGTATATTCAAGTCGTGAACTCCGACCCAACGGCCGATCAGCCCGAAGCGGCGGGCGACGGCGCGTTTTTCGTCGCCGATTGCGGCGGCGCGATTCACGGCGTCGTCTTTGCCGGGCCATACACAACGAACGCTATCGTTCCCAATCCGGCTGGCAACCAGGCACAACTGCAATTTACGTTGGGATTGGATGGCCCGGTCACGGTCGATGTGTATAATGCAATCGGCCAAATAGTGAAGCATCTCGAAATGGGCAGCATGAAGGCCAGCTCGCATTCACTCACGCTCGATGTTTCCGACTTGCCGCAAGGCCGCTACGTCTATCGCCTCACGAGCCTCGAGTACCACGCCGAAGGGGCGATGGTGATTATGCGGTAAAGGAATTTTAAGCAAAGATAAGTAAAGCAGCACCAGTCGTTGTGAGGCCTACCGCTGCTATGAGAACAAGACATGCTTGCCCACCATGGGTAGAAAAATAATTAAGCATAACGATACCCAGGATTATGCCGCCTGCCAGCAGCATTATACCCACCACTTTCAAAACATTACCGCCGGCATTAGCATCAACATCTTGTATTTCCACCTGTTGAATCTTTGCAAGAGCGGTCGTATCGTGCCAGCCCGTGATCGTGACACCTTCGATGAGTTGTTTCTCTGGATTATACCAGCCAAGCGATTGATTAAATTCAATGACCGATCCATCCACTAATTTCACGCTCTTGATATCTGCATTCGATGCTGGGAACAACTCGGTGCGCGAAACCCAATGAGTGTGTTGGCTCGAACACGAAGCGAGGCAGACCGGAAGAAAAAATAGATAGAGAAACTTGCGGGTCATATCCGTTTACACTTCAACATCCAACGAAACAAGCTGAGGTTGTAATTCCGCCAGCGCCAGTTGCCCGCAGGCCGCCTCGATGTCCTGGCCGGAACTTGTGCGGACGACGGCGGTCACGCCTGCGGCGCGGAGGGTAGCGATAAAGCGGTCGAACACGGCGGTACTCGCAGGACGCAACTCCGCGGCGAAACCGGTGGGGTTCGTGAAGCCGATCGGGTGGAAGGGGATGACGTTCACGCGGCTGGGAACCCGGCGTGCAATTTTCGCGAGGCGTGCAGCATCCGCCGGCGAATCGTTCAGCGCGTCGAACAGAATATATTCATAGGTGATGGGTCGCCCCGTGATTTTGTAATAGTCATCCATCGCCGAGAGGACTTCCTCGAGTGGATATTTTTTATTGATTGGCATGAGGCGAGTACGAAGATCGTTTGTCGTCGCATGAAGGCTGAGCGCGAGTTTTACGTTTAATCCTTCGCGGGCGAATTGTCGAATGGCATCCGGCAAACCGCTCGTGGAAACCGTCACGCGCCGCTTGCCGAGCATTTCCGTTTTCGGATCGGTGATAATGCGTAGCGACCGCACGAGATTATCGTAGTTCAGCATCGGCTCGCCCATGCCCATGAAGACGAGATTGGTAATCGTCTCTCCCGTGAGCCGTTCTGCTTCAAAAATTTGGAGCAGGATTTCCGCGGTCGTGAGATTGCGTTTGAGTTTCAGCGACGCCGTTGCGCAGAATTTGCAATCGAGCGGGCAGCCGACTTGCGTGGAGACGCAGAGCGTCCGGCGTGGGCTTCGTTCGCCGCGCATCTCGCCGGGAATGAGGACGGTCTCGATGGAACGGCCATCTTCGAGCGTGAAGAGAAATTTTTTCGTTCCGTCCGCGCTTTCGGAAATATGCGCGCAGGTTAGCGATGGGATGCAATATCGCTCTTCGAGTGCCGTTCGAATGGCAAGTGGAAGATTCGTCATTTCCGCGAACGATCGCGCGCGGCGCGTATAGAGCCATTCATAAATCTGCTCGGCACGGAATTTTTCGGCGAACGAAAAATCCACGCGGAGCAGCTCCACGAGTTCCACGCGGGTGCGGCCAAAAAATTCCGGTGCGGCTTCCTTACGCATGCAAAAAATGTTAACAGCCAATCCATTTTGCAATTCCCGAGCTTTCTCCAGGGCCATTCCGAATCGAACTCAACCATCGAATTTGGGTTAGAAACGGCAAAATGTCGGTTTTTATGATTTCGATGTAATTTTTTCTTATATTGTGTTGTACAATAAACCGGGGTAACGATGAATAATTCAGTGTTGAGCGCTACCGATACGCTCCGAATGGAAGTAGCTTCAGGCGGGGATCTTTTGCAATCGACGGTTAGGAACGACGGGAACTTCACGGCGGCACGTCCCGCGCGCGTGATTACGACGAAGCCGCCGCTCGCCATCAGCGATCAGGAGCTTCGCGCCCGCGTGCAATGGGCGCACAAGACGAGTTCCCATTTCCAGATTTCGTACGATCGCGCGGCCTTCTCGGAACTTCGCGCCACGACGCTGGACGAAACACTCGAAGCCGCGTACAGCCTGATTTTCCATTTCACGCATGAGGCGTTCGCGGGGCGATTGCAGGTGTATGCGGTCGATCAGCGGGCGAAAGCTTTATTGGGCCGAAGCCTGCGCCCGCATTTTACGCTCGAGGAACCGGCGATCTATTTGGTCGAGAACGGGTCGCGCCAAATGCAGGAGGAATTGGTCGAGTTGCTGACGCACGCGATGCGGCTCGCCCGGTATGCGCGGCATTACGAGCAGACGCCGGGCTGGGCCGTGCTCGAAGAAGGATTTGGAATTTTTTTGAACGAGCGGCTTGCCATGCAGCCAGATGTGTTTCCCTTTTATGGCGCGGAGTCGGATTTGATCGCGCATCATCTTTATCAATCGCATGGCGCGAAACTGCGCGACGTCTGGAATGCCGTGCCCCATGCGCTCACGACCGACCAGGTCGTGCTCGCCGGAGCGTTCCTGCTTTCCCTGGGTGACACCTTCAGCGACGATCGCGTGGTAACCTTTTCGAAGAGCGATTATCCGATTACGAGCGAGACCTTTCGCACCTTTTTCGACCGGTCGCTCGACGATCTCGAAGCCGCTTGGCTTCAGCACCTACCTTTTTCCCTCGTCGCGCTTACCGAGGAGGAGCAAGAACGAATGATCCAGCATTGGGACGGCGCGATCGAATGCCGCCGCAGGTAATTTTTTTCAAAGCTCTTCTTCTTCATCCCCGACGATGTCCTGCTCTACGTAGGTTTTGACTTCCTGCGCGAGGACCTTCGGCACAAGAAAATATCCGTCGGCGGCTTTCGGGGCGTTCCGTAATGCCTCTTCCACCGTAAGGCACTCGCGGGCTTCATCCTTTCGCAGCGCGGATTCCAGGAAGGTTTCATTGAGATTTTCAAGCGGCGCCACATTCGTCACATCTAATTCTTTCAACTGGTCGACGTAGCCCAGGACGCTATTTAATTCTATTGTCAGCGCGTTCAATTCCTCTTCGGAAAATTCAAGTTTTGCGAGCGTCGCGACTTTTTCAACTTCTGCTTTGGTAACCATCGTTATGACTTCCGTGATACTTCCAGAGGCCGGTTTACAATAATTCCTGTTTGGTGGCTGCTATGGGTCAAGTATTCCGCGAGCGGCTCCTCGCTGATAATCACCTGCCCCTTTAAACTGGAGGCGTGCATGAAATGGATTCGGCCATCCGCTAAACGAACCGCAATCCCGGTATGCGAGCAATCCAGGCCCGGAATATTCGTCGTAATGCCAAGAATATCGCCGGTCTCGATCTTGCTTTCCACCTTAGCGATATCCGCTTTCGGAATATAGTAGAACGCTTTTCGCGCATGAATGCCGCTCTCGATGTCGAGCATCGCGGCATATTCCGCCGGATCGTTCACCAACTGCTTATAAAGCGAGCGATGCGTGGTCATAAAATTGATCGCCCGGTCATCGTATTTCGCATAGGGGCCGCCCACCTCGCGGCTAACTATTCGCAGAACGCCCTTCTGCTGGTTATTATAAAAATAGTCGATTGAATAATTGAGCCGCGAGTGGTAGCCATCCATCTTGCCATTACGATAGCGAAGGAAGGTAAGCTCATTTTCGAAATCCTTCACCGTGGGAGCTCGGTATTCGCGGATGACCCGCGCCAGGGCCAGCATGTTCTCGTAAAACGTGACACAATCGAAACCGCGAAGATTCACGATCAGGTGCTCTCCCTGGGAACTCGTATCTAATGTTCCCGCGACATACGGCGTACCCAAAAACAGCCGCCCCATCGCGACGATCCGTTCTCCGATCGGAAGCGATTCCAGGTGCTTCGCATGGGCCTCGGCCATCCGCGCCGCGAAGATGGAATCATCGCCGGAAACGGCCGGCACCACCGGAGTTCCCGCAGCCGCGCCCGCATCGCCGACGGTGCTTCCCACGCCGATCGTAATCAGCGCGGCCAGAAATACCGTGGCACGATGTCTTCGGAAGCTATTCGTAAGGATTGCGCAACGCACCGGTATTGCACCAAGTGCCCGCAATCACCATCCCAAACGAGCTGAAAAATCCCGCTACTTTTTATACGCGAGAAATCAGCACCGATAAAAACGTCGCAATGAACAGGCCGGTGATCACCGCAAGGGTGATGAGGTCTGTTTTTTGGAGGCTCTTTAATAATGTCATGGCTATCAGTGGCAATGTCCCTTGCTGGGGAAGTCGATCCCCCAGATCACAAAGAGAGAATGAAAAAACTAACTATAGAATGAACTAACGAACCACAAAAATACTATCTTACCTGGGGCAATGCAAGAGTTTCGGCCAACTATTTTGGCCAAAGCCAGAAAATTAATTTCTCTCGGGCTCTCAAAATGATACAACTGTCCGGAAATGCTCCACCGTGTCTCAAAATGATACAGTTTCGGGCTCCGCCGCGAATGGCGCACACGCGGAGGGGGGACGGATTTAAACCGCGAAATCACTCGCGCGCGTTTGTGCTTCATGAATAGTGCCTTAATTCGCCAAATTTCGACAATTATGAATTTTTTATTCATAATTCTCGCACTTTTTTGCCCGCCCCGCAATGCACCGGGATTCGATGCGGCGAGGGCCGGGGAAAATGTCTCCTTAGAAAGAGATCATTGCGTCTCGATCACCACGTAGTTAAATTGTACCATATCTCCCTGGGTAGGGGTCGAATAGGCGCTCACCGTAAAACCATTGACCGTTGTCAGGGATTGGTTAAGATAATAATACACGTACCCAGCATCTTGGACAGCCGTGGAATTAACAGGAGTAATAATAACAATCGGCGGCGTCGCGTATGGCTTATTGAACGTGACCACGGCCTGCGGGCCAAGAGAAGGAGCCGTCCCGCCATTTGTGTTTTCCCTAATTGTAAGGGTTCCTGCTACGTCCGTCGCATGTGCTAAAGTTGCGAGGCCTGGTAAAGCTCCATCCGTAGGATTACTGCTTCCGGCGGCGGCCGTCGGAGCCGTCGTCTGCTGCGATTGGATATGCCCGCCGCTCGTCGCCGTACCTTTGATCGACAACGCCGCATTGGTAACCGCGCTCGCTCCGCCAGCATCGATCGCCCCGCTTGTCATTACATTGGTCACGTTCGCATCGCCAAGCTGCATGGTGTAGCTTGCAGTGGCGGCCGCATTATATCCAATTGCAGTGGCATCCGTATAACTCCCACCGCCGGTCACGTTCGCGTTGTCGCCGAGCGCGGTACAATTCGAATACGTTCCGATGTCGCCAAGAGCGCCCGTACCGAGCGCCGTGTTATTAGCACTTCCTTCCGCGGCATTTAGCATAGCCAGTGCTCCCACGGCGGTATTGGCACCAGTGGTCTTTACCGAATAAAGCGCGTTCGAGCCAATGGCGGTGTTATTGCTGCCGGTGGTAAGCTGAACCCCAGCATAGTACCCAATAAGCGTATTGCTCGCGCCCACGCCGGGGCCAGGAGTAATATTAGAAAATACCCCGTAGCCTAATCCTGTGTTGAAATGCGTGTTGTAAGCGTCAATCCAGCCAGCGATACTGCCATCCGTTGCGAATTCGAGCGCCACGTTATCCGTCGTTCCGAGGAAACTTTTGCCGACCCCGGTGCCCGGCGTGGTCCCGCTGTTGCCCGTGAGCGACCAAACCGAGTTCGTCGAGGCAAGCGTCCCGCTCGATGGCAAGTTCAGCGTACCGCCGGCGCCCGTCGCGGTAAGCTTCGTAAAGGCACCGAAACCGTTATCGATGTAAAGCGCCGTCTGGCGAATTTGCCCATAAGAAAGGGACGCGAATAGAAATACAAAAGCAAAAAGAGATACCGCCGCCGCAACGTGCGTTGCGCGGCCTCCAAAGGAATCAGTTTTCATAGGATGTTAAAAAAAAGGCGCGAAGGTTTCTATTTTGGGCTCCGCGGATGACAAGACTTTTGGCTAAATGCCAATGGATCGAGGATACAAGTGCTAAAGGCTGAAATGCTAAAGGCTGAAATGCTAAAGGCTGAAATGCTAAAGGCTGAAATGCTAAAGGCTGAAATGCTAAAGGCTGAAATGCTAAAGGCTGAAATGCTAATCGAGATGAAGGAGGAAGTTGCTAACGTTAAACGACAAAAGTTCCAACTCGCGGAGTGAAGCAATGTACATGCAAGCAGAGCTTGCCTGTATATGCCCGGGAGATTCTAATTTCAAAATTTCTATCCCTCCGCAGCAGGGAACCGCCCTAATGGTTATCCTGCCGCGGGAGGAAAAGCTCTGTTTCAAAAATCTACGCGCCACGCGGCCGGCGCATACCTGCGAAGCACCCTCGATCCCTTATTGGATGCGGATCGCCGTTAGAGATGCCTCGACCGTGTTGCCCGCGCTAAGAGTTTCCATCGTCACCGCACTACTATTGTTCGGCGAGGCGATGAGTTTGATCACATCACTCGCCGTAAGCGACAAAATGACATTGCCATGCACGATGGACGTTCCCGTCGCGCAGCCAAATTCAGAACCGGCCGCCTTCGTTCCGTTAACCGTAATCGCAAAGGCAGAAGATTCATCGCGAGCAACCGTGTACTCCACATTATACACGCCCGTTGCGGATACGGTAAATCCGCCCGATCCATCCGAGGTAAAGCCGGAGGAAGCGCCAACCGTTGTTACCGGCACTTCCCCGCCGGCCGGAATGGTGGCCGCAACGGAGGTGGTATAAGCATTAAAGTATGCCGGCGTAAAGCCGCTCGAGGCCGCCCAGGATAGGCTTCCCGATCCATTGTTCGTAAGCACACCGCTCGCATTCGTGGAAGGAAAAGTGAGCGATAATGCAGGAAGCGTGAACGTTCCAGTGCCACCGGACGCCGCTACGAGCATGGTCGTATTTCCGGCGCCATCATCAAGGACGAGCGACCGTGCCCCTAACGCTCGCGTCTGGGCGGAGGCACAAACTGTGGCGAGCATAACCAAAGCAATTGCGAAAAAAATATTGGATGTTGAGTTCATGGTAAGTTTAAAAGTTTGGAGTGATGGATTCGAACATCACGATCCCGCCAAAAGTTATCGAACCCTCTAAACCAGCACGCCGCGTTTATATTACCCCGGGAACGGCCATCACTCTCCAATCGCCGGCAAGATATATAAAAATACCGAACGTACCTTGCCCTATCGCGAGTCCTTTGAACGTCACAGACTGCGACGTAGCAAGATTGTTGAAGAGATAGAGTATCTGCCCGGGCGTCGCCGCCGTAACACTTGCCGCCACAGATGCGGTTGAACCATTACTTACGATGATCGCGCAGGCGGTGTTGCCGCTAACGGTCACGGTGTTCGCTACTTTCGCCGTGTCCGTTTCGGTTGAAACGACGAGATTCCCACCGCTCGATTGCAGCGTGCCGCTACCCGTAGGCATGGTGAGCGTATCCCCTCCGGGCGCCCCTTGAAGAATGGTGAAGTGCCCTGAGCCATCATCGATATAAAGCTTCGTCTGACGGATTTGCGAATGCGCGGCGAGCGAAAAAAATGAGATCGAAACGATTGCGTAAACAAGACGAGAAGTTTTTTTCATAATAATAATTAGACGTAAAGAAAAATGACGATTCACGAACGTTCCACAAAGATACGCATGGAAAACCATCCCGCAAAAAAAAACGGCCCGCGATCCATCGGGCATGTGATGCGGCGCGAGCCGGGGAATTTTTCCATTCGGCTTTTAGTGTGAGCCTATGATGAACCCGCTCGTGCCATCGAACACCAGGATCACTGCGCTCGGTCCGACTGTGCTTCCGATACGATGAAGAGTAATACTGTAGTTTCCATCGATCGTAACAAACGCAGAAGGTGCAAGCACCATGGTAGCCCCAGGCGTGGAATTATCAAACTTAACCGCGACAATTCTTCCCGCGCTGGGCAGCGGCAGGAACACAGTACCACCATTTGCAGTCTCGATCACGGTAAAATCCGTTGGCCCAAACTGATAACCGCCCGTTCCATCCGTAACAACATTCGTGGCCAGCGCGGTAAATGCGGCCGCGCCATTATTAGCGATGCGTGTGGTCGAATTCGTTTGGATCGCGCCGCCGGTCGCATTGAGAGTGCCGCCAGCAATGACCGTTCCGCTCACGTTGATATTCCCGGTTTGCTGCGTTCCAGGCGTCGTGAGTTGCAGGTTAACGCCGCCGGTCCCGCCGGAAACGGTTGCCCAGGAAAGAATACCGGAGCCATCGTTCGTCAGCACGCCGCTCCCGTTCGTCGCCGGGAAAGTGAGCGTCAGGGAGGGAAGCGTGATCGTCCCGCTGCCACCGGACGGCGCTACCAGCGTGGTAATATTCCCGGCACCGTCATCAAGGACGAGCGACCGCGCCCCGAGCGACCGGCTCTGTGCGGAAGCGGAAACGGAAACGGAGATAACAAAAGCGATCGCGAAGAAAATGTTGAATATCGGCTTCATGGGTGTCGAATGGTTTAAATTAATGGTTAACTGAATTTCCGCAGAACCGCCAGCGATGGATCTTCGAAAAATAGAACTTCTCATGGAATCGCATAAATAAACATAATCCTCAGCGGCAGGCGGCTCTCAAGCTACCCACCGCTGAGGAAAAGCTTTTTTCAAAAATCATGACCCAAAACTCCGCATGCGCATTTGTGCTTCATGAATAACGCTGAAACCAGCGCGATTTCGGCAGTTCATTTTTGTTATCCACACACCGCGTCACTTTTTTGCCCGACCGGCATGCTCGTTTAGGCGCCCGACTATCGTGCGAAATATAACCCGATGATCGCCGCTATCTGGGCGATCCAGAGCCCGACCATCCATTTGATAAGATCGACTTTCGACTGCGCGATTTTCACATCGATCTCGCCGCGAAGCTCAGCGACCGCTACCTTCAGGTCTCCCTTGGTTGCGAGATCGTGAGTTTTCGACTCGAATTGTTCCTCGAAGCTCTCCTCGAAGTGCTGAATGAAAACGCGCGATTCCTGCTCGCCCAGCTTGGGCTTCAGCATTTCATAAAGGCGGATGGTGGCCGTGGTACTCATGGAATGATTAACCGAAAGCCGAAATT
>Ga0307374_10003720_pt1 | contig 25860 bp, 22 predicted proteins | sample OX3MG_FD_202532 | JGI IMG/M metagenome (GOLD analysis project Ga0307374, IMG submission 202532) | Soil microbial communities from Risofladan, Vaasa, Finland - OX-3 | ecosystem: Environmental > Terrestrial > Soil > Coastal area > Acid sulfate soil | place: Finland: Risofladan, Vaasa | collected...
CGCCGCCTATCCTGAGAGCACGGCCCCATCCGCGCGGAGGACTTCGTGACCGCGTTTCCCGAATCGCCGATCGCGCCCCCCGCCCCGCTGGTGCTGGTGGCCTGCACCGCCACCCACCGGGCCGGCCTGTCCGGCGAGATCGCCCAGGCGGGCGTCAACCGCGCCTACCTCGACGCGCTCTCCTCGCAGGGGCTGGCCCCCGTCCTGCTCCCGGCCGGAGCCCCGCTCCCCGCCCGCCTGCTCGCCCTCGCCGACGGGCTCCTGCTCCCCGGCGGGGTCGACCTGGTCCCCGACCGGTACGGCGAACCGCCCCACCCCAGCACCGAGACCGACCCCGCGCTGGACCGGCTGGAGCAGGAACTGCTGATCCCCCTGCTGGCCGACGACCGCCCGGTCCTGGCGATCTGCCGTGGATTCCAGGCGCTCAACGTGGCGCTCGGCGGCTCCTTGGTCCAAGACCTCGCCAGCCTGCGGCCGGGGCCGGTCGACCACCATCCCGACCGGGGACGCACCCACATCGCCCACCGCCTGCGGGTGGAGCCGGGGTCGGAGCTCGCGGCCGCCCTGGGGGCGACCGATGTCGCGGTCAACAGCCTGCACCACCAGGGAATCGCCCGGCTCGCCTCGAACCTGCGCGCCACCGCCTGGGCCGACGACGACCTGGTCGAGGGGGTGGAGATGCCGGACCGTCGCTTCGTCCTCGGGGTCCAGTTCCATCCCGAGGAGCTGTGGCAGCTGTCGGCGCCGATGGCGCGGCTCTTTGGCGCCTTCGGCGAGGCGGTTCGTCGGGCGAAGTCGGCGCGGTCCCACGGGGACGCCCGGGCGGCGGCGGCCTCGCCCCGGTGAGGGCGCACCCGGCCGCCGGCCCCGACTCCCCAGCCTTGGTGCTGGTGACGCGCCGCCTCCCGGCCGCGGCGATGGTGCGGCTGGCGGCCCACGTCCGCCTCACCGTGCCCGAGGGAGACGCCCCGGTGGCGCGCGGGGAGCTGCTGCGCGCGGTCGCCGGACGGGTCGGGATCATCACCGTGCTCACCGACATCGTCGACGACGCCCTGCTGACGGCGGCCGGCCCTCAGCTGCGGATCGTGGCCAACTACGCAGTTGGCTACGACAATGTCGACGTGGGCGCCTGCACCGCCCGCGGGGTCCTGGTCTGCAACACCCCGGACGTCCTCACCGAGGCCACCGCCGACTGCGCCTTCGGGCTGGTGCTTGCGGCGGCCCGGCGGGTGGCCGAGGGCGACCGCCTGGTTCGCAGCGGTCGCCCGTGGGCATGGGGGCCGGAGTTCATGCTCGGGACCGACGTCCATGGCAAGACCCTCGGGCTGGTCGGGCTGGGGCGGATCGGGCGGGCGGTGGCGCGGCGCGGGCGGGGATTCGGAATGCGGGTCGTGTACAGCGCCCGGGCCCGTCAGCCCCCGGCGGTCGAGCGCGAGCTCGCCGCCACCTGGATGCCGCTCCGGGAGCTGCTCCAGACCAGCGATGTCGTCAGCCTCCACACCAGCCTCTCCCCGACCACCCGTCATCTGATCGACCGTGAGCGGCTGGGGTGGATGAAGCCCAGCGCGGTGCTGGTCAACACCGCCCGCGGGCCGATCATCGATGAGGCCGCCCTGGCCGAGGCGCTCGCGGCCGGACGGCTGCGCGCCTGTGGCCTGGACGTGTACGAGCACGAGCCCGCCGTCCATCCGGGCCTGCTCGCCAACCCCCGAGCGGTGCTCCTCCCCCACCTCGGCAGCGCCACCGAGGAGACCCGGCTGGCGATGGCCGACCTCGCCATCGACAACCTGCTGGCCGGACTGCGCGGGGAGCGCCCCCCCACCCCGGTCAATCCTGAGCTGCTGGACCCGACCCGGAGCGCCGGCTAGCGGGAGTTTCCAGAGCCGGTTCGGCTAAGAGACGCGCGGGGCGGCGGAGCGCCGGGTACTAGCCTCACGTTTTCAGGTGCGCGCTGGGAGCCGGCGTGCTGGTGGCGGGACGCACGGGTGTGGGCGCTCGACGCCGGGCGAGCCGCGGCACGGCCTGTCGGGGGTAGGGGCGAGGGGCCCAAGCAAGCCGTCAGGAGGCCGGGGCGGGGTATCGGGGCCGCCGGAAGGCGCGCTCGGATCGGGTCAGGCGGCCCAGGGCCGGCTGACGGGCTGATGGGCCACGGGCGCGCGCGGGGGGAGGCGGGGTCCCGATCCCGGGCCCAGGGCCCGGTGGCGTCGAGGGGCCGGATGGGGCGCGGGCGGGAGCGGACCAGCCGGCCGGCGACCGGGAGCCCCGGGGAGCGCCGCCGCTTGGGTCGGGCAGCAGAGCCGGGTCGGGGCCAGCGGCCCCAGGACCAGCCCGACCGGAGGGGTCTGGAGGCTGCGGCCGGGGACGGGGGCCAGCCCGCAGGCCGTGGCGTCCGTGATCGGGTCCTCCACCCGGGCGTGGTGATGGGGGCGGGCCTCACGGTGGGTGCAGTGGGATCGGCAGCGTTGGTGATCAGCGCCGGGTGGCGGAGCCCGGGGGGCCGGGGGGGAGCGACGAGGTGGTCGGTGGCACCGGGATGGGTCTCGTCCCGCCGCACCCGCACCCGGGACCCCCCGGGCCCCCGCGAGCGGTCCAGCCGGGAGATGATCGCGCTCACCCACGGGTTCACCCGCCTCAACCCCGCCAGGCGGCAGCCGGCGGGCGCGGCGACGCGGGGCTGGGCCTCGGTGATCCGAGCGGGCCGCGACCCGTGCTGGGGCGGGTTGGTCGATGGCTCATGCGCCAGAGCAAAAGGGGCGGCTCCGGTGCGCTCGGGGCTCGCCAGCTCGGAGGTGGCGATAAGGGTGCCGGTGGCCGTTCTGACGCTGTCGATCAACGGGGGCGTTACACCCGCCTGCTCCGGGATGGGTCGCCGCCCGCTGCCGCGCAGCTGCTGGTGGATCATCTGCCAGCGCTCGTCGGTCAGGTCGGCGGCCATCAGTGAACCGATCTGCACGGCGCTGCCCATGATCGCCAGGACACCGTCGAGTTGCGCCGTGAGCGCGCCCACAGCGTCAGGGATGTCGCCGTGCAGCAGGGTCGAGTGAGCCACGGCCGTGGCTCCCGGACAGGGGTGGACGCGAGGTCCCTGGGCGAGTCGGTCAGCGCTACCGTGAACGGGCCACCCTGGACGTTCCCGCGCGCCCGCAGCCCCTCCAAGGTGCACCGCCCGAACAGCTATCCTGCGATGGCCGCCCCCGGCCGCCATCCGCTTGGCCCTCGCCCGGGCCGCAGCCTCGCCGGACGGTGCGGCCCGGTGGCCCCAGCCGGCCTGCGTGCCCGTGTCCCGGGGGTCTTCCTCGCGGCCCCCGGGCCCGGGATCACGCCATCCAACCTCACAGGGGTCATGCCCACGATTCGACTCACCTGAGGCGTCCTGCGGCTCTCAGGTGCGGCCGCCTGCCCCGGTTGACGAGAGCGGCTCATGGCCGTCAGCGTGGAGCCCTGGGTGACATTAGATCCGACCTCCCTCACTTAGGACGCCGCGCAGCCTGCGGGCAAACGCCTCCGGCTGGCCGGGGTATCCGGAGTCATCCCCGAGGAAGCCCCCGTGGTGGCTGGGGAAGACCGTCACCGGCTGACCCAGGAGGTGGGCTGCGGCCACGGACGTGCGTGCGGTGATCGTCCCGGTGGACTCGTCGCCCACCGCGATCACGATGCGAGTCGGCGCCGCGGACAGCGCGTCGAAGTCGGGGCGATAGCTGGTGACCGCCGAGGAACGGTCTGAGAGCAGCGGGTCGTCGCGAGCGCCATCGTCCGCGGTCGCCATCCCGAACTGGGCGGGATCCGGTGTCGATTGTTCGAAGTACTCCTTGGTGAACTCTCCCCGCCATGCCGTCATGGCGATGAAGGCCGCCATGCCAACCCCCCGCCCCTGGGCCGCGTACGCCCTCCGAATCTGGGCCAGGGCGCGCTCAGCAGGATCCGAGTCTGCAAGCACCGGCACCAGCGGCGGCTCGTGCGCCACCAGCACGGTGACGTCGTTGGGATATGCTGCCACGAGCGCGAGCGCGGTGACCGCGCCGCCACTGCTTGCGAACATGTCGACCGGGCCGACGTCGAGAGCCCCGATGACAGCGTGCACATCCTCCGCCTGGACGCTGGGCACGTTGTCGACCCGGCCGTCTTTGCGGAGGCTGCGGCCGAGACCGCGCGGATCATAGGTGATCACTGTGCGGTCGGGGAAGTACGCCGCCAACGTGCGAAAGCCGCCTGCCTCCATCGGCTGCCCGATCATGAACAGCGGGGGGCGGCCGTCGGCGCTGGGCAGCGGACCCTGGACATCGTAGACGAGGTCGGCCTCGGCGGTTTCCAGCGTGTGTGTCTGCAGGGAAGCGGCTGTGGGTCGGTCCGCGAGCAGCTGCTCGAGCTTGGCGAGCTGCTCGGACCAGCCCTGCTCGGCCCCGGCCATCGCCTCCGCGGGCGGCATCGGCTCGAAGTAGGACTGGCGCACGGTGAGCGCGGTGCCCCCGGCGCGGGCCTCAAACGTCACCTCGATGAGGGTGGCGAAGAGCTCGCCCTGCTCGTCGTTGACGGCCCGAGCACTCATCACCAGGCGATGCGGACGATCGATCTCGTAGTACTCACCCCCCATGTAGTGGGAAAACTGGGCCGCGGCAGGGATCGAACTCGGCCACTCCATCGCGAGCCGGTAGCTCCCGCCGATGCGCAGGTCCACCTCTGCGGCGGGGCAGGTGAAGCCGTGGGGCCACCACCATTTTTGGAGGTGCTCCGGGTCTGTGAAGGCGTCAAAGGCGCGCTCCGGCGAGGCATTGAGGGAGCGCTCAATCACAAGCTGCTGGGTCGGAGTCGCGGAACGGACGTCCACCGCGGCACGGGGCTGGGGCATCGGGATTCTCCTTGGCACTGAGTGATTCGGCTTGGGCGGCAAGATGGGCATCGAGACGGTCGAGGCGGTCCGCCCACTCGGCGTGGGCGCGGCGGAGCCAGTCGTCCACCGGGAGCAGGCCCGCGAGCTGAAGTCGCGCCGGGCGGCGCTGGCCGTCGCGGGCCCGGCCGACGAGGCCGGCCCGCTCCAGCACTTTGAGGTGCTTGGTGATGGCAGGCTGCGTCAGAGGTGAGGCCTGTGCGAGCTCGACGACGCCAGCCTCGCCGGCCGCCAGGCGCTCGAGGATCGCCCGGCGGGTGGGGTCTGCCAGGGCCCCGAAGGCGCGACTCAGGGGATCATCAGTATCCATCACCATCAAGTTATATAACTATTCGGTAAAAGTCAAGTCCGCCGTGACCTCGGGAGCGTGAGGGCCGCCTCGCGCGGCTTGGACGCAAGCGTGGTCTTCGGGCCTGCCGCCGACGTCCGCAAGGTTTCCCTCAGCCCTGCGATGGGGGCGGAGAAGGCCAAGCACTCGCGGACCTGGACCCCGGTCCCACGGTGCCGTCGCGGGCCTATCGCTGATCGCCCGCAGGCCGGGGTGACGCCAGCTCGTGGCTCGCAGGACCGGCTTCACCACGGCGCGCGGCACCCCGGTCTCGCTTCTCGACCCACCCCACGCTCGCCACCCGACAGGGGTCACCCGAAGCGGTGCGGGGCCGGTGCCTCCCCGGTGCTGGCCCGCCCCCGACTCAAAGGGTGCGTGCGGAGGGGGCGCCCCCCTGGCGCCCGGTGGCTCTCGGACTCGCGAGGTGCCCGCCGCACCCGCGCACCGCGCACTGCCTCGCGCCCCACCCGGATGGGGTGGCCGCCCCGACCCGCACCGCCTCCACCCGCCGGCCATCCCCAGCATCCACCAGCCCCGCCTGGGAGCTTCCCTCCGGGGGGGACTGGGGGCTGGATTGAGCCCGCGGGCGCGGCCCAGGCGCATCGGCTCCCCCGCACGCATCACTCCCAGCGTGGGATCGGTGACCGGGGCTGCCGCCCCCTCACGGCTGTGGATGGCCCGGTGCCTGTGAGAAGGGGCGCCTCGGGGCGGCGACGGCGCGTCCGGCACCTCGACCTCGTTCGCCGCCGCGGACAGGACCACGTCTGTCCCCGGAGCCGACCGACCTCCGGTTGTGGAGTCACCGGATCCCGAGCCATCTGACTGAATCGAACCGGTGACCATCGGCGCGCGGCCGAGGGCAGCAGGGTTGCGCGGTACCAGGCTTGACTCTCGATCGGCTGGGCCGGGTCTTTCGGGTTCGGGATTTTGTCCTCCTGGGGTCGGGGGCGGCGGTCTGCCTGATCGACGACGGGAGCCACATCGTCACCCTCGCCGGCGAGTCAGCCGGGAAGGGGGAGCACGGGGACCGGCCCCAGCGCGATCGTGGGTGAGCGGACGGCGCGAACCCGACCGGCGGGACCGGATGCGGGGTCAGCCGGCCCCGGCGCGCCCCACCGCCGGCCACGTCCAGGTGGCGCCGTTCCATCGGGCGGCGACGGCCAGCTCCCCCGCCCCCCGCTGACGGAGGCCGACCGCGACGCACTCGCGCGGACGGGGGCAGGCCACGGCATCGAACGCATCGTCCCCGCCGACCGGACCCGCGACCGCCATCGGGGTCCAGGCCGCTCCGGTCCAGGACGCCGCCGAGGGGGTCTGGTCGCCAGCGCCGCCGGCGCGCCGCGCCCCCACCGCCAGGCAGGCGCTGGCCGCCGCACACGCCAGCCGGTCGACACCGATCAAGCCAGGGCCGCCGGAGGGGCCGGTCGGCGTCCACCGCCCCCCCGCCGAGCGGAGCAGAACCGGCTGGCCAGCGTGGCGGGACTGAGTGCCCAAGGCCAGACAGGGCAGCGCGGCCGGGCAGGCGACCGCAGCGACCGGGTCGGCCGCCCCCACCAGGGTCCAGCCGCTGGGCCGCCACCACTCCGCCACCGACGCGGGGGGGAGGCCGCCCGCGCCGCCGAGCGTGGCCGACCCGACCGCGGCGCAGCTATCGACGCCCGCGCACGCGACCTGATCCAGCCGACTCGCGGCCCACCCGCCGCGGAGCACCGGCGGGGCCAGCGACCAGCTCCGCCCATTCCACCGCTCCGCCAGCGGCTGCTGCTCCCCGAGCGTGGCCTGCCGGCTGCCGACCGCCAGGCAGCTGCGGGCGGTGGCGCAGGCGACCGCGAGCAGCTCCGCCCCGGAGCCGGCGGGCGCCCCGCGCATCGCGGACCAGCCCCGTCCCCGACCCACCAGCACCAGGGCACGGGTGCCGGAGCGGTCCTGGGCATAGCCGACCACGATGCAGGTGGCGGCGACGCACGCGACTCCGCTCAGGGTCACGAAGGCGTACCCGGGGACGCGCACGGGAGCGGCGGCCGTCCATCGCCGCCCGTCCCAGGTCTCGACCAGCCCGGTGGCGGAGTCCAGTCCGGTGGCAGCGCCCACCGCGACGCAGCGGGTGGTGCTGGGGCACGCGACGCCCAGCAGCTGGGTCGAGACCGGCACCAGCGCGGACCCGATCCCAGCGGCGGGACCGGGGGCGAGGGTGAGCACGGCGGCGGCGGCGAGCGGAAGCGCACCCCGCCCGGCGCCGGGCCGGGTGCGGCCCGCGCCCCGGGGGCCCGACCCGCTCACGGGGGGGGGCCGCGACGCCCGCGCCGGTGCGGCGTTGGGGGCCGGGGCCGGCCGGCCGCCGAGGCCGGCACCGCAGGGATCGCGGCGGTGCGGTCCGCGCGGTCGATCGTGATCTCGCTCGGCATGGTGGTCTCCCGAGGGCCGCCCCGGCGGCGCGCGGCGGGGGCTCCCCCACTATGGCGCCGCACCGGGTGGAGCGGACAGTCAGGGCCGGGCCCCGAGGGCGGCGTCAGCTCGAGGGCGTCCCCCCCGCGGGCAGGGGCCCGGCGGTGCGCCAGCGCCGCCGGATCCACAAGGAGACGTACACCAGCCCGACCAAAGCGGGGACCTCGATGAGAGGCCCGACCACGCCGGCCAAAGCCTCGCCGGAGGCGACCCCGAAGACGCCGATCGCCACCGCGATCGCGAGCTCGAAGTTGTTGCCGGCGGCGGTGAAGGCGAGGGTGGTGACCCGCGGGTAGGCCAGGCCGAGCCGGCGGCCGACCCAGAAGGAGCTCCCCCACATCAGCGCGAAGTACGCCAGCAACGGGAGGGCGATCCGCACCACCGCGACCGGGTCGGTGGTGATGGCGCGCCCCTGGAGGGCGAACAGCACGACCACGGTGAAGAGCAGGCCGTAGAGCGCCCAGGGGCCGATCCGCGGTAGGAACTGCCGCTCGTACCAGAGCGCGCCCCGACGGCGGGTGCCCACCAGCCGGGTGAGGGCCCCGGCCAGCAGGGGCACGCCGAGGAAGACCCCCACCATCGCCGCGATGGTCAGCGGCGAGACCCGCAGGCTGGAGCGGGCCAGCCCGAGCCAGCCCGGAAGGATCCGCAGGTAGAAGGCTCCCAGGCCGGCGTAGGCGACCACCTGGAAGACCGCGTTGAGCGCCACCAGCACCGCCGCCGCCTCGCGGTCGCCCCCGGCCAGGTCGTTCCAGATCAGCACCATCGCGATGCAGCGCGCCAGCCCCACCAGGATCACGCCGGTGCGGTAGGCGGGCAGGTCGGGCAGCAGGAGCCAGGCGAGGGTGAACATCAGCGCCGGCCCCACCACCCAGTTGAGCAGCAGCGACGCGGCCACCAGGCGGCGGTCGGCGGTGACCCGGGGGAGGCGCCCGTAGTCGACCCGGGCCAGCACCGGGTACATCATCACCAGCAGCCCGATCGCGATCGGCACCGACACGGTGCCGACCTGGATCCGGTGGAGGAGCGCGGCCAGACTCGGCCAGAGCCGGCCCAGCCCAAGGCCCGCCGCCATCGCGAGCAGGATCCAGACCGGCAGGAGTCGGTCGAGGCCCGACAGCCGGCTGATCAGGTGCTCCTGGGCCAGGTCGGACGCCGGGCGAGCCGCCATCTGTCCCCTCTGCGGTCGGGTCCGGCGGGCCGGGATCGGACCCGGCCCCGCGCAGAGTATATCATTATCTATAGATATAGATGCCCAGCCTCCCACTCCCCGCCCCCCGCCCCCCGGCGCCCGCTGGGGCGGCCCGCGATCCCCTGCTGGCTGGGGTGCGCGCGCTCGCCGACCCCACGCGGCTCGAGATCATCCGGCGCCTCGCCACCGAGCAGCTCTGCGTCTGCCACCTGGTCGACGAGCTCCAGCTCCCCCAGCCGCTGGTGAGCCATCACCTGGGCGTCCTCGCCGCCGCCGGTCTGGTCGATCGCGAACGGCACCGGTACTGGATCTACTACCGCCTGCGCCCGGGCGCCTTGGATCCGCTCGCCGCCTGGCTCGGCCGCCTCCCCCGCTCGGCCCCATGGCGGCGGCCGTGCGGCGACCCCGGCGACGGTCGGGGGAGGCGGGCGGTGGGGGAGGCGGACGCCCTCAGACCGGCGGGGCGGGCGGGCGCAGCCACCTCCGCCACGGGGTCGGCTCCAGCCAGCGGTCGACGGAGGCCGGGGGGACCACCCGGCGCGCCCGGATCAGGCGGCGGGCGCGCCACGCGCGCGGGAGGTGGCGCGCGACCAGGGCGGCGGCCGCGAGCGTCGAGGGCCGGCGGATCGCGGCCCGACCCCAGCGCATCAGGGTGAACGCCACGATCGCGGACCCGTCGCGCCGGATCACGGTGGCCGCGTCCGCGTTGCGCGCCAGCAGGAGGATCCGGTTGGCGAGAACATGGCGCTCGATTGCGGCGCTGCGCCAGCCCTGGCTGCCCCCTCGATGGTGGATCGCGGTGGCGCGGGGCTCGTACCAGGCCTCCCAGCCACGCCAGCGCGCCCGCCAGTCGAGATCGACATCCTCCTGGTAGGCGAAGAACTCCACCGGCAGGACCTCACCGAGGACGGCGACGTCCTGAAGCATGGCGCGACGGTAGACCGCCGCCGCCGCACACACCCCAAACACCTCGCGGGCCACGTCCCAGCGGTCGTCGTCGAGCTCCCCGGCGCCGCGGTTGTAGGCCCACCCCGACCGGGTGATCCCGTGCCCGGCGGAATCCAGCACCACCCCGCCGCGGGGCCCCTGCGCCCGTCGCAGCCGACCCGCCACGCTGCCCGCCGCAGGTCGCGCCCGGAGCCGGTCGAGGGCGCGCGCGAGGAAGTCGCGGTCGAGCTCGGCGTCGACGTTGCAGAGGCAGATGAACTCGCCCCGGCTGGCGCCCACCCCCTGGTTGGTGGCCCAGGCGAACCCCCGGTTGCGGCGAGCGCGCAGGCACCGCACCCCCGGTTGCGCCGCCCACCACGCTCCCGACCCGTCGCGGGAGCCGTTGTCGACCACCAGCAGCTCCACCGATGGGTGGGTCTGCGCGCGCAGGGCGGCGAGGCAGCGGCCGGCATGGGCGGCCCCGTTCCAGTTGGCGAGCACGACCGAGACCAGCCCGGGGACGCCGCCGCCCTCGGGGGGGCAGGCCGAAGTCACGGACTGACCCGGGGATCCCGGCGCACCAGGTTCCAGGCGGTCAGCCCGAGCAGCCGGCCGAGGATCCCCAGCGCCACCCAGGGGGCCAGCCCCAGGCCCCACCCCGCCGCGTAGTGCTGCCGGTAGAAGCGCCACATCGAGCCGTGAAAGTGCCAGAGCATGGGCACCGCCCGCTGCCGGCTGCTGCGCCCCTTGTGGTGGCGCACCCGGGCCCGGGGCTCGTACCAGACCGTGTAGCCGGCGACCCCCAGCCGCCAGCACAGGTCGAGGTCCTCCCCGTACATGAAGTAGCCGGGGTCGAACCCCTGAACTCGGTCCCAGGCGGTCCGCCGCACCAGCAGGCAGGCCCCGCTGCCGCTGTCGATCGGCCCGGGCTGGTCCACCGGCCGGTCGGTGAGGTTGTAGGCGGCCAGCCGGGGGTGGTCCGGGAAGAGACGGCTCAGCCGGCTGAGCCGGAAGAACGCGGTCGCGGGGCTGGGGAAGGAGCGGCGGCAGGCGAGGTCGAGCCGGCCGTCGGGACGATCGATTCGGGGGGACACCGCACCCCGGCGGGGGTCCTGGTCGAGCGCCGCACACAGGGCCGCCAGCGCGCCCGCGGTGAGCTCGGCGTCGGGGTTGAGCAGCAGCAGCGCCGCGCCGTCGAGACCGGCGGCGCCGTGGTTCACCGCCCGGGCGAAGCCGAGATTGCGAGCCAGTCGGGTCACGGGCACCCCGGGCGCCGTCTCGGCGACCACCGCCACCGTCCGGTCCGGCGAGGCGTTGTCCACCACCCGCAGATGGGACGGGGCCAACCCCTCGGCCAGGCATGAGCGGACCGCGGCCGCCACCTCGGTGGCCGACCGGTGGGTGACGATCACCGCGCGCACCTGGTCGGGGCTCACGGCGGGACCGACCCGGCTGCCAGCGCAGCGGCGATCGCCCCCTCGCGCTCGCCGGCGAGGTAGGCGTTCAGCCCCACCTCCCAGTCCGGCAGCGGCGCCTCCCCGAGGGCGCGCCAGGCGCCGGCGTCGAGCACCGACCGGACCGGCCGCGGCGCCGGGGCGCCGAAGTCGGCGGTGGCGATCGGCTCGACCGGGACGTCGAGGCCCAGGCCGCCGACGATCGCCCGCGCGAAGCCCCACCAGCTGGTCTCGCCCCCATTGGTGAGGTGATACACCCCAAAGGCGCGGGTCTCCACCAGGCGGGCGATCGCGGGGGCGAGGTGCCCGGTCCAGGTGGGGCTGCCCTGCTGGTCCTGCACCACCCGAAGCCGGCCATCGCGACGGGCGAGTCGGCACATCGTGAGCACGAAGTTGGGGCCCTCGGCGCCGTAGAGCCAGGCGGTTCGAACCAGGTAGGAGCGTGCGCCGCCGTGGAGCAGCTCCTGCTCGCCCGCCCACTTGCTGGCGGCGTACACCCCCCGGGGCTCGGGGCGGTCCCACTCGCGCCAGCGGTGATCCGGCCGCGGTGGGGGCCCCCCGAAGACGAAGTCGGTGCTGACGTGGCAGCAGGCGACGCCAGTGGCGGCGCAGGCGTTGACGAGGTGGCGCACCGCCAGCTGGTTGTCGCGGTGGGCCGCCTCCGGCTCCGACTCGGCGCGGTCCACTTTGGTGTAGGCGGCGGCGTTGACCACCACGTCAGGACGCAACCGCTCCAGCGCCTCGCGGGCGGCGCCCGGGAGGGAGAGGTCGAGCTCGCGCCGGGTCCGCGCCACCGGCTCGTGGCCGCGCGCGGCCAGGGCCGGCACCAGAGCTCGGCCCAGCTGCCCCGCGGCTCCGGTGACGAGGACCCGCACCTGGGCTAGAGCTGGGAGCCGGCGCCCGCCAGGGGACGGTAGTTGCGCTGGTAGAAGTCCCAGAAGGCGCCCGACTTGATCGGCTCCCACCAGTCGCGCCGCTCCCGGTACCAGGCAACCGTGGCCGCCAGCCCGGGGGCGAAGGCGCGGGTCGGAGCCCAGCCCAGCTCCCGCATCCGGGCCGTGTCGAGGGCGTAGCGAAGATCGTGTCCGGGTCGGTCCTGGACGTGACGGATCAGCGAGGGGTCCCGACCGGTGAGCTGGAGGATCGCGCGCGCAACGCTGAGCCCGTCGATGGGGTCGTCGCCCTGTCCTATGTTGTAGGCCCGGCCGAGCTCCCCCAGCGCCAACACGGTGGCGATCCCGCGGGCGTGATCGTCCACGTGGAGGTAGTCACGCACCGCGGTGCCCCCTCCGTAGATCGGCAGGGGGCGCTCGTCGAGAGCATTGGTGATGAACAGGGGCACGATCTTCTCGGGGAACTGGTAGGGCCCATAGGTGTTGGAGCCGCGGGTGACCACGATCGGCAGGCGATGGGTCTCGTGGTAGGCCCAGCACTGCATCTCCCCGCCCGCCTTGCTGGCGGCGTAGGGAGAGCGCGGCCGCGGGGGGTCGTCCTCGCGCGAGCGGTGGGGGGCGGCCACGTCGCCATAGATCTCGTCGGTGGAGACCTGCAGGAAGCGGCGGTGGTGGTGCCGCCGGGCCGCCTCCAGCAGCACGAAGGTGCCGTACACGTCGGTCTGGATGAACGCCCCGGGGTCGAGGATGGAGCGGTCGACATGGGACTCCGCGGCAAAGTTGACGATGCAGTCGACCTCGCCCGCGAGCCCCTCCACCACCACGGGGTCGCAGATGTTGCCATGCACGAATCGGTAGCCCGGGTGGTCGGCAACCGCCTCCAGGTTGGCCAGGTTGCCGGCATAGGTGAGCGCGTCCAGCACCGTGATCCCGGGGGGGTCGGGGAGCCCCAGCAGCAGCCGGACGAAGGCGGAGCCGATGAACCCGGCACCCCCCGTCACCAAGAGCCGCCGCGGCAGCTCGGACGCCCAGTCCCGCTCGGCCATCAGATGTTCTCGACCGACCAATCGAACCCGATCCGGGGGTCCTGCCAGCTGATCCGACCCTCGTCGGGGTCGAGGGGATCGTAGGGCTGGGTGACGTAATAGGTGAGCACGGCGTCGGTGAGGCCGAGGACCTGGTAGCCGTGCGCGACCAGGGGCGGAATCGCGATGACCTTGGGGACCCGGTCCCCCGCGATCACCACCTGGACGCGGCCCTCGCTGGGCGACCCCTCACGCAGGTCGACCAGTACCACCCGCACGCTGCCCTGGACGAAGTCCCAGTAGTCCCACTGGCGCTGATGCCAATGGAACGCCTTGATCAGCTCAGGGGGGTTGCCGCCGCGGGCGTAGGCGAGCGAGCGGGACATCTGGGCGAAGGGCTGCTCGGGGATGAAGGGACGCCCGGCGTCGTCGGTGTCGCCGCGCTTCAGCTGCTCCACGAAGAACCCACGGGAGTCGGCGAGCACCCGCAGGGTCTTGATCATCACCCCCTCGATCGGGCCGCTCCGCTCCCCCAGCGGGCGCGCCGGCATCCGCGCCAGCACTCGTTCCATCGCATCCGTCGCCGGCTGCCACGCCATCACCGCCCCCTCGAGCTCACGGGAGTTCCACGCGGGAATGGTCTCCCAGCATCATCCGGTGAGCCTGGGGCAGGGCGACCCCACGCTCCACCACGACATGGCGGCCGATCAGGGAGTCCTCGATCTTGCGCGCACCCCGGATCACGCTGTGCTCCAGCACGATCGCGTGCTCGATCTCACTCCCCTCCACCACCACGTCATGGTAGATGGCGGTGAACGGACCGACGTAGGCGTTGACGATGCGGGACCGCTCGCCGATGATGCACGGCCCCCGCAGGGTGCTGCCGCGCACCTCCGACCCGGCCTCCAGGATCACCTTGCCGATCAGCCGGGAGGTCTGGTCGACGGAGCCCAGGCGCTGCTCGGGGAGTCGGTCGAGCACCACCCGGTTGCACTCCAAGAGGTCGTCCATCTTGCCGGTGTCGATCCAGGGCCCGTCGATGACGTGGGGGCTCACGGTGCGCCCGTGGTCGACCTGCCACTGGATCGCGTCGGTGATCTCCAGCTCGCCCCGGACCGACGGCCGGATCGCGTCCACCGCCTCCAGGATGGAGGTCTGGAACAGGTAGACGCCCACCAGGACCAGGTCGGAGGGCGGTGCCGCCGGCTTCTCCAGCAGCTGCAGGACCCGGTCCCCGTCGAGCACGGCGACCCCGAAGCGCTCGGGCTGGGGCATCCGCTTGAGCAGGATGAGCACGTCCGGCTGATCGCGTCGGAACTCGGCGACCACGTCGCTGATCCCCCCGGGGATGAAGTTGTCGCCGAGGTACATCACGAAGGGGTCGCTGCCCAGGAACCGGCGGGCGGTCTGGACCGCGTGGGCGAGGCCGAGCGGCTCCGACTGCGGGATGTACGTGACCCGGGCGCCGAACCGGTCCCCGTCGCCAACCGCGGCGCGAATCTCCGCCTCGGTGTCGCCGACCACGATCCCGATCTCGGTGATCCCGGCCGCGACCAAGGCCTCGAGCCCGTAGAAGAGCACCGGCTTGTTGGCGACCGGGACCAGCTGCTTGGCCCCGGTGTGGGTGATCGGGCGCAGGCGGGTGCCCCGCCCCCCGCTGAGGATCAGGCCGCGCAGGCTCATCCTCCGACCCCGAAGCGGGCGGCCGGGACACCCGCCGACAGGGCGGCGGGAGCGACGGGGCGGATCGAGCAGCGCATCCCGGGCGCCAGCCTAGCAGGCCGCCGCTGGGTCACCCGCCCCGAGGGGCCATCAGGGGCGGCCGGGAGCGGGCGCCCCCGGCAGCCGGGCCAGCACCAGCGGCCCGGCACGGTCCAGCACCCGCAGGCTGCCGGCCGACCGGCGCACGAATGCGACCTCGGTCGCGGGCAGGACCAGCCAGTCGCCCCGCGCCGCCGCCGCCCTGGCAGGACCGGCGAGGGTGCGGATGGTCGTCCGCCCCGAGTAGTAGAGCAGGGTCGGATAGGTGTTGTCGAGCACCGCGAGCGGGACCCCCGGAGCCCGGGCGGCGGCCCGGCCGAGCGCCGCCTCCGCCACCGTGTCGGGCTCCGGCTCCAGGCTGAGGGCGAGCCCGGGGGTTCCCATGGTGAGGGGAACAGCGCCGGCGCGTCCTCCCGCGACCACCAGCGCGGCGAGCAGCCCGGCGGCGGCGGCCCGGCGCCCGAGGGCGCTCCCGGGACGGGCGGTCGCGTCGTCAGGGCGATCGGGCCCCGGCCGCAGGCTCCACCACAGGCCCGCCAGCCCGACCAGCCCGGCCAGGCCGAGCACCCCGACCGGGCGGGGCGCCGGCCAGATCCCACTGGCGGCGCCGGTCACACCGGCCAGGCCCACCAGCCACCCCGACATGCCGGGGTCGGCAGCCGAGGGGAGGGCGCCGACCCCCCGGTCGAGGCGGAGTCCGAGCCAGGCCGCCAGCAGCAGGGCGCAGGCCGGGTAGGCGGGAAGCACGTACCAGTCGAGCTTGGTCCGGCTCACCGAGAAGGCGACCACGGTCACCACGATCCAGATCAACGCGAGCCGCTCCGCCCCGTCGGGATCGCGCCAGGCTCGGCGCCAGGACGCGGCGGCCGCGAGCGCCACGACCGGCGCCCAGGCTCCCAGCCCGGCGGCCAGCAAGGGCAGGTAGAAAGTTGGCGGCAGCGGCGCCTGCTGGACGCTGCCGGTCACCCGGTCGAGGATGTTCTGAAGCAGGAAGGCGGTCGGGAAATGGTGCGGGTAGCGGAGCGCCATGGCGATCGGCCAGGGGAGCGCAATCGCCAGGGCCACCAGCCCCGCCAGCGCCAGGGCGCCCCAGCGAACCCGACTCGGGCGATGGAGCCACAGGGCGTCGACTCCGAGGATCGCCAGCGGCAGCAGGACCATGGCGCTGCGCTCGATCACCTCCAGCCCACAGGCGGCCCCGAGCAGGACACCCGCCCCGAGGCCGCCGCGCCCCCGCAGCAGCCGGCTGCCGCTGAGGACGGCCACCGCGACCAGGCCGGCGCTCACGGTATCGAGCATCGCCGCCCGGCTGAGCATGAGGAACTGGGGCATCGTGATCAGGGCGATCCCGCCCAGCACACCCCCGCGTCGCCACCCCCAGAGCCGCTCCGCCACCCCGGCGATCACAACCGCGGTCAGGACGCCGGCGACCGCCGAGGGGAGCCGATCGGTGAAGGGCGTCGCCCCGCCCAGGAGTCGGGCGATCAGCGCCGCCACCCAGAAGTACAGGGGCGGCTTGCGCAGGCGGAGGGTGCCGTCGAAGACCGGCGCCAACCAGTGGTGCCCCGACGCCATCGCCCGGATGAAGCCCGCGTGGACCGCCTCGTCGAAGTCGACCAACGGGTGGTCGCCCAGCCCATGCAGGGTGAGGCCGAGGCCGATGAGCGCGAGCCCGACCCAGCCGGCCCAGGCGGGGAGGTCACGTGCTCGCCCCTGCGGGGCCGGGCCCCCCACCCCGTCAGTAGGCGTGGTGGTGGATGAGCACCCGCCAGGGAGTCAGAAGCAGGATCTTGAGGTCGAATCCCAACGACCAGTTCTCGACGTAGTAGAGGTCGTAGAGCACCCGCTCCTCGATGCTCGACGCCTGCCGCAAGTCGTTCACCTGCGCCCATCCCGTGCAGCCGGGGAGGACCTCGAGCCGCTCCGCGTAGCGGGGCACCTTCTCCTCGAACTGGGTGGCGAAGACGGGTCGCTCGGGGCGGGGACCCACCAGGCTCATCTGGCCCAGCAGCACGTTCCAGAGCTGGGGCAGCTCGTCGAGGCTGAAGCGGCGCATGACCCGGCCGACCGGGGTCCGCCGGCCATCGTCCCGGGCGGTCATCACCGGACCGGTGCCGGCCTCGGCCCGGTGCACCATCGATCGCAGCTTCCACACCACGAACCGCCGCCCGTCCTGGCCGAGGCGCTCCTGGCGGTAGAACGCGGGCCCGGGAGACGTCAGCCGGACCGCGGCCGCCAGGGCGACCACCACGGGCGCCGCCACCAACCCGATCACGGCCGTCGCGACCAGGTCGAAGCCGCGCTTGAGGACGAGGTTGCGGCCGACCAGACGACTCGGGCGCAGCGCCACCAGCGGGACCCCGCCGACCTCCTCCGCCACGGCGGCGCTGGTCATGATCTCCAGGATGTCGGGGACCACCTTGACGGTCGCGCCCGCAGCCGCGCACGTGCGAGCCAGGGCGACGATGGCGGCGTGGTCCCGCCCTCCCAGGGCGAGGAAGACGGTGTCCACCCGCTCGTGCGCAAGCAGGGGCTCCAGCCCGCGGTCGAGGTCGTGGACCGGAACCCCCGCGGGGAACCCCGAGTCGGCGCCCCCGCCCTCCCCTGCGCTCGCCGCCGGCAGCTCCTCGCCGCCCACCGCGACCGCGACCACCCGGTACCCGTACTCGGGGAACATCCGCAGCCGCTGCACCACCAGCCGGGCGATCGACCCGCGCCCCACCACCAGCGCCCGCTCCACCCCGTGGCCGTGCCGGAGCAGGGAGGCCTGGAAGCCACGGATACAGCCGCGCTCGATCGCAAAGCCGATCACAGCCAGGACGAAAGTCTCGGCGAGCACCAGCCGGGAGTACGGGAACGATCGAACCGCCGCCTCCAGCGCCAGCGCGACCACCAGCACCAACGCGACCGCGCCAGCGGAGCCGATCAGCTCGTCGAGGGTGGACTGGCCGCGCCGCAGCTGGTAGCGGCCACTCAGGGCGAAGACCACGATCCACACCGCCGCGAGCACCGGGAGGGCCGCGGCGTAGGGTGCGAAGGCGGGGACCCGACCGCCCGGGATCGGCACATGGGAGAGGTGGAAGCGGTACGCGTAGGCGCCCAGCCCCGCCAGCCCCACCGCGAGGGCATCCCCCACCACCCGGGCCGCCACCAGCACCCGCAGAGCCGTGCCCGTTCGGCGCGCCGGCACCATCTCCACGGAGCGGAGCAGCGGGCGCCCGGGCATGCCGACCGCGGGGGCGGCGGCGGCCAGCGCGCCGGACGGATCCGGCGCCGGCGAGCCCGGTCGCGGGGCCGGAGCGCTCGCGGCCAGCACAGTCCCTCCACGGGTCGGCGTGACGGCGTCCTCGCCACCATAGCGCCCGGCGGCGACCCGCGGCACCGAGGGACATCGCCTAGACTACCCGGGCCCGGCTTCCCGCGGGAGACGGGCGGGCGGCGCCCGCCCCTGCCCCGGACGGAGATCTCCAGCCCATGCCCCACCTGACCGGCCGCCCCCGTCCCGCCCCGCCGCACCAAGGCCCCCGCGGCCCGCTGCGGGCGTGAGCGTCGCCGACCAGCTGGGCCCCGGCTCCCCGTCCGGCTCCGGCTCCAGCAGCAGGTGGGGCGCGCGCCTGGAGTGGGCGGCTGTCGGCGCCCTCTCGGTGGCGCTGGCGGCCAGTCCCAGCTACGTCGTCAAGTACCTGATCGACGGCCAGCTCCCCACCGATCTGCTCGAGATCTTCCTCGGCGCGGCCATCCTGGTGGCGCTGGTGGCGACCCGCGGGCTGGTGCCCTGGCGCAATCCGTACACCTGGCCCGCCGCCCTGCTGCTGGCGGCGGCGACGATCGAGGTCGTGGTCAGCCCCAGCGTTCGCGAGGCGCTGGGGCTGTGGAAGGACTACTTCGTGGAGCCGATGCTGGCCGCCCTCGTGATCGCGGCCCTGGCGCGGACCCGAGCGCGCGCCCGGCTGCTGCTCGCCGGTCTCGGGATCGCCGGGCTGATCGCCGCAGGGGCCAACCTCGGCAATGACCTGGCCCTGCTCACTCAGCACGGCTTCCACGTCCTGACCCCGCCGGTCGTCATCTACGACAGCCCCAATGCGATCCCCCTGTACCTGGTGCCGCTGGACGCGATCGCGCTCGCCCTCCTCCTGTTCAGTGACGACTGGCGGGAGCGGCTCGCCTGCGGCCTGTTCCTAGTGGTCACCGCCGCCGCGGTGCTGCTCAGCTTCTCCCGTGCCGGCTGGATCGCGCTGGCCGCGGTGGTGGTCTTCGTCGCTCTCTTCACCGCCTACCGCTGGCAGACCGTGTTGGCGGTGGTGGGGGTCGCGATCGTGGCGGTGGTGAGCTCCCCCGGGGTGCGCCAGCGGATCCTGGTGGAGTTCTCCGTCGGCAGCCGGCACAACTCCGCCAGCACCCGGATCGAGCTCTGGCGCTCCACCCTCAACCTGCTCCGCCACCATCCTCTCACCGGCAGCGGGCTGGCCGGCTTCAAGCAGGCGCTGCTCCCCTACCAGGTGAAGGGGTACGTGACCGGGTCGATCTATCCCCATGACATCATCCTCAACTTCTGGGTGGAGACCGGCCTGCTCGGACTGATCGCCTTCGCCTGGCTGGTGGCGGCGGTCGCGCGCACCAGCTTTGGCGGGCTCCGGCGGGACCGGTGGACCCGCGCTCTGTGCATCGGGGTGCTCGGCCTGCTGGTCGCCGTGCTCGTCCACGGAGCCGTCGACGTCCCCTACTTCAAGAACGATCAGGCACTGGCCTTCTGGGCGATCCTCGGCCTCCAGCTGGGGCTGCTCCGGGGAACTCTGGTCCCGCCCGGGTCCGCCCCTCAGGCGCCCGCCCCACAGCTGGCGACGACGGCGTCGTAGGCGGCGATGGTCGCGCGCGCCGCGCCCGCCCAGCTGAAGCCGGCGGCCCGAGCCAGCCCCCGCGTCCGGGCCGCTTCGCGCGCCGGCCCCGGGCGGGCGAGCCGCGCCGCCGCCTGGCCGAGCGCCACCGGGTCTCCGTCGGCGACCAGCGCCCCGGCGTCCCCCACCAGCTCGGTGAGGCTGGAGTTGCGGTAGGCGGCGACCGGGCAGCCGCAGCCCATCGCCTCCAGCAGCGGCAGGCCGAACCCCTCGTAGCGAGAGCTCACAACGCAGCACCCCGCCGCCGAGAGCAGGTCCGCCAGGTCGGCGGTCGGAACATAGCCAAGTCGGCGGGCCCCCCCCAGGTCAGAGGGCGCCTGCGCACCGAGCTCGCCGGCCAGAACCAGGGGGATATCCCCCGCCTCGGCGCGGGCCGCCGCCCACGCGCGAAGGAGCCCCTGGGGGTCCTTGCGATGGTCGAGCGCCCCCACGTGGAGCAGGTAGGGTCCCGCGAGCCCGAAGCGGGCCGCCACCCGGGCCTGGGCGCCCTCCCGGGGTCGGAACTCGGGATCGAGGCCCTCGGCGACCACCCGGACCCGGGCCGCGTCGATGCCTGCGAGCCGGCGCAGGTCGGCGGCGGTCGCCTGCGAGACCGCCAGCGCCAGGGTCGCGCGGGGCAGCAGCAGCCGCTCCGGCCAGGTGCGCCACCGCTCCCCGCGCATCGCTGGGCCCGACAGTCGCCAGGGGATGCAGTCATGCACCGTAACCACCACCGGGACCGGCGCCGCCAGCGGCAGGCTGGGGTGGACGGCGTGATAGCAGTCGGGGGCGAGCCGGCGCAGGGTGCGGCCGAGCAGGAGGGCGTCCCGGTAGCAGCTGGACCGGTTCCCCTGCCGGTGCAGCGCGGGCAGGATCGCGTGCTCGCCCTGGGGCAGCTCGGGCGGCGGCCGTCCCGGCTCGACAAGCAGGGCGAGCCGGTCGTCGAACCCACCGGCGATCAGTGCCTCCAGGAGCTGGCGGGTGTAGGTGCCGATGCCACGCCGGCGGTGTCCGCCCTGGAGCGGACGCGCATCCACCAGCACCCGTCCCCGGGCGGCTCCGGCGCGACTCAGTCGGCGCGCAGGCGCGGCGTCAGCCCCTCGGCCCGGATGTCGCAGTCGAGCATCTCCCGAATCATCTCGGCGAACGAGATGGTGGGTTCCCAGCCGAGCCGCCGACGCGCCTTGCTGGGGTCACCGCACAGGACCGGGACATCGGCTGGGCGCAGATAGGCCGGATCGATGTCGACGTGGGCGGTCCAGTCGAGGTCGGCAAGCCCGAAGGCCGTCACCACCAGGTCGCGAACCGTGCGCGTCTGGCCGGTGGCGATGACGTAGTCCTCGGCCGCCTCCTGCTGCAGCATCAACCACATCGCGCGCACGTAGTCGCGCGCGTGGCCCCAGTCACGCTGCGCGTCGAGGTTGCCGAGCCGGAGCCGCTGCTGGCGCCCGGCGAGGATCTGGGCGACCCCGCGGGTCACCTTGCGGGTGACGAAGTTCTCGCCCCGCCGGGGCGACTCGTGATTGAACAGGATCCCGCTGCAGGCGTAGAGTCCGTGGGCCTCGCGATAGTTGATCGTCATCCAGTGTGCGTACGCCTTGGCCGCCCCGTATGGGCTGCGGGGGTGGAAGGCGGTTGTCTCGCACTGCGGCGGAGGCTCCAGTCCGAACATCTCGGACGTTGATGCCTGGTAGAACCGGGTGTCCAGACCGGTGGTGCGGATCGCCTCCAGCAGGCGGGTCGCCCCCAGACCATCGGCGTCCGCGGTGTACTCGGGTTGGTCGAAGGAGATGCCGACGTGGCTCTGGGCGGCGAGGTTGTAGATCTCGTTCGGCTGGACGGTCTTGACCAGGCGGTTGAGGCCCCCCGAGTCGGTCATGTCGCCGTAGTGGAGGAAGAAGCGCGCATCGGGGTCGCGCCGACCGTGGGCGTGCTCCAAGTGGTCGATGCGGGCTCGGTTCAGGGTCGACGAACGCCGGACCACCCCGTGGACGACGTAGCCGCGCTCCAGCAAGAGCTCGGCGAGGTAGGACCCATCCTGCCCGGTGATGCCGGTGATCAGCGCCGTCTTCGCCATCGATGCTCTCCCGCGGCACGGGCGGGGGCCCCGCCGGATGGTGGGCGCGGACACCACCTGACCGTGGCGACCGATCGCCGCGCCGGTAGCGGCCACGGCGACCTCGACCAGCCTGATCCTATCACCGCGTCGACCGCCCCCGCGACGAGGCGGGCTCCGCGGCCTCGGCCCCACCGCGCAGGCTACTGCGGGCGAGTCGCCATTCCTGCCGGCTGACCCCGCCCAGGCCCAGCAGGACCAGGCCGTAGGCGACCGCCCCCAGGGGCAGGACCCAGAGCACGCTCTGGCCGCCCAGCTCCACCACCACCGCCGCCATCACCACCCCGGCACCGGCGATCGGCCAGCTGGGACGCAACCAGGGCAGCGAGCCGAGATGGCGCCGGACCATCAGATAGCCGGCGGCCAGCAGCGCGACCTCGGTGATGACAGTCGCCCAACTGCTGGCGAGGTAGCCCTGAGCATGGGGGAAGAGCGGGATCAAGACGAGGTTGCAGACGACGTTGACGACGATGCTGAAGCCTGCCAGCCACACCGAGGCCAGCTGCCGATCCATCGCGCCCAGGCCGAAGATGAACGAGTTGTTGACGAAGAGGAAGAGCAGCGCCAGCGCCAGCACGCGGGCCGCCGTCGCCGACTGCGCATAGACGCCCACCACGTGCAGGATGGCGGCGCCGTCGAGTCCGAACGCGACCGCCAGCGGCATCGCGATCGTCGCCAGCAGCCGGTACGCTGAGGTGTAGAGCGCGCGGAGCCGCCCGCGACCCTCCAGATGGACGATCGCGAGCGCGGGGAAGATTGCGTTCATGATCGTCTGGGGGATGAAGGAGAGTCCTTCCAAGAACTTGTAGGCGGCCTGGTAGATCCCCACCTGGTGATAGCCCCGCAGTCCATCCAGGATCAGGACGTCGATCTTGAAGTAGATGGTGTTAAGGGCGAACGCCAGCGCAAAGGGGAGGCCGAGACGCAGCAGCCGGCGGGCGGCGGCGGGATCCGGCCGCAGGCGGATGGGGAAGTAGCGGCGGCGGATGACGATCGCCGCAAAGCCGCAGGTGAAGAGATAGCTGGCGGCATAGACCAGCAGGTAGGCGGACAGGCCCAGCCCGCGGGCGGCCACCAGCGCGGTGCCGCCGAGCAGGATGACGGCCTCGGCGCCGGTCGCGATCGCCTCGTAGCGGATCTCGCCGGTGGCGTAGAAGGTGCTCCGCAGAACGTTGGCGAACGAGGTGGCCAGCAGCAGCAGGAAGGCGGGCCACAGCAGCTGCGGCAGTGGCGCTCCGCCGATCTCCACCATCAGCGCCAGCGCGGCCAGGCTGAGCGCGACCAGGGGCAGCTTGGCGGCCAACACCGTCGCCAGCAGGCGCTCCAGCTGATCGCGGTGGCGACTGCCCTCGCGCAGGTAGACGATCTGCAACCCGAGGTCAGCGCTGATGCTGGAGAGATTGCTGAGCACGGTGATGGTGGCGAACTCGCCGTAGCCGGTCGCTCCCAGCTGGCGCTGCTGGATCAAGAACACGACGAAGACCAAAAGCCGCGCCCCGACCCGGGCGCTGACGAGGATCGCGGTGTTGCGGATGGTCCGCCGCGCGAGGGCCATCGGGTTCGGGCTCAGCTCCCGGCGACCGGCAGCAGCCCCAGGCGACGGCGCACGGTGGCGTGGGTGCTCGCCGCCACCGCCGCCGCCGCCGCGGCGCCCGCGGCCAGGCGACGGTCGAGCTCGGCCGGGTCGTCCAGCAGCGACCGCACCCGCGCCTGCACCGGTGCCAGCGCCTCGATCAGAGCGTCCGCCACGCCCCGCTTGAGAACGCCATACCCCTGGCCCTCGAAGCTGGCGGCGGCAGCGGCGGGGGAGGCCCCGGTGACCGCCCGCCAGATATCGATGAGGTTGGCGACGCCGGGCTGGGCGTCGGCCACCGTCACCGCGCGGCCGCTGTCGGTGGTGGCGCGCAGCACCTTGCGCCGAATCGCGTCGGGCGAGTCGAGCACGAGCACGCACCCGGCCGGCTGGCTGCCGGTCTTGCTCATCTTGACGAGGGGGTCGTCCAGCGCCATCACCCGGCTGCCGGCGCCGAGATGGCCGATCCGAGCCTGGGGCACGACGAAGGTGTCGCCATAGTGGTGGTTGAACCGCTGGGCGAGGTCGCGGGCCAGCTCCAGGTGCTGGCGCTGGTCTTCGCCGACCGGCACGAGGTCGGTCTGGTAGAGGAGGATGTCGGCGGCCATCAGGGCGGGATAGGTGAACAGCCCCGCCCCCACTCGCTCCGCCCGCTCCGCGCCCGCCTTCTCTTTGAACTGGGTCATCCGCTCCAGCCACCCCATTGGGGTGAGGCAGGTGAGCAGCCAGCCCAGCTCGGCATGGGCGGCGACGTGCGACTGGACGAAGACTGTGGAGTGCTGGGGGTCGATGCCGCAGGCCCAGTAGACGGCGGCCAGCTCGCGCGTCTGCTGAGCCAGGCGAGCGGGGTCGCGGGGGACGGTGAGGGCGTGCAGGTCGACGATGCAGAAATAGTTGCGCGAGCGGGCCTGCTCCAGCACCCAGGGCCGGATGGCGCCGAGGTAGTTGCCGAGGTGGGGGGCTCCCGACGGCTGGATGCCGCTGAAGACGACGGGGAGGGGGGGCATGGAGTGGGAGTGTAGGGGCGCCCTGCCTACTCCTTCTCGGTCACCCGGTACTCCAGGTAGGCTCCGAACAGGAGGCGGGTCTGAGCCTCCAGGGCGGGCAGGGCGCTGAGCACCAGGAAGACTACCGGATACAGCAGCATCTGGAGATCGGCGAGGCGCCGGCGCCACCAGGGCCAGATGCGGGGACGGGGGTGGATCCGGTTGTCGAGCACCGCCACGGCGACGATGTTGAGCAGCGTCATCTGCAGGATCACCGTCGCCGCCGTCTCCAAAATGGTGCCGGTGTCGGAGAGGCTGTAGTCGTAGTTGAGCAAGGAGGGCAGGGCCCCGCCGATAAAGATCAGGATGGGCAGGGTCGCCCACCCCAGATGGTTGAAGATCAGCATCTGGAAACGCGCCAGCCGCACCCGTCGGGGGATCTCCTTGTGCACCACCATCCGCCGCGCCACATAGGGGATGTCGGTGACACCCCAGGCCCAGCGCTTGATCTGGTTGTACTGACTCACCAGGGTGCCGCCATAGTCGCGGGCCCGGGGAGCGTCCCCAAACATGGGCAGGAAGACAGCCCGCACGTGGAGGCGATCGCCGTAGCGGAAGAACGCCTTCCAGAAGAATCGGGAGTCCTCGGGGATCGCGTCGTCGTCCCAGTACCCGACCTCGTCCAGCAGTCGCAGCGGCATCGAGTAGGCGGAGAACATCACCAGCCGGCGCGGGTGGAGATGGAGATACAGCTGCCACTGGGTGGAGAGGGTCGCCATGCAGCGGACCGCGGCCGGGACTCGCCAGAAGTTGTTGCGGAACACGGGCACCGGTTGCCAGATCGAGGTCGCCCGGTCGTCGGCGCGCGCGTATTCGTGGCTGATGTGGGCGAAGTACTGAGGGTGGACGCGGTAGTCGGAGTCGAGGTCGGTGACGATCACGCGGTCAGGGTCGAGGCCGAGATCATCGCAGGCCTGCTTGAGCACCGGCCCGCCGTACGCCATCGCGGCTGACTTGCCCACCACGATGCCGGGCCGGAGCGGGTCGTGGATGTGCCAGAAAGCTCGGAAGCGGTCACCGAACTCCACCTGCAGCCGGGCCACGTTCTGGTGACCGCCCACATCGGTGGTGCGGGTGATGATGGCCACGATCTTGGCCTGGGCTGGGTAGTCCGCCTCGGCCAGGGACCGCACGGTGGCCCGCAGGACATCGTACCGCTCCGTGTAGGTGGGGATCAGCACCGCATGCGTGAGCGGCCCCGGATCGGGCAACCCGGGGACAGCCGGCAGCTCGGCGAGCCGGGAGCGCCAGTCGATCGCGCTGGTCTCCTCGAGGAGGCGCCAGCCCCGACTGACGTACCGAAACGTATACACCAGGCGGACCAACCAGTAGCAGTCGAGA
>Ga0307374_10003721_pt1 | contig 25858 bp, 27 predicted proteins | sample OX3MG_FD_202532 | JGI IMG/M metagenome (GOLD analysis project Ga0307374, IMG submission 202532) | Soil microbial communities from Risofladan, Vaasa, Finland - OX-3 | ecosystem: Environmental > Terrestrial > Soil > Coastal area > Acid sulfate soil | place: Finland: Risofladan, Vaasa | collected...
CCCTTCGAACGATGACCACTGACGCGGACACCGTTCGACACGAAAGGAGAGGACCCTTCAACCAGCTAACAAAGTGCTACTAGGCCGGAAAGCCCGGTTCGCGGCGGATCGGGTCGAAGTCCGGATCCGTGCGCGCCGCCGCGAGGTACTTCGCCTCCCCTCGCACTGCCTCCTGGAGATGCGTGAGCGCTTCGACCGGTCGCGCGCCTCGCGATTCCGCGCAGGCCAGGTTGTAGAGCAGCGCCGGGTGCCCGGGTCGGTCGCGCAGGCCCTGCTCGATCAGCGTGATCGCCTCGTCCCAACGCTCGGCCTTGAGCGAGGGTATGGCCGCGAAGTACGACTCCCACGGCGACACCTCGTAGGCACGGCCCCGTTCGCCGCCGACCGCGAGCACGAGTGTGCCTTCCTCCTCGGCGACAGCGCTCCGGCTCAGCGCCGGGTCGGAGACGAACACGAATGTCCCGGCCGGCGCGTCGCGGCTCTCGCCGCCGACCGTGAAGGTCGCTCGGCCGCGGACGACCACGTACAGCTCCTTGTGCCCGCCCGCCCCGCCGCCGAGCTCGTCGTGCTCCTCGACGACATGTCCGCCCACCTTCTGGCTCGTGTACGCGTTGATACCGAACGCGGCGATCCCGAGCCGCCGACGGACCGGATGCCAGACGAGGCTCTCGCTCACCGGGATCGAATCGAGCTCGTCAAGGTGGATCGACTGCCAGCCGTCGCTCACTGCCGGCGCAGCTCCTCGAGCACGACAGGGTCGATCCGTTCGACGCCGTCGAGCCGCTCCTCGAGGTTCTCGCGCCCAGCCCAGCGCTGCAGGGCATCCGTGAGCGCGCCGCCGAACCCGAGCCGGCCGAGCCGTTCGGCGAGCTCGGCTGCAAGCAGGGGATCGACGTCGAGCCACTCCTCGCCGGGCGTCCTTCCGAACAGCGCCTGGTGGATCCGATACAGGCGTGCCAGCTCGTCCACCGGCGCCGGGTGGTCGTCGACGCGCAGGTCGCAGACGGCGTCCGAGAGGCTCGCATAGCCTCCCTCCCGCTCGACCACGAGCAGCGCCGCCGACTGCTGTCCGCGCCGGTCGCCTCCGGCGGCCTGGGCGGCAGCGAGACAGGCGATCAGCCGCTCTGCGAGCGGCTGCCCGGGCGAGGTGGCGAACGTCTCCGCGATCGCCGAGACGGTCTGCGCGGAGACGAGGATGTTCCCTTGCGCTGCAAAGCACGGCCCCGAGACACCGCCCGCCCACGCCATGCACGACGCGCCGGTATAGGTCTCGCTTCCGCCAGAGCCGTCTACGATCCCGAGCTGTCGGTGCGCCCGCTCCCCGTCGGCCGCCGTCAGCCGCTCGACGGCCTCGGCGGCGGTGAGGCCGCTTGCGAGCAGGTCGAGCCCCTCGGGCCCGTAGCGCGGGTTCGCAGAGGCCTGGGTCGCGATTGCGCCGACGTGCGGCCGCGCCCAGGGCACGACCGAGCCGACGGCGAGGAACTTCGACTCGGTCGCGACTCCCCACTGACCGGCGTCGAGATCGCAGGCGGCAATCGAGCAGGTCAACTAGAGCTCGAGTGCCTCGCCCGGTGCAAGCCCGTGGACGGTCGCCTCGGGCGCCTCGGCCTGCAGCGCCTCGGGCGTCCCCGTCAGCAGCCCGAACGTCCCGTAGTGGCAGGGTATGCAGGCGGGATTCCCGAGCAGCTCCAGCGCCAGCGCAGCCTCCTTGGGTCCCATCGTGAAATGGTCGCCGATCGGCAGCACGGCGTAGTCGGGTGCATAGAGGCGGTGGATCAGGGCCATGTCGCCGAACACGCACGTGTCGCCCGCGAAATAGACTGCCTTCCCGCTCTCGAGCCGGACGACGATCCCGCAGGCCTCGCCGAGGTACTCGCCGGCGTCCGAGCTCGAGGAGTGAAAAGCATTCGTGAGCGTGAAGCGGATCCCGTCGATCTCCTGCGAGCCGCCCTTGTTCAGCCCAGGGAGCTGCTCGCTCACGTTGGCTCCCTTGCTCCCGAGCCAGCTCTTCAGCTCGACCTGGGCGACGATTTGCGCCTCCGGAAACGCCTTCGAGAGCTCGGCGGTCTCGCCCGCGTGGTCGCTGTGGCCGTGGGTGACGGCGATCACGTCGACCCGGCCGGGACGCTTCTCGTCCTCGGGCGTCTTCGGGTTGCCCGCCAGCCACGGGTCGACGTAAATGTGCTTGCCGCTGTCGCTCACGAGCAGGAACGACGCGTGCCCGAGCCAGGTGAGTGTTGCCATCCCGGGTTCTCCTTTCGTTCGACGGCGCTGAATGGTAGAAGGATCGTCCGACCCGAAGGCGAAGCTATCGGTCGTGGGACGCCGTGTGCTTTCGGGAGTGCTGGTCGTCGCGGCCGCAATTGCCGACTCGAACGGGGCTCACGGCCTCGCCCGCGACGCTCTCCTCGGTGCTTTGCCTTTCGCGGCGGTCGCGGCACTCGTGACCTTCGGCGACTATCTCGACTCCCGCGATGCGACCTCGGGGCTGCAAGCGCTCTGCTCCGGCGCGATCGTCTGCCTGCTCGTGCTCTCGTGCGCGGTGCGAAGCGGCTCTGCCCATGGTGCTCCGCCGCTCGCGATCTCTTCGCTCGTCGCGGTCCTCGGCCTGTTCGCGCTCAAGCTGGCGGTTGCGGTGGCGCCGTACGCGAGACGCCTCGGCAGCCTCTCTCCTGCGAAACCCTGAGCGAGCCCGCTAGGCGACAGGCTTTGCCCCGAGCGCGTCGCGTGCGAGCAGAGTTGCCAGATTCACGTCGATCACCGCCATCCCGTTGGCGCCGTTTTTGACCTGCGTGGCGCTGCCGAGGATCGCCGTGAAGAGGAGCGACAGCTCCTTGCGGCCGGCGCCGAGCGCAATGTAGTCGACGATCCCCTCCTCGGAGGCCTTTCCCTTGGGGGTGATCTTGAAGATGATCCGGTAGGCGGCGGCGTACTTCGCGACCTGCGGGAAGGTGACGCGGCCTGCCTTGAGCACCACGAGCCCGGTGATGGTGTGCGCAAAGCTCGTCGCGAGGCAGGGTACGAGCGCCGGAACGAACGTCCGACCGAAGTCGTCGCTGACCATCTTGGCGGTCTGCAGCACCACCGCGTGGTCCTGGAGCTGGACCCCTTGAGCGATGAACGTGGCATCCGCCTTGCCGGTCGTCACGAGGTCGGACGACTTCGGTGTGAAGTCCTTGCAGCTGAACGACGACCCGCTGGAGCCGGCCGACGTGGTTTGCCCGCCCTTCCAGGTGAAGGGGGCCGGGAGCTCGGACAGCTTCAGCAGCGATCTCGCGGCGGCGGCCTGGTCGGCCTTGTTGAGCTTGGTCTTGTTTGCCTGCGCTCCCGCAGCGAGCTCTAGCGCCAGCAGGGTCCCGAGCAGGATCGCGCCTCGAATGCGCATGGCCTCATTGTTGCAACTCTGGACCGCTTCCGTCAGAAGGGCAGCGCGTTCGCGGCGTGCCGGGCATAGTCGATCAGCGGCTGGACGGCGAAGAACGAGCCGACGCTGACCGCAAGGCACAGGAAGACGCCGGCGCCGAGTGCCAGGTCGCGTGGCGGCGAGCCGCCCGCAGGCGCGAGCTGAAGCTCGGCGCTGTCTCGCAAGAACATCGAGCGGACGACCGCGAGGTAGTAGGCGGCCGACACCATCGTCCCGACGACCCCGACCACGATCAGCCACCACCAGCCGCGCTCGTAGGCGGCCGAGAAGGCGTAGATCTTCCCCCAGAAGCCGCCCGTGAGTGGGAAGCCGAGGAAGCCCAGCATGAACACCCACATCGAGACGCCGAGGAACGGCCGCTCCCAGCCGAAGCCCGCGAGGTTGTCGAGCGTCACGGGCGTCCCTAGCTCGCGCTCGCGTGCGGCCACGACGGCGAAGGCGCCGAGCGACATGGCGCAGTAGGGGATCAGGTAATAGACCAATGCCCGGGCGCCGAGCGCGTTCGCGGCCGCGATCGGGATCAGCATGAAACCTGCGTGGGAGACCGAGGAGTAGGCGAGCAGGCGCTTCACGTTGCGCTGTGCGAGCGCGGCGATGTTGCCGATCGCGATCGAGGCGCAGACGATTCCGGCGATCGCCCAGGTCCAGAGCCGCTTCTCCTCCGGGAACGCGTCGTTCAGGAGCCGTGCCGTGACGACGAGCGCCGCGACCTTCGTGGCCGACGACATGAACGCCGTCACCGGGGTGGGTGCGCCCTGGTAGGCGTCGGGCGTCCACATGTGGAACGGTGCAGCCGAGGCCTTGAACGCGAGCCCGGCGATGATCATCGCGAGTCCCAGCACGAGCAGCGAGTCGTGGGCGTGGCCCGCCAGCGCGATGTCGTTGAAGGCGAGCTGCCCGGTTGCACCGTAGACGAGCGCCGAGCCGACTGCGCCGATCACGAGGTACTTCAGCCCGGCCTCGAGCGAGCCGACGAGGTCGATGTCGATCGCGCACATCACATAGAGCGCGATCGAGAACCACTCCAGGCCGATGAAGAGCGTCATCAGGTTCGACGCCTGCACGAAGAAGTCCATCCCGGCTCCCGCCGCGGCGAGCAGCGCAAAGTACTCGGCGATGTTCTCCTCGCGCATCTTCTCGCCGTAGGCGATCAGTACCGCGACCACGCCGCAGCCCGCGACGATGATCTGCGCCATCGCCGCCCAGCGGTCGCGGAAGATCGCGTCGGCGACGATTGCCTTCCCCTGCGCGCTCCGGTCATAGACGAGGACCGCGAAGACGAGTGCGGTCACGAACCCGGCACCGCAGACGATCGCCGAGACGGCGCGACGGGTCGCTCTGGGGGCGAAGACGGCGACCAGCATCAGCAGGGCGGTCGCGCCGAGCAGCGCCAGGGAGGGCGAGATGGCGAACCAGTCGACGTGCGGTTTGTTGATCACGATCTCGCGCCGGCGGGGATGAAGGCACCATCGACCGCGATCACGGCTCCGCGAGCAGACGCGAGCCACGATCGGGACGGAAACGTCAGGCTTATGCGGCCCCCCTCCGGGCAGATCGCGATCGCATCACGCACCGCCTGGCCGGCGGACGCTCCGCGGAGAGGCTGGCTCGGGGAGAGGCGGATCGAGCGCGCCGCGGCCGATTGGACGCTGCCCGAGCAGCCGTACGGCGCTCCGTAGGGGTCGCCGGTCGCGCTGAGCGCGAGCGGCTGGATCGGCTGGCCGCTCGCGGCGAACGAATGTCCGCTGATCGCGTTCGGCCAGGCCGAGAGGACGAGCAGGGCCGCCACGAGCGGAATCACGACTGCGAGCTCCCCGGTGCGAAGATCGAGGGCGGACTCGCTCACGGCCGATCCCCGGTCGCGGTGTAGGACGGCCGAGATCAGCCGCAGCGTGTACATCGCGGCGACGACGATCGCGCCCGCCCCGATCGCGGCCCAGGCCCAGCCCTGCTGGAAGACGCCGGCCAGGATCAGGAACTCGCCGGCGAAGTTCGAGGAGAGCGGCACCGCGAGCGCCATCACTCCGACCGTGATCAGGATCGTGGCGAGCGCCGGGCGGCCGCGGGCTATCCCTCCGAGCAGCGCGAGCTCCCCGGTCGCTACGCGGCGCTCGACCATCCCGGCGAGCAGGAACAGCGTCATCGAGATCAGGCCGTGGTTGACCATCTGGAGCACCGCCCCGTCGAATCCGAGGCTGTTCGCAGCGAACAGGCCGAACACGATCAGCCCCATCTGGGCAAGCGAGGAGTAGGCGATCACGCCACGGATATCGGGCGCGCGGAACGCCAGGAGTGAGCCATAGACGAGCCCGATCGCCGCGAGCACGAGGATCGGCGTTCGGAAGTCGTGGGTCGGCCCGGGGAACTTGACGACCGCGATCCGCAGGAACCCGTAGGCCGCCACCTTCGAGATCACGCCCGAGAGCAGCCCCGAGATCTCGGGCGGTGACTCACGGTAGGCGTCGGCGAGCCAGCCGTGGAACGGCCAGAGCGGCGCCTTGACCGCGAACGCGACCGCGAAGCCGAGGAACAGCCAGTCGTTCCCGCTCGCCGAGGTCTGCGTCAGGTCGAACGTTCCCTGCTGCAGGCCGTAGACGATGATCGCTGCGAGCATCAGCAGAGAGCCTGCGACGGTATAGACGACGAACTTGATCGTCGCGCCGAGCCGCCCCGCGCCGCCCCAGACGCCGATCAGGACGTAGAGCGGGATCAGCATTGCCTCGAAGAACGCATAGAACACCAGCAGGTCCTGCGCGGTGAAGACGCCGACGACCGAGCCGGTGAGGAAGAGCAGGAGGCCGAAGTAGGCTCGCTGGCGCTCGCGGCCGACCCACCAGGCGTAGGCGCACGCTGCCGCGCCGCAGACGACTGTCAGCCCGACGAGCCAGAGCGAGAAGCCGTAGAGCCCGACGTGGTAGCTCGAATGGAGGTCACGAAACCACGAGCGCTGCTGCCCGAGCTGGAGCGCGCCGCTCTCGAAGTCGAACTTCTCGAGCGCCTCGATCCAGAATGCGATCTCGGCGAGCGAGACGAGCGTCGCGAGCGAGGCGACCCAGGCGAGCGGCAGCGGGGCGAGCCAGACGACGAGCGCACCGCCGATCGGCAGCAAGATCAGGATGCTTGTCAGCCAGTGAGTCATCGCGTGGAGAGGAAGACGACGGCGAGGATCGCGACCCCGCTCGCGACCGCGAGGGCGTAGGAACGGACGAGGCCGTTCTGGGCACGGCCGAGGCCGCCCGCGCCGAGCCGGAACCCGCGCGTCAGCTCGCCGATCGAGCCGGCGATCAGCGGCTGCTCGACGAGCCGCCCGAGCCCCTGCGAGATCAGCTCGGCCGGCTTGTAGAGGAGCGCGTCGTAGAGCTCGTCCCAGTAGAACTTCTTCTCGAGTAGCGTGACCGGCTTCGGCACCTTGATCGTCTTCGCCGCATAGACCGCGTGGGCGAGGTAGATCCCTGCTGCGCCGAGGACGACAGCGCAGATCGAGGCGATCGCCTCCTTCGCGTTCGACGCGTCGACGAACGGCTGAGCAACCGGGTCGAGCCAGGTCGTGAGCGGGTGCCAGACCCGACCGAACTGCAGGAATCCGCCCACCGCCGAGAGGCCCGTGAGCGCCGTGACCGTCCAGACCATCGAGAGCGGCCCCTCGAGCTTCCCCTGCGGCTTGTGGAGGTGCTCCTTCGCGAACTCGGACTGCTCGCCGCCGAAGACGACGAAGTAGAGCCGGAATGTGTACAGGCCGGTCAGGAACGCCCCCGCAAGGCAGGCCGCGAACAGGCAGTAGCCGAACGCGCCGCGGTCGAGCGTCGCCGCGATGATCGAGTCCTTCGAGAAGAATCCGGCAAACGGCGGGATGCCGACGAGCGCGAGCGAGCCGACGAGGAACGCCCGCCTGGTATGCGGCATCGCCTTGCCGAGCCCGCCCATCCGGCGGATGTCCTGCTCGCCGGTGAGCGCGTGGATGATGATCCCGGCCGCGAGGAAGAGCAGCGCCTTGAAGAAGGCGTGGGTCATCAGGTGGAACATCCCGTTCGGGTAGGCGCCCGCGGCGGCGCCGACGAACATGTAGCCGATCTGCGACATCGTCGAGTAGGCGATCACGCGCTTGATGTCGGTCTGCACGAGCGCGATCAGGCCGGCCATCACGAGCGTCGCGGCGCCGAGGCCGGCGGCGAGGTCAGCGACCTTCGGCGCGAACTCGAACAGCGGGTGCGTGCGGACGATCAGGTAGACGCCCGCGGTCACCATCGTCGCCGCGTGGATCAGCGCGCTGACCGGCGTCGGGCCTTCCATCGCGTCGGGAAGCCAGGTGTGGAGCGGTATCTGCGCCGATTTGGCGAGCGCGCCGCCGAGCAGCCCGAGCGCGATCAGGTTCGCGACCGTGCCACCGTGGGGCGAGTGCGCGAAGACGCCCGCGAAGTCGAGTCGGCCGGTGTGCTGGATCAGCAGAAAGAGTGCGAGCACGAACGTCGCGTCGCCGAAGGCGTTGATCACGAACGCTTTCTTGGCGGCCGCGATCGCCTCGGGCCGCTCCTGATAGAAGCCGATCAGCAGGTAGCTTGAGAGGCCGACCATACCCCAGCCGGCCAGCAGCAGAAGCAGGTTCCCGCTCTGGACGAGCAGGAGCATCGAGAAGACGAACAACGACATGTAGGCGAAGAAGCGGCGCTCTTCGTCCTCTCCGTCCATGTAACCGACCGAGTAGGCGACGATCAGCGAGCCGACGCCGGAGACGATCAGCATCATCATCACGCTCAGCTGGTCGGTGAGCAGCGTAAAGCCGAAGTGGTACTGGGCCGCCGAGAGCCAGGTCCACGAGGTCGTCGCGTGCGCACGGGCTGCCGGCGACTCGCCGAGCATCGCCGCGAAGGCGGCGATCGCGCCCGCGAAGGAGATCATCGTCGTCCCGGTCGAGAGGTAGCCGGCGTGCCGGCGCGAGAGGCGGTTGCCGAGCAGCGCGATCGTGGTCGTCGCGGCGAGCGGGGCGAGCAGGCAGACCCAGGCGGCGGCGTCGATCGTTCTCATCCGCGCAGCGTCCGGAGCTTGTCGACGTCGAGCTCGACGTTCCGGCGGCCCATCGCGACGATCAGCCCCAGCCCGACCACCACCTCGGAGGCGGCGATCGCCATCACCGCGATCGCGAACACCTGCCCGTCCTCGTGCCCGTAGTGGCGCGCGAACGCGATCAGTGCGAGGTTGGCGCCGTTGAGCATGATCTCGACCGAGAGCAGGATGATCAGCGGGCTACGGCGCACGAGTACGCCGATCGCGCCGATCACGAACAGCATCCCCGCGAGCACGATGTACCAGCCGATGTTAGGCCCGTGCATCGACGTCTCGCTCCAGCGTCCTTGCGTGTGAGCCGAGCACCACGCCGCCGACCGCCGCGACGAGCAGCACGATCGAGGTGACCTCGAACGCGATCAGGTGGTCGGTAAGGAAGAGCCGCCCGATCGACTCCGGCGTGCCGAAGGAGCGCGAGATGCTCGCCGCGTGCGAGAGCCGGCCGCCGGTCGTGAGCCCGACAGCGACGATCACCTCGACCAAGATCGAGCCGGCGGCGAGCACCGTCGCGACGATCTGCCACGACGGGCCGCCGGCCCACGGGGCCTCGCCGGTCTTGTCTCCGAGGTAGGCGATCACGAACAGGAACATCACCATCACCGCGCCGCCGTAGACGAGCACCTGCCCGGCGGCGACGAACTCGCCCCCGAGCAGCAGGTAGAGCACGGCGAGCGAAGCGAGGTTCCCGATCAGCGCCAGGGCGGAGAAGAACGGGTTGCGAAAGACGACCACGGCGACCGCGCTCGCGATGCAGGCGAAGGCCGCGCCGACCCACACACACCAGACGATGAAGTTCGCCATCTAGGAATCCGACTTGTAGTACGGGATGGGCGTGTCGTAGAGCTCGGGGTCGGCGACGGGCACCTGCTTGCGCGGCTCGGCGAGAAGCATGTCCTTGGTGTAGATCAGGTCGTCGCGGTTGTACTCCGAGATCTCGTAGTCGTTGCCGAGTGTGATCGCGTCGAAGGGGCAGGCAAGCTCGCAGTACCCGCAGAAGATGCAGCGGCTCAGGTTGATCTCGTAGATGCGGGCGTAGCGCTCGCCGGCCGAGACGCGGTTTTCGGCGGTGTTCTCGGCCGCGACGACCCGGATGCAGTCGGCGGGGCACGCGGCCGCGCAGAGCGAGCAGCCGACGCACTTCTCCAGGCCGTTCTCGTGCCTCCACAGCCGATGCCGCCCGCGGAAGCGCGGGTACACGGGCCGCAGGAACTCCGGGTACTGCTGGGTGATCGGCTTGCGGAAGACCTGCTTCAAGGTCACCCCGAAGCCCTTGAAGGTGTTCGGCACCAAGGAGCTCAACTGACCCACACCACCAGGAGAGCGGTGACGAGGGCGTTGACGGTCGCGATCGGGAGCAACACCTTCCAGCCGAAGCGCATCAACTGGTCGTAGCGCAGGCGTGGCTGGGAGGCGCGTAGCCAGATGAAGCCCGTGATGAGCATGCCGAGCTTCGCCAGGAACCAGATCGGGCCGAGACGGTCGAGCGAATGCACCCACGGAAAATGCCAGCCATCGAAGAAGAGCGTGACAGCGAGGGCCGAGAGAACGATCATGTTGATGTACTCGGCCGTCTGGAAGAGCCCCCAGCGCATACCCGAGTATTCGGTGTGGTACCCGGCGACGAGCTCGGTGTCGGCTTCGGGGAGATCGAACGGCGGCCGCGAGGTCTCCGCGATCCCGCCGAGCAGGAAGACGCAGAACCCGACGAACTGCGGGATGATGAACCAGATCGTCGACTGCTCCTTCGCGACGATGTCGACGAGGTTGAGCGACTGGCCCATCAGGACGACGCCGAGCACGCTGAGCGCGAGCGAGACCTCGTAGGAGACGAGCTGCGCACAGGTGCGCATCGCGCCGAGCATCGCGTACTTCGAGTCGGAGGCCCAGCCGCCGACGATGAAGCCGTAGATGCCGATCGATCCGAGCGCGAAGATCAGGATCAGCGAGATCGGCAGGTTCGCGACGGTGCCTGCGATGTAGTAGCCGTGCACGGTCCAGCCCTGCCCCCAGGGAATCACGGCGAACGCGAGCAAGGCCGTGAAGCACGAGAGGACGGGTGCGACGATGTAGGGCAGCTCGTGGGCCGATTCGGGGTAGAAGGCCTCCTTGCGGACGAGCTTGATCAGGTCCGCGATCGGCTGCAGCAGGCCGAACGGGCCGGCTCGGTTCGGGCCGTAGCGGAGCTGCATGCGGCCAAGGACCTTCCGCTCCAGCCAGGTGGTGTAGGCGAAGGCCCCCATCACGAGGTTGATGATCACGCCGACCTTGATCAGCGAGACCCACCACAACTCGTGGGGGTGGGTCATGCCGTCACCGCCGGATCGCCAACGGTCACTTGGATACCTCGACGTGGTCGTGCAGTCCGGCGGCTTCGGAGCGAGGCATGCGAGCGGTGCCCGGCGCGAGGTCGCGCGCGAGGCGGGCGCGCAACCGGCGCGAGGTCCCATTCGAGCGGACGGTCACCTGATCGCCGGCGGCGATCTTGCGCTCGCGCGCGTCCACCGGGGCGAGCTCGATCTCTCCGGAGGGAATCTGGAACTCGAGCTCGGGTGTCCGCTCGACCGCGGGGCCTGAGAAGAGCGGCTTGTAGGTGAGGAGGCGAAGCCCCTTCCCCGCCAAAGGCGGGCGCGGCGTCGGGGCCGGTAGGGGCCCGGCCGCGATCGCCCTCGGCGGCAGCGGCGCGTGCTCGCCGACATGGCCGAAGGAGATACCGCCGTAACAGATCGCCGAGACCTCCTCGAACACGGTCGAGGCGTGCGGCGAAAGCTCGACCCCGAAGCGTTCGGCGAGCTTTGCCACCCACGCGAGCTCGTCCGGGCAGGGCGCGATCACCGAGCGGCGTTGCCGCTGGAGGCGGCCTTCGAGGTTGACGGTGGTCCCGTCCCGCTCGAGGTAGCTCGTGCCGGGAAGGACGAGGTTGGCAACCCCGGCAAAGGACTCCGCGAACATGCCGATCCCGATCACCGCCTTCGCACGCGCGGCGAGGGCGCGGACGCCCGGGTCGAGGGCCGCTTCGTCGCCGGAGATCACGACCAGGGCGGGCTCGACCTCCGTCGGCTCGCCGTCGGAGGCACAGCTCCACGCGTCGGTGACGCCCCGTCCGTTCGGCGTGCGCGGGAGATAGAAGGCCGCGCTGGCGCCGAGAGCGGTCGCGAGGCTGGCGGCGCGCTCGGCGTCGTCGGTGATCAGCACCGCGCCCTCGACCGGCTGCTCGGGTAGCTCGTGCAGGATCTCGGCGCCCGCACGGCGGGCGGCCTTGATCCAGAGATCGACGATCGGTGCGCGCTCGACGACCGGCTCGTCGCAGAGGACGACGACGCTCGCCGCCTCCCGGATCGAGGAGAGCGGCGCCCGGAATGCGCTGAGCCCGTCCGGGATCTCCTCGGGGAGAACGGCGCCGTGGGAATCGAGGCCGACCCGGAGGAGCCGCGCGAGCCCGTAGGCCTGCTCGACCGTCTCGCCGCCCGAGAGGGCGGTGACGGTCGCGCTTCCGGCCGCGCGGAGCATCAGCTCGGCCTGGTCGAGTGCGTCGTTCCACGCGACCGGCTCGAAGCCGGCGTCCGTCTTGCGGAGCGGATCGTCGATCCGGTCAAGGGCCTGTAAGTGCTGGAAGGCGAAGCGGCCCTTGTCGCAGAGCCAGCCCTCGTCGATCTCCGGGTGGTTGCGGGAGAGGATGCGCTTGACGTTGCCCTCGCGCGTGGTCGCGCTGATGTTGCAGCCGACCGGGCAGAGGCCGCACACGGTCGGGACGTTCTGGATCTCCCAGGGGCGCCCTTCGAATCGGTACTGGGTCGAGGTCAGCGCTCCGACCGGGCAGAGCTCGATCACGTTGCCGGAAAACGGCGCGCGGTAGGGCTCGTCTCCGAACGTCGCGATCATCGACGCGGCGCCGCGCTCGACCGCGACGAGCTGGCCGTCCTCGGCCACGCTCTCGGAGAAGCGCGTGCAGCGGTAGCAGAGGATGCAGCGCTCGCGGTCGAGCGCGATCGTCGGCGAGATCGGGATCGGCTTCTCGAAGGTGCGCTTCGGGAAGGTCATACGCGTCGAGCCGGGGCCGTAGCGGAACGTCAGGTCCTGCAGCGGGCACTCGCCTCCCTTGTCGCAGACCGGGCAGTCGAGCGGATGGTTGACGAGGATGAACTCGAGCGTCGCGTTCTGTGCGTCCGCCGCCATCTCCGAGGTGAGCGCGGTCTTGACGGCCATGCCTTCGGCGACGGTCAGCGTGCAGGCTGCCTGCGGCTTCAGCGGCCCCGGCGCCACCTCGCACAAACACATTCGGCAGGCTCCCACCGGCGGCCCGAGGCGCGGCTCGTAACAGAACACGGGAATCTCGATCCCGGCCGCGAGCGCCGCCTCGACGAGGCCCGTTCCCTTCGGCACCGACACCTCGCGCCCGTCGACCGTGAGCGTGACCAGCGCCGGCTCAGCCATGCCGCCTCCGGCCGGGCCGGGGCGAGCGGTGTCCGATCGAGCGACGGCCGAGCGCCGGCCCGATCACGCGTGCACCTCGTGGTGGGCGTGGGCGTCGCTCGGGGCGACGATCCCCTCGAGCGTCGACTCGCCGTCGTAGGGGCAGCGCCCGAGCTCGACGTGAGCCTCGAACTCTGCGCCCCACTTCTCGAGGTAGCTCGCCACCGGGTAGACGGCGAAATCCCCGAGTGCGCAGAGCGACTTGCCGAGCATCCGCGACCCGACCGAGCGCAGCAGCGCGATGTCGTCGTAGGAACCGCGGCCGGCCTCGAGCCGTTCGAGGAGCTGCACCATCCAGCGCGTCCCCTCGCGGCAGGGCGTGCATTTCCCGCACGACTCGTGCATGTAAAACTTGGTCGAGCGGAGCGCGAGCTGCACCATGCAGCAGCGATCGTCGACGACGATCAGCGACGCGGCGCCGAAGAACGTGCCGATCGCGCCCAGCGAGTCGTAGTCGAGCGGCACGTCGATCTGATCGGGCGAGAGCGCCGGCACCGACGAACCGCCGGGGATCACCGCCTTCAGCTCGCGCCCCTCGGCGATCCCACCGGCGAAGTCGTAGATCAGCTCCCGCATCGGCGTCCCGAGCTCGAGCTCGTAGTTGCCCGGTCGCACGACGTTCCCGGAGATCGAGAAGATCGCGGTGCCCGGCGAGCTCGCGGCGCCGATCTGGGCGAACTTCTCCGCTCCGAGCTCGATGATCGACGGCACCGTCGCGATCGTGCAGACGTTGTTGATCTGGGTCGGCGCGTTGAACAGGCCCTGCACCGGCGGGAACGGCGGCCGCGGCCTCGGCTGCCCGCGCCGCCCCTCGAGCGAGTCGAGTAGCGCCGTCTCCTCGCCGCAGATGTAGGCGCCCGCGCCGCGGTACACGGTCAGTTCGACCTCCCCGAAAAGCCCGGCCTCGCGCGCCTCGTCGACTGCGCGCTCGAGGATCTCGAACTCGGCCAGGTACTCGCCGCGGATGTAGATGAAGACGTGCTTGCACTCGATCGCGTGCGCGGCGATCAGGCACCCCTCGATCAACCGGTGCGGTACGCGCGCGATCACCTCGCGGTCCTTGAAGGCGCCCGGCTCGGACTCGTCCGCGTTGACGACCAGGTACTTCGGCTTCGAGCTGCTACGGTCGATCAGAGAGGCCTTCCGGCCGATCGGGAAGCCCGCCCCGCCGCGGCCTCGTAGGTTCGAGGCCAGCAGGATCTCGATCAGCTGCTCGGGCTTCAGCCGCAGCGCCTTCGGCACCCCGTCGTAGCCGCCGATCGCGCGGTACTCGGCGAGCTTCGTCAGGTCACGCTCGCCGGCGCCGGCGAGCAGCACGTTACGCGCGCCCACCGATCCCCTTCACGATCGCCGGTACGCCGTCGGGCCTCACGTGCTGGTGATAGCGGCTGTCGACGGCGACCACGGTCGCATAGCCGCACCCGCCGAGGCACTCGACCGTCCGGAAGGTGACCTTCCCGTCGGCGGTCGTCTCGCCCGCCCGGACACCGAGCTCCTCCTCGAATGCCTCGACCACCCGCTGCGCTCCGACGAGTGCGCACGAGAGGTTCGTGCACACCTCGACGACGTGCTTCCCAACCGGCTCCAGGTGGAACATGTCGTAGAAGGAGGCGACCGCGTGACAGTAGGCCGGAGTCAGGTCGAGCGCGTCTGCGACCTCGCGGAGCGCCTCAGGCGGCAGCCAGCCGTACTCCTCCTGCGCGAGCCGCAGCGCCGGGATCGCCGCCGATCGCGCGCCCTCGGGGAACCGCTCGCGAACCGCCTGGATCCGGTCGAACAGGAGACTCAACGATCGACCTCGCCCATCACGGTGTCGAGCGAACCGACGATCGCGATCATGTCCGCGACGAGCGCGTTGCCCATACAAGTCGCCGTTGCCTCCAAGGCGACGAAGGAGGGCGCACGGAACTTCACGCGCCAGGGCCGCGGGCCGCCGTCGGAGACGACGTAGCACCCGAGCTCTCCGCGCGCGGACTCGACGGTGACGTAGACCTCGCCCTCGGGGACCCGGTAGCCCTCGGTGACGATCTTAAAGTGGTGGATCAGCGACTCCATCGAAGTCTGGAGCTCCTCCCGCGGCGGCAGCACCACTTTCCGGTCGTCGGTGATCCACGGCGCCCCCGCGGGCATGCTCTCGAGCTGGTCGAGGCACTGCGCGACGATCTTCACCGACTCGCGCATCTCCTCCATGCGCACCCGGTAGCGCGCGTAGACGTCGCCCTCGTAATAGACGGGCACGCGGAAATCGCACTCGCCGTATGCGAGGTACGGCTCGACCTTGCGCAGATCCCAGTCGACGCCCGACGCGCGCAGCACCGGGCCCGACTGCCCGAGCGCGATCGCGTCGTCTCTCGAGAGCAGGCCGAGCCCGACCGTCCGCTCGAGCCAGATCTTGTTCCGGTCGACGAGACCCTCGTACTCTTCGATCGCCTTGGGCATCCAGTTCACGAACCGGCGCGCCTCGGGGTAGAACCCGCGCGGGATCTCCTCGGCGAGCCCGCCCGTCTGGAAGTAGCGCGTGTGCATGCGCGCGCCGCAGACCATCTCGAACAGGTCGAGGATCTGCTCCCGTTCGCGGAAGCAGTACCAGAACATCGAGATCGCCCCAAGCTCGAGCGCCGCCGTCCCCAGCCAGACGAGATGCGAGTGGATCCGGTTCAGCTCGCAAAGGCAGGTACGCATCCAGTCGGCCTTCGGCGGCGTGGGAATCCCGAGCAGCTTCTCGATCGCGAGCACGAACACGAGCTCGTTGGCCTGGAACGACAAGTAGTCGATCCGCTCGGGGTAGGTGATCGCCTTCCACCAGGTCTTCTGCTCCATGCTCTTCTCGAAGCCCGTGTGCAGGTACCCGACCACCGCCTCGAGCCCGACCACGTCCTCGCCGTAGAGCTCGACGATCAGGCGCAGGACGCCGTGGGTGGAGGGGTGATTCGGCCCGAAGTTGATCTCGAGGACGTCGCCGGTCGCCTTCAACTCCTCGCTGACCTGTAGCACGGTCGGGATCGGATGCGGAATCCGCGTGCCCTCGTAGATCGCTGCACGCGCCTTCTCCGGTGCAACGGCCACTACTTCTCCTCCGAGAAGCGGACCGGCTCGCCGCCGATCGGGTAGTCCTTGCGTAGGGGGTGCCCTTCCCAGTCGTCACCTGTGAGGATCCGCTTCAGGTTCGGGTGGTCGGTGAAGGGGATCCCCATCAGGTCCCACGCCTCGCGCTCGTGCCAGTCGGCGGTCGGCCAGACCTCCACGACGCTCGAGACGGCTTCGCCCTCGTCGAGCCATGCCTGGACGCGCACCCGCCGGGGCGGCGTCGTCACGGCGAGCAGGTGGTAGCTGACCGAGAAGCGCTTCTCTTTCGGCCGCGGCAGGGCCTGCAGTCCCTGGGTCATCGGCCGGTTCAGGTCGCGCCCTGCGGCGGTGCCGATGTAGCCGGAGACACCGACCGTGCCCCAACCGAGGTAGTCGGCGGCGGCGATGTCGGAGAGGTAGTCGAACCCCTCCTCGTCGCGCAGGTGCGTGCACGCCTCGACGAGGCGCGCCGGATCGACGACGAGAGTCGTCTCGCCGTGCCCTTCCTCGACCCGCACGAGGCCCGGCACCTTTTTCCAGCTGCTGCTCACGTCGCGACCGTCCGTAGCTCGTAGGCGGGCGGAACACCGGCGAGGATGGCCTCATGGAGCCGGATGATCCCCTCCATCAGCTGTTCCGGCCGCGGCGGGCAGCCGGGGACGTAGATGTCGACGGGCGTGATCTTGTCGACCGACTGGAGGATCGCGTAGTTGTTGAACATCCCGCCCGAGCTGGCGCAGGCGCCCATCGCGATCACCCACTTCGGCTCGAGCATCTGGTCGTAGATCTGGCGCAGCGGCGCCGCCATCTTGTGCGAGACGCGTCCGGAGACGATCAGCAGGTCGGCCTGTCGGGGCGAGGAGCGGAACGCCTCCATCCCGAAGCGCGCGATGTCGTAGCGGGCGCCGACGATCGACATCATTTCGATCGCGCAGCAGGCGAGGCCGAAGGTGTCCGGCCACATCGACTTGGTCTGCGCCCAGGCGATCGCCTTGGCGAGCGTCGTCAGCCCGACCTTCTGCTCGAGGTTGTCGATCTCGGTCTCGAACTTCCCGGGCCCTTTCGTCGGCCAGAGGAGCCGCTCGGTGTGGAGCCCGTGGTCGCGCAGGCGCTTGTCCTTCTCTATCGCCAATTCAACGCTCCCTTGCGCCAGATGTAGACGTAGGCGAGCGCGAGAATGACGAAGAACACGAGCATCTCGAAGAATCCGAACCAGGCGAGCTCGTGCAAGATCACCGCGAGCGGATAAACAAACACGATCTCGATGTCGAACAGTATGAAGAGCATCGCCGTCAGGTAGAAGCTGACCGTGAAGCGCTGCTTCTGGGGCGGCCCCTGGGAGACGCCGGACTCGAACGGGGTCGTGCGCGCCCGCACTGGCCGCTTGGGCCGGGTGGCGAAGACGAAGCTCGCCACGATCATCGTCGTGGGGATCGTCAACGCGAGAAGTCCGTAGATCGCGAACGGTAGCCAGTCGTTGAACAAGCGTGTCTCCTCCGCGCGGTTCCGGGCTTCGGACGCTACCACGGCCCATCGAGTTCCTACGGATGGCTGGTCGGTACACTTTCGGTCGATGGCGACGATAGAAACGGATCAGCTCACCTCGAATCAGGAGACCGCGGTGATGCTCACGGAGCGCGCGGCCGAGAAGGTGCGGGCGCTGATGGCGCAGGAGCCGGCCGGCGAGGCCGAGGTGCTGCGGGTCGCCATCCAGGGTGGGGGCTGCGGAGGGTTCGAGTACGCGCTCGGGTTCGACCGGGGCGCGACCGGCGAAGACGCCGAGTACGAGTACTTCGGCGTGAAGGTGGTGGTCGACTCCGCCAGCGCCCAGTACCTGACGGGCGCGACGGTCGACTACGTCGAGTCGCTGAAGGAGTCGGGGTTCAAGGTGGAAAACCCGAACGCCTCCGGCTCCTGCGGGTGCGGTCACAGCTTCCAGGTCGCCGAAGACGGCGACGAGCATACGGCCGGCCACGAGCACTCTGCCGGCTGCAGCCACTGACGCGCGCTTGAGGTGAGCCCCGAGCGGCCCTTGCGCGTCGCCGTGGTCGGCTCAGGGCCCGCCGGCTTCTACACCGCAGCGCCACTGCTCGCGGCAGGCGCCCAGGTCGACCTGATCGAGCGGCTTCCGACCCCGTGGGGCCTCGTCCGGCTCGGCGTCGCGCCCGACCATCCCGAGATCAAGGCCGTCTCGCGCGTCTTCGAGAAGATCGCCAAACAGCCGGGGTTCCGCTTCTTCGGCAGTGTGGAGGTCGGACGCGAGGTGAGCCACGCCCAGCTCGCACGGCTCTACGACGCGGTCGTCTATACGGTCGGAGCCCAGACCGACCGCCGGATGGGGATCCCCGGCGAGGACCTTCCCGGCTCCTGGCCCGCCACCGCTTTCGTCGCCTGGTACAACGGCCATCCCGACTTCCAGCAGCTCGACTTCGACCTCTCGGGCGAGCGGGCGATTGTGGTCGGGAACGGGAACGTCGCGATGGACGTCGCGCGGATGCTGGCACTCTCCGCCGAGGAGCTCGCTCCGACCGACACCACCGACGCCGCGATCGAGGCGATCGCCGGGTCGGGGCTGCGCGAGATCGTGATGCTGGGTCGCCGAGGGCCGGCGCAGGCGGCGTTCACGAACCCGGAGCTGAAGGAGCTCGGCGAGCTCGCCGCAGCCGATGTGGTCGTCGATCCGGCCGACCTCGAGCTCGACCCGGCGAGCGAGGCAGCGCTCGCCGAGGACCGCTCGATCGCGCGCCGCAACGTCGACCTGCTTCGTGAATACGCGGCGCGTGAGCCCGAGGGCAAGCCGAAGAAGTTGAGCCTTCGCTTCTGCGTCTCGCCGGTCACGATCCTCGGCGACGGCAAGGTCGAGGCGGTGGAGGTTGTCCGTAACGTGCTCGTCGCCGACGAGTCGGGCCAGCTCCGCGCCGTCCCGACCGAGGAGCGCGAAACGATTCCGTGCGGGATCGTGCTGCGGAGCGTCGGTTACCGTGGCATCGCCCTCCCCGGCGTCCCCTTCGACGACGGACAAGGCGTGATCCCGAACGCCGAGGGCCGCGTGCTCGGCGAGAACGGCGAACCGATCGCGGGGCTCTACTGCGCCGGGTGGATCAAGCGTGGCCCGAGCGGCGTGATCGGCACCAACAAGAAGGACGCCGCCGCGAGCGCCGCGCTCGTGCTCGAGGATGCCGCGGCAGGGCTGCTCAGCGCCGGCGAAGGCGATTTCGAGTCGCTGCTCGTCGAGCTCGGCCTGCCGTTTGTCGAGTACGCGGGCTGGGAGGCGATCGACGAGCACGAACGGCGCCGCGGCGTCCCGCACGGCCGCCCGCGCGTGAAGCTCGTCACCTGGGACGAGCTGCTCGGTCACGGCCGGCGATCCTGACGCGCGACTCTCCGCGGGTCCCCCATGGCCAAAGACGCGTAAGGCGGGGGCGCAGACGTCTTCGGCCGGTCGTGCGCGAACGATCCCGCTCTCGCTGCGGTAGATCTCTGCACCGTCAATGCGCGGTCTCGTCCCTCGCTGTCGCGCCCAGCTGGCGGTGCCGACGAACGCCGCGAGGACGAGCGCGCCGAGTCCGAGGCGGGTGCCGCGATCAACGCAAGCTGAACTCGTCGGGCGAGGGGCGGCGACTAGAGTGAGCTTCGTGTCCGAGGAGCTCTGGGGCGGCGAGACCGCGAAGGCGATCGACAACTTTCCGGTCTCCGGCGAGCCGATCCCGGCGCCGGTCGCTCGTTGGCTCGGGCGGATCAAGGCATCCGCGGCGCGGGTCAACGCCGAGCTCGGGCTGCTCGATCCGGGCAAGGCGGAGCGGATCGCGGCGGCGGGCGACCGGATCGCGGCCGGCGAGCTCGACGACCAGTTCCCGATCGACGTCTTCCAGACCGGGTCGGGTACCTCGTCGAACATGAACGCGAACGAGGTCATTGCCTCGCTGGCCGGCGAGGACGTGCACCCCAACGACGACGTCAACCTGGGCCAGTCCTCGAACGACGTCTTTCCCTCCGCGGTCCACCTGGCGGCGCTCGGCGAGATCGTGGGCGACCTGCTCCCGGCGCTCGCGAAGCTGGAGGCCGCACTGGCAGCCAAGGCGCGCGAGTTCGGCGACGTCGTCAAATCAGGCCGGACGCACTGGATGGATGCCGTACCGGTCACGCTCGGCCAGGAGTTCGGCGGCTACGCGGCCCAGGTGCGTGAGGGGTCGGCGCGGATCGGCTCGACGCTCGAGCGGCTGGGGAAGATCCCGCTTGGCGGCACCGCCGTGGGCACCGGGCTCAACACGCACCCTGAGTTCGCGGCGCGCGTGCGCGAGAAGCTCGCTGCCGAAACCGGGCTCACGATCAGCGCACCTGCGGATCCGTTCGAGTCGCAGGCCGCGCGCGACGGCCTCGTCGAGGCCTCGGGCGCGCTCAAGACCGTCGCCGTCTCGCTGACGAAAGTCGCGAACGACCTGCGCTTCCTCGGCTCTGGGCCGCGTACCGGACTCGCGGAGATCTTCTTGCCCGAGCTTCAGAAGGGCTCCTCGATCATGCCGGGCAAGGTCAACCCGGTGATCCCGGAGGTCGTGACCCAGGTTGCCGCTCAGGTGATCGGGAACGACGCGGCGATCGCGATCGGCGGCATGCAGGGCCACTTCGAGCTCAACGTCTTCGTTCCGCTGATGGCGCGCAACCTGCTCGACTCGATCCGGCTGCTCGCCTCAGCGTCTCGCCTGCTCGCCGACAAGTGCGTACGTGGGATCGAGGCCAACCGCGAGCAGTGCGAGCACTACGCCGAGCTGACCCTCTCGGCCGCGACCGCGCTCAATCCGCACATCGGCTATGACAAGGCAAGCGAGATCGTGAAGGAGGCGTCGAGGTCCGGTCGCTCCCTTCGAGAGGTGGCGCGCGAGGCGGGCGTCGAGGACTCGGTGCTCGACGAGGCGCTCGACTTCCGCGCGATGGCGAAGCCGCACAGCAGTCCGTAACGCCTCAGGCGCGCAGCTGGTCGAGCTCGGCGTGTAGGAGGGCTCGGCGGCCGCGCCGGTCGAACGACGCGACCGTGACGCCCAGTGCGCGAGCCGTGGCCATCGCGAAGCCGTCGGCGAGGCTGATATTGAGGGCTCGGTATCGGGCCGCGTCGCGGGCGATTTCCGGTGTGGGCGCAACCGGTTTGATGCCGAGCGCTGCGATTGGCTGGATTGCGAGGTGGAGTGTCTGTTCGTTCTCGGCGGGCCTCACGAGCATCTCGGCGTAGTTGACGAGTGAGAGCGACAGGGGCGTTGCCTCCGAGATCATCGCCTGAAGGATCTTGGCGGCTCGCCGGTGGTGGAGGTCGCGACGGTCGAGGGCCGCGATCAGGAGATCGGTATCCAGCAGGCAGGCGCTCACGCCCGCTCGCCTGCCCAGAGCCGTTCGAGATAACCCGGCCCGTAGAGGCCGTCGCTTTCAGTCCGGTGCTCTCGAGTGTCTCTACGGGCAGTGTCACCTGATGTTTGGAAGAGATCCGGGGCACGCCTTTGCTTTAGCGTAAAGGGGCCTTGGCGATGCTCGCGCGGTCCGGAGCTTCGGAGTTCCTCGAAGGGGCCGAATTGCGATCGGGAACCCGTGGATCCCCGCTGGCGTCCGGGTAGTCCGCGCACCCGGCCAGAAGGCAAGCGGCGAGGAGGGCGACCGCCTGCTTCGAATGCTCACCGTTAATAGGCGACGGCGCCGCGGCCGGTTGCGGCTGCATGGCGCTGCTCGTCGGCACGGTAGCTCGAGCGCACGAGCGGCCCCGAGAACACCGAGCCGAACCCGAGCGCCTCGCCCTGCTCACGCAACCAGCGGAACTCGTCGGGATGCACCCAGCGGTCGATCGTCGCGTGCTTCGCGCTCGGCTGCAGGTACTGGCCGATCGTGACCACGTCGACGCCGTGTGCGCGCAGGTCGCGCATCGTGTCGACCACCTCGTCGTTGCGCTCGCCGAGACCGACGATCAGCCCGCTCTTGGTCAGCACCGGGTAGTCGGCAAGCTCCTTCGCTCGCTGCAGGAGCGCGAGCGCGCCGTCGTAGCTCGCCTTGCCGCCGCGCATCTTGGCGTGGAGGCGGCGGACGGTCTCGATGTTGTGGTTGAAGACCTCTGGCCGGGCGGCGATCACGGTCGCGAGCGCGGCCTCCTCGACGCCGAGGAAGTCGGGCGTGAGCACCTCGACGGTCGCGTCGGGCAGCTTGTGGTGGAGGGCGCGGATCGTCGCCGCGTAGTGCCCGGCGCCGCGATCAGCGATGTCGTCGCGGTCGACCGAGGTGACGACGACGTGCTTCAGGCCCATCTCCTTCGCCGTCTGGGCGAGCCGAAGCGGCTCGAGCGGGTCGGCGGGCTCGGTCGGCGTGCCGGAATGGACGTAGCAGTATCGGCACGCCCGCGTACAGGTGTCGCCGAGGATCTGGAAGGTGGCGGTGCCACGGCCCCAGCACTCGGCGATGTTCGGGCAGCGGGCCTCCTCGCAGATCGTGTGCAGGCTGGCTCCGTGGATCAGCTTGGCCACCTCGAAGTAGCGCGTGCTGGGACTCGGCGCGCGCACCTTCATCCATTCGGGCCGGCGAGGCCTCTCGGCGACGGGAAGCGAGCCTTGCACGAACTCGAGTGTAGAGACGCCGATGTGGACAGCGCGTCACACTCGCGCGGCAGACTCGAAGGCGCTCCCCCCTCACGGCGCTCCCGAGTCTCGAACGGCGGCGTATCCTCGTCGGAGATGCTCGCGAACCCGGTTGCTGCGCTTCCGATTGCCTTGCTCTCCCTTCTGCACGGGACAGTGACGATCGGCCCGGTGACGCCGGTGTGCCGGGTCGGTGTTCCTTGCGACAAGCCGGCCGCTTCGGTGGTGCTCACCTTTACCCGCGGCGCGCGGGTCTTTCGGACGAAGACTCACGCCGATGGCGCCTACACCCTCAGGCTGCCGCCGGGGGCCTACACGGTCAGGTCATCGGAGGGGATGCGAATCTCGCCCCTCCAAGTCACCGCTCGGAAGGGCAGCCACCTGCAGGGCTTCTCGATCGACACGGGGATCCGGTAGTTCTCAGCGCGCTGCGAGCGCTCCGTGGAGCGGCTGTGCCCAGAGGCCCGGCTCCTTGCCGGGGAGCTCGTCGAACGTGAGCCCGAAGATCTCCGCGAACGCGTCTGCTGCGGGTGTCCGTACCTCGTCGACTGTGGGCGCTCGCCCCGCCTCGCGCGCGAGCGATGTGAACATCGCGTCCTCGAGCCCGCAGGCGGTGATCCAGTCGGTGAACGGCGCCGGGTCGAGATCGACGTTCAGCGCGTAGCCGTGCGTCGTCACCCAGCGTGAGATGTGGACGCCGATCGAGGCGATCTTGCGTGGCGGCGACTGGAGCCAGACACCGGTCAACCCCTCGATCCGGGTTGCCTCGACGCCGAACGCGCCGACGGCGTCGATGATTGCCTGCTCGAGGTTCCGGCAGTAGAGCTTGACGTCCTTGCCGTGGCGCTTGAGATCGAGGATCGGGTAGCAGACGAGCTGACCTGGCCCATGGAACGTCGATTTTCCCCCGCGGTCGGTCTCGACGAGCTCGACCTCGGCCCCTGCCGGGATATGCACCTCGCCCGGCTCGGTGCGGCGCCCGAGCGTCACCGTCGCGGGATGCTCGAGAAAGAGCACCGTGTCCGGGATCGCGCCCTGCGACACTGCCGCTGCGAGTGAGCGCTGCAGCTCCCACGCCTCGCGGTAGCCGGTCCGGCCGAGGTTGAGCACGTAGGCCCCGCGGGTCATCTCTGCAACCTAGCCTGCCGCCTGGCTTCGCGGAGCGCCCGCAGTCGAAGTCGGCCAGCACGACTGCGCCGTCGGGCGAGCTCTTGCGGAGGCCGCTCGCGCCGCCGATTTCATCGGGTCAACGATAGGCCTGCGGTTAGTAGTCGGCCTCGCCCCAGCTCTGGAGCCGGGCGGCGAGGTCGCGGAGGAACTGGGCGCCGTAGGCGCCGTCGACCAGGCGGTGGTCGTAGGTGAGCGTCAGATTCATCATCGGCCGGATCGCGATCGCGTCCTTGCCGGCGTCGTCTGTGATCACCCATGGCCGCTTGACGACCGCGTAGGTGCCGAGGATCGCGGTCTGGGGCTGGTTGATGATCGGCGTGCCCATGAATGTGCCGTAGCTGCCGGGGTTCGTGATCGTGAAGGTGCCACCCTGGACGTCGTCAGGGAGCAGCTTCTTGGTACGGGCTCGCTCGGCGAGATCGGCGACCCCGCGAGCCATCCCGAGCAGGTTCAGTCCCTCGGCGTGCTTGAGCACCGGCACGATCAGCCCCCTGCCGCCGTCGAGTGCGACGGCGAAGCCGAGGTTCACGTAGTTGCGTGTCACGATCGACTCTCCGCGGAGCTCGGCGCCGACGAGCGGCCATTCGCGCAGCGTCTCGACGGCCGCCCTCGCGATGAACGAGAGGTAGGTCGGGTTGACGTCGTAGGAGGCCGCAAACTCGGCTTTCAGCCGCTCGCGGATCGCGACCACCTTGGACATGTCGACCTCGATCGCACTCGTGACGTGCGCGGCGGTGTCGAGCGAGCGGCGCATGTGGTCGGCGATGCCGCGCCGCATTGCCGTGATCGGCTCCAGGGTCTCGCCCCGCTCGAGTTCGACCGGCTGCGTCGCCGTCGGTGCGGGGGTGCGAGTCGCAGGCGTGGAAGGAGGTGTGGAAGGTTCCGGTGCGGCGGGCTCCGCAGGCAAAGGCGGTGGGAGCGAGACGGCGGGCTTGGGCTCCGGCGGCGCCTCCGGAGCGCCACCTCCCGACTCGACGAACCCGAGGATGTCCTTCTTGGTCACGCGCCCGTCGCGCCCGGTGCCGGTCAGCGTCGAGGCATCGATGCCATGCTCGGTTGCGATTCGCGCGACGACAGGCGAGACGAACGTGTGGCGTTCTCCGGCGCCGTTTCCAGCGCCTGCCGGAGCGACGGGCTGCCGCGGCGTCGGAGCGGCCTCCTCGTACTCGTCGTCGTCCTCGGGCTCTGGCTCGGTGCGGAGCGCCTCGGGCTCCGGCTCGGCTCGGGCCGGCTCCTGCTTCGGCTCGGGCTCGGGCGTGCCGGCCGGAGCGGTTCCGATCCGGCCGACGAGCGTGCCGACGGGGACCGTCTCTCCCTCCTGGACGAGGATCTCCTGGAGCACGCCGGATCCGGGGCTCGGCACCTCGGTGTCGACCTTGTCGGTCGAGATCTCGAGCAGCGGCTGGTCAGCTTCGATCGTGTCGCCGACGTTCCGGAGCCACCGGGTGACGGTTCCCTCCGACACCGACACGCCCATCTGGGGCATCACCACCTCGACGACGGTGCCGGCAGCCATCAGTAGGACGCGAGCTCGCGAAGCCCGGCGACGATGTCGGCGACCTGGGGCAGGAACGCCTCCTCGAGCGCCGGCGCGAACGGGACGGGCGTGTCGGGTGCCGTGATCCGCTTCGGGGGCGCATCGAGGTGCTCGAACGCCTCCTCCGCGATCGTTGCCGCGATCTCGGCGCCGAAGCCGCCGGTGCGGGTGTCCTCGTGGAGGACGATCACCTTCGAGGTCTTGCGCACGGAGGCGAGCACCGCATCCTTGTCCCAGGGCATGATCGTGCGCAGGTCGATGATCTCGACCGAGAGGTCGTCGATCTTGGCGGCGGCTTCCGCGGCCGTGTAGACCATCGCCCCCCAGGTGACGATCGTGACGTCGTCGCCGGGCTGATGAATCCGGGCGACGCCGATCGGCGTCGAGTAGCGCTCCTCGGGCACCTCGCCCTTGATCCGCCGGTACAGGTGCTTGTGCTCGAAGAAGAGCACCGGGTTCGGATCCTCGATCGCGGAGATGATCAGCCCCTTCGCGTCCTCCGGCGTCGCCGGGCAGACACACTTG
>Ga0307374_10003723_pt1 | contig 25850 bp, 25 predicted proteins | sample OX3MG_FD_202532 | JGI IMG/M metagenome (GOLD analysis project Ga0307374, IMG submission 202532) | Soil microbial communities from Risofladan, Vaasa, Finland - OX-3 | ecosystem: Environmental > Terrestrial > Soil > Coastal area > Acid sulfate soil | place: Finland: Risofladan, Vaasa | collected...
GGGAGGCCGTCACGCGGCTCCGGGCGGAGTTCTCTTCCCAGCCGTCTTGATTTTAGGGAACCAGGACTGCCGCCCCGGCGATGCGCTCTTCCTGAAGCCGCCTGAGCGCTAGGTTCGCCTCTAACAGGGGGAATTGCTCGACCTGGGTGCGGAGGGGAAGCTGCTGGGCCAGCTGGAGAAACTCGGCGGCATCTCGACGGGTGTAGTTGGCGACACTCAGCAGCCGGCGCTCCCAGTAGAGGAGCTCGTAGGGGAATTCGGGGATCCGATCTAGGTGGATGGCGTTCACGACGCAGGTACCACCTCGTTTCAGCGCCCGTAGTGCGTCCACCACGACCGTCCCCACCGGGGCAAAGGTGATCGCCGCCTTCAGGGGAGTGGGCAGTTCCTCGCCGGGCGCACCTACCCACTCCACGCCCTGGTCCCGGGCCCGTCGGCGCGCCGACTCGTCGCGGGTGACGACCACCACCTCGCAGCCCTTGGCTAGCGCCAGCTGGGCGACCAGGAGCGCCGAGGCCCCGAAGCCGAACAGCCCCAGTCGCTCACCCTGGCCAACTTCGGCGAGCCGGAGGGCGCGATAGCCGATCACCCCGCCGCAGAGGAGCGGGGCCAGGTGAACCGGATCGGCGTCGTCGGCCAGCGGCTGGGCAAAATCCGCCCGCACCACAACCTGGCTGGCGAACCCTCCGTCTCGGTCCCAACCGGTGAAGGTCGACAGGCGACACAGGTTCTCTTGGCCACTGCGACACAGGTCGCAGTCACCGCACGCTGAGGCCAGCCAGCCCACCCCGAGCCGCCGACCAAGCAGCTCCGGGGCAACACCCGCTCCCAACGCCTGCACCCGGCCGACTATCTGGTGGCCGGGTACCACCGGTAGGAGCTTGGCGCGCAGGTCGCCGGAGGTGATCTGGAGGTCGGTCCGGCATATCGCACAGGCCTCGACCCGGAGCCGGACCTCGCCTGGTCCCGGACTCTGGTCTGGTCGCGGGCTCCAGTGCAATGGTTCACTCCCCGCCTTGGCGGGGCCACTGAATTCCATCACCTCCACGGGATCTCATTGTGCGGCCGCGGTGCGAGCCCACGGCGACCGGTAGGCTTGATCCATGCGCTGGTCCGTCCTCGCCGCAGCGCTCGGATTGCCTTCGGCGCCAGAGGCCGTCCGGGAGGCCGAGGTGACCGCCATCACCTATGACTCGAGGCACGTCGGAGAAGGGGCTGTGTTCGTCGCGATCCCCGGGGCGCACCAGGACGGCCACCAGTTCGTCGAGACTGCTCTCGCGCGGGGAGCCGTGATCGCCGTGGTCGGGCACCAGCCAGCGGGAGGGGATCTCGATCGCCTCGTCGTCGTCGGCGACGTGAGAGCCGCCCTCGCGAAGCTGGCGGCGACCTTCTACGGTCGCCCGTCGGACTCAGTGCCGGTGGTCGGGGTCACTGGGACGGACGGCAAGACGACCACCACCACCATGCTCCAGGCCGCACTCGCGGCCACGTTGGGAACGGTCGGCAGTCTCAGCACGGTAGATTTCCGCATCGGAGAGGTCATCGAGCCCAACCTCAGCTGGCATACGACGCTCGAGGCGGTCGAGGTCCAGGCCATGCTGCGACGGATGGTCGATCAAGGCTGCCAAGCAGTGGTATTGGAATCGACCTCGCACGGTCTGGCGTTGCAACGGGTGGGCGAAGTTCGGTTCGCGGGGGCGGTCTACACCAGCATCACCCGTGATCACCTGGACTTCCATTCCACCTGGGAGGCGTACTTCGAGGCGAAAGCCTCGTTGCTTGAGCGCACCGTGTCAACAGGCGGATTCGCGGTGCTCAACCTGGACGACCACCGCGCCTACCCCAGCCTCCTGAAGCGGGCCGGACGGCGGCGGATGAGCTACAGCGCCAACGGGGTCGAATCGGCTGAGCTTTGGGCGAGCCAGGTGATGCCGGAGCCGGCAGCGCTGGTCTTCACCGCCCACACTCCGGCAGGAGACGCCCGGGTCCGGTTGGCCACCGAGGGACGCTGGAACGTGGCCAACGCGCTGGCGGCGGTGGGCGCGGGACTGCTGCTTGACCAGCCGCTACCGGAGCTGGTGGAAGGGCTCGGACGTTTCCGGCCGGTGGCGGGCCGGATGGAGCGAGTGGAATTGGGGCAGGCCTTCACCGTGATCGTGGATTACGCCCACACCCCGGCGGCACTGAACCTGGTTCTGCACGACCTGCGCTCGATGACTCCGGGTCGGCTCTGGGTGGTGTTCGGAACCCCCGGGGAGCGGGATGTCACCAACCGCCCGGAGATGGGTCGGATCGCCTCCCAGGTAGCCGACCAGGTGGTGGTTTCCACCGATGACTCTCGAAGCGAGGACCCGGAAATGATCATCGACCAGATCTGGGCCGGGGCGGTCGAGGCCGGAGGGGTGCCCGAGGAGACTCTGCACCGGCGGGCCGATCGAGATCAAGCGATCCGGCTGGCCGTCAGCTCTGCAGTTCCCGGCGACACGGTGCTGTTGGCCGGGATGGGCCACGAGGCGAGCATGTTCGGCGCCGACGGACCCCGCCCCTGGAGCGACCGAGCGGCGGCGGAGGAGGCGATCCGCGATCGTCTTGGTTGACTCCAGCGAGCTGACTCAGCGTCGGCGCACGGGGCTGGCTTCGCTCTGCTCGAGCCGCTGGATGGGAACCCCAGAGCACTGTCGAGCGCTAGTCAGACGTTCTCGTACTCTACGGTCGTGACGATCCCGAGGGGTCAGTGCCGACCACTCACTTGGGTGCCTGGCCCGATACGCCGGAACGGTACTCCGAGGTCAGCTACGACTTGAGCGCCAGCACAGCTCCTCCCCCGGTCATCATCGGCGGCGACGGAGTTTCGCGCGACGAGGTCGTGGCGGTGGCCCGGGGCCGGGCCAAGGCGGAGATCTCGGCCGAAGCCACCGCCAACATGGAGCGGGCTCGGGCCCTGGTCAACCGGGCCGGCAGCAGCCCAGACCCCGTCTACGGAGTCTCCACCGGTTTCGGCCTGCTGGCCACCACCAGGATCCCTCCGGAACGGCGCTCCGACCTGCAGCACGCTCTGATCCGCTCCCACGCCGCCGGTATGGGCGACCCCGTCGAGGTGGAGGTGGTGCGCGCGATGATGCTGCTCCGGGCCCGCACCCTCTGCATGGGCTTCTCCGGCAGCCGGCCGGCGGTGGCGGCGGGGCTGGTGGACCTGCTCAACGCCGGGATCACCCCCGTGGTCCCCGAGCACGGCTCACTCGGCGCCAGCGGCGACCTGGCTCCCCTCGCCCACATGTCGCTGGTGCTGCTCGGAGAGGGTCGCGCCCAGCTCGCCGACGGCCGCGCCGTCGACGGGGGCCTCGCACTCACAGAGTGCGGGCTCACTCCGCTCCGGCTAGAAGTCAAGGACGGACTCAGCCTGATCAACGGAACCGACGGCATGCTGGGGATGCTGGTGCTGGCCCTCGCCGATCTAGCCGTGCTATTGCCCGTCGCGGATATCGCGGCCGCCCTCTCCACCGAGGGGCTGATGGGCACTGACCGACCCTTCGCCGCGGACCTGCACGTCATCCGGCCCCATCCGGGGCAGATTCAAAGTGCGGCCAATCTCCGTCTGCTCCTGCAGGGGTCCGCCATCCTGGCCTCTCATCGCAGCTCACCCCATCTGGTCCAGGATCCCTACTCGATTCGCTGTGCACCCCAGGTGACGGGAGCGGCCCGCGACACGAGGGATTTTGCTCGACAGGTCGCGGACCGCGAGTTGAGATCCGCCGTGGATAACCCCGTGGTGCTGCCAGATGGACGGCTCGAGTCGACGGGCAACTTCCACGGCGAACCTCTGGCCTTCGCCTGCGACTTCCTCAGCATCGCCGCCGCCGAAGTCGCCTCGATCGCTGAGCGCCGGGTCGACCGACTCCTGGACCCGGCTCGCTCCGCCGGACTGCCCGCTTTCCTGGCCCCCGAGGCCGGGGTGAACTCCGGGCTGATGATCGCCCAGTACACAGCCGCCGCCATCGTCGCGGAGAACCGGCGGCTGGCCGCACCCGCCAGTGTCGACTCCATCCCCACCTCAGGAATGCAGGAAGACCACGTCTCGATGGGTTGGGGGGCTGCCCGCAAGCTGCGCCGGGTGGTGACCAACCTGTCCCGGGTGCTGGCCGTGGAGCTGCTGGCCGCCTCCAGGGCGCTCGAGCTGCGGGCACCGCTCGAGCCGTCCCCGGCTGATGCCCGAGTGGCGGAGCTGGTGCGCAAGGTAGGCGGTGGCGTAGGCCCGGACCGCTTCCTCTCACCTGAGCTGGAGGCGGTGGCCACCGCGGTGCGGTCGGGCGAGATCCTGCGGCAGGCGGAATCGGTCGTTGGCGAACTCCTTTGAGCGGCGCGCGGCCGGTTAGGGCGCCCCGCGGCACCGAGATCAGCTGCAAGGGCTGGCCCCAGGAAGCGGCCCTGCGGATGCTGATGAACAACCTCGATCCTGAGGTGGCGGAGAACCCGGATCAGTTGGTGGTTTACGGGGGCTCCGGGCGAGCGGCCCGATCCTGGGACGCCTACGACGCGATCATCCGGAGCCTAAGGAACCTCGAGGGCGACGAGACCCTACTAGTTCAGTCGGGCAAGCCGGTCGGAGTCTTCCGCACCCACGAGTGGGCCCCGCGAGTCCTGATCGCCAATGCGCTGCTGGTGCCTAAGTGGGCGACCCAGGAGGAGTTCCGGCGGCTGGAGCTGGAGGGGTTGACGATGTACGGCCAGATGACCGCGGGCTCCTGGATGTACATCGGCACCCAGGGGATCCTCCAGGGCACGTTCGAGACCTTCTCCGCCATCGCCAACAAGCGGTTCGGTGGTTCGCTGGCTGGCACCATCTCCCTGACTGCCGGCCTGGGCGGGATGGGAGGGGCCCAGCCGCTGGCGGTGACCATGAACGGGGGGGTGGCGATCTGCATCGAGATTGACCCAGACCGTATCCAGCGCCGCCTCGACCATCGCTACCTGGACCGCTGGGCACCCGACCTGGACTCCGCTCTGAAGCAGGCGACGGAGGCGAGAGCCTCCAATGAGGCGGTTTCGATCGCCGTGCTCGGCAACGCGGCCGAGCTGATTCCCGAGATCGTGAAGCGCAACTTCCAGGTCGACATTGCGACCGACCAGACCCCAGCTCACGACCCGCTCATGTACCTGCCGGTGGGACTTACCCTGCCCGAGGCTGCCGACCTGCGGCTGGAGGATCCCGACGATTACGTCCTGCGCAGCCGCGAGTCGATGGCGCAGCACGTCTCCGCCTTGGTGGAGCTACTCGACCGGGGCGTCGAGGTCTTCGACTACGGCAACAGCCTCCGCGCCGAGGCAGAGCTGGGCGGCTGCGTCAGGGCCTTCGACTATCCAGGATTTGTCCCGGCCTATATCCGGCCCCTGTTCAGCGAGGGCAAGGGCCCCTTTCGCTGGGCGGCCTTGAGCGGAGACCCAGACGACATCGCCGCCACCGACCGAGCGGCCGTGGAGGAGTTCCCCGAGAACGAGGGCCTGGCGCGTTGGATGAGGATGGCGTCGGAGCGGGTCGAATTCCAGGGGCTGCCCGCCCGGATCTGCTGGCTCGGATACGGCGAGCGGGACCGGCTGGGCCTGCGCTTCAACGAGATGGTCGCCAAAGGCCAACTCAAAGCGCCGATCGTGATCGGCCGCGACCACCTCGACTCGGGCTCGGTGGCCTCGCCCTATCGGGAGACGGAGTCTATGCAGGACGGCAGCGACGCCATCGCCGACTGGCCAATTCTCAACGCCCTCCTCAACACCTCAAGCGGCGCGACCTGGGTCTCGGTGCACCACGGCGGCGGGGTGGGAATCGGAAGGTCGATCCACGCGGGGCTGGTGGCGCTCGCCGACGGTTCGGCGCTGGCGGCCCAGAAGTTGGCCCGCTGCCTACTCAACGATCCCGGCACCGGCGTGATGCGCCACGCCGACGCCGGCTACCAGGTCGCCATCGACACCGCTGCGGACCGCGGCGTCCGGATCCCCATGCGGGAGGGTTGATGTCCCTCTGGCTGGCGGAGCTGGCCTGGACCGGGGAGCGGCTTCTGCCCAGGCTCCTCTTGGAGGAAGAGGCCGGACTGCTGCGCCGAGTAGAGGAGCTGGGAGAGGCCCAGGCCCCCCCGGGAGCCAGAGTGCTCTCCGGCCTGACCCTGCCGGGGCTGGCCAACGTCCACTCTCACGCCTTCCATCGGGCCTTACGGGGCCGCTGCCAGGCGCCCGACCAAGGAGGGAACGACTTCTGGGAGTGGCGGCGCCAGATGTATGCCCTGGCCTCCTTTCTGGAGCCCGACCAGTACTTCGAGCTTTCCCGAGCGACGATGGCGGAGATGACGCTCGCGGGGATCACGGCGGTTGGGGAGTTTCACTACCTCCACCACCAGCCCGGCGGCCGACCGTATCAGAGGCCCGAGATGGAGGATGCACTGGTCGCCGCCGCCACCGAGTCCGGGCTGCGCCTTACCCTGCTCGACACCTGCTACCTCCGCTCCGGTTTCGACGGAGACCCTCTAGCGGGTGCCGCGCTCCGGTTCACCGATGAGGACGCCAAGGCCTGGGCTCGGCGGTCAGATCGGTTGGCCGACGGCGCCCAGGTTCGCCGCGGTGCCGCGATCCACAGCGTGAGAGCCGTGGACCAGGCATCCATGAGGGTGGTGGCGGGGTGGGCCGCCGAGAGGCAGGCGCCGCTGCACCTCCATCTCTCGGAACAGCCAGCGGAGAACGCCGCCTGCCTGAAGTCAACCGGCCTGACGCCCACCGAGCTGGTGGACGCCTGCGAGGTCCTGGGCGCCCGTACGACCGCGGTCCACGCCATCCACCTGACGAAGAGCGACATCGCCCGACTGGGCGAGACGGGGACCAGAATCTGCGTCTGCCCCACCACCGAGCGGGACCTGGCCGATGGCGTCTGTCCGGCGGATGAGCTCCAGGCGGCGGGCAGCCCGCTCTGTGTGGGCTCCGACAGCAACGGCATCGTGGATCTGTTCGAGGAGGCCCGGGCGATCGAGCTTGACCGGCGACTGGTGACCGGCCGCCGGGGGTGGCTCAGTTCCGGGGACCTGCTGCAGGCGACCACTGCCCAAGGGATGGCGGCGCTGGGATGGGAGGCCGGCGCGCTGCGGCCAGGTCTCCTCGCCGACTTCACGAGCCTGGAGCTATCCACTCCCCGACTGGCCGGGGCGGGCCTAGCCGACCTCCTCCCACGGGTGGTTTTTGGAGCCAGCGCCGCCGACGTCCACTCCGTGGTGGTGGGGGGCGATCAGGTGGTCCGGGACGGCCGGCACCTGAGGCTGGGGAGTGTGGCGGAGAAGCTGGCGAAGGTACTCGCCGAGCTGGAACCGGCCTGGCGCAAGGCGCTGGACTAGGGGTCGGCATGAAGACCCTGCTTGCCCACGTGGGTCGGCTATTCACCGCAGGTCAGCCGGTCGGAGAGAAAGTTGATGTCCTGCTCGGCGAAGGCTCCATCCTCGCGATCGGTCGGAGCGGCACCTTGCCAGGAGCAGCCGACGCCGAGACCTTCGACTGCCACGGAGCGCTGCTCACCGCAGGGCTCGTCGATGCCCACACGCATCCGCTCTACGCCAAGGCCCGTCTCGCAGAGGTCGCCGAGCGATCGACCGGAGCCAGCTATGCGGAGATCGCGGCCCGCGGGGGCGGGATCCGGGCCACGGTCAGAGATACCAGAGACGCCTCGTGGGTCGAGTTGGAGCTGGGGGTGAGGGAGCGGTTACAAAACTGGCTGCAGGCGGGGACCACCACCGTCGAGGCCAAGACCGGGTACTGGCTGGAGCAAGAGGGTGAACTGCGCGCCGTCCGACTGCTGCACGCGCTGTCGGCTGATCTTCTCCTGCCCGAGCTGGTGGTGAGTTTCCTGGGCGCGCACGCGCTCCCCGAAGAGTTCGACGGCCGACGCCAAGACTTCGTCGACGAGGTCAGCGGCTGGAGTGGCGAGGCCCGTCGGGAAGGGGCACGTTTTGCTGATGTTTTTTGCGACCAGGGAGCCTTCACGGTGGTCGAGTCCGCGCAGTTCCTGCGCGCCGCCCAGGACGCCGGGCTGGAGTTGCGCATCCACGCCGACGAGCTGGCGCTAACCGGGGGGACGGAGCTGGCCGTGGAGCTGGGGGCAGTCTCGGCCGACCATCTGTTGTGCATTGGCGCTGTCCAGATCGCGGCTCTGGCCCGATCCGCGACGGTGGCCACGCTCTGCCCCGTGACCGCCCTGGCGATGGGCCGGACGCCGCCCGCCCGCGAACTGGTCGCTGCCGGGGCGCGCGTGGCCCTGGGCAGCGACCACAATCCCGGGACCTCGGGAGCCACCTCCATGAGCATGGTCGTCTGGCTGGCCATCACCGAGTTGGGACTCAGCGTCGAGCAGGCGCTTACCGCCGCCACTCTCGGCGGCGCCCTCTCCCTGGGGCTGGCTGATCGCGGTCAGATCGTGGCCGGGAAGTCGGCTGACCTGGTGCTCTGGGACACCGATCACGAGGGTGGCTTTGGCTGGAGCCCGGACCTCCGGCCCCTACAGGTCTGGCGGGCCGGAAGAATCTGCTTGGCGGACCCTTCCCGCTAACCAGGCAGGCGCCGGAACCGGAGTATGCGGCTGCGTCCCGAGGTCTCCAGACGGAGATCGCCCACCCCAGCCCGACGCGCGGCTAGGGCAAGGTCCGCGTCAAGGCTCACCGCGCCGCCGACGTGCACCAAACCCTCGCCCCCGGTCCGCAGCAACCGGCCGGCAGTACGAAAGAGGTCCTGGGGCGGCACGGCCGCCCTGGATACCAGCACGTCCGCGGCCGCGAACCCCTTGCTTCGCGCAAGTTCCAGGGCGTCTTGTCCCAGCACCCCGACCGCCGACAGGCCGAGCGTCTCGACACAACGGGACAGAAACGCCGCCTTCGAGCGATCTCGCTCGATCAACCCGACCGACACCGCGGGCTGGGTGATCGCGAGCGGGATGCCGGGGATACCGGCGCCGCTACCTAGGTCGAGCACGCGCTCGCCGGCAGACCACCGGCGGAGCGGGACGAGGGCCAGCGATTCCTCGATGTGGCGGGTCCACGCCTGCTCCCGCGGAACCCGAGTCAGGTTTACCCGGCTCGATTCGCTGTAAAGCAAATCCAGGTAACTCTCCAGCGACCGGCGCTCATTTTCGCCAGGCTGGTAGCGCGGAATACTCATGTCGTTGCTGTCTCCACCGCACGCCCAGCAGCCGTCACTGCTGCCGGAAAGCGACTCAGCTGAGCACGTCGTTGCGTGCCAGTGACGTCATGGCGACGATCAGCAAGGCCAGCCACCAAGCCGCGATCACGACTACCGTCTCGACCAGCGAGGTCGGCACCGCGGGGGTGGTGAGCGTGCTGACCGCCGCCGACTGGTGCACCTGTAACAGGGTGGGTAGATGGTTGAGGTTCGGACCGAAAAGAAAGGCGGTCACGTCCTTCCAAACATTCGACTTGGTGATGGCGGTGAGCTGGTTGAGCGCCATCGACAAGCCGTTGTCAATCGGGAAGAAAAGCATGGCCAGCAGCATCCCGCCGGTCACCGAGCGCAGCAGTGCCGCCATCGCTACCGAGAGCAATATGCAGGAGAATTCACTTATCGCGCAGGAGAGGATCGCCAACCCCACGTTCTCCCACGCGGCGACCGGTAGACCCTGCAGCGCCGACAGTGATCCGGTCTGATGCTCCACCACCACCACCGTGCCAAGCGCCGCTAACGCTGCGATACCCACCAAAAGCAGCATGGCATAGAGGGACAGCGCCGCGATCTTGGCGGCAAGCAGTTGCTGGCGGCCGGTGCCGCGAGAGAAAAGTACCCGAACCGTGCCTAGGTCGTATTCCATCCCCAGCAGCCTCGATCCGGTCAACAGCATCACGATCCCGCCGCCCGCCGTGAAGAAGAGTTCCAGGGGATGCAGGATGCTGTAGAAGCCGGACAGGGGGTGTTGGGTTAGCGACACCTGAAACTGCGGCTCGGTCGCGTAGAGAAGCATGACCAGGGTGAGGAACACGAGGGCCAGAGCCGTCATCACCACGGTGGGGCGGTTGCGTCGCACCTTGTAGAGCTCGCCCCGAAGAGCGCCGTTGAACGTGGGGCGCGCCGGTCGGCTGCTGGGCAGCCCTGGCAAGGGAACCGCGGGGGTAGTCACTGGCCGTCCCCGGTCAGCTCCAGGAAGATCTCCTCAAGGTCCCGTTGCTGCCGGGCGATTCCGTCCGGTACGAACCCAGCCTGGCTCAACATGGAGTTGAGATCTCGCCCCCGGCCCGCCGGCGCCTCGGTGACGATCCGGCCCTGGGTGTCCAATCGGGCGTTCTTCCCCCAGGGCTGGCAGTTGAGCAGGTCCAGCGCCCCCTGGGCGTCCTCGACGTCGACCAGGAAGGGCCCAGTGGAATCCCGAAAGTCCGCGATCCGCCCTACCTGGACCAGCTTGCCTTGACGAAGGATGGCCACCCGGTCGCAGAGCCTCTCCACCTCGCCCAAGACATGGCTGGAGATGAAGACGGTCTTGCCCGAATCTCGAAGCCCTCGGAGGAGTGAGCGGATCGCCTTGATACCGGCCGGGTCGAGGCCATTGGCCGGCTCGTCCAAGACCAGCAGTTCCGGATCATGAAGCAGCGCAATCGCGAGCCCCAGTCGCTGCCTCATCCCAAGGGAGTAGGTCCTGACCTTGTCCCGCTGGCGGTCACGGAGGTCCACCAACTCCAAGAGCGAGTCGATCCGCCCGCCGGGAACTCCTCCCAGCGGTGCGGCGAAGACCCGCAGGTTGTCCCGGCCGCTGAGATGAAGATAGAGCGCCGGCGTCTCCACCAGCGGCCCGACCTTGGAAAGGACGGCGGCCCCGTTGCGGGCCACATCCTGGCCAAAGACCTCAACCCACCCGGAGGTGGGTCGGATCAGCCCCAGCGCCATCCGCATGGTGGTGGTCTTGCCTGCCCCGTTCGGGCCGAGGAATCCGAAGATCTCGCCCGCGTGCACCTCCAGGTTTAGGTTCTCCACCGCGACCTTGGAGCCAAACCGCTTACCCAGGTCGTGGGCGGCCAGCACCGTCGGTGCGCCGCTCCCTTCTGGTGGAGGACTCATCGCGGTGGCCACAGTGGCTTCGATCTCTGGAGTCTGCCTCTCACTCCCGGCCGAATCGAGCCCTTGAGCGGAGGGGTCTCCAATGCCCACCTCCCCATGATCGGGCATCCGGTCCGCCGCTGGGCTAACACTGCGCATTCGAATTGCTCCGCGGACCGGGTCGACCGCTCGCAGGTCGACCGCTCGCGTGTTGACAGGCAGCTGTGCATCCCGGTAGCGTCGCTCGCCGTGCTGCATGTCGCCGCCTCCGTGCGCCCTCGGCCAGTCCTGGCCGACCTAATCCCTGGGGAGCGAGTGCGGGACGTGCTGGTGGTCGTGGGCTACGCAGGCCTGGTTGGACTCTCGGCTCAGCTCTCGATTCGGCTTCCCTTCACTCCCGTGCCGATTACCGGTCAAACCTTCGCCGTCCTACTGGGCGGCCTGGCGGTCGGCACTCGCCGGGGCGCCGCCGGAATGCTCCTCTACCTGGTCCTGGGCCTGGTGGGAGTGCCTTGGTTCGCTGGCGGGGACCACGGGATGTCGATGCTCTCGGCTCCCAGCTTCGGCTATGTGATCGGCTTCGTCTTCGCCGCCTGCGTCCTGGGTCAACTCGCCCGTCAGGGGTTCGACCGCCACCCCTTGACCGTGATTGTGGCGCTGGTTGCGGGGAACGCCGTCATCTATCTATTCGGCGCCACCTGGCTGGCCTGGCGGCTCCACGTGGGCGCGTCCCAGGCGCTCTCGCTCGGGGTAACCCCCTTCCTGTTGGGCGACGCCCTGAAGGCGTTACTGGCTGCAGCCCTGCTCCCGGCGGCCTGGAAGTTGACCGGACGCTCGAACGGCGGGGAGCTGCCCCGCCCCTAGTAGAGGCCGAGCTCCAGCTTGGCCTCGTCCGAGGCCATGGTGTGGGGGTCCCAGGGCGGGTCCCAGATCAGGTCGACTTTGACGTCGCGGATCCCGGGCAGAAACTGGGTGGCGGCGTGCACCTGGGACTCCAGCATCGGCCCCATCGGGCAGTAGGGAGTGGTCAGGGTCATCGCCACCACGGCGTCGCCATCCTTGTCGACGGTCACCCGGTAGACCAGTCCCAGGCTGACGATATCCAGCCCCAGCTCGGGATCGATCACCTCGCGCAGCGCCTCGTGAACGTCATCGCCCGTCGCCATCGGGCCTGCGGCAGGCTGCACCTCAGCGGTCGCCGGCGCCACCTCTTCCGACTCAGTCATCGATTCGGCCATCAACTCCCTCCAACTGGGACAACCCCGCCTCCAATGCGCTCCAAGGCAACATCGCGCACTTGATCCGGGCCGCGTAGCGACGCACGCCAGCCAGTGCCTCCAGGTCTCCAATGTCCCCCACGGAAGTCGGGTCCTGACCCTCCAGCAACATGGCGCGGAAGCGGGTGATCAAATCCTTGGTGTCGGTGACCGTCTTGCCCTGGATCTCCTCGCTCATCATCGAGGCGGCGGCCATTGAGATCGAGCAACCCTGTCCCTCGAATCCCACGGCCTCTACCTGCCCCTCCTGCACCCGCAGGGTGAGGTCCAGCTCGTCGCCGCAGAGTGGATTGTGCCCGTGGGTGGCGACGTCGGCCGGCTCCACCAGCCCGCGATGGCGGGGATGTCGATAGTGATCCAGGATGATCTCGCGGAAGAGTTCGTCGTCCAGGCCGACCGGGTTGACTTGAGCCACCTAGCTATCGTACGCCGCTCTCAAAACACGAGCGGGGACCGGAGTCGGTCTCCAGTCCCCGCCGTTGGGTTTACCAAATGAGTACTGCTGACGCGGGACGGCCACGGTCCCGGGCTTCTGACCCGGACCAGCTATCCGTGGGTGACCAGCGCGTCGAGAGAGTTCAGGTCCCGGCCACAGGCCTCAGTCGGTCCCCAAGATTGTGAGAGTCCGTTTAGTACTACCTTCGTGCATGGGCATTCCCTCCTTTTTCTTGGGGTACCGCCACGACAGGGACTTCCTTGCGGCCCTGTCAGGACGGCCGGACGACGCTGTCACCTTCTAGTCTAGACGGGACTGCACCGCGGGCGCGAGGGCGAATGGCCACCCAGCCTGACGGTTCGCCTGGGTGGGTGGGGCCGTCGCTGGCCGACGCTTGAGCTCGTCGATCTCAATCATCGAGGCTGAAACCGACTGGCGGTCCTGGCGATGGCTCCGCGAGCCGACTCGATGAGATCGTCGGATCAGCAGGATGGGGGCGGCGGTCCTATTCGAGATCAGTTTGGCAGCGATCGGCAGAATGGCCCAACTGTCCGGTCGGGTCCACTCCCCAAATCTGAGCTTGAGCGAACCGCGGATTCGACGGGGTGTAGCCGACCGCTGCAAACGCTAACCAGGCAGGTCCAACCTCGGCCAACGGAGCGGCCGTCGACCGCTAAGCTGCCGGGGTCGCAAGAATCGCGGAGGGATCGTGATGAGGACTATCGCGGTCGGCACCATCAAGGGTCTGTTCATCCTGGAGCAGCAGGGGCCGGACCCAGCGACGGCCGACTGGGGGCTCCGCGGCCCCTACCTGGCCGGCTGGGAGTCCACCACCGTGCTCCTGGAGCAGCGGGACGGTCGGCTTGAGCTCCTGGCGGGCTTGGGCAGCTACGTCTACGGCCCCCATGTGCGCCGCAGCCTCGACGGTGGCGAGTCCTGGGAGCCTCTCGGCTCCGGTCCCGGCTTCACCGCCGGCGACCATAGGCCCACCGTGGAGCGGATCTGGACCCTGCATCGACTGGCCGAATCAGGCGAACTGGTGGCGGGCGTCGCCCAGGCCGGGCTCTTCCGCTGGGACGACCGGGCCCTGACCTGGCGCGAGTACACCTCGATCACCGACCACCCCACCAGGGCCGGTTGGCTGCCCGGTTTTGGCGGGCTGTGCCTCCACACCGTGCTCACGGACGGTCGCCGGCCGGGCCGGATCACCGTGGGGATCTCCTCGGTCGGCACGCTGCGCAGCGACGATGACGGGTCCACCTGGAACGTAAAGAATCAAGGGGTGACCGCTGCCGTAGAGGCAGAGGAGCCTAAGTACTCCGAGCTGAACCGCTGCGTGCACCGGCTGGTGCAGGACCCCTCCGATCCCGACCACCTCTACCAGCAGAACCACACCGGGGTCTACCGGTCATTCGATGCCGGTGACCAGTGGGAGCGAATCGAGACCGGACTGCCTTCACGTTTCGGCTTCGGGATGGCCGTCCTCGACCGTTCCCCGTCGACGCTGTTCGTGGTGCCGCTCACCAGTGATGAGGTGCGGGTCCCGATGGATGGGCGCCTCTGCGCGTATCGCTCCTCAGATAACGGTGATAGTTGGGGGGAGTGCGGAAAGGGCATGCCAGCCAGTAACTACGGGGCCGTGCTGCGTGACGCGCTCACTGCCGGGGTCGGCGATACGGAGTCGGTGTACTTCGGAACAACCAGTGGCGAGCTCTACGCCACCTGGGACACGGGAGACCGCTGGCGTCGTTTACCAGGGGTGTTCCCGCGCATCCTCAGCGTGCGGGCCATCGCCGCTGAGTGATGTCCACCGTCACCGTTTGGATCCCAGGCTTGTTGCGGGATTTCACCAAAGGAGAGGTGGAGTTCTCGGTCACCGCCGCCAGTGTTGGCCAAGCCTTGGACGCCGCGCTGGCGCGTCATCCGTTGCTGCGTGGACACCTATCAGATGAGCACGGACGTCCGCGCAAGAATGTGAACGTGTTCCACAATCAAGAGCTGGTTCGTGACGCCGCCGAGCTCGCGAACCCGGTGGCAGAGGGTGACCGCATCACCATCCTCCAGTCCGTGAGCGGCGGATGCTGAGAGCGGCTCAGCTGCCGAAGATGCGGTTGGCCTCGCCCAGCGCGGAGACCAGCGCGTCGACATCGTCGCGAGTGTTGTAGAGGTAGAAACTGGCCCTGGCGGTGGCCGCCACCTGGAGCCGGCGCATCAACGGCTGACAGCAGTGGTGCCCGGCTCGGATGGCCACCCCGCAACGGTCCACGATCGTGCCCACATCATGGGGATGGACTCCCTCCAGGTTGAAGGACACGATCCCCAACTGGTCCGCACCCCGGGGGCCGTACCGAGTCAGGCCCGGGACCTCCGAGAGCATCTCGTCCGCGTACTCGGTTAGCTCGGCACCGTGGCGGAAGATGGCCGGCATGGTCACCTGCTCGAGATAGCCGACCGCTGCCTGAAGCCCGGCGGCGCCCGCGATGTCCGGGGTGCCCGCCTCGAACTTGTGGGGGATCTCATCCCAGGTGGTCTTCTCCAGGGTCACCACCGAGATCATTGAGCCACCGGTGAGGAATGGTGGCATCGCCTCCAGCAGTTCGGGGCGGCCGTACAGCACGCCAATCCCGGTCGGCCCGCACATCTTGTGCGCGGAGAAGGCGTAGAAGTCGGCGTCCAGGAGGCCGATGTCGACAGGCATGTGCGGCACCGCCTGGGCCCCGTCGACCAGCACCGTGATCCCCTCGGCATGGGCCTGGGTGATCAGTTCGGCGACAGGATTGATGGTCCCGAGGACGTTGCTCACGTGGGTGAGCGCCAGCAGCCGGGTGGGAGCCCGCAGCAGGCGGGCGGTCGCCTCCGCGTCCAGGCGCCCATCCGAGTTCACCGGAATGAACTCCAGCTGGCAACCGGTCTGGTCGCGGACCCGCTGCCAGGGGACGAGGTTGGAGTGGTGCTCCATCTCGGTGCAGAGGATCCGGTCCTGAGGCCCGAACCGCTCGCGGGCGAAGGCTTGGGCCACCAGGTTGACTCCCTCGGTGGTGTTGCGCACGAACACCACGCCGCGGGGATCCGCTCCCACCAGGCGCGCCACCGACTCGCGCGCCCCCTCGAAGATCTCGGTCGCCCGTTCCCCCAGGACGTGGATTCCACGATGGACGTTGGCATTGGCGTGGCGGTAATAGTCCGAGACGGCGTCGATCACCGCCGCTGGCTTCTGGGAGGTGGCTGCGCTGTCGAGGTAGACGAGCTGGCGTCCGTTCACCTGCTCCTGGAGGATGGGGAAGTCGGCGCGAATCCGAGCGGCCTCGAGCGTCGGCGCCGGCATCACAGCTCTTCCTCGCTGAGCGCGACCCAGAGCTCACCACCGCGCAGTTCCACCTGGTGTACGCGCACCGGCTCGACCGCAGGCAGCCCGATCGGCTCGCCCGTTTCTAGATGGAATTGGCTGCCGTGCAAGGGACATTCGATGGCGCAGGTCTTGGGGTGGAGCTCGCCCTCGGATAGAGACGCCATGGCGTGGCTGCAGGTGTCGTCCAGGCAGTGAAAGCTGCCGTTTACGTTAAAGACCGCGATCGGCAGGTCGCCGATCTCCACCCGGGCCGCGTGGTCCGGGGGGATGGCCTCCGCATCGCAGATCCGAATCCACTCCGCCATCAGGCAGATCGACTTGTGCTGGCCAGTGCTCCCGACCTGGCGAGCTCCTCCAGCGCCTCCAGCACCACGCCGCGGCCGCACTCGCGGAGGGTGCCCTCGGGAAACGAGTCGACGACGTCGGCGAAGAATCCTTCGACGATCAGGCGCCGCGCCTGCTCCCGCTCGATCCCCCGGCTCTCGCAGTAGAAGAGCTGGTTGTCGTCGATCCGCCCGGCCGTCGATCCATGGGTGCAGCGGACGTCGTTGGCCAGGATCTCGAGGGTGGGATTGCTGTCGGACTTGGCCTGCGGGCTCAGCAGGAGGTTGCGGTTCTGCACGTAAGCGTTGGTCTTCTGGGCTCCCTCTTCAACTCGGATCAATCCGGCGTACACCGAGCGTGATCGGTCGGCTACCGCGACTCGATAGAGGAGGTCGCTCACCGCGCCCCGGGCCACGTGATCCTGCAGGGTCTGGACGTCGTAGTGCTGGCGCTGGCGGCCGACGCAGAGTCCCACCAGGCGCGTGTCGGAGCCTTCGCCCAACATCAGGACCTCGAAGTAGGACTTCTGCCAGGCAGCTCCGACCATGTTCCAGCGAACGTCGTAGCGGGCCTCCTGACCGACCTGGGCGCGAACCGTCGATTGCACAACCGTCTGATCGCCGCACTGCTGGAGGAACACGTGGGTGAGATGGGCCCCACGGGCCAGCTCCACTTCGACCACCGGCGCCAGCAGCGAGGGATCGTCTGCCGGTGACACCCACTCCTCGACTACGGTGAGGCTCGCTCCCTCCTCCAGCTTGATCAGAGTGCGAGGGAAGCTGGCACTGCCCTGGCTCACTCCATGCAGGAGCCGGACGTACCCCTCGGGCTGCTGGCCACGGGCTACGTGGACGCAGGCGCCGCCACGGGTCCGGACAGTGTTTAGGGAGATCCACTTACGGAGTCCAGGTGGGGCGACCTTACCCGCAACGGACTGCCATACCTCGGCCTCGGCGGCGAGGCCCCCCGCCAGCTCCTGGGCGATCGGATAGGCGGCGCGCGGGGCCACCGGCTGGGATGGATGGAGGTTTCCCCGCTCGTCGGAGATCACGAACGCAGATATGTCCCCCGCCGAGAGCGGGCCGTCCAGCGCTGCCTGCAGGTACGGGGGGAGCTCGCCTGCGCCTAGATCCTGCGGCTCGGCGAATTTGGCAGGGTCGAGCTTGTCGATCTGAGGGGTTCGCCGCCAATCCTCGTCCCTGGCGGAAGACGGCCAGGGAACCTCCCGGTAGGCGGAGAGCGCCGTCTGCCGGAGGCCCGCCAGCCAGGCGGGATCCCCGCCAGCCAGGGCGACTGCGACCGCCTCTTCACGCGTCATGCGGGAAGAGGCGGGGGTCTCGGTCAAGACCAGCTCAGCTGCTCCGAGGGCGAACCGCCCTCCGGGAGGGTAGGCTCACCCGACGCTGCCCTCCATCTGCAGGGAGATCAGGCGGTTGAGCTCCAGGGCGTACTCCATCGGCAGCTCCTTCACGAAGGGCTCGATGAAGCCGTTGACGATCATCGCGGTCGCCTCCTGCTCCGAGATTCCCCTCGACTGCAGGTAGAAGAGTTGCTCGTCGCCGACCTTGCTCACGGTCGCCTCGTGGCCGATCTGGACGTCCTCAGCTTCCACGTCCATGTAGGGATAGGTGTCGCTGCGGGCCTGCTCATCGAGCAGGAGCGCGTCGCAGCGGACGCTGGAACGCACGTTGTGGGCCTTGGGATAAACCTTCAAGTGGCCGCGGTACGAGGTGCGCCCCGTGCCCTTGCTGACCGACTTGCTAACGATGGTGCTGGTGGTATTGGGAGCCACGTGGATTACCTTGGCCCCGGCGTCCTGGTGCTGACCGTCACCAGCGAAGGCCACCGAGAGGACCTCGCCGTGCGCGCCTTCGCCCATGAGGTAGATCGATGGGTACTTCATGGTCACCTTGCTGCCCAGGTTGCCGTCGATCCACTCCACTACGGAGTGCTCCTTGGCGATCGCCCGCTTGGTGACCAGGTTGTAGACGTTGTTGGACCAGTTCTGGATGGTCGTGTAGCGCACATGCGAGTTGGGCATGGCGATGATCTCCACCACCGCCGAGTGGAGCGAGTCCTTGCTGTAGGTAGGGGCGGTGCAACCCTCGATGTAGTGAACGAAGCTGTCTTCCTCGGCGATGATCAGGGTCCGCTCGAACTGGCCCATGCTCTCTGTGTTGATCCGGAAGTAGGCCTGCAACGGGATCTCGACCCGAACTCCTTTGGGAACGTAGACGAACGAACCCCCCGACCAGACCGCCGAATTCAGGGCGGCGAACTTGTTGTCGTTGGGCGGGATGACCGTCCCGAAGTACTTGCGGAAGATCTCCGGGTGCTCGCGCAACCCGGTGTCGCAGTCACAGAACAGGACTCCCAGCTTCTCCAGGTCCTCGCGAATTGAGTGGTAGACGACCTCGCTCTCGTACTGAGCTGAGACCCCAGCCAGGAACTTCCGCTCCGCCTCGGGAATGCCCAGGCGGTCGAAGGTCCGCTTGATGCCCTCGGGCACCTCGTCCCAGGTGCGACCCTGCTCCTCGGCCGGGCGCACGTAGTAATAGATGTCGTCGAAGTCGATTCCGCTCAGATCAGCGCCCCAGCTCGGCATGGGGCGCTGGCGGAAGTGCTCCAGGGCCTTGAGCCGGAACTCCAGCATCCAGGCCGGCTCCGACTTGCGCCGCGAGATGTCCGCCACCACTTCTGGCGAGAGCCCACGCTCGGCTCGGAAGACGAACTCGTCACCGTCGTTGAAGCCGTACTTGTAGTCCTTGGTCAGGTCCTTCGCGGCGACTGCCATTTGATCCTTCCTCGCTTTATCCCCACCCGGAGGAGTTATTCCGACCTGATATTGGGTATTTTACCCCGCCACGGCCGCCGCCGTGGCGTCGATCTCCAACCCGGCCTCGCGGAGCATCGGGTCATAGCCGTCCTTTTCGATCTGGTCCACCAACTCACCGCCCCCCGAGGCGATCACCCGACCGGCCGCCATCACATGGACCCGGTCGGGCTTGATGTAGTCCAGGATCCTTTGGTAATGGGTGATGATCAGGACGCCCATGCCGTCGCTGCGCACCCGGTTGACCCCTTCGGCAACGGTGCGCAAGGCGTCGACATCGAGCCCACTGTCAGTCTCGTCGAGGATCGCCATCTCCGGGCGGAGCACCGCCAGCTGGACGATCTCCATGCGCTTTTTCTCGCCGCCGGAGAAGTTGTCGTTGATATAGCGCGACATGAAGGCCGTGTCCATCTTTAGCGCGGCCATCTGCTCCCGGACCAGCTTCAAGAAGTCGCGGGCGGGAAGCGCCTTGCCCTGCCCCTTGAGCGCCGCCCGCAGGAAGTTGACAGTGGTCACCCCGGGGATCGCAGTCGGGTACTGAAGGCTGAGGAAAAGGCCCATCCTGGCCCGATCCTCGGGGAGCATCCCCAGCAGGCTCTGATCCTTCCAGCGGATCTCGCCTCCCGTGACCTGATATTTGGGGTGCCCCATGACGGCGTACCCCAGACTGGTCTTGCCCGCCCCGTTCGGGCCCATCAGGGCATGCACCTCTCCTTGGGGAACTGACAGGCTCACTCCGGAGAGGATCTGCTTGCCGTCGACCGCTACCTTGAGGTCGCGAACTTCAAGCTGAGCTTGCGTCAACTTGAGCTCAGACACCTGCCGGCTGCCTTTCGACCAAGTGGGCCGGAAGGCTCGCAACCGGGCACTCCGGCTCGAAGAATCCCGGCTCTCGCATCATGTCGGAGAGAGTGGTGCCCCCCAGCACCTGCTGGACCGCCTGCTGAAGTCGGCCCCATAGCGGACGGCTGAGACATTCCGGCTCCCGCGAGCAGGCTCCTGGCTGGTAATTCTCGGCCAGGCACTCAACTGGAGCAACCGGACCCTCCATGAGCTCGACGATCTCAAGAACCGTCACGTCTTGAGGTGGCCGCGCGAGCCGGTAGCCGCCGTGCAGGCCCCTTGTCCCCTCAACTAGGCCGGCCCGCCGGAGCGGCGCCACCAGCTGCTCCAGGTAAGCGAGAGGCATGCCCTCCCGGCGAGCGATCTCCGCCAGGCTGAGCAGCGGTCCGCCGTGGGCCTTGGCCAGCTCGGTCATCATCCGGAGCCCGTAGTGGGCGCGAGACGATATCCGCATGGCAACCGGCGTCGGGCCGGTAAATCCGACTGACATATGGCTATTTTAGGCGCCAGGCGCCGGCGGCGGGTCGTAGAAGGCGGGCGCGGCCCTTTCAGTCGGTCAGGGAAGAAGAATTAGGGTCTCTTCGAAACCGCCAGCGCTAAACCGCGACGGCCCGCTCGCGCAGGGCGGCCACCTCCTGGCAGATGAGCTCGGCCGCGCGCTCAGCGTCACGGGGAGTGGTCGACCGGCCCAAGGTAAGCCGCAGGTGGGCTGAGGCCAGCTGCGGTGAGAATCCCATCGCCAGCAGCACGTGGGAGGGTGCCAGGGAGCCGCTGGTGCACGCCGACCCTGCCGACCCGCAGATCCCAGCTCGATCCAGCCGCAGGAGCAGCAGCTCTCCCTCGACTCCCGGAAAAGCGAAGGTGCAGAAATTGGCGAGCCGCTCGCCAGCCCGGGCGCCGGTGGGGATGGCGTCCGGCACCCCCGACTGGATCCGCCGGCTGAGATCACCACTTAGCCAGGACTGGCGCTCCATCTCCTGTTCCCGCTCGGCCTCCACCAGCTCAGCCGCGACTCCGAAGCCCACGATCCCGGGCACGTTCTCCGTCCCCGAACGCCGGGTCCGCTCCTGTCCCCCACCTGTGATGATCGGATCCAACCCGGTTCCGTGGCGAGCGAACAGGGCGCCCACTCCCTTGGGACCGTAGATCTTGTGGGCGGAGACCGTAAGGAGGTCGACTCCCAGCTCCTGTACGTCCAACTTGATCTTGCCTAGAGCCTGGGTGGCATCGGTGTGGAAGACCGCGCGCGAACCGGAGTGAGTCACCTCCGCCAGCTCTCTTACCGGCTGGATGGTGCCCACCTCGTTGTTGGCCAGCATCACCGAGACCAGGATGGTGTCGGGCCGGAGCGCCGCCTGGAGCGTCGCCGGCGATACGCGACCGGCAGCGTCGACAGGAAGTTCGGTCACCTCGAACCCCAGCTGGCCGAGATCCCGGGCAGTCTCCAGCACCGCCTCGTGCTCGATCGAGGAGACGATCAGATGGCCCCCCTGCCTGCCCAGGCGATGAACCACTCCACGGAGGGCGAGGTTGTCGGCCTCGCTGCCACCTCCCGTAAAGACGACCTCCCGTGAGCGGGCATTTAGGACCGCCGCCAGCTGGTCCCGCGCGGAGTCGATCAAGGCCCGGGCGGCCCGGCCGGCGCCATGAACACTGGAGGGGTTACCGAAGGTTTCGGTCAGCGCTGGCGCCATCGCATCCAGCACCTCTCGCCGGAGCGGGGTGGTCGCGGCGTGGTCGAGATAGATGCTCAGGGGCGCCACATCTCGGGCGCCGGCGTCAGTCGTTGGCACGCTCCTTGAGCAGCGCGGTCAGGGGCCCCGCGTGGCCGCTCAGCGTCCGATGCAGCTCCAGGAGTTCGTCGTTGCTGATGGGGTCGGCTTCGGAATCCGTGCTGGCCGTCAGCTGCAGCTCCTGCTCGCCATCGCCGGTCGCGGCGTCGTCGCCCGACGCCAGTTCCAGAGCCACCAGGAAGGCGAGCTCACAGTTCCGGCAGGTGACCTCCACGGTGTACTTCTGGCCCTCGTGGTCGAGCTGCCTCAACTTGCAGTCAGCCAAAGAGCGCCGGCACATGGGACAGCGGAAGGCCCCAGCTCTCTCGCGCAGGAATGCCAAGATATCCATCTCTTCCTCCACCCAAGTATACCCAGCCCGTCTGAGATCACCCTGAGAGAAGAACGAACGGGACTCCTCAGTTAGGTAGGCGCTCCAATACGGCCACGGTGAACTCTTCGGTTCGGGCGTGCCCGCCCAAGTCGGCCGTGCGGACGCCGTCGAAAACCGCCGCCATCGTGGCGTCTCGCACCTGGCCACCGAATTTCACCAAGAAGGTGTCGCCAGTGTGCTCGAGCAGTGCTGCGGCGGCCAGGATCATGGCCATCGGATTGGCGATGTGCCGACCCTCCAGGGCAGGGGCCGTTCCGTGGGGAGCCTCAGCCATGAGCAGGCTGGGACGGCTGGAATCATCGAATCCGATCAGCAGAGACTCGCTCCCGGCCAGGCTCCCGTAGAGGGCGAGAACCAGGTCGGCGAGTATGTCGCCGTCGCGATTGAGGGCGGGGATCACCAGCCGGTCATCGCGGGTGAGCAGCAGGGCGAAGGTGGCGTCGATCAGCTGGGGCTCGTAGCGGACGTCCGGGTGCCGCTGGCCGGCCGCGTCCATCTCCTCCTTGAGCATCCCCTCGTAGACCCGGGAGACTGTGAACTTGGGTCCTCCGAAGACGGTAGCGCCGGTTCGGCCAGCCTCCACGAAGGCGTACTCGGCGACCCGTCGGCAGTGCTCCCGGCTGATCTTGGTGGTCCGGAAAGCGAGCTCGTCGGCGCCCTCGCCCTCCCGCCACTCGATGGCCCCATAAGCGTCGTCCACCGCCATCCGGACGATGGTGATCGGGGAGTGGACACCGCCCAGCGGCGCGACCCCGGGAATCCGCCGGCCGGTGCGGACGATGACGTCGCCGCCCACCTCCACCCGCAGGATCGCGTTGGGGCTCTCGATCTCTCCGATTCCTTCTGGAGTCACCGTGGCCGCCTTTAGGCCAAAGTGGCTGACCTTCATCATCTGAGCCGCCTGGTGGACCACGCCGTTCTCGGTGGCGCGGCGGGCTGCGAGGCTGAGGTCGACGTGCTCCAGCAGCACCCGGGAGGCCAGTTGCGGCGCCGTGAGAATCCGGAGCGCCTCCACCAGCAGCTCCTCGCCGGTCTCGTCGCCATGCAGGACGGTGATCGTAGGCCCGGTCAAACAGCTACCCGCTGGAGAGCCGACGGAAGGACTCCGCGTATGCGATCCCGTGGGGTTCTCCCATCTTGGCCATCCGCTCCAGGACCCGTGCCGAGAAATCCTCTCCAGGGGGGTGCTGGCTCCGGTGTTTGCCCAGGGCCGCCATCTTGCGGTCGATGGTGGAGGTGACGTCGACAAAGTGGTCGGGACTCTCCGTGCCGACGACCAGCACCTCGCGGACCGAGTGGGGCTCCAACCCCGCCGCCAGGAGCTCGGGGTAGGCATGGGGGTTGCGGGCGTAGGGGTACACCGCCTCAATGGCCAGCTGCCCGGCGGCGAGGTGGTCGGGGTGATTGCCGTAGAGGTTGGAGTAGTTGCGGACTGCGTTCTGGCAGATGATCAGATCGGGCCGGTGCTGGCGAATCAGCTTGACCAATTCGCCGCGCAGCTCGGGGCTAACCCGGAGCTGGCCGTCAGGCTGGCGCAGGAAGGTGACCTCCTTGACTCCCAGGACAGCGGCCGCCTCGCGCTGCTCCGCCTCTCTGATGGAGGCCAGCTCGGACAGCTTGATGGTTGGGTCAGCCGCGCCCGCCGCCCCGTCGGTGCAGATGACGTAGCTAACCTCGGTGCCCTGGTCGGTCCAGAGCGCCACCGTCCCGGAGGAGCTGAACTCGGCGTCATCCGGGTGCGCTACCACCACCAGGACGCGCTCGAGGTTCGCGAGTTGCTCCAGAACCACTGTAGCTCCAGGATATCTAGTTGCCCGGCCAGCTCCGCGTCGCTTCGGTCCGTCTGTCAGTGGAAGAGCCAAGGCAGCTTGAGTCGGAGTCCGCCGTCCTTGAGCGCGTCGATCACGTCGTCTGCGAGGACCCGTCCGATCGGCCGGCCATCGGAATCGACCACCACGACAGAGGATGAGCGAGCCTCGGTCAGTCGGTCGACCACTTCATCGAGGAAGGCCTCGGGGTGCAGCGTCACAGGCCGCGTGTCCGGAACCAGTTCGCCGAGCGGGGTACGGTCATCCGCGACCAACAGAGCAAAGAGGGGCAGGTCAGCGATCAGCCGACCGCCGCCGTCTATCACCGCCACCGAGTCGATATCCGCACTGTGGGCGCTCTGGGCGGCCAAGTCGCGGCGCGCGTCCATCACCGTGGCGCTCACGGAAGCTGTGGCTAAAGCGGTGGTCATGAATCCCCCAGCCATGGTTTCCGGATATCCCAGGAGTACGGTGAGCTGGCGCGCCACGTCAGGGGCGACGTGCGCCAAGATCGCGTCCGACTCGGCGCGCCCCATGTCACGAAGGACGTCCACAGCCTCGTCCGGTTCCATGGCCGAGATCAGAGCTCCGGCGCGCTCCGGTGGGGCTTCGCGAAGAATGTCCTCGATCTGGTCAGGCTCCATCTCTTCCAGCGCGTCGGCGATTGCCTCTGGATCGAGGGCCGTCGTCAGCTCGTCTCGGGCCGGCTGATCAAGCTTCTCGAGCAGGTCGGCAAGTTCTCCCGCGTGAAGTCGGCGCAGTCCCTCATTCGGCACCCGCAGCCGGAGCTCTGAACCGGGATCCCCGAAGGGATGAACGGCGGACCAATCGACGAGACGTCGCGTTTTCGCGTGGGCAAGTGGAAGCAACCGCGCCCACCAAGGACGGCTCTCGCCTGCCACCGCCACCAGCCGCAGCCTGCCGACCACTGGCGCCACGAAGAGGTCTTCAGCACGAAATACCTTGATTCCATCGACGTCGACTGACTGTCGTCCGAGAACCTCTTGCACCAGACACAACTCGCCTTCGCGACGGGCGAAACCTGTCGCGTCAGGCAGGAGCTTTCGGACCATCACTGCCTTCGCGTCGAGCCGCAGGATGTTGGCCACCGGCTGGAACACTTGTCGGTCCCCGAGTTGCAGAACGATCCCCGTCACCAACGGATACGGTTCGGTTCCGGTCCAACGGACCACCACGTCCTGAAGTCGACCGACGCCTCGCCCCTCATCGTCGGTGGGGGACAAGGATCGCAACTGAGCCACGGAGACCAGCGACGCCTGTACCAAACGCGTGGCAAGCAGGCGCCGCCTCCGTCTGCGGGGTCGGGCAGTCGGCGAGCGCAGAGGAGACGGCATCGCTATCCCGAGTCCAAGGTAACCGGGGCAGAGTCTGCGGGTGCTGTTCGCGAGTTCACCCTGGTAGCATAAGGCGGCGCTGCGGCGCAGTATCCGGTGCCGATCCCGACCAACCGTTGGGGAGTGGGGCGGCGTCGACCAGCGGAGTATGGAGGTGCGCATGGACGGTTCAAGTAGACCGCCTGGCCCATCCTACCCGCGCACGCCGTGACCCCCTAGACCAATCGACGGCGGCCTCCCTAGCGTGCGCTCAGCACGTCGAGTTCTCGCCAGCAGGCAAGGAGGTCAGAGTTGTCAAAGGAGCGGCTGCCGCCCGCAGTTCCGGGTCCCGGTGGTCCGGACCCAGCTCACGAGGAGGAGATTCGTGGCGCCTTCGGAACCGTCCCCGCTTGGACTCCCGA
>Ga0307374_10003724_pt1 | contig 25848 bp, 29 predicted proteins | sample OX3MG_FD_202532 | JGI IMG/M metagenome (GOLD analysis project Ga0307374, IMG submission 202532) | Soil microbial communities from Risofladan, Vaasa, Finland - OX-3 | ecosystem: Environmental > Terrestrial > Soil > Coastal area > Acid sulfate soil | place: Finland: Risofladan, Vaasa | collected...
GAGGCCAAGCGCCGGCTCGACGACAACATCCGCACCGACATCGCCAGCTTCGACGAACTCGCCGAGCATTTCGGCGCCGCTGTCGACGAGGACGAGGGCGGCGCCTTCAAGGGCTGGGTGCGCGCGCCCTGGTCGCGGCCCACCGGCGCGGCCCTGGAAGCCGTCGAGGCGCGGCTGAAGTCGCTGAAGCTGACGCTGCGCAACGCCCCCCTCGACCAGGGGCGCGCCGGCGGCGGTTGCCTCTTCACTGGCGCGCCCGCCGTGGAGGACGTGCTGATCGCGCGCGCCTATTAGGCGCGTGCGGACCCTTCATCGCGCCTGCGCCGCCCTCGCCTCCTGCAGCACGTAGGCGCGGATGGATTCCACGTCGGTTGGCGTGAGGAAGCGCCTGAAGCTCGCCATGCCGTAGGAACTCAGCGCCCCGCCCAGCACCACCGAGCGGAAGCCGTCGGCGGTGAGGATCATCGGCGAGGTCTTCAGGTCCGGCAGGTAGCGGCCCGAGACGCTGGGGCCGTGACAGGTGGAGCAGTTGGCGTTGTAGAGCGAGAAGCCGGCCTTGGCGTCGCCGGTCGAGGCGACGCCCTCGAGGTCGATGGGGATGACCTGGGTCGGCGGATAGGCCGGAGCGGTGTCGGTCCCGCCGAGCTTGAACACCAGCAGCCGTCCCGGCAGGCGCGGCCGATCCGGCAGGGCGAACTGGGCCGCGAGCGGGGCCGCGCCGCCGTAACCGGCCATCACGGCCACATACTGGTCGGCGCCGATCCGATAGGTCATCGGCGCGGCGGTGATGCCGACGCCGGCATCGTAGCTCCAGAGCTTGCGCCCGGTCGTCGCCGAGTAGGCCACGAACTTGCCGTCGCCGTTGCCCTCGAAGACGAGCCCCCCGGCGGTCGCCAGCACGCCGGCGTTCCAGAAAACCGGCAGTTCGTCGCTCCAGCGCACCTTCTGCGCCACCGGGTCCCAGGCCACCAGCGTACCCTTCAACGAGGCCTTCATCGCCGCCCGCTGCGCGCGGCTGTCGGGGAGCGCGCCGAAATCGTAGTTGAGGCCGAGGTTCCAGGCGCCTTGCCGGTACTTGAAGTTCGGATCGACGCCATAGGCGTAGGCCGACTGCATCGCCGGGATGAACACGAGCCCGTCCGCCGGGTCGAAGGCGGTCGGCTGCCAGTTGTGGGCGCCGTAGGGCGCCGGCGCGACGACGGTCAGATTGGCGCCGTAGCGCGCGCCGGGGTTCTCGATCGGCCGACCGGTCTTCAGGTCGACGCCCTTGGCCCAGGTGATCGCCGAAGCCGGCACGAAGGGCGCGGCCGAGATCAGCCGCCCGTCGGTCCGGTCGAGCACATAGAAAAAGCCGTTCTTGTTGGCCTGCATCAGCACCTTGCGGGGCTGACCGCCAATAGTGAGATCCGCCAGCATCAACGGCTGGTCGGCGTCGTAGTCCCAGGCGTCGTCGGGCGTCGTCTGATAATGCCAGACGTACCGGCCGGTATCGGCGTTCACCGCGATGATCGAGGAGAGGAAGAGGTTGTCGGTCTTGCCGCCGGAGCGGTGCACCGGCGCCCACGGCGTGCCGTTGCCCGTGCCGAAATAGACGAGGTTCAGGCCCGGATCGTAGACGATGGAATCCCACACCGTGCCGCCGCCACCGGAGGCCGGCACGCCGCCGCCCCAGGTCCTGGCGGCCTTTCGCGCCAGCACCTGGTCGGAGGCGGCGCCGTCGGGTTTTCCTCGGGGATTTGGCGTGGTGTAGAAGCGCCAGTCGAGCTTGCCGGTGGCCGCGTCATAGGCCGACAGATAGCCGCGCACGCCATATTCGGCGCCGCCTTCGCCGATCAGCACCTTGTCCTTCACGATCCTGGGCGCGCCGGTGATGGTGTAGGGCTGGCCGGGATCGGCCGCCTGGACCGTCCAGACCGGTTTGCCGGTGGCGGCGTCCAGCGCGATGAGCTGGCCGGCGATGGTGCCGACATAGACGCGGCCGTCGCGCACGGCGACGCCGCGGTTCACCACGTCGCAGCAGGCGTCGAAGCCGCGCTTGCCAGGCACCTTGGGATCGAACGACCACTTCAGCGCGCCGGTGCGCGCGTCGAAGGCGAACACCTTGGACCAGGCCGTGGTGGTGTAGAGCACGCCGCCCACCTCCAGCGGCGTCGCCTCCTGGCCGCGATGGGTGTCGAACTGATAGTGCCAGGCGAGCCCGAGCCGGCCCACGTCGCTCGTGTCGATCTGCCTCAACGGACTGAAGCGCTGCTCCGAATAGGTGCGGCCATAGCTCATCCAGTCGCCGGGATGCTGGTCCGCCGCGGCGATCCGGGCCGAATCGACCGCCGCCGGCCCATCAGCCCGCTGGCAGCCCCAAAGTCCCAGCGCCGCCGCGGCGCCAGCCAGCCACGCAGCCCCGATGCGCGCGCCCCTCATCCCGAAAGCTCCCTTGCCGATGCGCCGGCGATCCGGCGTCTTGGTTGACGAGCTTTCTACGCCAAGCTTCAGCTTTGGCCAGCCGTGACCTCAGGGGCGCCTCGACAACCGGGTCGAATCCGTCATGAGAGAGTCCGATGCAGAATCAGGCCTTCTTCCGCCGCGAAGGCGAACTCTATGCGCCCAATCCGGTCAGCCGCGGCCCCTGGAGCCCCACTTCGCTGCACGGGCGCGTGGTCGCGGGCCTGCTCGCCGCCGAGATCGAACGCCGCCACGGCGGAGCGGAGTTCACGCCCGCCCGCTTCACCGTCGATCTCTATCGCCTGCCCGATTTCACCGCCGCCGAGGTTGCGGTGCGCCCGGTGCGCGAGAGCCACAGGCTGCGGGTGATCGATGCCGAATACAGCTGCGGCGGCGTCAGCTTTGCGCGCGCCACCTGCCAGCTGCTGCGCCGCTCGCAGAACCCACCCGGCAATGTCTGGCGTCCGCCCGACTGGGACGCGCCGCCGCCGTCGCAGATCGAGCCGCCGACCGAGCCCCGCGCGGCCATGGGCGGCATGTGGGCGACGCGGCCGATCAGCGGTGGTTTCGGGACGGTCGGCAGCAAGCAGCTGTGGATGAGCGAGGTGCGCGACCTCGTCCAGGGCGAGCCCTTGACGCCGTTCGCGCGCGCCGCCCTGGCCGCCGACTTCGCCAGCCCCTTCGCCAACTCGGGCGACGCGGGCCTCGGCTGGATCAACAGCGACATCAGCCTCTATCTGCATCGCCTGCCCGCCACCGAGTGGATCGGCTTCGAGGTGGTCAATCACCAGGCGAGCGACGGCGTCGCCATCGGCGAGTGCTGGCTGCACGACGAGGCCGGCCCGATCGGCTCGGCGAGCGTCGCCGCGCTGGCGCAGCGGCGCGAGATGCGGGGGTGAGCACGGCGGGGCTCTTCGATCTGAGCGGCCGCGTCGCCCTCGTCACCGGCGGCAACGGCGGCATCGGGCTCGGCATGGCGCTGGGCCTGGCCGCATCCGGGGCGAGCGTGGTGATCGCCGGCCGCGACGAGGCCAAGAATGCCGGCGCGCTGGCGCGGCTCGTCGCCCTGGGCGCGCCGCACCACGCCCTGCGCGTCGATGTCGCCGACGAGGCCGCGTGCCGGGCCATGCCGGGCGTCGCCGCCGAGCGCTTCGGGCGGCTCGACATCCTCGTCAACAACGCCGGCGTCGCCCGCCGCCGCCGGCCCGAGGCCATGAGCCTGGCCGACTGGAACACGGTGCTGGCGACCAATCTGACGGCGGCGTTCGTCGCCGCCCAGGGCGCCTATCCGCTGATGCAGGCGGCCGGCGGCGGCAAGATCATCAACATCGGCTCGATGTATTCCCTGTTCGGCGCGCCCTACATAAGCGCCTACGCCGCCAGCAAAGGCGCCCTGGTGCAGCTCACCAAGTCGCTGGCCGCAGCGTGGGCCGGGGACAACATCCAGGTGAACGCCATCCTGCCCGGCTGGATCGACACCGACATGACCCGGCCCGCGCGCACCGGCGCACCCGATTTCGACCGGGCGATCGTGGCCAGGACGCCCGCAGGGCGATGGGGCGAGCCGGACGACTTCGCCGGTCCCGCGGTCTTCCTCGCCAGCGCCGCTTCGGATTTCGTCACCGGCGCATCCCTGGCCGTGGACGGGGGCTACTCGATCACCGGCTAGGCCGGCGCCCTTTCATTCCTGGCGTTTTTGGCGGCATTCTCCCGACTCCGGCGACCGAGGCAGACGGAGGGCGCGATGCCAGGCACGGCCATGCCCGAGCAGCTCAGGGTGCGGCCGCGCCAGGGCGGCTTCGGCGCCGAGGTCGCGGGGCTCGATCTCTCCCGCCCGCTGGCGGCGCCCGCCCTCGCCGCCGTCAAGGCCGCATTCCTGCGCCACGGCGTGCTCTGGTTCGCGCAGCAGCGGCTGGATCATGACGCGCTCGAGGCGTTCACGCTGCAGTTCGGCCAGTTCGGCAACGACCCCTACATCGCGCCGCTGGCCGATCGCCCGCACATCCTGGAGGTGCGCCGCGAGCCGGACGAGCGGGCGAGCCCGTTCGGCGCGGCCTGGCACTCTGACTGGAGCTTCCAGGAGACTCCGCCCTTGGCGACCATTCTCGTCGCTAAGGTCGTCCCGCCCAGCGGCGGCGACACGCTGTTCGCCGACGGCATCGGCGCCTACGAGGCCCTGACGCCGGCGTTCCGGCGCATGATCGCGCCGCTGAAGGCCATCCACTCGGCGGCGCGCCCATACGGGCCTTCGGGCTTCTACGCCGGCGAGGCCGGCCGCACGGGCATGACCATCCTGCCCAGCGCCGAAGCGGAGAAGCGCTTCGCCCATCCGCTGGTGCGCACCCTGCTCGACGGACGCACCGCGCTCTACGTCAACCCGGTCTACACCGTCGGCGTCGAGGGCTTCGAGGCGGCGGAAGCCGCGGTCCTGCTGGGCTTCCTCTTCAAGCACATGACCGAAGAGCGCTTCGTCTATCGGCACGTCTGGAGCGAAGGCATGCTGACCATGTGGGACAACCGGCGCCTGATCCACAACGCCACCGGCGGTTACGACGGCCACCTGCGCGTCATGCACCGCACCACCGTGGCCGGCGAGCGGCCGGTCTGACGGCGCACGAACCGAGCTTCGCTCGCGGGAGAGGCGAAGCAATCCAGCCGCGTTGCTGAAGTTCAGCGTGTCTCTTTGCCAACGACGTCAGCGTGTGTATGATGTGCATGATGAGGAGCGCGGAGGTCATCCGGCAACTGAAGACCGCCGGGTGGGTATTGGATCGGATTCGTGGTTCGCACCACGTCTTCAAACACCCCGACCGTCCCGACCACCTCGTGGTTCCGCATCCCAAGAAGAACCTCGGCGTCGGGCTGATCGCCGCGATCCGCAAGCAAGCCGGCCTGTAGGAGGGCGGAATCATGCGTTACCCCATCGTGATCGAACCCGGCACCGAAAGCGCAGCTTTCGGCGTCGTCGTGCCTGATTTTCCTGGCTGCTTCTCGGCCGGGAATGATCTGGATGAAGCGCTTGCCGGCGCCGAGGAAGCCGCCGCCGCCTGGATCGACGCCACTCTCGACGCGGGCGGGGCCATCCCCGCGCCGACCAGCCTGGAGGCCCTGCGCCGGAACCCCGACTACGCGGGATGGACATTCGGCGTCATCAGCCTGGATCCGGCCCTGCTCGACGACGCCACGGAGCGCGTGAACATCACGCTGCCGCGCCGCGTGCTGAAACGCCTCGACGCCATGGCTCAGGCGGCCGGCGAAAGCCGGTCCGGCTACGTCGCGCATCTGACCTTGGAAGAGCCGCGACACATCGATCAGGACGGCAAGGCCGCCTGAGCATTCTCTGCGGCGGTCTTCTTCGCCCGACAGGGTCAGTCCGCTGCGCCGCGAGAGAGCGAAGCGCGGTTCCTCAGAGCACCGCCAGCATCTCGCCCACCAGCGGATGGCGGACGATGTCGGTCTCGGCGAGGCGCACGACGGCGACGTTGGCGATGCGCTCCAGCCGTCCGGCGACTTCGGCCAGACCGGAGAGTTCCGGCAGCAGGTCCGACTGGCCGGGATCGCCGGTGACCACCATGGTGGACGACCAGCCAAGCCGGGTCAGCAGCATCTTCAGCTGGCCGTAGGTGCAGTTCTGGGCCTCGTCGATGACCACGAAGGCGTTGTTGAGGGTGCGCCCGCGCATGAAGCCCACCGGGGCGATCTCGATGGCGCCCTCGGCCATCAGGGCGCGCACCTGCTTCATCGACATCCGGTCCGAGAGCGCGTCGTAGAGAGGACGAAGATAGGGGGCGAGCTTGTCCTCCATCTCGCCCGGCAGGAAGCCGATGGATTCGCCCGCCTCGACCGCCGGGCGCGAGAGCACGATGCGGGCCACCCGGCCGACCTCGAGCGCCTCGACCGCCCTGGCGATGGCGAGGTAGGTCTTGCCGGTGCCCGCCGGACCCAGCGCCAGCACCAGGGCCTTGGCGGCCATGGCTTCAAGCAGCCGCGTCTGGCCCGCCGACTTCGGCTTGACCGTCTTCAGATAGGCCTGCTCGCGCCCCGCCTCGACCGCGACCGGGCTCCAGGCGCGCGAGATCGGCAGGCGCCGCACCTTGCCGTCGTCTTCGGGCTGGATGGTCTCGAACGCGCCCTCGCGCGCCATCCGCTTCAAGGCTCGCCTGGTCATCGAAAGCCTCCGCTTGGCAGAGTTGATGCTGAGCGCGGCGCCGGCCGGCCGCGCCTTCGGGTTCGACTGGGAGAGAGGAAAAGCTGGGCGCCGCCGCTCGTGCGGACCGCTTCGACGCGTCGGGGGCGGGAAACTCGTCCGCCCGAACACCGCAAGCGACACCCGGTTCTCCGTCCGCGAGGAGACCCGCGAGGCGCTGCACCCCGCGGGGTGGGATGCGAGAGGGCTCTGGCCCGCCCGAATCGCCGAACTAGAATGATCCTAGCGCGCCTTCCGATCCCCCACCCAAACCGAATTCGCCAGAAGAGGACTTGCGCCGATGACAGCCTACAGGTTGGGCGACCGGGCTCCGACGCTGCCCCCGGCCGGCGAATACTGGATCGCTCCGAGCGCCCAGGTGATCGGCAACGTCATCCTGAAGAGGAACGCCAGCATCTGGTTCGGGGCGGTGCTGCGCGGCGATAACGATCCGATCACCGTCGGCGAGAATTCCAACGTGCAGGACAATTCGGTGCTGCACACCGACACCGGCTCGCCCCTGATCATCGGCGACAACGTCACCGTCGGCCACATGGTCATGCTGCATGGCTGCACCATCGGCGACGGCGCCCTGATCGGCATCGGCGCGATCGTGCTCAACGGCGCCCGGATCGGCAGGAACTGCCTCGTCGGCGCCGGCGCCCTGGTCACCGAGGGCAAGACGTTCCCGGATGGCTGCATGATCCTCGGCTCGCCCGCCAGGGTGGTGCGCGAACTGGCGCCCGAGCACGCCGCGCGCATGGGCCTGGGCGCGCTGCACTATGTCGAGAACTGGAAGCGCTTCAGCGCCGGGCTGGCGCCGGCGTGAGGCTCGCCTCGACCCGCGCCGGCGTTCAGCGGGCGAGGACGATCCAGGTGGCGGAGCCGAGGAGGACGCCGTCGGCGCCCAGGTGCGGCTCGAGGGCGGCGCGGACCGCCGCGGCGATCGCCGGCTTCAGCTGCGGGTGTTCGCGCACCGCCGCGCCGAGCGGCCCGACGCGCAGCACGGTGTCGGTGGAGCTGTCGAGGTCGCCCCAGCCCACGCTGCGGTCATGCGGCTCGATCCGGACGTCGGCGAAGCCGGCGCGGGCGAGGATGTCCGCCAGGCGATCGCGGTCGGCGAACGCGAAGGGTCCCGGCGCAGCGGGGTCGGGCGCGGGCGGCGGCGGCCCCGGCAGCAGCGGTCGGGCCGCGGCCATCGGGACCGTCATCCAGGGATTCTCGGCCAGGGCGCGCCAGCAGACGAACGCCAGTCGCCCACCGGGCTCGAGGGCGCGGCGGACGTTGGCGAAGGCGGCGGCCGGATCGGCGAAGAACATCACCCCGAACCGCGAGAAGGCGCCGTCGGCCGGCGCGAACGGGTGCACCTGGGCGTCCGCCTGGACGAAGCGCGCCTGGCCGAGCCCGGCCGCCGCGGCGCGCGCCCGCGCCACCGCCAGCATCGGCGCCGAGAGGTCCGCGCCCAGCACCGAGCCGCCGGCGCCCACCCGCCGCGCCAGCTCCAGCGTCGTCGCGCCGCAGCCGCAGCCGAGGTCGACCAGCGTCTCCCCCTCGGCCGGCGCCAGCGCCCGCATCGCCTCCAGGCCCAGCGGCTCGATCTCCCGGTCGAGCGCCGGCTGCATGGCGACCCAGTTCGGGCCGGCGGTCTCGTTCCAATAGGCGATCTGGCCGGCGTTGGGGCCGGCCGCCTCGAGCACGTCCATGGGCGTTTGCCTCCGAAAGGGACTGGTCATCGAAGCCAGGATGTGGCGAACCTCCGCCCGGCGAAGCGGCGGAGGCGGGAGGAACGACAATGGCCTATGAGTATGTCGGCGTCGAGCGCGACGGTCCGATCACCACGGTGACGCTGAATCGGCCCGAGGTGATGAACGCCCTGCACTCCTTCGCCCACGCCGAACTGGGCGAGGTGTTCGACGGCTTTGCGCGCGATCCCGATCAGTGGGTCGCCATCGTTACCGGCGCGGGGGACCAGGCCTTCTCGGCCGGCAACGACCTGAAGCACCAGGCGAGCGGCGGCAAGCTGGGCTCGCCGCCCTCCGGATTCGCCGGGCTGACGGCGCGCTTCGACCTCGCCAAGCCGGTGATCGCGGCGGTGAACGGCGTGGCCATGGGCGGCGGCTTCGAGATCGCGCTCGCCTGCGACCTGATCATCGCCTCGGAGAACGCCGTCTTCGCCCTGCCCGAGCCGCGCGTCGGGCTGGCGGCGCTCGCCGGCGGCCTGCACCGGCTGCCGCGCCAGATCGGGCTGAAGCGCGCCATGGGCATGATCCTGACCGCGCGGCGCGTCTCGGCCGCCGAGGGGCTCGAACTCGGCTTCGTCAACGAGGTGGTTCCGCTCCCCGAACTGATGAGCGCGGCGCGGCGCTGGGCCGACCTCATCTGCGAGTGCAGCCCGATGTCGATCCGCGCCTCCAAGCAGGCGGTGATGCAGGGCCTGGGCGAGCCGTCGCTGGAAGCGGCTCTGAAGGCCCAGGGCCGCTACGAGGCCGTGGCCGCGCTCTATCGGTCCGAGGATTTCGTCGAGGGACCGGTGGCGTTCGCGCAGAAGCGCCGGCCGCAGTGGAAAGGGCGCTGAGCGTGGCCGCCGCGGGCTTCGACTACATCGTCATCGGCGCCGGCTCGGCCGGCTGCGCGCTGGCCAATCGTCTCAGCGCCGATGCGGGAACCCGCGTGCTGCTGCTGGAGGCCGGCGGCCGGGACGATTCCCTGCTGGTGCGCATGCCGGCCGGCGTCGGCGCCCTGATCCGCGCCAAGGGCGACTACAATTGGGGCTTCTGGACCGAGCCGGAGCCCAATCTCGACGGACGCCGGCTGTGGTGGCCGCGCGGGCGCGGGCTCGGCGGCTCGTCGTCGATCAACGGCATGGTCTATATCCGCGGCCACGCCCGCGACTACGACCAGTGGCGCCAGATGGGGCTGAGCGGCTGGGGCTTTGCCGACGTGCTGCCCTATTTCAAGCGCGCCGAGAGCTTCGAGGGCGGCGCCGACGCCTACCACGGCGCCGAGGGGCCGCTGCACGTTTCCAGGGCCGCCTCGCCGCATCCGATCTATCGCGCCTTCATCGAGGCCGGGATCGAGGCGGGGCACGCGCGCACCGGCGACTTCAACGGCGTGCAGCAGGAAGGCTTCGGCCCCTATCAGCTGACCATCAAGAACGGCCGGCGCTGGAGCGCCTCAGCGGCCTACCTCGCGCCCATCCTGGGGCGGCGGCCGAACCTGACGCTGGCCACCGGCGCGCGCACCACGCGCATTATCGTCGAGCGCGGCCGGGCCGTGGGCGTCGATTACGTGCAGGCGGGCCAGGCGCGCACCGCGCGCGCAGCGGCCGAGGTGCTGGTCTGCGCCGGCGCGGTGCAGTCGCCGCACATCCTGCAGCTCTCCGGGATCGGCGATCCCGACCGCCTCGCCGCCGCCGGCGTCCAGCCGGTCCATGCCCTGAAGGGGGTCGGCGAGAACCTGCAGGACCACCTCGACGTGACCCTCGCGTGGGAGACCCGCGGCGTGAAGACCGCCCACGCCTATTCGCAAGGGCTGAGCCGCCTGACCACCGGGCTCGAGTATGCGCTGTTCGGCAGGGGCTTCGGCCGGCAGAACTTCCTGGAGGCGGGGGCCTTCCTGAAGTCGCGCCCGGACCTCGACCGGCCCGACCTGCAGCTTCACTGCGTGCTCGCGATCATGCGCGATCACGGCAAGCAGAGCGCCGGCAAGGACGGCTTCTCGGTGCATGTCTGCCAGCTGCGCCCCGAGAGCCGCGGCCGCGTGGGGCTGCACTCGGCCGACCCCTTCGCCGATCCCGCCATAGCGCCAGGCTATCTCGCCACGCCCGAGGACCGGCGGGCGCTGCGCGAGGCGGTCAAGATGGTGCGCGAGATCGGCGCCCAGGCGGCGCTGGCGCCGATCCGCGGCCGCGAGGATGCGCCTGGCGAGGCCGTAGCCTCCGACGCCGAGATCGACGCCTGGATCCGCCGCTCGGCCGAGACCATCTATCATCCGGTGGGAACCTGTCGCATGGGCGTAGCCGGCGACCCGATGGCTGTGGTCGACGCCGAGCTGAAGGTCCAGGCGCTGGCCGGGCTGCGCGTGGTCGACGCCTCGGTGATGCCGACGCTAATCGGCGGCAACACCAATGCGCCCACCATCATGATCGCCGAAAAGGCCGCCGACATGATCCTGGGCCGCGCCCCGCCCGACCCGATCGAGGCGCCGATCCACGAGGATCGCCCCGTCGCGGCCTGAGGCGACGGCCTGATCGCTGTGCTATGACGCCTTGCGAGAACGCTCGCGGGTGGCGCGGGCGCCGCGCCAGGGCGCTGCGATGAGCAAGGCTTCACCTGATCCATCAAGCTTGGTGCTGGCAGATCTTCCTGCTTTGCTGCCAAGGCTCGAGGCGCTCTACAAAGACATCCACGCCCATCCGGAGTTGTCCATGCGGGAGACGCGCCCTGCGGATCTCGCCGCGAAGGAACTGCGCGACAACGGCTATGAAGTGACCACCGGTCTCGGCGGGACAGGCGTCGTCGGCCTGCTTCGCAACGGCGAAGGCCCGACAGTCATGTTGCGCGCCGACATGGACGCCCTCCCCGTTCGCGAGGCCACCGGCGTCGACTATGCAAGCGCGGTCACGGCGATCGACGCCGAGGGCAACGCCGTCCCCGTGGCGCACGCCTGCGGCCATGACATGCACGTCGCCTGGCTGACGGGCGTGACCGCCCTGCTCGCCAAGCGGCGCGACGCCTGGCGCGGCACGGTGATGGCGGTGTTCCAGCCCGGTGAAGAGACGGCGCAAGGCGCGCAGGCCATGATCGACGATGGCCTGTTCAAACGCTTCGCGAAGCGTGATGTCGTGCTCGGCCAGCATGTCATGGTGGGACCGGCGGGCGCCGTGGCGGGCAGCGCCGGACCCATCACGTCCGCCGCCAATAGTCTGCAAATCCGGATCTTCGGGCGCGGCGCGCATGGGTCCATGCCGCAGGCCAGCATCGACCCGATCGTCATGGCCGCCGCGATCGTGTTGCGGCTGCAGACAATCGTCTCGCGTGAGATCGCCGCGACCGATGCCGCCGTGGTGACCGTCGGCGTGCTGCAAGCCGGCGCCAAGGAGAACGTGATTCCGGATGAGGCCCTCATCAAGCTGAACGTGCGGACATTCGACGAAGGTGTTCGCAAAGACGTGCTTGCGGCGATCGAGCGGACCGTCGACGCCGAGGCGCAGGCGTCGGGCGCGCCGCGGGCGCCGGAGATCACGCCGCTCGACCGCTATCCTCTCAACGTCAACGACAAACGGGCGAGTGACCGAGTCGTCGATGCCCTTCGCCGCCATTTCGGCCCTGAGCGTGTGCGGCACACGGGGCCTGCCCCGGCCAGCGAGAACTTCGGCTGCTTTGGAACAGAGTGGAATGCGCCGTCGGTTTACTGGTTTGTCGGCGGCGCCGACCCCAAGATCTACGCCAAGGCCAAGGCCGAGGGACGGATCAACGAGTTGCCGGTGAATCACAGTCCGAAGTTCGCCCCGGTGATCCATCCCACCCTCGAGACGGGCGTCGAGGCCCTGGTCGCGGGCGCACTGGCGTGGCTGGCCCAGTGAGACATCGACCCGCCGCCCCGGCGACGCTCGAGACTTGCGTCGTTGGCGCTGAACCTCTTTCCTGAACAGAAGATGGTCCACGATCTTCTGCTGGCGTTCGATCTCGCCGGGACTTTTGTGTTCGCAGTCAGCGGGGCCATGCTGGGCGTACGGCGCCGCCTCGACATATTCGGAATCCTGGTCCTGTCGTTCGCGGCGTCCAGCGCCGGCGGCGTCGTGCGCGACCTCCTGATCGGCGCGGTTCCGCCTGCGGCGATCAGCGACTGGCGCTATCTTGCCGTTTCGGTCGCGGCGGGGCTGCTGACTTTCGTCTGCTCCTCGCCGATGACTCGCCTGCGCGAGCCCATCCTGATATTCGACGCGGCCGGTCTGGCGCTATTCGCCGTCGCCGGCGCCGAGAAGGCGCTCACCCACGGCCTCAATCCACTGATGGCGGCGCTGATGGGCATGCTGACCGGAATTGGCGGCGGCATCGTGCGCGATCTGCTCGTCGCGCGGACGCCCGTCGTTCTGAAGAGCGATCTCTACGCTCTGGCTGCACTGGCCGGCGCCGGGCTGGTGGTCGCCGGGCGGGTGCTGCATCTGCCGGTGGTCCCGACCACCGTCGCAGGCGCGGTGGCGTGTTTCGCGCTTCGCCTGCTGGCGATCCGCTTCGGATGGAATCTGCCGGTGGCACGCCCGACCGACAGCCAGAAAGGCGCCGAGCGCATCGACGCCGACCGGTAAGGCAGTGCAAAGGCGCCGAGGGCGGCAAGCATCGCGCCCCGCTGTTGGAAGCCCTCGGGGGCGTCGTCGATAGCGGCCGCCGCCACCATCACCATGCCTCCGCATACGGCCGGACTTCCGAGAGGAACGACCATGCCGACTTGGCCTGGTGGGCGATGTGCCAGATCTCGTCGGCGATATCGGCGGGGCGGCAGAAGTAGTCGTCCGGCTTTTCCGGATTGTTTTTTCGCTGCCACTCCAGGTCGATGGCGGCGTCGATGATCAGGTAGGCGACGTGAACGCCTCGCGGTCCCATGGTGCGCGCCATCGACTCGGCAAGGATGCGCTGCGCCGCCTTGGTCGGGGCGAAGCCCGCGAAATTTGCCCTGCCGCGCTGCGCCGAGGTGTTGCCGGTGACGATCAGCGCCCCGCCGCCTGCCTTCTCCATCCGCGGCGCCGCCCATCGGCCCAGGTGCATCAGCGCCATGACGTTTACCCGGAAATTCCGCTCGAGCACCGCCGGATCAACGTCCAGGAAATTGGCGAAGGCGCCGCCGACGGCATTATGGACCGCAACCTTTGGTGTGCCGGCGCGGGTCTCGGCCGCGTCCAACGCGGCTTGCAGGGCGACGGGATCGGATACGTCGCAGGGCAAGGCGAAGGCGTCCCGGAATTCGTTCGAGAGCGCGTCCAGCCGGTCGGCGCTGCGGGCCAGCATGGCCACCTGATAGCCTCCATCGTGGAAGCGACGGACGATCGAGGCGCCGGTCCCAGGCCCGACGCCTGTGACGATCGCGAGCGGTTTCATGCGGCGATTCCCAGGCTGGCGCGGACGAAGTCGAGCCGATCGTTGCCGAAGAACATCTCGTCGCCGACGTACATGGTCGGTGCGCCGGAGACCCCGCGGGTCGCCGCTTGCGCCGTGGCCTCATCGAGCGCCGGGTCATCGATCCGCGTCAGAAGTCCTGGCGCGTCGATCCCGCCGCCGTTCAGGACGGCGACGACTTCGGCGGGCGTCGCCAGCGGCGCGCCGGATCCCCAATAGGCGCCGAAGATCGCCTCGACAGCCGCGTCCGACTGACCCAGCTCCGCCGCCGCAAGGGTGGCCCGCAAGAGCCGGCGGCCGTCGATGTCGGCGCCCTGGGGATGGCGCTGAAATGGCACCTTGTAGATGGCCACCCAACGCTGCAGGTCGACGCCCAGGTATTTCCCCTTAGGCTTGCAAGTGATGCTGGTGGGCACATTGCCGATCTGGTCCATCAACTGAAGGATCTCGAACGGTCGCCAGGCGATCTCGACGCCCAGAAGACGCACCTGGGTCTGGGCGAGGTAGGCGTACGGACTGCTATAGTCGAAATAGAAGTCGAGAGCGGCCATTGCCGTGCTCCTTTCGGACGGCCCTATCGGCCCTGAAAGACTGCGGGGCGTCGCTCGATGAAGGAGCGGATGCCTTCGGCGGCGTCGGCGGTGCCCATTACCCGGCGCCGGATCGCCGCAACCGCATCGATGGCTGCCTGCTCACCGGCCTCGGTGAACCTGCGCCCGGCCTCCTTGGTCACCTGGATCCCCAGAGGCGCATTGGCGGCGATGATCTGGGCGATCTCCATGGCGCGCTCGACCTGCCGCCCGGGCGGCACGACCTCTTGCACCAGCCCGATGCGGTGCGCCTCTGCGGCCCCGAACTCGTCGCATAGCATCAGGTGATACATGGCGTTCCCCCACCCGGCTCGGGCGATGTAGCGGAAGTGGGCGCCGCCTAGCGGGGCGATGCCGCGCTTGCCCTCCATCTGGCAGAACCGGGTTCCCTCGGCCGCCACGACGATGTCGCCGGCAAGCGCCATCTCGATACCGACTGTGAAGCAGATGCCCTGCACCGCCGTGACGAGCGGCTTGCGGCACTGGTTGCGTATGCCGAACGGATCGACGTGGTCATCGGGATATGGGTCGGCGTCGCGGTCGGCCCGAAGAACTTCGGCATGTCGAGACCCGCGGTGAAGTTGTCTCCTGCCGCACAGAGCACCCCGACCCATAGCTCCGGATCTCGATCGAGCTCGGTCATGGCGGCAGCGAGCGGCGCCATCATCTCCGGCACGAAGGCGTTCTTCTTGGCCGGATTGTCGATCACGATCTTCAGGATGTGGCCGTGTCGCTCACTCCGAACCCGGCCTTCGACGACGGCGCTCTCTTTCATGGCCTTTCCTCCCGCCGACGCACCAAGGCTCGGCAATCTGGATTATGTTCGTCATTCACGACAATGATGGTTATAATCCTGTTCGTCAACCGAGGAGTCGCGCAGATGGGACATTCGCAGGCCGAGAAGGCGCAGAACCGCGAACGCATCCTGGCCGAGGCGTCGCGCCAGGTGCGTCGCGACGGGCTGGAATCGGTGAGCGTCGGGACGCTCATGAAGAGCGTGGGCCTCACCCATGGCGGCTTCTATGGGCACTTCGAGAACCGGTCTGCGCTTCTCGCCGAAGCCCTCGAACGTGCGCTCCTGGAAGGCGAGGCGAATGCGAAAGCGCAGGGCTCGACGAGCCCGCGAAGCCTGTCCGCCATCGCGCGCAGCTATCTCAGCCGCGCTCATCGCGATGCCCGGGAGAGCGGGTGCGCCATGGCGGCGCTCGTTTCTGACGTGGCACGTGCAGACATCTCGTCGCGCGAGGTCATGACCGGCCACATCGAGGGCTTCATCGCATCGGTGTCCGAGGCCCTCGACGGAGACCAGGAGCGCGCCATCGTCGCCGTCAGCGCGATGGTCGGCGCGCTCGCGCTCTCCCGGGTCGTCGCGGATCCCGCACGTTCAGATGCGTTCTTGAAGACGGTGCGAGACCATCTCAAGGCGCTCGACATCGGCGAACGAGGAAAACCCAAGGACGCTGACGCGCCAGACGCCAGGGGATGCTAGCGGCCGTCAGGGCGCCGGGATGTGGCCACCGCGGTTGTCCAGGTTTCTTGGACACCCTCCGGGGGTTAGACGGCCTTCGGCGCTTGGCGACCTGCGAAGGTCGGGCTGTCGCGGCCCGATCCCGATCTAATCGGCGAGGGCGCCGTCCAGCCCAAGCACGTAGAGCGCGCGCACGCCGCTGGCCATCGCTTCGTCCGCGGCGGTCTCCGTCTCGACGAAGCCGAGCCGCTGGGAGGCGGGGTTCTGGGAATCGACGTGCGCTGCGAGCCGCGCGAGGCCCGCGAGGCGCGAGGGCGCGCCGCAGAGAAGCGCTACGGCCCACGTGGCGTGGCCCCGGCCGCGGAAGCCAGCATAGAGCCAATAGCTGACATTGGGGCTCTCGGACCTGCGGCCTCTGACTTGCGGCGGGAGGAATTGGTTGCGGCCGGCGCGGCTCTGTTCAGGCCCCGGTCCAGGGGTTGAACACCGGTCCGCCCCAGACTTCGAAATCGCGCACGTTGCGCGTGACGAGGGTCAACCCGGCGACCTCGGCCGTCGCCGCCAGGAACGCATCGATCACCGCCATTGGCCTGCCAGCCGCGAGGGCTCGGGCTCGAACTGCGCCGCACGCATCGGCGATGGGCAAGGTGACATTCAGAACCCGATCGCCCATTTCGAGCGGCAATTCTCGGGTGAGCCAATCTTCGAGCCGTTCTCGGCGACGGCCCTGCGGCAGTCGGTCGATCCCCAGCCGGATCTCCGAAAGCGTAACCACGCTCACACAGATCGTCTGGAATTCGACCCGCCGCATCCAGGCGACGACGCCGGGATCGGCGTTAGGACGGCGATATTCCGAAAGCACGTTGGTGTCGACGAGGCTATCCACGCCCGTCTCGGCCAAGCTCGACGTCTCGGCCAAGGTCCGGATCACGCTCCAACTTGAGGCCCGACCCCTTCAGGGGCGACCGTTCGAGAAACTCATAGAGCGTGCGCGCCGTCTGGGTCCGCTTCTCCCATTCGGGCGCCGAAACCACCACCACGGCATCCCTCCCGTTGCGCGTCACGCGCTGCGGTCCCTCGGTGCGCGCCTTCTCCACCACTTCGCTGAACTTGGCCTTGGCCTCGGCCAGGCTCCAGGTTCCGTCGGCCACGATTCGCGCTCCTTCACGACTACTTTGACCAACATGGTCACGCCGAGCGGACGTCGCAAGCCGTCACGCGTCCAGGTCCTCCGGCAAAATGGCCATCTCGAACATGAACGAGCCGTCCTCGTCCTCGTCCTGATAGACGACGCCGATGAACTCGCCCTTCAGCTCCACCTCGGCGGAGTCCTTCTGCTTGGGACGGGCGCGCAAGGCGATGTGCGGGTTGCCGAAGGTGCGCTTCAGGTGCGCCTGGATGCGGTCGATGTCTTTCTGGTCCACGGGCGGCGCTCCAATGCTGAAGCCGGCGACCCTAGCGGCGATCACCGCCGCCGCAAGCGCTCAGATGACGTAGTCGGAGTCCACGTCGAACAGGGTCTGGTCCATGGTCTTGGAGGGTTCCGAGCAGGTCGGGCAGTTGACCAGGCGCGCCGGCACGCCCACGGCCGTGCAGCCGGACGGCACCGGCTTGGTCACCACCGACCCGGAGCCGATCTTGGAAAAATCGCCGATATGGATGTTGCCGATGACCAGGGCGCCCGCGCCGATCAGGACGCCCTTGCCGACCTTGGGATGGCGATCCACCCGGTCGGTGCTGGTGCCGCCCAGGGTGACGCCCTGCATGATCGAGACATCCTCGCCCACCCGCGCCGTCTCGCCGATGACGATGCCGGCGCCGTGATCGAAGAAGGCGCCCGCGCCGATCGACGCCGCCGGATGGATGTCCACGTCGAAGAGTTCGGAAGCGCGGCTCTGGAAATAGAACGCCAGCGCCTCGCGACCCTGCACCCACAGCCAGTGCGCGACGCGGTGGCTCTGCAGCGCCAGGAACCCCTTGAAGAACAGGAACGGCTGCACGTAGCCCTTGCACGCCGGGTCGCGTTCGAAGACGGCGCGCAGATCCGCCTCGACCAGACCGATCAGGGAAGGATCGCCCGCGAGCGCCTCGTCGCAGATCTCGCGCAGGCTCATCGCCCTCAGCTCCTGATCGCCGAGCTTGCGGGCGAGCTGGAACGACAGCGCCGCGGCGAGGCTGTGATGGCGCAGCACCACCGAATTGAGCAGCGAGGCCAGGGTGGGCTCCCGCGTCGCCAGGTGCTCGGCCTCGTTGCGCAGCGCCGGCCAGACCGGGGGCGCGCCGATGGCGCCGACGACTTCAAGGTGCTGAACCATGGTCGTCCGTTCCTTCCTTCGCCGCGACCGGCGGGGCTTGCGCGCGGAGGCCGGATCGCCCTTTGGTCGGCGATATGGCGCCTGGCCTCGCGGCGCGCCAGCCCAGGTTGCCGATAAAAATCCACGAGCGCCCGCGTTGCGAAAGCCCGGACGCGCCTATACCTCGGCTTTCGTCGCTCGATTCCCGAGCCTGGAGCGCAAGCCGTTGCCGCCAACCGTGCCGGCCGCGCCCGAATTCGGGCAGGAAGCGCCGATCGAAGGCTCGCCCGAGACCCTGGCCTTCCTGGCGCGGCGTCGCTCGGCTGCGGCCGTGATGCTGCGCGAGCCCGCCCCGGACCCGGCGGAGCTGACGGCCCTGCTGCGCCTGGCGACCCGCGTCCCCGACCACGGCAAGCTCTTTCCCTGGCGGTTCGTGATCCTGCGCGGCGGCGCCAAGCAGCGCTTCGTCGCCGGTCTCGAGGCCATCGCGGCGCGCCGTCCCGACGGCGAACGGCTGACGGCGAAGCTCGGCAAGATCCGCGCCCCGCCGCTGACCGTGGCCGTGATCTCCTGCGCCCGGCCCGGCGAGATTCCCGAGTGGGAGCAGCGGCTCTCCGCCGGCGCGGTGTGCATGAGCCTCGTCATCGCGGCCCAGGCGATGGGCTATGGCGCCAACTGGATCACCGACTGGTACGCCTATGACGAGGACGCCCAGGCGCTGCTCGGCGTTGGCGAGCGCGAGCGTATCGCGGGCTTCGTGCACCTGGGAACCAGCGACGGCGCGCCGCTGGAACGCGTGCGGCCGGATCCGGCGGCGATCAGCCGCGAATGGCCGGGCTGAGGCGGCGCTCGCCTCAGGCCGCCTGCCGACGCGGCGCGCCCATCCGTTCGAGGCGAGCGGCCATGTCCGCGGGCGTGATCGGCCCGATCACCGCCTGGGCCGCATAGGGCGCCTCCAGGGTCGAGATCTCCTCGGCGCTCAGCGGCGCGTCCACCGCCTTCAGCGGATCGTCCAGATGCTGGGCCTTGGTCACGCCGACGATCGGCGCGGTCACTGCGGGCTTGGAGAGCAGCCAGGCGATCGCCACCTGGGCGGGCGCCTCGCCGCGCGCCGCCGCGACGCGCTTCAGGGCCTCCAGCACCGCCTGATCCTCGGGGCGGTTGTAGCGGCCGCGGCCCATCGCCGAGCGCGAGCGCACCGTGCCGGCCTCGCGGGCGCCGGCCAGCACGCCGCCGGCGAGCGGGCTCCAGGGGATCAGACCGACGCCCTCCTCCAGGCAGAGCGGGTTCATCTCGCGCTCCTCCTCGCGGTAGGCGAGATTGTAGTGGTTCTGCATCATCGAGAACCTGGCGCGCCCCAGCTTGTCCGCGACGTGCAGGCACCTGGAGAACTGGTAGGCGAACATCGAGCTGGCGCCGACGTAGAGCGCCTTGCCCGCCTTCACCACCTCGTCCAGCGCCTCGATGGTCTCCTCGATGGGCGTCTCATAGTCGAAGCGGTGGATCTGATAGAGGTCCACGTAGTCGAGGCCCAGCCGCCTCAGGCTGGCGTCGATCGAGGCGCGGATGTGCTTTTTCGACAGGCCGCCGCGGTTGGGCCCGCGCCCCATGGGGTTGAACACCTTGGTGGCGATCACCGCCTCCTCGCGCCGCACCGCCAGCGCCTTCAGCGACCGGCCGAGAATCTCCTCGCTCTGGCCGCGCGAATAGATGTCGGCGGTGTCGAAGAAGTTGATGCCAGCCTCCACCGCCTTTTTGACGATCGGCAGGCTCGCTTCCTCGTCCAAGGTCCAGTCGGCCATGCCGCCGAAGCTCATGCAGCCCAGGCAGAGCCGCGACACCTGGGCGCCGGTCGATCCCATGCGCGTGAATTTCATCGGTCCAATCCTTCTTCGGCACGAAGCCCGTGAAAGCGCGTGTTCTGGCGCCGATGGCCGGCCGCGAACAGAGGGGGGCGGTCAACGCCCCCGCCTCAACGTCCCTGGTAGGCGGCGACGCCCTGGTCCGGCAGCCACAGGCCGGGCGGCGGCGCGCCGGTCTGCCAGAAGACGTCGATCGGAATGCCGCCGCGCGGATACCAGTAGCCGCCGATGCGCAGCCAGGCCGGCTGGGCGACCTCGACAATCTTCCTGCCGATCGCCAGGGTGCAGTCCTCGTGGAAGGCGCCATGGTTGCGGAACGAAGCGAGATAGAGCTTCAGCGACTTGGACTCGATCAGCCACGCGCCCGGCGCATAATCGATCACCAGCCGCGCGAAGTCCGGCTGGCCGGTGACGGGACAGAGCGAGGTGAACTCCGGGGCCGTGAAGCGCGCCAGATAGAGCAAGCCGGGGTGCGGATTGGGCGCCCGCTCCAGCACGGCGGCTTCAGGGCTCGCCGCCGCCTTCGCCTGGCTGCCGAGCTGAGTGAGGCGGGCCATCGCCGGCGCTGTAGCGCGGATCCCCCCGGGCGACAAACCGGCGACGGCGCAGCGCCCCGGAACAACGGCGGCCGCTGGGGATTTTGCCGGCGGGCGCGGACTGGAGGCGGGGAATACCAAGGCGCAACATGGCGGTGGCGAGCGACCACTACGAAGTGATCGTCGTCGGCAGCGGGCCGGGCGGCGCCTCGCTGGCGCACCACCTGGCCGCCGCCGGCAAGCGCATCCTGATGCTCGAGCGAGGCGACTACCTGCCGCGCTCGCTCGGCAACCTCAATTCCAAGACCGTCTTCGTCGATGCCGCCTACCAGGCGAAGGAGACGTGGTACGGGGCCGATGGCGGCGCGTTTCGTCCCGGGCTGCACTATTTCGTCGGCGGCAATTCCAAGGTGTATGGCGCCGCCCTGTTGCGTCTGCGCGAGCGCGATTTCGGCGAGCTGCGGCACGCGGACGGGGTCTCGCCGGCGTGGCCGCTGGGCTACGATGTCTTCGAGCCCTACTACGCCCAGGCCGAAGCGCTCTATCACGTGCACGGGCGCCGCGGCGAGGATCCCACCGAGCCCTGGTCGAGCGCGCCCTACGCCTATCCGCCGGTCAGGCACGAACCGCGCATCCAGGCGCTGAGCGACATACTCGAGGGCGCGGGGCTGCACCCGTTCCATCTGCCGCTGGGCATCAGGCTGATCCAGGATGCGAACGGCGCCGCCACCCCGGACAGCCCCTGCATCCGGTGCGACGCCTTCGATGGTTTTCCCTGCCCGTTCAACGGCAAGGCCGACGCCCAGGTGATCTGCGTCGATCCCGCCCGCGCGGCCTATCCGAACTTCGCCCTGCTGACCAACGCCTATGTAACGCGCCTGGAGACGGACGGCGCCGGCCGCAGCGTCGCTCGCGTGCACGTCGTGCGCGACAACGCCGTCGAGCAGTATTCGGCCGACATCGTGGTGGTCGCCTGCGGGGCGCTGAGTTCGGCGCTGCTGCTGCTGCGATCGCCGAGCGACGCGCATCCGCACGGCCTGGCCAATGGTTCGGACCAGGTCGGGCGCAACTACATCCGGCACAACATGTCCGTGGTGATGGCGCTGCTCAAGGAGCCGAACCACACGGTGTTCCAGAAGACGCTGGCGCTGAGCGATTTCTACTTCGGCGCCGACGACTGGGACTATCCGCTGGGCCTGATCCAGATGTGCGCGACCTCGCACGGCGAGCAGATCCGGGGCGAGACCCTGCCGGGCCAGCTTTCCTGGCTGCCGCGGATGCCGTTCGAGAAGATGGCCGAACACTCGATCGACTTCTGGCTGCAGAGCGAGGATCTGCCCCGGCCGGAGAACCGCATCCGCTATGTGGGCGACCGCGTGGTTCTGGACCTGCGTGAAGGCAACCTGGAGGCGGCACGGCGTCTGCGGGCCAAGCTCGAGGGCCTGCTGGCGCCGCTGGGCGCGTGGCCGCACCTGATCGAACGGCGTCTCTACCTGGGCAAGGACATCCCGATCAGCGGCACGGCGCATCAGGCCGGCACCTGCCGTTTCGGCGTGGATCCGGCGACCTCGGTGCTGGATCTCGACTGCAAGGCGCATGAACTGGACAACCTCTACATTGCCGACGCGAGCTTCTTCCCGTCCATCGGCGCGGTGAACCCGACCTTGACGATCATCGCCAATGCGCTGCGGGTCGCCGACCGGATCAAGGGGCGCCTGGCGTGACCTCGGCGACGGGCCGCCCGGCCGACGGAACGACGCGGGCCGTGGCAGGTTCGACCAGGCCCGGTCGGATGGAAGCGAGCCAATGAGCGAGGACGCGGCGACGCCGCCGAGGATCGGCTACTGGCACCTTTGGGTGGACGGCGATGGCGTCAGCCACCAGACCCAGTGCGCCTTGACCCGGTTCGAGCTGAAGGGCGTGGGCGGCGCGGCCCCGCAATGGAACGACAGTCAGGACCGATCCGAGGCGACGGTCGTCTACACCGTGCAGCCGGTGGGCTGGGTCGGCGACTGGCATGAGAACCCGGCGCCGCAGTGGATCGTCGTGCTGTCGGGCCGCTGGTGGATCGAATCCATGGACGGGACGCGCATCGAACAGGGGCCCGGCGAATTTTCCCTGGGCGAGGATCAGGGCTGCACGCCGACGAATGGGCGCAAGGGCCACCGCTCCGGCACGATCGGCGCCGCGCCGGCGGTGCTGATGACGGTCCAGCTGCACGTTGCGCCGCTGCGCACGCCCTGCCATTTCACGTGAGATGGACGGGTTCGAGATCCTGGACGAGCGCTTCCGGGCCTGCGTGCTGGCGAATGCGCCGCTGGTGAAGCTCGGCGAAGGGTTCGCTTGGCTCGAGGGTCCGGTCTGGTTCGCCGATCACGATTGCCTGCTGGTCAGCGACATTCCGAACGACCGCATCATGCGCTGGACCGAGGCCGCGGGGATGTCGGTGTTCCGCCAGCCGTCCGGCTTCGCCAACGGCCACACCCGTGACCGGCAGGGGCGGCTGATCGGCTGCTCGCACCAGCATCGCTGCATCACCCGCACCGAGCTGGACGGACGGGTCACCGTGCTGGCCGACCGCTACGAGGGCAAGCGCCTGAATTCTCCCAACGATGTCGTCTGCCGCTCGGACGGCGCGATCTGGTTCAGCGACCCGCCTTACGGGATCAACACCGATTACGAAGGCGGCAAGCAGACGCCGGAGCTGGCCCCGGCGCTCTACCGTCTCGACCCGCGCGACGGCAGCCTGCGGAGGATGGCCGACGATTTCGAGGGGCCGAACGGCCTCGCCTTCTCGCCGGACGAGCGCCTGCTCTACGTGGCCGAGAGCGGCCGCCAGTTCGCGGCCGATCCGGTGCGCCATATCCGCGTCTTCGATGTCCTCGACGACGGCGAGCGGCTGTCGCCGGGGCGGGTGTTTCACGAGGTCACGCCCGGCTTCGCCGACGGGTTCCGTCTCGACGAGGACGGCAATCTGTGGAGCAGCGCCGGCGACGGCGTGCACTGCATCGCCCCCGACGGCGCCATGCTTGGACGCATCGACGTGCCGTTCACGGTCTCGAACCTGACGTTCGGCGGCCGCAACCGCTCGCGGCTGTTCATCTGCGCATCGCACACCCTGTTCGCGATCTACACCAATCAGCGAGGCGCCCAGCGCCCCTGAGACCGCGCGGGGCGCCGGCCGGTCCGGGCCGCGATCGGGCCGGCGTGCGTCAGTTCGGATTCCAGCGGCAGGATCGCCGGACTCCATACTATAAGCGCCGATCGTGTGCGCGCGAGCGCTGGGAGGGAGACGGGGCATGGCGGGCAGGGATTACGAGGGATTCGTGGTGGTGGTCACCGGCGCCTCGACGGGGCTGGGGCGGGCGATCGCGCAGGAAAGCGCCGAACGCGGCGCGGCGGCCGTGGTGATCAACTACGCCAGCAACCGGGCCGAGGCCGAGGCCACCGGCGCCATGGTCGAGGCGGCCGGCGCCAAGGCCGTCCTCGTGCAGGGCGACGTAGCCAGCGACGACGACTGCCGGACCATCGCCGGCGCCGCAGAACCGTTCGGGCGCATCGACGCGCTCTTCAACAACGCCGGAACCACCATGTTCGCCGGCCACGCCGATCTCGACGCGGTGCAGGGCGCCGATTTCCAACGCATCTATTCGGTGAACGTGATCGGACCCTATCAAATGATCCGCGCAGGCCGCAGGCTGCTCGAGGCCGCGCCCCAGCCCGGCGCGGTGGTCAACACCGCCTCGATCGCCGGGGTCATGGGCAACGGCTCGTCCGTCCCCTACGCCGCCTCCAAGGGCGCCCTCGTCACCATGACGCTCTCGCTGGCGCGGGCGCTCGCGCCGAAGATCCGCGTCAACGCCATCTGCCCGGGCTATATAGACACGCCCTGGTTCGGCCGCGGCATGACGCCCGAGCGCGTCGAGCGGCTGCGCGAAGGCGCCGCGGCCGGCACGCCGCTGAAGGTCGCCTCCCGGCCCGAGGACATCGCCGGCGCCGCGATCTTCCTCGCCTCCCCCGCCGCGCGCCACGTCACCGGCGAGACCCTGCTCGTCGACGCCGGCTCGCACCTGGGCGCGGCGACGCTGGGGCTGCGCTGAAGGTTGCGGTGAAGGTTCCGGTGGCGCGGCCGCGGCGCCTGGACTAGGCTCGTGCGCTATGCGGGTCGTGATCGCGCTGCTGATCGCCTTGGGGCTTCTCGCCGCCCCGTCCGCCTCGCTCGCCGCATGCCCCTACGCCGCCGCGCCAGGGGCGATGGCGATGGCCGGGCCGATGGGCCACCAGGCCGCCGCGGCGCACGCGATCGGTCGGCCAGGTCGGCGCCTCGCGGCGCATCGCGGCGCGATGGGCCGGCGCTGCGCCCAGGCCTGCGCCTCGATCGCCGCCCTGACCATGATCGCGCCGCCTCTGCCGCCGTCGCTTCGGCTGGTCTCCACGCGCGCGACCCGGATCGCCGCGGCTTCGACCAGCCTGCGCGGCTTCGACCCGCCGGGACTGAAGCGACCGCCGAAGTCCATCGCCTGACGGGGAGGGGCGGCGTGCGCCGCCCGACTGCGTAGCCGCGGCCCCGCGCCGGCGCCACGCCCGCCAAGGCGCGCGCGCGGCCGGGATGCCCGCCATCGGCTCGTCGCCGCATTCAGGAGGATGAAGATCAGCACCTTCGCAGCAACCGTCTGCGCACTCGCGCCGGCGCTCGCAGCGGCGTCGCTGCTGCTGGCCGCCGCCGGCGTGCGCGCCGCGCCCCTCACCTTCGACGAAGCCGTCGAGCTTGCGGTCCGAACCGCGCCCAGCCTCCAGGCCAGGCGGATGGACGTCGCCGCCGCCGGATCGGCGGCGATCGCGGCGGGGCGTCTGCCCGATCCGAAGCTGCGGCTGGGGCTCGACAATTTCCCGGTGTCCGGTCCGCCGGCGGGGACGTTCGGCGGCGACAGCATGACCATGGCGAGCGTGGGATTGACGCAAGCCGTCCCGAATGGCGCGCGGCGCCGCGCCGAGCGCGAGCGGGCCCGCGCCGACACCGCCGCAGCGCGGAGCGGCCGGGCCATCGAGACCCTGCACGTGCGCCTGGACACCGCCCTGGCGTGGGTGGACCTCTACTATGCCGAACGGCGCCTCGCGGCCCTGGGCGAGGTGGCCAAGGCGATCGCGCCGCTGCGCGCCAGCGCCCCGGCCGGGCTCGCGGCCGGAACGCTGCGGCCGGCCCAGGCGCTGACGCCCCGGCAGCTCTTCGCGGCGCTCGACGACCAGCGCGACGATCTCGTCGCCGCCGTCGCCACGGCGAGAGCGCAACTGGTCCGCTGGACCGGGGATCCGCAGGCCGAGGTCGCCGGAGCGCCGCCGTCGATGCGCATCGACGCC
>Ga0307374_10003725_pt1 | contig 25847 bp, 17 predicted proteins | sample OX3MG_FD_202532 | JGI IMG/M metagenome (GOLD analysis project Ga0307374, IMG submission 202532) | Soil microbial communities from Risofladan, Vaasa, Finland - OX-3 | ecosystem: Environmental > Terrestrial > Soil > Coastal area > Acid sulfate soil | place: Finland: Risofladan, Vaasa | collected...
CGAGTCTGGCGCCGGATACTTCTTGAGCGATTGCGTTTTGCCCCACCATCAGCCTTTCCGACCTGCGGTCCTCTGGTTCTGCGCGCCCGTTCACCAGGGCATCGGTTAAAATCCGTGAACGGTTACTGCGCCGCCAACCATTCGATCCGCACGGCCAGCTTTTCGGCGCCTTCCTCGGCCGCCTGTTTGCCGAATTTGCGCAGCACGTATTCGGCCGCCTCTTTGGCGGCTTTCGTCTTTGCGCCAGCCACGACTGGCGCCGCCAAGCCGCCCGCGATCAGCACTGCCCCCAGGCATGATTTTGCGATCGAGTTCAAAGTGCGGTCTCCCGAGTTCAAAGGTTCTGAACGCGACTCTATGCCCCGTCGGTTCGTAGCAGTTCCAAGATGGCAGCTTTGCGCAGCTCTGCACGGCGTCGGGCGAAATCGCCGAGCGCCGCCTTGAGCCCCGGCGCAGCATCGTCGCCGTCGACGATCAGCGCATGCAGATGGTTGAGCTTGTCGTTCAGTTCCGCGGCCAGATTGCCGCGCGGGTCGGCCCACCAATCCCAGATCCAACTGACGAGTTGATCGACGATCAGGCCGACGACCAGCCCGGCGCCCAGCGTGGCCCACGAAGCCCCCGCCCCGGCGCCGAGAATGCCTGCCGAGACGCCCAGCCGCACCGCGACCTGCGTCAGCACTTCGCCCGCGACGAGCGACACGAGTTCCTGACTGACGTCGGCCTTCAAATCGTCGCCGATGTGGGCCAGCGTGCGCTGCAGGGCGTCTTGATAGGCTGCCCAGAGCGTCGCCTCGTCGGCGAATTGCGGCAACGCGGCGGGCGGCAGGTCGCTGAGATCTTCCCGCAGCTTGACCAGCATCCGGTTTTCGATCGCCGTCAGCGAATCGGCGTAGCTGCGGGCGATTTGCTCGATGGCTCGCGAGAGATCTTCGGGCGCGAAGAGATGTTCGCGGAAGGCGGATTGCAAGAACTCGGCGTGGCGGTTGCCTCGGGTGTAGGGCAGCTTGTCGGCGACGAACCGCCACTTGCTGCCCAAGCCCAGCACGGCGTCGGCGAATTGCGGCGTGTGTTTTTTTACGTCGGCGAAAAACTCATCGAGCGGCGCCAACTGCAACGCCCGTTGGCTCTCGGCGTCGGCCCAGGCCAGGCTGCGTTCGGCCCGCGCGGCGGCCTCGGCGCGAATCTCCGCCGGGGATGGCCCGCGCGGCGGCTCGGTCGTTGCCGGCCAGCCCAGCCAGCAGGTCGCCGCCGCCGTCCAAATCAGGCCGTGAGATCGCATCGAAGTGAGCCGCTTATGGGGGCCATTCGACGAACACGAAAAGGACGCCGCCGCCAGTATAGAGCACGCTAGCGCATCGTCAGCCGTTCATTTTGATGGATGTTCAAGTGATGGATGGCTGGGTCTGAGCCTGGGCGAAGGCCCAGTTCGCTGGGGGCATCGCCTAGGCTCTGCCGCCAGCCACCCTGGCCGCTAACATGCTCGAAACGGGGTTGACAGATCACTAGTCGGCCGCGGCGAACCGCGCTCGCAGGAACTTGGCCGCCGTGTCCCACTCGTCGGCGGCGGCTTTGAAATCGACCTGCATCGCCCGGATGGTGTTCGGCGTTTCGACCCGAGTCTTGGCATCGACCGCCGGATTGAGCGGAATTTGGGCGCTGGGGCCTGCGGCCAGCTTCGCTTCGACAGGGGGCGAAAGCAGGTAATCGACCAGTTTGCGGGCCGCCGCCGGGTGAGGGCAGGTTTTGAGAATCGCCAGCGTGTTGGGAATGAACAGCGTCCCCACGCCGCCTGCTTGCTGGTCGGGATAGATGATCGCCAGCGGCTTGCCGGCTTCCATTTCGCCGATCGCGTCGTCGGTGTCGGTCAGGCCGAAGGCCAGTTGGCCGCCGGCCACCGCCTGCGCCACCTGCCTATTGCCCGACATGATGCGGACGTCGTTGGCCTTGAGCCGCTCGAAATAATCTTCGGCCCGCTCGTCGCCCCAGACGGCGAACAGGCAGGCGGCGTGCGTAGCCGTCGTGCCGAACAGCGGCTTGGCGATGCCGATCTGGCCGCGCCAGCGTTCGAGAGTCAAGTCCTCGATCGACGTCGGGCGGTCGACTTCGGCCACCCGCTCGGTGTTGACGACGATCACCCGGGCCCGCGCCGCGAACCCGTGCCAGTAGCCCTCGGGCGAGCGGAAAATGGCCGGGTATTCCTTCGCCGCGGGCGAGCGATAGGCGTCCAACAGCCCGCGCTCTTCGAGCCGCAGCGTGTTGATGATTTCGTTATTCCAGAACACGTCGCAGCGCGGATGCTCGGCTTCGGCGATCAGATCGGTGGTGAGACCGACCGTTTTCGCACTCTCGGCGTCGAACTTGGGAAGCACGGTGATGCCGGTCTGCTCACGGAAGTCGGCGAAGATCGGCTTCGAGAAATCGGAATCGAGCGCCGTGTAAGCGACGACTTCCTTGGTCGGCGCGCCCGACCAGCAGCCGCCGGCGGCGAGCGAGAGCAGGCACAAGCTAACCATGGCAAGCGCCGCGGGGCGCCGGCGCGGTCGTTCGAAGTTTGGCATCGTCTCTTTCGCTCTCGAATCGGTGGCGGAATCCTGCCGCTCGCGGCGGCTCGCCGTCAAGGCAACGCATCTCGTCGCTACACGCCCCCGGTTATCTTATCAATTCAAGCTGAGAGGTCACGGGCGCAGTGTGAGATGCCTTCATCGCGTCCGATCGGCGAAGCGACGGATTGCCTTGTCACCATCGTCGCCAAAGAAAAAAGATATTTCCGGAGACGATCGATCAGGGCGCGAGCGAGCCTTCAATCCCGCTTCGGCAACCGCAACTCAACCGCGTCGCGCTCTTCGCCGGGCGAAACGTTCACAACCACCGCTCGCTTCCAAGGATCGGAATTGGTTTCCCGCGCCTCCGGCGGGATGTTTGGACCGCGTGGCACTTCTGAGTCGCGGTAGGCGTCGTGCCCTACTTTAAGCCCATAGCGCACTGGCGGTAGGTTCGCCAGCGAAAATGAGCCGTCGGGCAGGACTCGGGTTTCGACTCGAACGCCCGTGTCGGTAAACGCCACGACCCAAAGATCATCTTCCCAATCTGAAGGACGATCCTTGACGGTCCCCTGAACGGCGCCGCCTTCGACGCAAGCAATGTCCAGCGACTTCGCTTCGCCCAGTGCGACTTCGAGAGGGCCGATTTGCGTCGGCGCCCGTTCCGGCGACTCCGCGACAAGGTAGAAAGCATCGCCTTGAAAGGGCGCCGTCAGCACGTATTTGCCGTTTTGAATCGGCGCGCTGGCACAGATGGCGGCATCTGCAGTGACCGTGCGGCCGCGCATGATATATGCATTTACAATGTTTTCAGACGGCCGAACGGACCACAGCGCCACCCAGCCCGTCTCTACCGGACGACCGTGATCGGTTACCGATCCAATAATCGTTTGCCGCGGTAGTTGCGCCGTCGAGCCGTCGATCTTCTTCCGCAATTTGACGCGGATGCCTTCGACCGACGCAAGTGCATCGACCTTGGGCGTGAACGCCTCGGCGTCGTGATAGCCTTTGGCGGAAAACGTCAGGTGGTACTCCTCGGGCGTTGAATAGGGCACGCGGAAGCGTCCGTTTTGCGGTTGCTCGAAACGCGAGTTGCGGCAACCGTCCAAAACGACTTCGCCGTTCGGCTTTCGCTCGAAGAAGCAGAGCACGACGCGATCGAGTCGTACCGGTTCTCCCGTCGCTTCATCGATGGCTTCTCCTTCGATCCAGACCACCGGCTGCATCACCACCGATAATTGCCTAACCGGCCCATGCTCTTTCCCTGCGGCGCCGACCTCGTGCCAGTGGAAGCCGTCATCGCTTCCTTTCACGCCCCAGTTGATAAACACATACCCGTCCTTTTTCGCTTGCAACTGAAAACGGGGATTGGGACCGAATCCGGACAGGACAAATCGACCCTCTGCATCAGAAGTCGTTGGATTCGATTCTGCATTGGCTTGAACGACCACCCCGGCAACCGGCTCGCCTCGGCCGTCCGTGATCCTCCCAAGAATCGGCACGTCCCGCTCGACAACGATCGGCGGCAGGGTTCGCTCTCCGTGCGGCGCGTCCGGCAGTACAACCCATGCAAGTTGTCGATGCGGAACACGGACCAGAATTACGCGTTCGCCCACCGGTATCCCAGGCGTGCGGAAACGCCCCTCGGCATCCGTTCTGACGGGCCTCATCGGAGCGGCCCCGGTGATGGTATGGCCCAAATAACGTCGATCAACGACAGGCTCCACGAGCGCATCCGCCAACGGCGTTCCGTCGTGGTCGAGCACCAAGCCACTGAATGAACAGCCCCGGTCGACGCGGATGACGCCCAGCTCGCAGTCGGCGTTCGGAAAGACGGAATAGGCGCCGCCTGGAACGTATTGGCGCGCGAAGCCGTCGCCTTCAATGATGATATCGAACGAGTGCCGATAAACCGCGTCGGCCGGCCCTAGCGTGAACCGACCGTCGGCGCCGCTGACGCCCTCTACGAACAACTTGACAGGCTCCTTGTCTCCCCAGGTGTTGATCGAAACTGTTGCGCCTGCGACGGGCGTGCCTTCGGCATCGACGATTCTGCCCGATAGCGTCCCTTGGTGCGGAGTTTCCTCGGTGCGTCCGGGCGCTGCTGATAGGCTCCAGGCGACGAGGATTCCAAATGCGAGCCGAGGGTTGTGCAAGCCGAGAGACGCGAGCGACATGCGATTCCTCCTTGGAGCGAGGGAACGAAGGCTCCGCCGATTGTACCCTGACGCGATCAAACAGGCGTCTGCTTTAATTCCGAGTGAGCGAAATAAAAACCGCTTTACTCGGCTTTCTGCGGAGGGCCGAGATCGAAATCGGTGTCGTCGGACTCGACCGCGGGCGGAACATCGGCGGGCGGGGCGGATGGAGGCTTCGAGGAGGTCGAGCGGTCAACGGGCGCGCTGGCCGGCCGCGAAACCCAGTGCGGCGCCGAAAGCTCGAAATCGGTGTCGGCCTCGCCCGCCGGGCGCTCGCTCTTGAAAAGCTCGGGGACCGCCGAAGCCGGCTTCCAGACGCCCCGATCGCCTTCGCGAACTCGGTTCTCGGGCCGCAAATTGCCCTGCTCGGCGAGCAATCGCAGATCTTCGAACTTCATCGGCCCGAGCACTTCGCCCATGAACTCGTAGTACCAGCGGCTTTCGGCGATCGCTTCGCCGCCGGCGGGAAACAGGCCCGCCACCGTGCGGGCGGCCACCCACGCGCCCGCCGCGCCTTCGCGCACCTGGCTGTCGGGCGAAAGTTGGCCGCTCGACGCCAGTTGTGCCAGGTCGTCTCGTGCCATCGGGCCGAGTTCGATGCCGAACGCTAAACAGTACCAGTTGCCAGACATGGCGCCGCCTGTGCGTTGAGAAAGGTGATCGACCGGGCCGCCTTGGATCCGGTTCGCCCACGCGCCATCAACTCTGTACTCGACTTGATTTTAACCCGCCGTCGGAGGCGCTTCAAATCGAATTTGCCGCGCCCGGCTGAGCCGGGCGTAAGTAGACGTTCGCACCCAAGCCCGTAGGGCACGCCCTCTGTGGCGTGCCGTGAAAAGCGGGAATCGCCCCGGATTCGCGCTATCGCGGAACGCCGCGGAGGGCGTTCCCTACAGAATCAACCGCACGAATCCCTACTTACGCCAAGCTGAGCCGTCACCCCGGCGGACGAACGTCGGGATCGGCCAAAAACCTCGTTTCCGCCGGAAAGTGCAAGCCGAAATGTTCGGCCAAGGCGGCGAGCAACTGTTCATTGCCGGCGATGGTCTCGGCCGACGTCTGTTCGCCGCGGGAAATCGTTAATTCGCGGCCGCGCAACGTGCAACGAACCTCAGGCGTGCGCCGAGCCACGAACGGCGCCTGCACGAAGATCGAACGCGGGTGCGTCGAGATGAAATAGTTGGCCACTTCGAAGTCGATCGGATACTGCGGCTCGAGCGTGAAGGCATAGAGGTCGGTCCAGACGGCGTCGATGATCAGTTGCACGACCCAGAACTCGCCGTCTCGCGCCACGCGGTACGTGCAGCCGAATTGCTCCGACGGTTCGTCCGGCGACATTCGCACCGGAGCGAGCAAGCCGGGACTGCCGAAGCCCACGTCGGCCAGCCAGGCGGCGCCGTCGAGATCGACCTTCAGCAGCATGTGCGAACGGGGCCGCGGAGCGCCGGGTTCGGCCCCCAATCGCACCCGCGCCGCCAACGGCGCGACGCAAAAGCCCAGCCGTTCGAGCACCGCCGCGAACAGCGCGTTCTGTTCGAAGCAGTAGCCGCCGCGGCGGCTTCGAACCAGCTTGCGCTGCACGCTTTCGAGATCGAGCGCAATCGGACGCTTCAACAGCACATCCAGATTCTCGAACGGAATGCTGACGGCATGCGCTTCGTGCAAGGCCGCAAGCGTTTCGAGCGAGGGCTTCAACGCGCCTCGATAACCGATCCGCGCCAGGTAGGCTTCGAGATCGAGCGGGCCGGAAGCTGCGGCGTTCACTGGAAGGAAAAGAACTGCTTGGTGTGATTGATATGGTCGAGCATCCGGGCCTGGGCCGCTTCGCCGTCTCCGGTTCCGATGGCCTCGACGATCGCCCGATGCTCGGTAATGCTGGCTTGCATGCGGCCCTGCTTTTGGCCCAAGATGCGCACGACTTCGCGAAACAGCTTGTCCCAAACCTGGTCCATGACCTTGATGATTTCGCGGTTGCCGTGCAGCTCGCAAAGCAGCATGTGAAATTCGCGATCCAGCCGGGTGGCGTCGAGCACCTTGTTCTGCGCGTAGACGACTTCCTGCACGGCCAGGTGCGCTCGCAGCCGGGCGATGCCGTCCTCTACGTGGCGCGCGCCCAACGCCTTGGCCACGTGCGGCTCCAGGGCGTAGCGGATGTCGAACACGTCGTAGATTTCGCGCGGCGAAATGTCGCGAACGACGATGCCCTGCTGGGGCGAAACCGAAACCAGGCATTCCGACTCCAAGTGCTCGAGCGCGGCGCGAATCGGCGTCTTGCTCATGCCCAACAGGCCAGTCAACTGCCGCTCCGCCAAAAACGAGCCGGGCGGAAACTGGCCGCTGAGGATCGACTCTTTCAGCTTCTGATAGGCGGTGTCCTTCAGCAGCATCTTTTTCGCGGGAGAGGCCGCACGCGTCTCGGATCGCGGTTCTGCCGCCCCGGCGGAATCGGTCAGGCCCATAGGAAGCATCACGCTCGACTTTCTGCATTGCCAAATCGTCGCCCTTGGCGTCTGGCCAAGGCGCACCTTGATTTTGCGGTAACTTGCGCGAGTTTTCCAGTCTCAAGCTGGATTTTCCCAGTCGTTCACTGGACAAGCCTTGCATCGAGCCAATCGGCGCGGTCGAGTTCGTCGCCCCGTTCGGCGAAGTCGACGATCAGGCTCAGCCGTTTTCCGCCCCGCACGTCGACGGAAATCGGCGTCGGCGCCATGCCCCCGCGAATCACCGGACTTTTATACGCTTCGCGGTCGTCGACGAACACTCGAAACACGACGCTGCCGCGGCCGTCGGTTTCGTCGTCGATGGCCGCCTCCGCTTCGAAGCGGAGGGATTTCGGGTTCAGCCCGAACGTCAATCGCGAGGCGCTGTGCATGCCGAGGCCCTTGACGTATGATCGGCCGCCGGCGCGCAAGCTCGCTCCGCCGACGCTGGCGTCTCGCTCGAAGGGCCACGACAAGCTCAAATAGGGCACGTGTCGATAACTTTCTTCAGGCAAGTCCGAAAGGTACTGCGCCTTGCCTCCGAGGCCTTGCAGGAACGTCACGGCGCCGGCCTCGGTCGACCATTCCAAGCCGCCCGGCAGCGTCACGCGGGCCGAAGCCTTGTCGACGACGAGCGACGCGGCCGCCACGCGGCTGCCGTCGTTGAAGCCGACCAGGCAATACGCCCCGCGCGGCCGCGCGTCGGAGAGCAGCGAAGGATTGAAGCTTAGGGCGACGAGGCGTTCGAGTTCGATCTCGACCGGCCCGGCCGGCGTCTTGAACTGCAGCACGTTTCCAGTGATCGCCGCGATCGTGCCCGTGAGTTCGTCGCCGTTTTCCAGGATCAGCCGATCGGAATTTTGCCGCGGCGCGGCCTCGCCGTCGTCAACTCGGCCGCGACCGGCCCCTTCACGCAACCGGGCGACGAGTTGATCGCGGCGGCGAGCGTCGGCGGGCGGATGGAAGATTGCGCCGAGGACGAATTCCAGTGGCAGCTCCAGCGAGCCGAACAAGTCGGAGTCGATCCGCAATCGCTCGTCGTCGCTCGACAAAATTTCGGCCGCCAGCACGCCGCCGTCGGCCAACAGCACTTGCGAGCGCGCAGTCATTTCGCTCGGTGCGCCCCAGGCGACAAGCTCGGCCAAGGGCAGCGTGCGGAGCTCGTCGCCCGAGCGGAAGGAAATCTTCCCTTGACGATCGACGGCGACCAGCGCCGCCGAAAAAGGCGGCCTGCTGGTCGCCAGCGTCTGGCGTGCCGCGGGGCCGCCGGCCGATGCCCGCGCCTCGCACGCTACGAGCAAGCCGGCCAGCAGCATGGGGAAGATTTGCGAAGGAAGCGACGCGCGGTGCAGCATGCCTTGGCTCAACGTTGAAAGATCGGCAGGTAGTTGTTCGGCATCTGCAAAATCAGGCAGGCCATGGCCGTGCCGTACTCTTGACAGATCGAATCGGACCAGGCGCCACCGGGTTGCTGCCGCGAACAAAGCTCATCGCGAATCGCCGGATACCAGCGGCGCCACGAGTCGCCGCCGGCGTGCCACATCGCCTGCACGGCGTAATAGTGGCTGTAGAAATAGTAGCGAACTTCGCGAGGGTACGAGCCGTTTCCTGGAACGTAGTCCCTCAGATACGCCAGCCCCTTTTCGATCTCGGGCCCTTCGTAGATGCCCGCACTATACAGCGCAACGACTCCCGCAGCCGAACGAGGAAAGTCGCTCTCGCCGCCGGTTTGCAGCATGTACATGAAGCCGCCGTCGGCGTTTTGGCTGCGTTTGACGTAGTCGATGGCCTTGTCGATTGTCGCCTTGGGCACGAACAGGCCCGCGTTGCGCGCGGCGCGCAAAGCCATCACTTCGCAGACGGTGACGGAAATATCGGCGTCTTGTCGCAGAGGCTGATAGCGCCAGCCCCCTTCGTCGTTTTGCGTGTTGACGATCAGTTCGACGGCCTTCGCCAGCTTTTCGCGGACGTCGCGGCGAGGGCTCATGCCGTAAGCTTCGGCCAGGAACAGCGTGGCGAAGCCGTGTCCATACATCGGCCCGTGGCTGCTGGCGCCGGGCACGTCGATGAAACCGCTCTCTTGGGCGTGATCGAGGATGAAATCAACCGAGCGCGAGACGTGGGCGCCATAAGGGCCGCGGCCCGGCGTGCTGCCGCTCGACATGAAGGCCAGGCCCGCCAGACCGCACACCGCCGCATTGCGGCCGTAGTCGCTCGAGGCGAACGAACCGTCGTCGTTTTGCCGCCGCGCCAGGAAGGCCAGGCCCTGGTCGATCGCCTTCTGCGCGGCGGGAGTGATTAGTTCGGCCGCCGCTGCTTCCGGATCGGCCGCCGATAGGCTTGCCGGGACCGCGGCCGCCGCTAACGCGACGAGCAACAGCCTGGCGGCCGGCAATTTCAACGAGGCGCCGTGCTTTACAGAATATCTGTGCGGCATTGCAGGGCTCAACGCTGGAAGATCGGCAGGTAGTTGTTCGGCATCTGCAAAACCAGGCAGGCCATGGCCGTGCCGTACTCTTGGCAGATCGGATCGGACCAGGCGCCGTCGTCGGGCCGCTGCCGAAAACAAAGCTCGTCGCGAATCGCCGGGTACCAGCGGCGCCACGATTCGCCGCCGGCGTGCCACATCGCCTGCACGGCGTAATAGTGACCGTAGAAATAGTGGCTCTCGCGATTGAACGCGTCGCGGCCCGGAATGTTGTCCATCAGATACGCCAGCCCCTTTTCGATCTCGGGCCCCTCGTAAACGCCCGCACTGTACAGCGCGACGACTCCGGCGGCCGAGCGCGGAAACTGGCTGGGCCCGCCTTGGATCATGTACATGAAGCCGCCGTCGGCGTTCTGGCTGCGCTTGACGAACTCGACCGATTTGTCGATCGTCTCTTTCGGCACGTAAAAGCCCGCGTTCCGTGCGGCGCGCAAGGCCATCACTTCGCAGACGGTGACGGAAATATCGGCGTCTTGCCGCACTGGCTGATAGCGCCAGCCGCCTTCGCCGTTTTGCGTGTTGACGATCAGTTCGACCGCCTTGGCCAGCTTCTCGCGGATGTCGCCGCGCTGGGTCATGCCGTACGCTTCGGCCAGAAACAGCGTGGCGAAGCCGTGTCCGTACATCGGCCCGTGGCTGCTCGAGCCGGGCACGTCGATGAAACCGCTGTCCTGGGCGTTGTCGAGAATGAAATCGACGCAACGCGAGGCCTGCGCCCCGTAGGGGCCGCGGCCCGGCGTGCTGCCGCTCGACATGAAAGCCATGCCCGCCAGTCCGCACACCGCCACGTTGCGGCTATAGCCGCCCGAGCCGAACGAGCCGTCGTCGTGCTGCTGTCGCGCCAAAAAGACCAGGCCCAGGTCGATCGCTTTCTGCGCTGCGGGCGTGATGAGCTCGACCGCCGTTTTTTCCGGATCTTCTTCGTCGCCGGCGCCTTGGGCCCATTGCAACGGGCCGCCGGCCAGCCACGCGCCGCCGAAGGCCGCCAGCCCGCGCGCCAGAAATACGCGGCGATTCGCAGCAGGCCGCGCCGGAATTGGTTCGCTTCGCATGACGCCGCTCCCTATCGCCATCAAGGACGGTCCCGTTGGCCTTTGGCCAAGGCGCGGAAGTATTCTTCGATCTGCAACTCGTACTTCGGCAGCAGTTCTTCTTTGGCGTATTGCTCCATCTGCTGCCGCAGGTGGGCCGGCAGTTGTCCCCAGATGTCTTTCAGCGCCTCGTCCATTTGGGCCGTTTCGGGTTTTTCGCTTTTGCGGTCTCTCAGCGACTCGGTGCTCTCTTTCGCCGGGGCGTCGCTGGCCGCCTGCTGGCCCGCCCCGGCGGTTTCAGGCTGTTGAACTTTCTTTCGCTCGGCGGTCTGCTGGTTCTTGTTCGACGAGGAGGAAGGCGACGAAGACTTCTTGCGCCGCTGCAGTTCTTTGATCAGTTTCTGCAAGTCGCTGGCGATGCGATATTGCAATTTCTGCGTTTCCTCGTCCGACTGCGTTTGGGCGATGCGGCTTTCGACTTCGCGCATTTGGCGGCCCAAATCGACGAGCGGATTGTCGCTCGCATCGCCGGCGGCGGACTCGCCCGGCTTGCCCCCCAGTTCGATGTCTTCGCCGTCGCCCAGCCCTTTGAGCAACTCGTCGTCCAAATCGCCGTCGCTGGCTCGCTTCTCGCCTTTCGCAGGCGGCTTCGTTTTCGCCTTGGCGTCGCCGGGCGCCGCTTTTTCGTTCTGCTTGCCACGCAGCGCCTCGTCTTCCGCCGGATCTCCGAGCCCTTCGAGCAGCGCGTCGTCGAGCTTGGAGCGCGCGGCGGGCCTCTCCTGCGAGGCCTTGGGTTCGGCGGCCGGCGCCACGGCTGATGCCGGGGCCAGGCCGGCGACCAGCGAGACCCAGACAAGCGGAAATCGTCGTGCGGCTTTCATTTCAACTCCTGGCGATCGCGTTGCAGGCGATCGCTATCTAGACGGCCACGGCGCAAATGATCGCGGTGCAAACGCTATTCCTGTTCGAGCTTCAATTTCGGCAGGCTCTCCGGATCGTCTTCCGGATTCGCCTGGTCGGGTTCGACCAAATCGAGCATCAAATCGGCCATTTTGCCTTGTTCTTCGCTCAACTCGGCGTAGGTCTGTCGCTCGTCGGGCGTCAACTCGCCCGTCTTGCGGCGAGTCTCTTCCAGGGCCTTGGTGCGTTCGTTGAGTTCGGCCTGCATCAAGCCGATCAGCTTCAGTTCGGCCACCATTCGCAGCGCATCGCCTTGCTGGCCGCCCGATCCGTTTTCGCCGCCAGGCGCTTCTGGTTCTTCGTTGGCGGGCTCGTCGTCCTGGTCGGGCTTGAGCGCCGAGATCAACTGGGCCAGCCGCGCCAGCGCGTGGTGCATGGCGTCCTGAGCCGGGACGCCGAGTTGCCGCCGGCCGACCAGCGCGGCGGCCGCGGCCATCTCGCGAGCGATGCCCGTGAGACTGAACTGGAAGGCCTTGGCGGAGAGCTTTTCAGCCAACTCGCGAGTTTCCGCTTCGAGGCCCTGCTGTTGCCGGACGAGGTCGCCGACGCTGATCCATTGGGCCCGCGTCAGATCGCCTTGCGACTCGCGCATTTCGTCGTATCGCCGCGTCTCGGCCAAGGTATGCGTCTGTCGCTCTTCGACGCTCTTGAGCGAGTCTTCCAGCCGTGCGAGTTGCTCGTCGGCCAGGTCCTGTTCGGCCTGGCGCCGGGCCTCGGCCAGTTGCCGTTGTGCGTCGTCCAGGTCCTTTTGCGCAGCCTCGGCCTGGTCCGCGGCGGCCTCGGCGGCGCCCTGCTGGCCTTGCTCGCCGGCCTGACCCATCTTGGCGCCGCCGCGAGCCATGCTGCGGCTGGCGCGCTCGGCTTGCAAACGTTCCAATTGCCGCCCCAGGCGTTCGGCTTGCTGCTGCAATTGGCGCTGCTCGCGGCTCAGCCGCTCCAACTCGCGTTGCCGCTGGCCTTCGTCGGCGAGTTTTTCCGCCTCTTGAAATTTCTTGCGCAAACCCTCTTGTGCGTCGCGCAGTCCGGCGAGCTTCCGTTCGGCGTCGCGAAGTTTCTTGACCAGCCGGGTCAGCTCGCGTTCGCGGCGGTTGGCCAGGATATCGAGCACTTCCTGGAGGTTCTCGGCGATTTGCGATTGCTTTCCCTGCGCCTGGCCGAGCTGGTTTTCGCCCAGTTGGCGGCCCGCTTCGCGCATTTGGCCGCCGACGGCCCGCTCGCGAGCTTCGGCTAGCGCGTCGGTGATAGCGCCCGCGGCCAACGGATCGCGGCCTTCCAACTCTTCGCCCATCCGCTGCATGCGCTGTTCGATCTTGTCGAACTGTCGCGAAAGCTCGAGCTGCCGGGCGGCGAGTTTCTTCAGATCGGCTTGTTGCTGCGAGGTGAGATCCTTGAAATCCTTGGTAAGCGTTTGGCGGCCCAATTCCGCGGTCTGCTCGTTGACGGCTTCCTGATCGTGGCGAAGCTGGCCGATTTCGCGATGGAACCGCCGGTAGTTGTCCCACTCCGACAGTTCGCCGAGCATCTGCTCCAAAGACCGGATCACGTTGTCCTGATGTTCGCCGGCCGCAGTCAACGCGCGGCCGGCCGGTTGGTCGGGGCCGCGTTTGCGCTTCGCCGTTCGATCAGCCTCGGAGCCGGCGGCATCAGCCTGCGAAGACTTCAGCGCCGAGGTCATTTCGCGGCTGATGAGCGGCAGTTCTTGTTCTCCTAGCCGCTGGAGCTCGTTCAACAACCGCCGCATGTGGCGTTCGACGTCGGGACTGTCGACCTTGTTGTTCGTCAATTCGGCCAGCAGGCCGGCGATCTGCGAGGCGACCCCTTCGCCGGGGCTGACCAGGCCGCGATCGATTTGGCGCTGCGTCAACTCGGCGCCCTGCAAATGATCGAGATCCTGCTTGCCGAGTTCGCCGACGTCGCGCAGTTGAATTTCGAGTCCCGAAATCTGTTCGCGGGCCTCGCGCTGGAGCTTCAGCATCCGCGCCAGTTCGCCGAGCACGAAATTCTGCCGCTCGGCGAGTCGCTCGGCCAGTTCGTTGGTCGCGATCACCGTCAGCCGCCGCGGCTGCGATTCGCCGACCAGCGGCCGATAGTCTGTGGCGGCGGCGTAGACGATCAACTGCACGCCGGGCTTCAGTTCCAGCGGCCCCAACTCCCAGCGGTGCTCGAGCGAGCGGCTTTCGCCGGCCGAAAGCTCGCCGGCCGGACGGCGGGCGGCGCGTTTCTCGATCCGCGGCGGTCCTTCGTAAAGCGTGAACGACTCGTCGCCGACGTCCGATTTGTCGCTGCGCGAAAAGCAGAACGCGATCTGCTTGATCGCCAGGTCGTCTTTGACCGCGATCTTCAGCGGCACGACGGCCTGTGGCGTGACGAAGATATTGGCCGACGGTTCGTCGAGCGTTACCGCGGGCGCCAGGTCTTCCTGCGCCCGGATTTCGTATCGCACCTGCTCTCCGCCGGCGAAGCCGTCACGGTCGGCCAGTTTGATCCAATACTCGCCCGACTTCGCGACGATAAACTGCTCGCCGCCGGGCGCGGGCGCCGAAAACGCGTAGCCGTCGGGACTGACCGCCGCCCGAATGCTCGGACCGTCGTCGATTTCCAGCGACGCGCTCGACAGCGGCTTCGTCGCTCGACCGTGCATTTCGACCCGCGTGCCGGTCAACGCATGAATGTGGCGATCGCCGCTCTCCGGCGGCCAGCCGGTGTACTCGGGATAGTGCAGCGTGATCGAAAGTTGTTCGATCTGCGGAGGCTCGACGACTTCCAGTTCGATCCAGGGCATCGAATCGTCGTCGCCCCCGGCCGCTCGATAGGCGAACGGCTGCGAGACGTTTTCCTTGCGGGCGATCATTTCGCCGCCAGCGAACCGCATCGGCTCGACCGTCTCCGACGACGTATCTCCTTCGCCCCGATAGCGCAGGTGCAGCCAGACCTCTTCGGGCAGCGCGACTCCTTCGGCGTCGACCACGGCCGCCTCGAACGCCTGACCGGCCGCCAACCGCCGAACCGGATTCTTGACGGTCAGGTGATTGAGTTGCGGCCAGGCGACGTGATTGATCGGATTGAACAAACGCGAAAGCGCCGTGCGCGACGACGCCGGGTGCAGGGCGACGACGATGAGCGAGAGCGCGCCGACTGCGGCCGCGGTGGTCAACGCGCGGCGCGCGGGCGATGGTTCGAGCGCTTGCGAGAGATCGAGTCCGTCGATCTCGCCCGCGGTCTGGCCGATCAGCGCGCGGCGCAGCGCGGCCGAACCGGCCAGTGGGTCGTCTTCGCGCTCGTGCAAGAACTGCACGGTGCTGGCCAGGCGGTCTTGCAACTGCGGAAACCGCCTCTCGATTTTCAAGGCCACGTCGAGATCGCGAAACCGCGCGCCGCGAACCGTCTGGCCGAAGCGATAGAGCGCCCAGGCCGCCGCGCCGAGCGCGGCCAGCGAGAGGATCACGCGCACGCCGCGGTCCTGGTAGCGAACCAGGTAGTCGGCCATGCCCGCCAGCAGCAACACGGCGACGAGCGCCGTCGCCAGGCGGCTCAGGCCGAACGTCCAAACGAGCCGGCCCGCCCGGCGCCGAACCGCGCCGATCTTAAGCTCCAGCGGATGCGGCATGGTCGAGCGCTCCCAACGGCCTTAAAGCCTAGTGCGAAAAGCGGCGGGCAGGCAGGACGCCTGCACCCCAAGGCCGGCTTTCGGATAGGCTTCTGACGCAGTTTGGCATTATAGCATGCCCCCCCACTTGCGCAGAACCCATTCGGCGACGAGCAGACCGATGACGAGCGGCGCCAGCAGCCAGTGGTTCCAGAGCACGACGGGCGGCAGCGGCTCGGTTTTCACCTGGCGTCCCGCGGGCAGGTCGCGGACGATTTTTCCGGCCGTCTCGAGCGTGTAGAAGCGGCCCTTGGTATCGGCGGCGGCGCTGCGCAACTCGGCGACGTCGGTTTGCAGGCGAGCCCGCTCGCCGGGCGGCGCGACCACGCGGAAGTCGGCGGCCGGCGCTTCGCCGGGCAGACTCGGCGCCGCCACCCAGACGTGATACTCGCCGTCGGTCGGATTGCCGAGCGTCCCCTCGAACACGCCCCGATTGCCGCCGCCGACGCGGTGCAGCGTGAGCCGGCGGTTCTTGTCGCCCGAGTGCTCGACGACGAGCGTCACGCCGTCGTCTTCGGGGGGCGCCTGCCGGTCGTCGAGAAATCTCACTCGCATCCGGACCGGCTCGCCGCGGCGATATTCGCGGCGGTCGACGGTCAGTTCGGCCGAGCGATCTTTGCCCAGCAGCTTCGAGCGGCTGAGAAAGCGGATCGTCTGGATCCAGTAGCGCGCGAAGAACACGTCGCCCACGCGATACCGCCAGCGCCAGGTTTCGTCGGTTGCGTGAAACACCACCTTGCCCGAGCCGACGTAGTGCATGGCGATCAAGGGCAAGGGCCGGCCTTCGGGCCCGATCCGGACCGGATGCTTGGCCCAGACGCGGGCGGCCGGCTTGAGCGTCGGCGCCTCGAAGAACCAATACAGAGGAGGCAGCTTGCGCCAGATTTCCGCGGTTTCGTTCGGGGTGTCGCCCAGTTGCATGGCCGGCGAGGCCAGCCCCTCGTCGGTCGGCAGCAGTTGATACGGCTCGTTGACGACTTGCCCCGGATCGGGCCCGGCGGCGCCGTTGAAGTCGATCGGAAACAACACCGCCAGCGGCGAATCGCGATATTCCAGCGGCGTGTGCCGCGGGCCGGCGATGAACACCACGCCGCCCCCTTTTTCCGTGGCGAAGTCGCTGATGAACTGCATGGCCGAGCCGCTGAGAAAGGCCGGATTGACGTCGCCGAAAATCAGCACGTCGTAGGCGAACAGTTCGTCGCGCCGCACCGGAAACACGCGCAGCGCCGATTGGTCTTGCTCGGCGTATTCCAAGTCGGCTTCTTGCAGCACGGTCTTGAGCTGGATCGTGCTGTCGCGCTCCAGCAAATGCTTGAGGTAGCGAAACTCGTAGCTGGGATACGACTGCACCAGCAGGACCTTGATTTGCTCCTTCCGCACGCTCACGCGGCGAGTCTGGCGGTTGTTGTCGCTTTGCAGTTCCTCGGGCAAATGCTCCACTTCTACGATGTAATCGAACTCGCCGACTTCGGTCGGCCGGTAGGGAATGCGCACCTTCTGCGGCTGGCCTTCAGGGGCGATCACGACGGTTTGCTCGGCCAGCGGCTGACGCTGTTTCTTCTCGCGCAGCGTCACCTTCACCTGCCGGCCTTCCAGCCCGGCCCCAGCGAGCTTGAACTCGAAATTCACCACGTCGTTGACGAACACCACGTCGTCGACCAACAGATCGGTCAGCTCCAGATCGCGGGCGGGCGATTCGCTGCCCAGCGCGACGGTGAACAGCGGCACTCCCTTGCGGCCGGCCTGGCGCGCGGCGTCGGCCAGCGTCTCGCCTTCGGTGTTGATGCCGTCGCTAAGCAGCACGATGGCGCTGGGCGGCGTGCCGCGCAAGTCGTCGAGAATCTCCTCGATGCCTTGTCCCAGCCGACTGGTTTCGCCGTTGGCTTCGGCCAGCTTCAATTGCTCGAGCAACTCGTCGACGCCGCCGTCGAGACTCCGCGCCGCGCCGGACAGCAAATAGAACTTGAGCTTGTAGCGTTTCTCGATCGATCGCAGCAGCGCGCCGTCGTCGGCCAGCAGCAGCGTCTTGGCCAGGTTCAGCCGCGTGCCCTGGTCGAACCCGGCTTGCTTGAGCCGCTTGGCGACGAGTTCGGCCAGCTCCTTGTCGTGATAACGATCGGCGATTCCCATGCTCGCCGAGTCGTCGAGCGCCACGACGACGTAAGGCAAGCCGGTGCGATTGAGCGACAGCACGAAGCTGGCGATCATGAACAGCACCAGCGCGACCACGGTCATTCGAAGGCCCGCCAAGGCGAGGCGATATAAACGGCCGGCCGCGCCCGTTTCGCGGAGATAGCAAACAAGAATCCAGCCGGCGGCGCCGGCGACCAGCAGCAAGGTGGCCCAGGCCGGCCAGGTCCAGGCGTCGTCCAAGGCCCAGGCCGTGCCTTCGCCCGAGCCGGCGCGAGGAATGCCGAGCAAACGCTCCAACCAGCCGGGTAGCGTGCCGCTCATGCCGACCTCCGTCCCAGGTAGCACCCGACGCCCGTCTCGGTCAACAGCAGCGCGAACAAGGCCCACAGAATCCATTGGTGCAGCGAATCTCGCCGCACGGTGGGCGTGGCTTGATCGTCGACCGGGTTCTGGCCGTCGAACGTCTCGAACGGCACGCCCGACCAGATGCCGGTTTTCAATTCGTCGAGATCGAGCTTGGCCAGATTGCTCTCGCGGGCATCGACATTGAGCGCGAACAATTCCGAGCGGGACAGCGGAGGCCCCAATTCGGCCCGGTAGAAGCCGCTGCGGCCGGTGTTGGCGTAGCTCCAATGGCTGTCGCCGTCTGCGGTGACCACGCGCACCGTTTGCGTTTCGCCGGCCGGGTTCTGCACCGTCACCGGCGCGTCGACCGCCACGGTCCGCACGACTTCGCCCAGCGGCCGGCCGACTTGTCGATTCCGCTGCTCGAACCGCCCGCGCACCGATTCCGCCAGCAATTCCTGCACGATCGGCACGTAGCTCGGACCCAGCGGCATGGCCGTCCACGTGCGATCGGCCGAGGTCGCCACGACGATCGACCGCCCGCGGCCGACTTTTTGCTCGACGATCGCCGGGTCGCCGTTGGCAAAGGCCAACGCGACTTTGGCCGTCGAGTCTGCGGGTTTGAGGAGCTTGAAGTAACGCTCGACGGGCGTGGTCAGCAACCCGGCGCGATCGCGGCCGCGAAACGGCGCCACCAGCGGATGCGCGTAGCCCAGCGGATCGAAAAACGCGGGCGGATCGGCCTCGACGACGTCGCCCAGCCGCACCGGCAGCACGCCGAGGCCCGCGGGCGAAAGCTGCCGATTGTAGCTCTCGGCCTGCACTTGCTCGCCCAAGAAGCAAATCAGCCCGCCGCCTTGCTTCACGTAGGCTTCGAGCACGCGGGCTTCGTTCGCCGTGAATTGCCCGATATCGCACAAAAAGACCGCGTCGTACTGTTCCAGGTCGAGTTCCACCAGCGCGGTCTCGGGAACGACTTCGGGCCGTACCGCGGCGCGGTCGTCGGTCGGGCCGCCGGGCGACAGGGCGACCGCAAGGTAATCGGTCGCGCCTTGAAAGGCGCCGCCGGAGGGCCGCCCGTTGACGCACAGCACGCGCAGTTGCCGCTCGGCCGGCAAACTCAGCCAGCGATGATTGTCGACGTCGAGCAGATCGGGCGCCAGCCGCACTTCGACCTTGTGTTCGCCGGGCAAATCGAAGCGATACGAGAAGCTCGCCGTGGCGTCGCCTTCCGGTTCCAGATCGAGCTTCGTTTCGCCCGCCCGGCGCTCGTCGACGTACAGCTCGAGGCCGAGTTGGCGCCGCTCTTGCCGGCTGAAATTGCGCACTTCGGCCTCGAGCGTCACCTCGCGCGCGACGGTCAAGTACGGCTCGACGGCGGCCAACGACACGATCGCCGCGTTCTCCGCGTCTTTCTGGCCGAGATCGGCGACCACCACCGCGGCCGAACCGGCGATTTGTTGGCTGCGGCGGCGAAACTCCTCTTCCGCCTCCTTGCCGCCCAACTCGGGCGCCCAGGTGTTGCGGCCCAAGTCGGTGAGGAAATAGATCTCTTCGCGGGCCAGCCGAGGCTGATCGCGGCGCGCGTCGTCCAGGATTTCCTGCACTTTGTCCAGAGTCGCCCGCAGATCGGCGCCGCCGTCGAGATAGTTCAATTGCTCGATCTCCGCCAGGATCTGCCGCGGCTCGAAGGCGGGCGTGCCGACCAGCACGCGCGGCGGCGAGGCCATCAGCACCAGCGTAAAGCCGTCGCCTTGGCGGCTTTCGTCGACGATTCGCGCGGCCAACGTCTTGGCCCGCTCGAAGCGGCTCTGATCGGCTGCCCGGTACGCCATCGAGTACGATCCGTCGATCACCAGCACCTTGTGGGTTCGCCCGCCCGCAACCCGCGTCATGCCCGCGTGCTCGAGCACCGGCTCGGCGATGGCCAACGTCAACAGCGCGACAATCAACATCCGCAGGGCCAACAGCAGCCATTGCTCGATCCGCACGCGCCGCGAGCTTTTGCGGATCGCGGCCATCAGATACTGCATCGCCGCCCACGGCATTTCGCGGTGCTTGCGGCGATTCAGCAAATGAATCACCAACGGAGCCGCCGTCGCCGCCAGCCACAGCAGCATGAAGGGATGGTTGAAGAACGCGAACAGCGGCGCGACGACGATCATCCTTTAATGCTATCCGTCCTGATTCCGCTGAGTAGCCCCCGGCCTCCCCTCCGAAGCGAAATCCATCCGCTTTTTTCTTGCATCGGAACTCGGATTCGCTTATAAACGCGGTTGCCGTTCGTGACCCTCCTCTGGGTCTTGGAACCGAGAAGGCAGTTGACAAAGGGGGTGTTCCGATGCGTGCTAGCATCATCGTCGCCTCGCATCAAGAAGGCGAGCGGCTGGGGCGGACGCTGGCATCGTGCTTCGAGACGACGGCCGGTTTCGACCGCGAAATCATCGTCGCCGATGATGCGTCTTTCGACGGTTCGGTCGAAGAAGCTTCGCGCCGGTTCCCGCAAATTCGCCTGTTCCGCAATGACGAGCGACAAGGCGCGTCGCCCACCAAGGCATTGGGCGCCAGGCAGGCGCGCGGCGAGACGCTGGTATTCCTGGACGGCCATTGCAAACCCGAGCCGGGCGCCATTGGCCGGCTGATCGAAGACGTCGAGCAATTGAAAGGGGAGGCCGTCGTCACGCCGGCCATTGCGGCGCTCGACGTGCCGCGCTGGAAGAACGCCGCCTCGCAAATCGGCCACGGCTATTTTCTGGAGCTGGAAGAGTTTCATTGCGGCTGGCTGCCGCTGGGCGAGCTGCGCGGCACGTGGAAAGGGCCGCGGAAGTTCTATGAATCGCCGGCCTTGATCGGCTGCGCGCTGGCCGTCGGCCGCGAACTGTACGAGAATCTCGGCGGCTTCGATCCCAACATGCGGTACTGGGGCGTCGAAGACCTCGACTTCGGCCTGAAAAGCTGGCTGATGGGCTGTCCGATCTTGCACGACCCCGACGCCGTGATCGGCCATCGCTTCCGCGCCGCCTTCGACAACTTTTCCGTGCCGATGGAGCATCTGCTGGCCAACCAGTTGCGGATGGCCCGCAAGAATTTCACCGAGGCCACGTGGTCCGATTGGGTGGATCGCTGCCGCGCCCGGCACGTCGGCCGCATCGCCGACCATCCCGAAGGGCTCTGGGCCTTGGCCTGGGAATTGTTTCAAGCCGGCCGGGCCAGTGTCGAGCACGAGCGCACGATGCTGCTCGGCCATCGCCGCCACGATGAATTCTGGTACGCCGAACGGTTCGGGCTCGAATGGCCGCGGTTGGCATCGACCGCCGCGGGAAGCCTGCCACAGGCGCTATTCGTTGAGCCAAGCCCTAGTCCGAGCCCAGCGCCGTGCAACTGTAAAATACAGCGATTGATAGACGGTACCACGATATGGAAGGACCTTACGAACGCAAATCGACATTGCCTTCCTGGCGAATACATCCAATTAAGGGTCGTGTGTAGCGGATTTTCGAACGACGACATCACGAACCCAATCTGGACCGTTGCCGGCAATATTTTCAAGAGCTGGGCGGCCGATAATCAGAATGGCGTTCTGACTCTTGTTTCCGATGCCGATCGTCGCGTGCGCGTTTTCACATTCTGTTTTTATGCTCCAAGCAACGTTAACGCGCCGCTCGGTTGCTCGTTCAGTTTGCCCAACGGTAAGAAATGCGACATCAATGACTTTATGATTGCCGACGACGTCACGGTAACATTTAAATCGACGGATCCTGACGGCGCCCCGCTTTTCAGTGGTCGCACTTCGCTTAACTCCACAAAGACGAAGGTCGGCCTTTACCCGCCTCCAGGCATTACGTTTGGTGCTGTCGTGCGCGTCCCACCAGCCTACGCGGTGGGCGAATGGAACTTCGTTCAAGTCGTCATCGCGCATCGGACAAGTAAAGTCGGCGCTACGTGCAAGTCAAACTATATCGGCGAAGAATATACACTCGATACAACCTACCCATATTCATCGACATGGCCAACAGGCGGAACCGGCCACGGGATAACTGACGTTCCCGATCAGGCCCTCGGTAGTGAGGTGCAGATGCAGGGGAACGATAAGTTCGCGATGATAATCATGTTCAAGCCTGCAGGGCCGCACAGCCAATTCGTTCCGATAGCGGAGACCGAATGGTCGTGGACGTATTGCTGCATGAATGAGGGCGGCTGGGTTCTTTACAATCCAGCCCAAAGCGCGTCGGCTTGGGTCAGATCGAAGGCGTTTCCTGTCTGGACGCAAAATGTAGTCGCTCTTCCATATGTCGCCGCGCCGTGTCCGCCGGCCTGTGACGGGTCCGGCGGCTAGCCAACTTCCGTGCTTTTAGGTTTGCTATGAAATGCATTGGATTGCGATTTATCATCACAAGCAGCTTCGTTCTAGGTTTCGCGCTCTTGTGGACGAGGAGCTCGTCACTGAGTCCGAACGTTAGCATGCCACTACTAGAAGCGGTTGGGAGTTCTGAAATGGTACAGCGTCAAACTACGACGACGGTTCAGGATAGCGTCGAATTCACGGCGAGCGTTACGCAAAACTCACACGTTAGTCAGCCTGTGGACCTAGTCTTGGCTCTAACGAACCGCGGCAAGGTAAACATCTACTGGGGGGAGATTGACGGTGTCCGCGATTGTCTTTTGAGGGTCTACGACAACCGCGGGCGGCCGGTTCCGTACACGAGGGCGGGTGAGGCGAGGATCGCGACTGCGGGATATTCAACGTATCGTCGAGTCGTAAGAGTGCTCGAACCAAACGAGTCTAAATACTGGAAATACAACTTGGTCGAATTCTTTGATCTAAATCGCGGTTCATATAAGTTGACGGCATCGATAGAGATTAATTTTCCTGACGGGCCCGAGCTGACAGTCGCCGATCTTGAATTTCACGTCAAGTAAAGTTAGGAGCGTACGCAAGAGGTAATCGCCGCTGTTGCGCGAGCAACACCGGCCACCCTCTCCGTCTCGCATGACTGGGAGACGGTCCCTGACGACACGTCGGGCTTTTTAGTCATCAACACGTCGACGTGGCAGCTCGCCAACGATGTTCCCGCGGACAACGCGAGCGCAGACGGCACGACAAAGATTACTTGGAATTTACGATAACATTGTTCGCGAGTTGAGGAACTGCTAATGAGGCGCGCGCGTTCGCCGCAAACGCGGCCTGTTTGGCTCCTCAGTTGGGCTAAAGTGAAGCGTCGCATCTGGGCTGTCGTCGTCGTGGCTGCGGCTCTGCCGCCGGCCGCTGGGTGCGCACCTGTCGAGGCGCAGGTTCCTAAGCGGGCTGACGATATTCGGATTACCAGCGCGGTGGTGCGTCAACTCCTCGCCTCGGATGAGAAGGAACGGCCGGACGCCGTCGAGCGAATTCGTAACGACTACAGGAAGGGCTCGGACGCGACCAGGGACGGAATCGAAGTCGATCTTATACTAGTGATCGCGACGCTAAGCAATCAGACTCGGCGTTCCGGCGCAGTGCGGTCGGCGATGACGCTGGCTGGCGAACTTCGGATGGAGCGCACTGTCAAGTATCTGGTGGCGTTCGTCGCGTTTCCATACCAACGGCCGCGTTTCACGTCAGCCGACGAGCTTGAACTCTACATTCCGTTTGAAGAACCAGGATCGGCATTGGGCTGCGGTCCGATTGACACCGAATTCGCTAGAATGCCAATACGTCGCGCCTGCCCGGCGGTGTCCGCGCTCATTCAGATGGGCGATGCGGCCATCGACCCGGTCGCGCGTGAATTAGTCTCGACGCGAAATGTTTATCGCAGGCGGTGTTGCCTCAAGGTGCTCAAGGAACTGGAAAAAGACCACCCGCAGGCGCGGGCGGCAATTGCGAAGGCAGTCGACAAGGCATGGTCGGAGAGCGACGCCAAAAGGATCGCCCGGTACGCTCGGCGCTTGGATGAAAATCCCGAGATTGCCTTGTTCGCCGATGAATGGGATAAATAGCGTACCGCACTGAGTTTCATTCGGCATTCTCCATTCGGCAGCGAAAGTAACAGCAAGATGGAACCTGCTGAATGGGACAGTGCTGGCCACCCGCGAGTCAGCGTGTTGATGGCGGTGCGCAATTGCGAGCAGTATGTGCGCGCATCCGTCGCTTCGCTCGCGCGGCAGTATTTCACTTCGTTCGAAACGATCATTGTGGACGATGGTTCGACGGACGGAACGTCTGAAACCCTCGCTGAACTGATCAACGCCAATCCGAGCTTGTCGATAGTTAGCAATCGAAACGTGGAAGCCCTTGGCATCGCGGCCAGCCGCAACCGGGCGCTGGCCCTGACCGAGAGCGAATATATCGCGGTTTTGGACGGCGATGATCTATGCCGGGCCGACCGGCTCGCCCAGCAAGCGGCCTTTCTGGATGCGAACCCACGCTGCTTCTGCGTCGCCAGCACGGCGATGAGCATCTCGGCGGAGGGCGCGCCGCAAGAAATCATGGATTATGGCGTCCGCTCGCACGAACAGGTCGTCGAACAGCTTTTGGCCGGGCTGAATCCGATCATCAATTCCTCGGCCATGTTTCGACGCCGCGAAGCGGTCGAGACGCTCGGCGGCTACAAGACCGAGGGGCCGGCCGCGATCGTCGAGGATCTCGACTTCTGGTACCGCGCGGTGTTGGCGGGTTTGCGGTTTCACGTGCTGCCCGACCCGCTGGTGTTCTATCGCTCGAACCCCGCGGGGCATACATACACCCGGAATCAGGAAATCCGGCAAGCCCACGAAGTGCGGCTCGGCGAATTCCGCCGCGAGTTCGAGCGGAGGCGCCGGCCGGCGGATTTTGGATTAGATCGAAAATCCAAAATCGAAAATCTAAAATGCGACGGCCCTCACCCTAACCCTCTCCCAGAGGGAGAAGGGACATTGCGGGCGCCGGGGCGTCTTTTACGGCGTCCGTCCGGCGGGCCGATTCGCGCCGCGTTTTTGACGCCCGTGCTTCATCTGGGAGGCGCCGAACAGTGGATCTTGAGCCTGCTCAAGCGGTGCGATCCGAGTCGACTGCGTTGGACCGGCGTGGCGCTGGCCGATTGCGCGCCCGTCCACGCGGGGTTCTGCCGAGAGGTCGCCGCGCACGCGCCGATCTACGGACCAGGCTCGGTCCACTGCGAAAGCGTCATCCGTTGCGCGACGCCGCGCGATGCGCTTTGCGCGGCCGCGAGCGACGCCGACGTGCTCGTCGTCTGGGGATCGTGGAACATCCGTCCCGTCCTCGAAGCGGTCGGAATTCCGGTCGTCTACGTCTTGCACGGCGAGGGAGCGTGGTCCACGAATTGCGCCCGCGCGATCGAAAAGGAACCCGTCCGCCTGGCAGCGGTTTCGGAGGCCGCACGGTCCGCATTCAGCGCGAAGGTGCGTCATCGAGTCCGCGTGATCCATAACGGGATCGAGGTCGATCGCTGCGCGCCGAACCGCTCGCGCGAGAGCGTGCGCGCCGGCTGGGGGTTTGACGCGGGTGATCGGCTGGCGGGTTATGCCGGCCGCTATTCGGGCGAAAAGAACCCGGCCGCCGCCGCACTGGCGGTCTCGCGATTGCCGGAGCAGTTCCGCGCAGTTTATGCCGGCTCGGGGTTGCACGAAGCGGCGGTTCGAGCGATCGTTGAGAAGATTGCCGGCGAGCGGGCCGTCTTCGTGCCTGCCGACCGGCGAGTCGGCAACTCGATGCAGGCCTTCGACGTGGTGGTGACGGCCAGCCCGGCGGAAGGGTTTTCGTTGCTCGTTGCAGAAGCGTGGTACTGCGGCGTGCCGGTGGTTGCGACGCGCGTGGGGGCGATTCCCGAGCTTGAGGCGGTTCACGGAGAGCTTGTCGCGGCCGTGCCCATTGCTCCGACCGCCGAGGAGCTGGCGAGCGCGGTGGAAAGGGCGTTGTCTGCGGAGTTTCGACGCCAAGTCGTGCCTCGGGCGCGTGCCTTGGTCGCCGAAAGGTTCACCGCGACGCGCATGGCCGAGCGCTGGACCGACTATCTGATCGAGATTTGCGCCGAGAGATCGCGATGCG
>Ga0307374_10003727_pt1 | contig 25829 bp, 28 predicted proteins | sample OX3MG_FD_202532 | JGI IMG/M metagenome (GOLD analysis project Ga0307374, IMG submission 202532) | Soil microbial communities from Risofladan, Vaasa, Finland - OX-3 | ecosystem: Environmental > Terrestrial > Soil > Coastal area > Acid sulfate soil | place: Finland: Risofladan, Vaasa | collected...
AGTAGTTGCTGCAGCAGTGCTGTTCCGGCGCGCAGGCCTCACGGCGCCAGCGAGTCTCGGGCCGCGGCCACGGTCGCGACGCCGCGAGCGGGGCGTCGTCACGCTACCAGATTTGGCCGTACAAATCTATTTCAGGCGCTCCCGCGATCGATCTTGATGGCGACGCCGGCTGAAGGAGTCCAGCGCAGGAGGTGCTGGTTCTCGAGCATGGCTGACCGCGCAGTCTTCAACCGGCCATCACCGAGAGGTCGTCGACCGCCGATGAATGCGACGGACCCGGGGTCGCCGGCCCGGGGAGTGTGGCGATCTGCTTGGACGGCTCAGCCGCCGGGGCGTTCTGGTCTCGCTCGCGCGAGCGCTAGCCGATCGCGACCGCCTCGAAGACGCCTGCCGAAGCGACGGACACGATCGGCACCTGAATCCGGCGCCACACCGTCGACCGGCTGCCCTCGCGCCTCGGCCACGCCCCCCGATCGAATGGGAGAACGACTACCGTCGCCGTCGGCCGGTGTTGGCGGTTGCGAGCCACCATTCGACCCGCCTCAGCGTCAACCTGGCATTCAGAGCGGCCGCCGGCCAACGGTGGGCCGGCTCCAGCCATGAACTCGTCGAAGTAGCAAGGCCTGGATTGCCTGCAGCTCGCAGAATGGTTCCACCCATCCCCCGAACGCGGCCCTAGCTCACGAGGGGACTACGCCGCTATATCGGCTTCGCCGAGTCCGATGGGTGCGAGAGCGGTGCATTGATTGCGAGATACACTGCCTCTTCGGGGCCATCATTCCAGTTTCGATGCGGAACGCCTGCCGGAAAGACGACCAAGGATCCCGGATTCACGTTGCGCACCATGCCGTCGACCTCGACATTCAGCGAGCCCGACAATATGTAGAACATCTGGTCAACTTCATGGACGTGTAATCCCGCCGGTGAGCCACTCCCCACAGGGACAGCGATATACGACACCGTGCAACTCGTGCCGCCAGAACTGCGTCCGATCATTTCCTGAGAATATCGCTGCTTAGCAGCACAACTCGCTTGGATCGCATCCGCATTCAACTGCCGAATGTACGCGAAGCTGGAACCGTTGTTACTCATCGATCTCCATCCCCCTGCCTGAATGGCTCTGATAGTCGTTCACTTCTCACGGACAACGTCTACGTTCGCTTCGGCACTGATACGCTGACGCCACGCGCTAGCTGTCCAGACGTCGACGGTCTCTTCTATCTAACATCGCGGCCTACCAGCGGACGGTGACAAGCCGCTCTTCGGTCATCTCTTCGATCGCATAGCGGGGTCCTTCGCGCCCGATCCCGCTATGCTTCACCCCGGTGTACGGTGCCATATCGACCCGCCCGTTGGATGTCTCATTGATGTGAACCGATCCGACGCGCAAGCGGTTGGCCGCGTCTACGCCATGTTTGATGCTCCTCGTAAAGATGCCCGCAGCAAGGCCGTACGGTGTGTCATTCACCTCGTCCAAAGCTGCGTGAAGATCCGTGAAGGGCCGGATGGACATGACCGGACCAAAAATCTCTGCACACATGACCTTCATTGAGGAAGTTGTATTCACTAGCACCGTCGGTTCGATGAGTGACCCGCTGCGCTCACCCCCTACGAGCACCTCAGCACCAGACTCGGTGGCACCAGTGATCCAGCTGTACACCCGATCAGCATCGTCACTGCTGATTAACGGCCCGATGTACGATTGCGACGCTCTTGGGTCACCCGCATGCTTTCCGTCGAGAGCTTCTTTGAGCAGAGCTACAAATTCGTCTAAGACATCTCGATGGACGTAGAGTCGCTGGACCGAGGTGCAGATTTGACCTGCTTTTCGGAAGGCGGCGCTCACGCAACGGCCCGTAGCGGCTTGGACATCAGCGTCCTCGCAAATAATGGTGCTGGCCAGGCTGCCGAGCTCAAGCTGAACGCGTCGTAGCCCGATCGTCCTCTGAATTACTAGCCCGGTTTCCGTGCTGCCAGTGAAGGCGTAGAAGCTGGGGATTGGGTCTTCCAACAGCCAGGTACCGACCAGGCTGCCACTCCCGTGGACGAGAGAGATCAGACCGGATGGTAGGCCTGCATCGAGGAGCAGCTCTACGACCAGCATAGCGGTCAACGGAGTATACGAGGATGGCTTTAACACGACGCTGTTGCCCGCGGCGAGTGCCGGCGCTACCTTATGCAGGGTCGTATTGAGCGGCGAATTGAAGGGCGCGATCGCACATACGACGCCTAGCGGGTATCGGACAGTAAAGGCCCACCTTCCGACGACATTAGGCGCGCCGTCGATTGGAACCATCTCTCCATGTATTCGCTTCGCTTCCTCACCCGAAAGCAGAAGGGTTTGCACACCTCGAGCGACCTCGCCCGCAGCCTCAGCCCGCGTGAAGCCAGCCTCGGCAACCATCGTGTCCACGAAGTCATCGTGCCTCGAAGCAAGGAGCTCAGACGCCTTGGCAAGGATGACATAGCGGTCATAGGGTGAGAGTCCAATGCTCGCCTGCGCTTGAGCCACGGCAGACGTGGCCATCCCGACTTGGTCACGTGACGCTGAGTGTACGTTGGCTAGCGGCGTGCCCGAATATTTGTCATATACGGCTTGTGTCGAGACCCCGTCGCACCAACGTTCACCGATAAATAGTCGCGCTTCTCTCATATCATCAGCTCCTCTCGAACAGTTCAGCGAGACGCCGTACATGCTCGAGTGGGTAGCTCACCATCGGAGATGGTGATACGCCGCAGAATGACCCCACATCTCGCCCACCGGAATGCATCCAGGTGCCAATAGGCTGTAAATCTTCTCTGCCGACAAAGGCGTGTGATTCGCTCCTTCTGGTACAACGTCTTCGAACGGGTTCCGTCCAGAGACGCTCGCACGCTGCCCCTCGCGGCTAACGGAACCCTTCGAGTCGCCCATTCCTTCACTCTTGAAACCTGGCGAGGAGACCTGCTCGGAAGCCGCCTCACTTCAACCATCTGTGCGAGATGCTCCCACTGGTTGACACATCCACGGGCTGCCGCGCGGGAGCATCGACTCCTGCAGTGAGGCTCCATCCCACCTATTTGTGCGCCCCCGGTCGGAGACCGGCAAGGTCCTCGGCACGCATCAGATTCCAGATAGCATTCTCTATCTCGTCCACATGTGACCCGTAGGCTGGCGAAAGAAACTCCCGGAACTTGGATCGCAGCTCGTACTCGGTCAGAGGATCGTCGGGGTCGCCTTTCCTTGTCTGGCGCTCAACCGAGAATTGCGCTCCATCGCGGGTGACCATGCGGAGTCGCGCTCCCCGACGGGCCGGGAACTGCGCGTCGAGATCGTCTGCGACCGACAGTGATGTTGCGAGCATGAGCCGTTCGATGTTCGGATCGACCAGTGCATCTGCTTCAAATGCCCGCAGTCGAACCGAGCCGAACACGATCGCGGCAGCAACACAATAGGGAATTGAGAACTTGGCTTCGAATGCGGTCTTCGGTCGCAGATTGCCAGCAACCGTCAAGGCGGTCGAATACGTCTCGACTTCGATTGACGCGATTTCCGACAACGGAACGAGTCCTCGGTCTCTCAGCTCCAACGCGGCATCGATCGCGGCAAAGGTGTGCCCACAGCAGGAGTGGTTCTTAACGGTCGTCGACCCGACCAGCACCGGTACTCCTAGGTCGCGTACGGCTGCGTCCCAATCGGTCCCAGTCGTCATCGCCGCGCCGAACCCCGCCTCACCTTCGAGAACGTCCAGCGCTCCGGTGAAACCGGACCGCGCTGCATATCCAGCGATGACACCCGATTGTGCGGCATGTCCTGCATGCAGCGGCTTGCTCATGGAATCAGATCTGAACGACTGCTGGAGTCCAGCCGCCATCGTCGCGGACAATGCTAGTGCATGCGCGAACGGTTCGGCGTCCAATCGCATGATTTCAGCTGATGCTGCAGCGGCTCCGAGCGACCCAATGGTACCCGTGGTGTGCCAATAGCGATAATGCGAGGGATTCACGGCTTTGGCGATGCGGTCCCCAATCTCGTAGCCTATTGCTACAGCTCGAAGAAACCGTTCACCGCTCGACCCAGTTGCCTCACCTACTGCGAGAGCAGCGGCGATTGTCGGCGCTCCGGGATGATAGATGCCTTCGCGATAGATGTCATCAAGCTCGGCCGAATGAGACGCCGTCCCGTTGATCAGCGCGGCCATGACAGCGGTGGTCCCCCGTCGATCACCCAAGATTTGAGCAGGCCCATTCTCCTCGTCCGACACGAACGCCTCGACCAAAGTCTTCGCGGGAGACATCGCCGAGCCCGGTACCGCCGATGCAAACCAGTCGGCAACAGCTCGGATGGCAGCATCCGCTACGTCATCGGTTAACGGATGCTTCCGCTGCTCCACTGCCCACTCTGCGAAACGTTCCGTGATCATCCGAAGCCCTCCGCCTAGAACTGCGATTCGTACTGTGACGGGTCGATCCGAGCCTCGACGACAAGCGGGCGCGAGAGCGTCTCTATGCCTGCGAGTGCGCTCTCGAGCTCGTCAGTGCTCGAGACACGAACGCCCTCGCAATCCATGGAGGCGGCGAGGCCAACGAGGTCGGTGTCGTCAAGGCGCGTCGCAATACTCGGATAACCAAGCGCCATCTGCTTCAGTTCGATGCGGTTAAGGCTTCCGTCCACTAATACAATGAAGACGACCGGCAGGCTTAGTTTCGCAGCGAGGCGCACCTCCGTCGCCGACATAGCGAATCCACCGTCGCCCACGAACGCTACGACTGGGCGGCTGCCGTCTGTGATGGCTGCCCCAATCGCAGCAGGAACTCCGAATCCCATTGCCGAGAGTCCGTTGGTCATGAGCAGGCCGCGAGGTTGATACGTCGTCCAGCCCTGGCCAACGAGCAGCTTGTGCGACCCGACGTCTGTGGTCACGAGCGTCTGGCGCGGGGCGGCGGCCCGGGTGACGTCCACAACGTCGCTCGGATTGAGGCGACCGGCTACACGCCCCTCATAGTAAGAGCGTCGAAGCACTAGACGGTGCTCTGCCACATCGGTTTCTGCCCATTTCGGCTGTGCGGTCCAAGCGTCTGTCAACCAATCAAGAGCCGCTGCGATATCCCCGACCACCTCGCACGCGCTTGCATAGATCTGGTCAGTGTTCGGAGTGGCGTCGATGTGGAGCACCGGGGTGCGCAGTTTCCACGGGTTAATGAGCTCTACGGCATCGAAACCCACAGTCACTATTAGGTCACTTGTGTTCAACAATGCCCACATGACGTCTTTGCAGGCCATATCGAGAGTCCCGGCGAAGTACGGGTGCCGTTCGTCGAATACGCCCTTAGCCATCGGCGATACCACGACGGGTGCGCCGACGACTTCGGCTGCCTTCACAAGTGCTGACGTAGCCTGTCCACGGACTGCAGCGATTCCGGCAAGAAAGACCGGTCTTTGGGCCGCCGCAAGAATCCGCCGAGGATCGTCATGCGAGCCCTCCGCGCGCTGCACCGAAACGGTGGAGATTGAGTTGCCTAAAGGCGGCAAGAGGATGTCCGCGTCACGTGCCTCCGCGGTCAGCGCATCACTCGGGCACGTAAGGTGCACTGCACCAGGTCGTTCGGCGGTCGCAATGCGGAGGGCCTTGCGCATCGTGGTCGCCGCCGCTCCCGACTCTACCCTTCCCGCCCACTTGGTGATGGCTGAGTAAAGCAGCTTGTGGTCCACCACCTGGTGCGTAAAAAATTGTTCTCGACTGGAGTCGATCTGGCCGGAGAACGCCACCATCGGAACTCGGTCGAGCGTGGCAGCGGCGACGCCATTCACTAAAGCAGTCGAACCAGGGCCGAGGGTTGAAAAGGCGACTCCCGGTTTGCCCGTGAGCATGGCATATGCCTCCGCCATAAACGCGGCGCTCGCCTCCCGGCATGCCAACACCACGTCCAAACCGTGTCGGCGCGCCTGCTCCATAAGCTCAATTGTTGGATCCCCGGGGTACCCGAAGATGGACGAGACTCCGGCGGCCGCGAGAGAAGCTGCGATAACCGCCGCAGTGTTTTTAGCATCCCCCATGAGGAGTCCTCCGGCCGAGAACGCGAGGTCGACGTCGAAGGCAGCTTGTGTCCGAGTTCAGGCTCGGAACCGCCATCCGGCTGCCGCGTGGACTTTGTATCCGCTTGCATACGTTAGCAGGTCCGTGCTTCCTGCATCAACAGGTGTGTCCGGGGTGCGGACATCGACGGCGATATGGGGGTACGAGAATCGGGATGCAGCGCCCGTCAAGTTGTTCGGCTCCCCCGAGGCATCCGTGGGCGCTATGACCAGTTGAAATGCGAGCGACGCCACTCTCCTCTCTAGCTCTTTGGAGCACCACGCGACCAAGTGGGGCGGGCGCCTTCTCATAGCCCTATCGGGATGAGCGTCCCATTTGAATCCGCCGCAGTGCAAGAGGACCAGACGCACGTCGCCGCGGCGCGCCGCCCGCTCGACGAGCTGCGCCGTCGTGTCAAGAGCGGGAGGGGTGGCCCCGTGGCCACAAGCACGACCCGCTCCACGGTTCCGATAGCGAAGATCAGCTCGTCGGCGTCCTCGGTCACCGCCGTGACGGCGGACACCCAGAAGTCCGGCAGCTCACCGTCAGTACCGTCGCCCATAATCACCCGCGAACTGCTCGACGACGCTGGGCTCAGGGGGAGGAACTCTCGTGCACCGGTGGGAAGAGCGCTATGGACGGGGCATTAGCGCGTTTCCAGACCATCACGGAACGCCGGTAGCGGATGACAAGTGAAGCGTCCTGCTTGTACCCACGGGTCTCCACCTTCACGATACCTTGCTCGGATCGGCTCTTCGACTCCCGCTTCTCTAGGACCTCCGATTCCGAGTACAACGTATCGCTGACAAAAACGGGATTCGGCAACGTAATCTCGTCCCACCCGAGATTGAATCCGTTCTCGCTTACGTCCATGACGCCCATGCCAGCGATGATCGCAAGGGTGAGCGCACTATTCACGAGGCATTGACCCCATGGGGTGCGGGCCCCATAATCGCGATTATAGTGAATCTGGTTGGTGTTGTTCGTCAGCAGGGTGAACTGGATATTGTCGGCTTCGGTCACCGTTCGTCCATAGCGACAACGATAGACATCGCCAACTTCGAAGTCCTCGAAGAAGCGACCTTCCCAGCCAGGCTTGATCTGACCCATCAGTCCGCAGTCTCCTCACTTAGCGCTTCGACAGCTCCAGCAACCGATAAGCCCGCATCACAATTGGGCGATCGACAAGCTGCCCGCCCACGGCGACCGACGCGTCGCCTCGCGCCTCAGCCGCCTCGAAGGCGTCCACCACCTTCTGGGCGTACGCGATCTCGTCAGAGCGCGGGCTAAAGATACGGTTGATCACCTCAACTTGTCGCGGATTGAAGGTGGACTTGGCCGTAAATCCGAGCCGACGCGCCTGGAGCGCGTCCCGCTCCAGGCCCTCCGGGTCGTCGAGATTCGGGAACACACCGTCAATGCTCTCGACATGCGCCGCTGCCGCCGCATACACGACCATCGATCTGGCAAATACCAGCTCAGCCGCCTCCTCCTCGCGCGCCGTCCCGAGACCCAGGTCGAGGGCAAGGTCTTCCGCACCGAGCATCAACCCGACAACGCGAGCGTCGGCGCGACCGATCTCCGCGGCCTTAAGGACGGCGCTCGGACTCTCGATGGCTGGAATGATTCGCGTCGTGCCAGCCTCGATCGATGCTTCGCGCTCGAGCTCGTCAAGAAGGGCAGCGAGGGCGGCCACGTCAGCGGGGTCATCGCACTTGGGAAGGCACACGCCGTCGGGAACCCCCGGCATTACCGCCATCAAATCATCGTGGAACCACTTCGTCGAAGATGCGTTGAGGCGGACGTACCGTTGCGGTTGAAACGGGGTACGCAGCACGTGGGCCACCATCGCGCGCGCCTCTTGCTTCGAATCCCCGAGAACACCATCTTCCAGATCCAACAGGACGCAGTCGACGGTGGAGGTCGCCGCCCTAGCGAGGAAGCGCTCCTTGTTCCCCGGCACGAACATCCACGACCGCATCGGGCGCGTGAGCATTTCCTTGCCTCCCATGGCTCTCGTTCGGTGCTCCCGCTGCACTGTGCCTTCATGGTCCTCTCGACCACTCGAACTGTCCGGACCACATATCGGTCGTTGGCGACGATCGCGGGTGTGTCGGCAGAGCTTCCGGTGGTCCAGGGTCGTCCGGAATCGATCCCCGTCGCTGCACGACGTTTCTGGGCGCAGCATCGGATCCCTAGCCATCCCCCGCCGGAATGAGCTTGTCGGGAAGGGCCAGAAGGCGCCGCGACGTACGGACGACAGCCTCATCGATCATCCGACCTGCCGTGTCCGTCACGACCCCAACCCCCCGAACCAACGCTTCGTCGTACGCTCTCACCACTGCTTGAGCGCGCTCGATCTCGTCCTGCGAGGGCGTGAAGACCTCTCTCGCCACGACGACCTGTGCTGGATGAATGCACGCCCGACTCCGAAATCCCATTCGCCGCAGAGCAAGGGACGAATGTCGGAACCGCTCGACGTCCTGAAAGTCGATCGACACCGGGCCGACCGGGGCCGGCAGTCCCGCCGCGACGCTCGCCATTACGAGCAGGCTCCGAGCGAAGAGGAGCTCTCGTTCATCCTCGCTCGGCTCGATCCCGCTGTCCGCCAAGAGATCCATTTCGCCGATCTGAAGCTGCGAGACACGCGGAGCGCCAGCGATCGCCGCTACGGAGACCAACGCACGCGCGCTCTCCAACTGGGGCTGAACGGAAACAGAACCCGGCTGCAAGGACAACCGCGCCTCACCGGCCCCTAGAATCTTGTCGAGATCCTCGAGTGATCCAGCATCCTCCGTCTTTGCTACGCAGACCCCTCGGATCGCCGGAGAGAGAATCTCGGCAAGGTCCTCATGCCCCTGGACGCCCGGGTTGATCCGTATCCAGACTTCCACCGGGCTCTGATCCACAGGAGGAAGACCGTCCAGCCACCTGCGGGTCACTTCTCTTGCGCGCTCCTTGCTGGACGCTGCGACAGCGTCCTCCAAGTCAACAATCAGCGCATCCGCGCCACGTTCGAGAGCCTTGTGCAACTTATCCTCGGCATCGCCAGGCACGAACAGATAGGTGCGCGGCGCTCGCCTATGGCCCGGCATGCCCTGCTCGGATGTCATTCGTCCCCCAATCCGTTACCCAGCAATGCACAGCAAATCATCGAACTACGAAGGGATCGGACATTTCTCCCACCACATCGACCCACACGCTCTTCGTGACCGTGTACTCATCAATCGCGGAAGCGCCTGATTCCCTGCCGTACCCGCTTAGCTTCACACCACCCCACGGAGCTGCATACGATGCCGCCCGATAGGTATTGACCCATACAATGCCGCATTCCAATGCTGCCGCCATCCGATGTGCTCGTCCTAGATCCCGTGTCCAGACGCCCGCGGCCAATCCGTAGGCGGAGTCATTCGCGATGGCTACAGCATCAGCCTCGCCTTCAAACGGAAGCACGACCAGCACGGGCCCGAACACCTCTTCCCGCACAACGGGCATGTCCCGAGTGACATTTGTAAGAACAGTGGGCTCGAAGAACAGTCCCGACTGCAGCCCTTCACCCGTCACCGGTCGACCTCCGGCTGCCACGTGCGCGCCAGACCCAACGGCCTCATCTACGAAGCCCTGGATCCTCTCGAGATGCTGACGAAAACACACTGGGCCCATCTCCGTATCCGGAAGGGTCGGATCACCTAGCTTGATACCGCGCACACGATCGACGAGCCTCTCGACGAATCTCTCTGCGATCGAAGCCTCAACTAGGAGCCGAGATCCTGCAATACAGGTCTGCCCAGACGCTCCGAATATCCCGGCCATCACTCCCGTCACGGCCTGTTCGAAGTCCGCATCTGCGAAGACGATGTTCGGAGACTTCCCGCCGAGCTCGAGCGACGCCGGCACAAGATGATCAGCAGCCAGTTTCGCAACGGCACGCGCTGCTTCTGGACCACCAGTGAACGAGACCCGGTTCACGCCTGGATGGGCAACCAGCCTCTGCCCCACGGGATCGCCGAAACCCGTGACCACATTGAAGACTCCCGCCGGGATTCCCGCTTCATTAATCAACTGGGCAAATTCAAGAATGGAGGCCGACGCATGCTCCGACGGCTTGACAACCATCACATTGCCTGTCGCTAGCGCCGGACCAAGCTTCCAGGTCAGCAAGAGAAGTGGCGAGTTCCACGGAACCAACGCAGCGATGACACCGACGGGCTCGCGCAGCACATAGTGAAAGATATTGGGGCGATCTAGCGGCACTACCTCCCCATGAATCTTATCCGCCCAGCCCGCCCAATATTCGTAGTACTCGGGCAATGATCGCACTTGTCCCGACATCTCCCGCAAGAGCTTGCCGTTGTCACGCGTCTCCACTTGACCAAGATGCTCGGCGTTCTCCTGGATCAGCTCTGCCAGGCGGCGTAAGAGCCGAGCCCGATCCTTGCCGAGCGTCTTGCCCCAGCCAGCCCGCGCCGATTGCGCGGCACTCACGGCGCTATCGACATCGCGTCCATCAGCACGGGGTATTTCCGCCCAAGGTCGTGCCATATAGGGGTCGAGGGATTCGAAAGTCTCACCTGAAGCAGCATCGACCCACTCGCCGTTGATGAACAGCTTGTAGCGACACAGCCCGTCAATTTCTTCGCACGCCCTCATCGCTTCCCTTCCCGCGGCCACCTGAGCACATCAACGTCTCAGCTACCTCTTTACCGTCGCGCGTGCCCACCCGCCTCTGCGAAACGCGGCCACGCACTTCCATTACTTACTCGACTTACCTGTGTGTGCATGACGCGGCGGGCGATGCCAGGGCCCTCCTACCTATGTCCGTCTGTATCTGCCGTCGCCGATGCTATGAACGCTGGAGCCGGGCATTCCTGATGCCGCTCAACCGCATCACGATAGAGCGCCATACTCCGGTAGATCCAATGGACGAACTTCGTGTACGGAGCAACTGCGAACGCCGTACCCACCGTCGCCAGATGAAACACGAGAATCGATCCATAAGCGGCAGAATTTCTCGACAGTATCGTCATGATGCCAGTGACAGCGATGAACTCGAGTGCGATTAGCAGCCCGTAATCCCGACTTTCCATCCGAGCATCCGTCGCCTCCCGATCAGCCCGTCCTTTAGTGATGATGAGCGCGGAGCATCCGACTGTCATTCCTGCGCCACCGACGAGTCCCAAGACAACTGGTATCGACCACACTACGTAGGGCGGGGCGCGACCAACGATGTCCTGAAGCACCGCGGCACTTATGGTGGACATCAGGCAAAATACGAAGCCATACGAAACACACTGGTGCCAGATTCGTCGCATCTTAGAGGGCCGGGCGTTTTCGTGGCACGGCTCACCCCCTCCGCGCAAATTCTTCAGAGATCCGGCCTCATAGATGCAATCCACAATCGCGCGCCAACCTCCTGGAAGCGCTCCGGAGGTGCCGGCTACTCGCCAATATTTCCGGGCGCCGTGCACGAGAACAATGCACGAGAACAAGAAGGGCAGGAGCGTCTCGATCAAAATGGCAGGATACGGCACAGTGCTATACGGTGACGCCGCTACCGGATGCGCTGATACCAACGCGGCTGCCCCCATCGTTGCGATGGCGATCACGGTAGTACCGAGTAGGAATACGAGCAGCGCAGCGACTATACCGATCCAGCCGTTGACCCATTTCCCAAGGGACGGTATCGGTACCTGAATACAAGAATCATAGGTTTCCCGCCGAGCCTTGGCGAACAACTTCGGCGGGTTAATCGCAAATTCGTGCGGTGCCGTATACGGGCATGCATAGAGGCATGAGCGGCAGTCATGACAGAGGTTCGCTAGATGAGTGACCTCTCCCGTCTCAAAATGGATTGGACGCTCAAGCGCGACAAATACTGCGCACAGCCCCTCGCAATAGCGGCATGCATTACAGATATTGAGCTGTCGCCTAGCTTCATCTACTAGCGGCATCGTGAGCATATTTGACTGCATTGACACCGGCGATCCGTCCCCAGACACTTCCAATTGTCATCCCGAACCCTGCAAGATATCCGCTTGATAGAATATTGCCCGACATAATCTCGCCAGCGGCGAAGATGTTAGTGGCCGGGCTACCGTCTCTGAAACGTACGCGTGCCGTCTCGTCGATTGCGACGCCCATATATGTGAAGGTGATGCCCGGTCGCATGGCGATGCCGTAGTACGGGGGCGTGTCAATTGGCCGCGCCCAGTTCGACTTCGACACGGTGAGGCCCTCCGTATGGCAGCCATCGAGAATGCTTGGGTCGAACCTTCCGCCAGGACGTATTGCCTGGTTGAAGGATGTCACTTCAGCGATGAAGTCGGATACCGGGAGGCCCAATTTTTCCGCGACATGTCCGAGCGTGTCGCCACGGACGGGAGGATACATGGGGGGCAGGAAGGCCCGCGACACCTTGGCGTCCCAGATCGCATAAGCGATTTGATCGTCCTGGTCGGCGATATTGCGTCCCCATATTGCATATCGTTTAGGCCACACCTCTTCGCCCTCATCGTAGAAACGGCGTGCATGGCGATTAACGACAATTCCGAACGGAATACAATCGAGCCGAGTTGCGATTCCGCCGTCGAAGCGCGGTGAGCGTGCGTCGACTGCAACCGCGTGAAAGCCCTGCTGCTCGCCTGCACTGTCGACGCCCTGGTCGTACAGCATTTGGAGGACTTTGCCATCGTCGTAGGGTGTTCCGCGGATGATGTAGTTGCGCGCCGCTTCACCCCAATATCGAGATAGCCAATCAAGATTCGCTTCGTATCCACCGCTCGCGCAGATCACGCTTTTGACTGCGATCTTCCTGCGGACTCCGGCCACGCTGATAATCAGGCCGCTGCACCTATTGCCTTGGACTTCGAGGTCCTCGGCGCAGGCATCATATACTACTGTGACTCCGCTGGCTTGCGCGGTTCTATAGTAAGCGTTGAGGAGCGCCTTTCCGCCTCCGAGGAAGAATCGATTCGTTCTGCCAAGGTGGAGAGTTCCGTTGAGAGGCGTCTGCCAGTTGATGCCCTGTTCGCTCATCCACTGCGGCATCACCTCAGAGTTTCTTACGGTGAGCGCCGCTAGCGATTCATTGCTGGGACCGGTTCCCACGCTACAGAGGTCCTTCCAGAACTCGTCGTACTCGTAGGCGCCGGTATAGAAGGAGTCGCCCTTGTGGTGCGCGCAGCGAATGTTTCGCGTGTGACGCGAATTGCCCCCGCGCATGCTGTAGGGCGCCCGCTCGACAAGCAACACGCTCTTCGAGAATTGCGACGCGGATATCGCGGCAACGAGTGCAGCGTTACCTCCGCCGATGACGACCACGTCCCATGACCGTTCTGCCGCGGTTGAGCCCTGACCGCCTTCCAGCTTGAACTCCGCTGTACGCACCACAGGCATTCCAATTCTCGTAGCTCGACCGTATTGGCCCAATTGAGGGACTATGAGTTCATGAGTTACTCGGCGGCGACGGCCTTCACCTGTTGTCGGAGGCCTCGGCAGGTCGCTGCCCTCTGATACTTACGAGGTCCGAATGTTCTTGGCCGTCCTTTGTGCCCCCCGTCGCGCGGTTAGCGCCCCCCTCGAGGCTGGGCAAGTTACTGTATACAAATGCATACTACAAACTGGGTCACCACCTGTCAAAGGCGATTTTCCAATCCTCGCCTTGCTCCGACCCAGCAAGAGATGTGGAGCGGGTTTCAGCTGTCGCGCGGTGGGCGACGTGACCTAGGACTCGGGGACCGGCCTGAGTTCACGCGAAGTATGTCGACTCGGTGCTTAGCGTCGATGACGGCGTCGGTGATGAGATGGCCTGTCAGGTCGGTCGCTCGCAAGCCCCTCTGGGCGGCGGTGAGCAACAGGGTGCGAGCCCGTCGGCCGAAGGACGTCGTTCGGTCCGCGCGGTGGGATTTCGACCTCCTCGTCGGCGTGAAACGAGGTCATCCGGCCCTCGAAGCGCCTCGGCAGGATTGCGAGCACTCTGAGCCTCCCCCCGCCAGCCGGACACGTGGCTATGCGGCTTGCAGCCGCTGACGACGATACTCGAGCTCCCACTCGATCAGCGGGACGTAGTTGAGGCTCGAGTGCAGCCTGATGGCTTGTAGCGGTGGATCCAGGCGGTGATTGCGGCTCGGGCCTCGGCGCGCGTCGCGAACCGGTCGCGGTGCACGAGCTCGCGCTTCAGACTCGACCAGAACGCCTCGGCGACACTGTTGTCGAAGCACGTCGCGACGCGCCCGGCCGACTGGCGAATGCCGCGTGAGGAGCAGATTGCCCGGTACTTCTCAGAGAGGTACTGACTCCCGCGGTCGTCGTGGAAGCTGACGTCAGTGACGTTTCCATCCCGGACGGGGACAGCGCGTTGGCAACGAGCGCCGTCGCCATGTTGTCGTCCATCCGCCACCCGAGTAGGCGCCGGCTCACGCTCGGTGCCGCCGCGCAATCCTCGCTGGGTCCGAAACGCCCCCCAGCGAGGCGGCACCCCGAACGATCGCAGTATGGTCTATGCGGCATCAAGAGTTACTGGCGGGCACCGTAATCTCGCCGACGATGAGGGAAGGAGGGAGGAGCTTCCTGGTGAACGATCGACGGTCGGTCTACGAACTCCTGAAGCAAGCAATCTTGGACAACGATCTCCAGCCAGGGCAACAGCTTGTCGAGACTGTGCTCGCAGAGAAGTTCTCGGTGAGTCGCACGCCTATTCGGGAGGCGCTCACCCGTCTCGAACAAGATGGACTCGCGGAGCCGAGACGGCGGGGCCTCTTTGTCCGAGAGCGCAGTCCCCAGGAGATCTTCGACATCTACGAGATCCGTTGTTCGCTGGAAGCGAAGGCAGGGCATATCGCCGCCCAACGCAGAACCGACTATGACTTGCAGATCCTGTCTCAGGTCGTCGATTCCGCGGCGAACGTTGATGTATCCAGGGACGGCGCGATGATGGAGAACAATAGAGAGTTCCACCGTGCGCTCTGGGCAGCGACCCACAACGAAACATTGCAGGACTTGCTCCAGCGGTTAGATCTCCACCTAGTGCGCTACCCTGAGACGACGTTGGCGTACCCGGGCCGCTGGGAGCAGGCGAAAGCGCAGCACGCAGCCATCATTGAAGCGATCATACGTCGTGATGCCGACGCTGCCGGTGAACTGATGGCTCAGCATTTTCAGGATGCCTTGGACGTCCGGCTGAAGATCGGAAATTGGGATGCTTGAACATCCCCTCCCAGCGGGCCATATTTGACGATTTCGACCGCCCGAATATCATGGTATCCCGAGTTGCGGCATTACCGACGACGCCACGCTCGAGCCTGAATTCGCTCCTGCGTCAGTGTGGCGACGTGAGCGCACGGGCATCACAGAGCGTCGGTTTACGCCCCTCTCGCAGTTGGCTGCCCGCCGTGACCAGCCCAGTACAGTGGTCCTCCCTTATGGGCGGGAAAACCCATCCCGCGCACCATCGCTAAATCGATATCCGAAGCCCGAGCTGCGATCCCCGCGGCAAGGACCGACACCGCCTCCTGCACCATCGCAGTCAGTGCCCGATTGACAATCTCGCGGTCCGGGATCTTCCGGCGCAGCATGCCAGTCGCGCGCGACTCTTCATCGAGGAGGTCTCGAACCAAAGGGTCAGGCAGAGGACGGGGTAAGCCGGCTTCGTACCGATACCAACCTGCTCCCGTCTTGCGACCGAGGCGGCCCATCTCGCACAGACGATCAGCCGTGTGGAGGTATTGTCCCCCAGGACTGCGGTTCCTCCCCAGACTCAATCGCCTATGCCATGCAATGTCAAGTCCTGATAGATCGGCAACAGCAAATGGGCCCATCTTGAAGCCGAAGCCAGTCAAAGCTCGATCGACATCCTCTGGATAGGCCCCCTCCTGCAATAGACATTCGCAGGCGTGACGATACGCGGCCATGATGCGGTTCGCGATGAAACCATCGCAATTCTTTGCGACGATCCCGACTTTACCCATGCGTAGGGCGAGTTCGAGACTACTGGCAAGCGCGGATTCGCTCGTGTCGGTCCCTCGCACGATCTCGAGCAGACGCATTCGATGTGCAGGCGCGAAGAAGTGAACCCCAAGTACATCACTTGGGCGCCGAGTTGCTCGTGCCAACTCGTTGATGTCGAGATAGGACGTATTTGACGCGAGAATGGCGCCCGGCTTCGCGATCTTGTCGAGCGCGGAGAACACTTCGCGCTTACTTGACAGAGATTCGGTAACCGTCTCAATGATCACATCCGCAGCTTCGGCCGCTTGCAGTTCAGTGGAGCAGCTGATCCTTCGGACGTCGTGATCACCTTCTCGTCCGTCAAAACGCCTGTTTCCGATGGACCGTCTATATGCGCCGACCGCACGCTCGTGTCCAGCGCGCAACGCACCCTCGGATACATCGATCAGCGTCACGTCTAGTCCAGCCAAAGTCAACGCCACAGCGATCCCAGGGCCCATCGTCCCAGCTCCGACGACCGCCGCTGTTCGGAGCGGTCGCACCAAATGCTGCAGATTGCGAGCATCCTTTACAGTCAGTCGCTCGGCAAAGAACAGGTGGCGCAGCGCGGCCGCCTCAGGGCTCCTTTGCAGGCCTTCGAAGGCGAGACGCTCCGCCACAAGACCGTCTTCGAATGGAATGAGGGCCGCAGATGTCACGGCCTCAACCGCGGCCCGGATCTGGGGTTGGTCGTGCCCCCGGCTCATGGCCGTCCGAGCTGCCTGCTCCACTTCGCGAGCACTATGTGCAGGCACCCGGCCGTCGCTCACTCTTCGCTTCCCTTGGCTCCAGGCTTCAGCGACGGTGATGGCCGCATCCAACAAGTCGCCCTCGACGACTTGGTCAACGATCCCCAGCTTGAGCGCTTCATCGGAGGTGACCCGCCTGCCCGAACAGACAAGGTCGAGCGCCTTGGCCACGCCAACGAGTCGTGGCAAGCGTTGCGTGCCGCCCGCTCCCGGAATCATCCCCAACGTGACCTCCGGCAACCCGAGGACGGTATTTGCAGCCGCCGCGAGGCGCACATCGCAGGCAAGAGCGATCTCCAGACCGCCACCGAGCGCAGAACCATGAATCGCTGCTATCCATGGCCTATCGGACGCCTCGATAGCCGATACTACCTGCGGAAGCAGCGGTTCTTCGATCCGATCACCGAACTCTCGAAGGTCTGACCCGGAGATGAACGTCGCGCCCGAGCCAATTAGCACGGCTGAGTCAATCGCCGCATCGTTGGCAATCATAGTCACGGCCCGGATCAACCCTGTGCGGACGCAATGCGACGCCAAGTTCAACGGTGGATTCGAAATCGAGACGATCGCCACGCGGCGAACCACCTCGAGGTGGACAGAAGGCGATGCGGGTTCACCCATCAGGTTGCATAAGGGCCACGTCGCCGAGCCCGCTGGCTGACCCTCGGCAGCCTATTAGCCATCGGTCCGGACTGCATGACTGGAGGAGCGATGCGGACCGCCGGCCCTGTGCTCATTGATGCCACGACGCACATGTTCCCACGGGTGTCCCTGATCCCCCGATGACAGGAACGCGGCACGCAGCATCGCACTGGCTCTGATCGAAGTCGCGATCCAGCTGCCATCGCGAGGCAGGCCAAACACTGCTTCATCTTCAGGCACCATTAGACGGACGCTCCCGGTACCCGGCCGTCGCCGACCACCTTCATCCTCACCAATGCGTCGGCGGCGCTGACGCCGCACCCCTGCGCACCAACAATGAGCGGGTTGATCTCGGCCTCGACGATTAGCGGTGCCTCGACAAGCTCGGACATACGCACGATGACCCGAATGAGGGCCTCGACGTCACCGACAGGTCGTCCCCGAAACCCGCGTAGTACTCGAAGCTCGGGTACTTCATGAATCATCTCGCGTGCCTGCTTATCGTCTACCGGTGCAAGCCTTAGACTTCTCCCACTGTAAAGCTCCGTACGCTCGCCCCCCGGCGCAACGAGAACGACGGGGCCGACTTGCTCGTCCACGCGATATCCGACGAGTACCTCCGCGAGTCCGGTGACCGCAGCTTGCACGAGAATCCTGGGTCTGGCCACAGTTGACACTCGCAACGCCACATTGGCCCGTATCCTGCGAACGGCGGCTTCAAGGGATGCAGCATCCCGTATGTCGAGCACCACGCCACCGACGTCGCTCTTGTGCGCTATCTCGCCGGAGAGGACCTTCGCAACTACTGGGTAGTCGAATGGCAACTCCAGCCCGCCCTGCTCGCCCTCCGCGAGACAGCACGCTGGCGCATGGGGGATCCCCCACGCCCTAAGCCAGTCATATGCGGAGAGCTCATCAAGCGTCACGGTGCCGACGACCGACTGTGGTTCTCCCGACTCCAGCCTGCCCACCGGTCTGCGCGGCCAACGTCTCGAGAATGACGCGACGATTGCATCCGCACAGGACTCAGGCGTGCGAAAATTCGGAACGCCAGCCTGCGTAAGCATGGCCATTCCGACCGGTGCATCGGGCACGAGAAATGCCGCAATCGGAGCACCAGACGACGCAAGTTCTATGATGGGCCGGACCGCGCTCTCCGGATCGAATCGAGCGGATGAGCCGATCACCGCTACGACGAGGTCAAATTCTTTTGACTCAAGTAGGCACTTCAGGGCTGCTTGAACTACCTCATATTGCGCGCCGGCGAAGGTAAGGTCCACGATGCGGCCGGATCTGGCCAGTGCTCCACTGTCGTTCAGGCGCCTGAACGTCGCCTCCGACGGGGCGACGACATCTATTCCACGGATGCCAAGCTGGTCGACGACCATGGCGGCGCCGCCTCCCGTGGTGGTGACGACGCCAATCCGAGGCGCGGTGTCCTGAGGCGCTCTGATCGGAAGCCGCCCCGCAAGCGCTACACCCTCAAGAAGCGCGTCAAGCGTTTCGACCCGGGCAACGCCACAATCGGCTAGGAGGGCCGCGGCGACCTTGTCCTCACCAGCCATAGCTCCAACGTGCGACATGGCCAGATCCGCCGCTACGGCAGACCGCCCTAGCTTGTATGCGACAACGGGCCTGCCTATGTTGGCGGCCATAGCCGCAAATTGACGAAGATCCGACGCGCCACGAATCGTCTCAAGAAATAGAGAATAGCCGCTGATTGTCGGATCATTCAGCGTCATCATGCAGATCTGCGCCAGGTTGAGGTCAATCTCGTTGCCACAAGAGACCAACGCAGCGAAGCCGATGCCCCGGGCCTTGCCACGAGAGGCAAGGGCACCGATAATGCTTCCCGACTGCGACACCGCCAACGTGGTTCCAACGGGCAGATCGGCTTCCGCAAAGGCCGCATTGGCTGTGAGCCGTAAGCCGTTGCGCACATTCACGATCCCGAGGCTGCTCGGACCGATCACGCGCGTGCCTGACCCCGCGATGACGCCGCGTAACCGCACGGCGAGCGCAGCTCCTTCATCGCCGGCTTCGGCAAAGCCACCAGCGAGCACCGTCACCACCGCAACGCCCAGTTCGACGCATTCCTCGACAACCTCAATCACCCTGGAGGTTCCGAGCATGATGAACACATGGTCCGGCACCGAGGGAAGATCTCGAAGTGAGGACCACGCGTCCTCACCCGCAATGATCCTCCGTTGTGGATTGACTGGGTACACGATGCCACTGAATCCCGCGTTTCGCAGGAAGGTCAAAGGCCTGCTGGTCGCCTTCGTTAGTTCTCCGGACGCGCCCACGAGTGCGACGCTGCGCGGATCGAACAGCGCTTCTGCGATGTTCTTCGAGCCGTTCTCGTCGAGGCCCTGAACGCTCACTGTGGTATTCGCGTTTGTCGTTGACTGAAGCGCCGATCGAAGATCCGCTCCGCTATGCGATTCTTCATCATTTCGACGGAGCCGCCCGCTATCATCCATCCCCGCGTTCGCAGGAAGCAGTACTCGACGAGAGTGTCGCGGGTGTAGCCGAGCGCCCCCATGACTTGCATCGCTTCGTGGGAGGCTTCGAAACTTGCTTGGTTGGCCGCCAGCTTGGCCACGGACACTTCGTATGGATCGGGGCCGTCCTTGTCGGCATGGATGGCAGCCCGATACAGCAACAATTCAGCCGCGTCGAGCTTCACCGCCATGTCGGCGAATTTCCACTGGATGCCTTGGAAGTCGCACAAGTGACGACCGAACTGTTCGCGCTCCTGGGCGTGCTGGCGGCTCAGCTCGAAGGCGAGACGGCCAAGCGCGAGAGCCCGGGTGGCGTTCCCAATTCGTTCGATATTGAAGATGCTGATCTGCTTTTTGAAGCCGCCGGGACCCAGAACAATGGATGATTCCGGAATGCGACAGTCGTCGAAGTACAGTTGGCTCCAGCGCTCACCACTCATAAATTCTGAAGGTTTTCCCCGGTTCAAACCCGGCGTACCGCTGTCAACGATGACAGAGCCAATTCCGTCGATTCCGGGACCGAATCTGACATACACGATGAATGCCGTAGCGTCAGGACTATTGGTCGAGAAGACCTTCGACCCATTGATCAGGTAGTCCGATCCACTCCGGACGGCACTCGTCATGAGCTCAGTCACTGCCGAACCGGCATCGGGTTCGCTCATGGCGAGCGCCAGTAACGCGTTTCCCGCCAATAGATCCGGCAGGTAACGTGCCTTCAGCTCCGGCGTGCCATGTCGCACAAGCGTTTGAATAGCACCGAAATTCGTGGCGTGCATTACGTCGCCACTCTTCGGGCAGATCTTCGCTATCTCCTGGAGCGCAATCACCGCGTCGATGAGGGCCGCGCCCTGTCCGCCCACCTGTACTGGCAATGCCAAGCCGAGCAGAGAATGCTCCGCGAGGATCTTGCCCGCGTCCCAAGGGTAGCCCGGCTCGTGCGCACGACGGAGCGCGTCAGCTGCTAGGCGCTTCGAAGCTAGACTGCTAACGAAGTCCGATACGACTCTTTGCTCAGCGGTCAGTTCGAAATCCATGCCAGCCCTTGCTCCCCGGCGAGATCAACGTTCAATCATTCTCAGATCAAGGATCTTGTTGCCGTGAGCAGATATGTCGGCGCCATGAAGTCCCTGAACCCTATGGCTGGGCTCGTCTACCGCCCAAGTCCGAAGTGAACGTCAGCGAGCAACGCCTAGAAGATCTGATCTGAACCGTTGACGGCACACCGCCGCATCAAGACTGTGCGGATAATGAGGTGAATCACCGACGAGCACTTTGATCACGACCAAGGAGACGTGATCATCCATCTGGATGAGTTTTGCTGCCGCACTAGCCGTAGCGTGGCTCTCAACGGTAAGGGTATTCCTGATGCCGGCCCCCACCGCCACCTTTTCGATATCGGTGCAGTAACCGGTGTGGCTGCGCTGCTGCCCCGTAAGGCAATTGTGCTCGTTGTCGAGGCAGATGATGGAAAGGTTCCCCGGGTCCTGAACGGCGGCGGTAGCCAGCACACCGAGGTTCATCAGCAGCTCTCCGTCCCCGGTGACCACCAGAACGTGCCGGTCGGGCTGCGCGAGAGCGAGGCCGAGTCCCATCGGGACGGCCGCACCCATTGCACCTCCTAGTGGGTATACGCTGGCAGCGTCTTTTGTCAGACGAGCAACGTCGGTTGCCGCGTTCCCAAGGCCGGCGATGATCAGGTAGTCGTCTGGCCGTTCGATCACGAGAGGCAGTATTTCCGAACGATCGAGCATTAGGTAGTCTCCTTCACTCGGCTCGTAGTGCTCCGCTCCATTGGGCGGTAGGTGCTGTCGCGTCTAGAACTTCTTGGCGCCTATGAGGCGTTGTGTGAGTAGCAACGCCACGGCCTGCCGCCCCGAGTGGACCATGTTGAAGCTGGCATCGAGCATAGGAATGACCTCTTCCTTATGGTTTGCGCGGAGGGTGATCACCCCCATCGCGTGCAGCACCGGTTCAACGGCCTGACCCATCGCATACTGCCAGGGATTCTGTTCGCCGAAATCGCCCCGCATCGTTACCAGGGTTAGCAATGGAAAGTGGCCGTGTTTGATGAGCGACAACATGTTGATGCAGTTTCCCACACCGCTGCTCTGCATTAACAGGACGGCTTTCCCGCCGCCCAAGTCGACTCCGGCGAGGATGCCAATGCCTTCTTCTTCGCAGGTGAGAGGTATGGCATCTACTTCGGGATCCGCTTGGGCAAGTTCAATCAACACGCGGTGTCCGGCGTCCGGCACGTAACAGAAGTGTGAGACTCCCTTAGCGCGCAATGACGCGTAGATCTGATGGGGCCAATCTGCCTGACTCGGCTCCATCGCAATCGTTCCGGCCACTCGGGTTGCGGTGCCGGCTTCCGTAGCGTTCACATCGCCTCCGGATTCCAATGTCTGACCGGTGTAACGCCTCGACGTTACCGCGGTATCCAGATGCGCGCAATGGCCCCGCCAAGGAGTTCTGGCGCTTCGACTGCGAGGCGCCGCCTTCATGATCTCGATCACGGAGCATATGGGGCGTCGAGACCCTGCCTTCGCCGACAGCATAACGACCTTCCATTCGTGGGACTCGAGCAGAAGGCTCCGCGGCGCGCGGCCAGCCACCAATCCTGACCGCTGCAGCATTACCGTCGGGACCACGAGCGGTCAGCCTGTGGGCGACTCTCCTTCACACCTCCGTCCCTTCGGCACCGACGCCACTAGAAGCACCACCGGCAGCTGTGTGTCATCGACCGACAAGGTATGCGTTCTCAGTCATCAATTGACACATACCTCGCTGCATCGACGCCCGGATCCCTCCTGTCATCTCCTTCACCCAGAGATTCCCGAGCATCACGAATCCACGCTGGGAAGAGCTCCGCAACGCTGACCCTCCGACGCACCAGCTCCTGCTCCCACGCATATCGCACCACTGCTTCAAGCGTTGCGGCGTTCGGTGCTACGCCGTACGACCAAAATCGGTCGAACTGAGTGGCAATGCCTCGAGGAAACTCGTCAATCGTGAAGGGACTCCACACCTCCTGCATCCCGTGCGCCTCAAGGTGGTCGCGCCAGCGAACTCGCGCCGTCTCAAACCCCTCATACAGCGCCTCGAGCAGTCCGGGATTGGCTTCGCTCAGCGAGCGCTTCATGACCATGAGATGGATGATCGGGAATACGCCCGAGTCATCGAAATACATCCTCTCCACCTTTGCGGCGTCTCGAAACAGCCGCTCGACCCCTGAGTCGCAGTCCGCGTAGGCCGGAGGCGCCTCCGGCAGGATCGCCGCGTCAACCCGACCCGAGCGAAGGAGCTCGTCGATCGACGCATCGTGAATTCGCTCGATCCTGACGTCGTACGGTAGATCAAGTTGCAAGCGGACAGCTGGCTGACCGCGTCGCACGATGTCTGCCTTGCACCACAATATGTCACTTGGTGACAAGCCGTAATAATCAGACAGGATCCCGCGCGTCCAGACCGAAGCGGTCACATGATATCGCTGAACAGCAACCCTCCGTCCACGCAATTGCGCTGGCTCGGTCACATCGCTACCCGCAGCCAAATAGATGTCCCGATGGCGGAATGTTCTACTCGGAAACACCGGAAGAGCGACGAAACGATCGAGGTCACGCGACGACTCAATTATCAGCTGGGATAGAGAATATTCCGCAACGTCGAACTCCTCTTGTGTCGCCATTCTAAAGATCGACTCGGTCGGCCGCATATGTAAGTATTCAATCTCGACCCCGTCGATCTTCACGGTCTGATCTGCAACCGCCCGCGTCTTGCCATAGTCGCCACCAGCGATACGAAGCTTCATCATCTCCCGTAGTCCGGTCTCTCGCATTCACATGACTTCTCACTACCCGATCTCTGAGCAAGGGTCCTCAGCGCCCAGCTATGACACCAGCGCGCGCACCAGGCCACTGACTGCCGTCGCCGCGACAACGGCGAGTACCAACGGACGAAGCGTCCGCACGCCGATCTTGCGAACGATCGCAGACGAGGCAGGCACTCCAAAGATGCTCGGCATGAGGAGCGCGCCGAGGACGAGCGCGCTGTCCGACAGTCGTCCCACGGCGGCGAGCGCCAGAAGCGACATCCCTCCGCCGATCGTGCCGGCTGCGGCGACCGTTCCCCGCAGGGTGGGTGCATCGGAATCTCTGTACACAAGTCCAGTGAGGCCACCGCCAACCGAGGTCAACGTGGCCATGAACCCTGTGACAAGGCCCGTCACGCTCAGGATCAGGGGCGAACGTCGCGTGACAGGAGCGCGCACACTCAGTGCGACCGCGCCAAGAATGAGGATCTCGAAGACGATCGCGAACTGACGCCCCGGGACCAGGCCGATAAGCAGCGCTGCCGCGATCGTTCCAGGCACTCGCCCACTTGATAGATGAAGCACGCCTCGCCAGTCGGTAGCATCGTGATCCCGCCACGCCACCAGTGACGATCTCGCGACCGATGCGGTCAGCAGGGGCACCGGCACGAAATGCGGGTCGATGATCAGCAGCAACGGAGCAGCAACAAGATTGCCCCCCATGCCTATTGATCCTTGAATCACGGCACCAAGAGACGCTACGACCAGTGCTCCGATGGTAGGAAGAAGAGGAAGGTTCACCCGCTTGCCGACGCGTGTCGCAAATCCACTGCATTCCCCCAGCGACCACCCGGATGCGGGTCCCGGCTACTGTGGCAGCACGAACCGTCCTCCACCTGCACCTCCCGCACCCTGAGCTCACCGATAAGGTTGGTGAGACACTCGGTACCCAAACTTGCTTCGCGAAACGGCTGGTCCTTGCAAGTCGAGCCGCCTGAACGCAGGTACGCCGCAGATCCGGTACGGAGCATCCCGTCAAGCGTGAGCCAAGAACCTCACTGGCTCTCCACTCATTGCGCGCCTCACGTTCTCCGCAACCACCTCGACCACTCCGCGCCGCGCGCCCTCGGCTGCGCCGCCCACATGAGGAGTCAGGATCACGTTCTCGAACTGGAGGAGCGGATCCGCGGGATCCGCAGGCTCGCTCCACCACACATCCATTCCCAGTGCGCCAAGCCACCCCGAGCTGACCCCTTCGACAACTGCCGGGTAGTCGATGAGGGCAGCGCGTGCCGTGTTGAGCAGCAGCGCTCCCTGCCTCATTTTGGCAATCTCTGCAGCCCCAATCAGCCCCGCATTTGCGGCCGATGCCGGGATATGAAGAGAGACGACGTCCGAGACCGCCAACAATTCGTGGAGGTCACCGAGGCCGCCCAGCCAGCGCACGTGAAGCGCATCTGCCAACCCCGGGTAGGTTGTCTGCCGGATTCCGACCACGTCCATGCCGATCGCCTTGGCAAGACCGATCATCTCCCGTCCGATTCGACCCATGCCGACCAAACCAAGCGTCTTTCCGGCGAGGAGCATCGTGGTTGGTTCACCGACCAACTGCTTTTCGACTGACCGTTGGCACACCCTTGCCCTTTTTGCGAGGGCGAGCAGCAGATACAGCGTGTGCTCAGCGACAGCCTGACCAGGATTGAACTGGCTAGGGACGTAGCTGACGGCAACCCCGTGGGCGGCCGCGGCGGCCATGTCCACGCCATAGACGTGAACACCGGTTCGCTGCACCAACTTCAGACGTCGTGCTGAGGAAAACTCCGCCTCTCCGAGGGGTCCATCTCGGAGTAGGACCACGTCCGCGTCACCGATCTGTTCGCCGAGTGCCCGTTCCGGATCGAATTCGCCTACTTCACAGCCCATCTCCAACAACCGCTGAGAGAGTGTTCCGTCTGCATCGAGACCTTCGCCTAGAAATTGCACCCGACCCGTCACGTATCCTCCGACCTGGTGACCCGAACTCGGCCAGTTGGACTGCCACCTTCGCCCTCCGCAGCGGTGTTCCCGCGGATCCTGAGAT